>Ga0222712_10000032_pt1 | contig 180814 bp, 249 predicted proteins | sample C33_657DmetaG_FD_165043 | JGI IMG/M metagenome (GOLD analysis project Ga0222712, IMG submission 165043) | Estuarine water microbial communities from San Francisco Bay, California, United States - C33_657D | ecosystem: Environmental > Aquatic > Marine > Unclassified | place: USA: California...
TCCCAGAACCAGTATTGTTTTAGTGGCATAAACGAGTGAGATAGTGCCAGGTGAATTAATACTATCTGCTGTTCCCCAAAGAGCCATGTGCCTTACCTTGAATAAAATTTCTTTTCTTATGTTATTTATAAAAATGGGAGACCTATGGAGAGGTCTCCCATGCCATCATATTTTAGTTGTAATTATGGAGTTAAATCTTGTGCACCCTTTTTCTTCAGGACTGCTTGTGCCTGAAGAATGACTAGTGAAAGGATACCATTTGATTTTACTTTTGGGTTTGCTCCCATTGCTTCTGATACTGCAAACAGAACAGTTGCAATCAGTGCTTGGTTAGCAACAGCCCATGCGATTAGTGCTGACATGATGACCTCTTAGAATCCGATTTATTTATCTTTTGTATCCTTTAAAATCTTATCAGCAGCTTTAGCAAGTTTATCATACTTACCTTTCACTTTTCTGTTTGCTGCAGGAGCAGGTGATTTGGCAGCAGGAGTAGTTTGAACTTTTCCCTTCTTTCCTTGAGGTCTTAGACCTTGAAGAACTGTTTCACCTTTACTATGAATAGCAGCAACTCGCTTTGCCTCCTTCTCTTTTGCTTTTCTCTGAGCATCAGTCATAGCATTCTGAGACCTCTCTGAAGCAGGTCTCAGTCTAGACTTTTTTGGGTCAAATACCCCTTCAAATAGTGGAGTTCTTCCTTCAACATACGCAAGCACTGATTCAGTTGCAGAAACCTTCATTCTTTGTGCTTGTTGAGCAACTTGGAAATCTGCTCTTTCCTTAGATACCTTTGCTCTAGCAGCCTTTGCTTTTGCTGCTGCCATTGGATCTGGTTTTTGTCTTTCAGCATCACCCTTTGGTGGCATATCATAGGTGTCTGCCTCATCAAGTTGAACTGAATTATAGATTCCAACAATTTCATCTAAGGTAAACTTAGAAAGATCATAACCCTCTGCAATCAATTCATCCATCCATGCTTCAACTTCTTCAGAGACAGTTGGTTTGGTATTGATCTTATTGTGGATTCCCTTTCTTACATCAAGTTTGTCATTTTTATCATTCTTGCTGTGAAGTTCTCTTTCTTCCTTCTTTACTTTCTTTTTGAATGACCCACCTACTTCACCTTTCTCATACCCAACTCCATCTCCATCATCATCCCACCATCTCTTCTTACCATTTTCGGTTTCACCTTTCTTTTCTGCTTTTTCTTCAGCAGGACCTTCTTTATGCTTCTTCTCGCCTTTCTCTTCCTTCTCTTTCTTTTCTTCAGAAAGATGTGGTTCTCTGATCTCAGAGAAAGTGTCCGCCCAAATGTTAGTCATTTATCTACTTATGGTTTATTTTTATTTATACTAAAGTAACATCTTTGATCCAGGATTTAAACATGATGCCATCCTCAGTGACACAGATTAAATGATTTGCACCCGATCTAATAATCTCTCCCTTCAATCCAGTGTTACAACTTTGAACTGTGTCCCCTACTCTATAGAGGTTTCCAAAAACATAATTCTCCCTTAAGGATTTCAAATCCAAATCAGGAGCAATCTCCCAAGTTTCTTTTACTTCTAAAGATCCACCAAGGTCAGCAAACAATTGCTTCAATACTTTTGGTTGTACTCCAGCAGGCATGGTTTTCTTAAACCCTTCAAAGTCTCCTCCTGCTGCTGCTTTTCTAGCAGCAGAAGAAGTTTCATCTGGATCTTTTGGACCAGAAGAAACTACATTGATGGAAGAGAAATTGTATAATTGACCATTCTGCTTCTTAGCAAGGTTATCAATTTCAGAACATCTTTCTGATCCACAGATAATATTAATAGTTGTATAACCTTCCTGATTTAAGAATGCAAGAACATCAAAGATAGTTTTGAACTCATCACTATCAATGATTCTATCTGCATACTCAGGGAACATCATCTTCATGTATTCAATTTTAGTATCAGCATCTAAAGGATTCTTCTTACCATCTTGAATTCTAGATGGGAACACATAGAAATTACCACCAGAAGATGCTTGCTTAAGAGCATTTAAAAGATTCTTATGTCCCTTTGTAGGGGGATTAAACTTACCAAAAGCAACAGTTACTGCTTCTCCAGATGGTTTTGTTTGTTGCTGTTGTAAACCTCTTGCTGATGCTCCAGATGCTTGAGGTTTTTTAGTTCTGTCTGACCCTGCTGGTTTTGGTTTTGCACCAATTCTCTTTGGTGCTGGTTTTGCTTTTGCTAATTTCTTTGACTTAACATCAGCAGGATCTTGTGATGCAGAGTCTCCTTCTTCACCTTTCTTCTTTTTCTTTTGATCTATGAATTGCAGTTTACCCTTAACTGTCTGTGCTTTTCTAGATCCTTCTTTATCGATCCAATATCCATGCCCATCACCAACATACCCAAGTTTCTTTGCTTGCTGTGCAGCTTGGGATGTTCTTGCTTCTGTTATAAACTCTAGGAATCTTTTCATTTATTGATTTCTGAATATATCAAATCCTGATTGTCGAGAATATACTGCAATCCTATGCCTTTGGCATGTAAGTATTTATCCTTCTTATCTTTTGGATCTTTATATTGATCCATAAAAGAAGAGTAAAACCTAGAAAAATTTTCTATAGTTTTCCTCTTCAATTGTTTCACTCTTACATGTTGTTTATATAGTGGAATTAGTTCTTTAAAAAAATCTTCCATCAAGACTCAAGCAAACTGAAAAGACCTCTCTCACTATTTACCTCAACACCACACTCCTCTGTAAACTTCTCAAGATCTCTCCTAGAAGGATTGTTAATTCTTTCTTTTGCCATAGCATGATAATCATCAGAAAGATCAAAACCAATATAGTCATGACCAAGAAGTGTAGCAGCAAGACCAGTTGTGCCTGAACCACTGTAAGGATCAAGAACAATACCAGGAGTTTCCATCACTGCTTGGATACAACGAAGTGGAAGAACAATAGGGAAGGGAGCAGGATGAGGATTCTTCATCTCAGGACCAAACTTCCAGACACTGCCATAATTAACAGACCTTCTAGGAAGTTTAGGACGCTTTGCACCTTTGCACAACCAATAGATTCTTTCATCAATCTGTGTGAATCTATATCCAGAAATCTCTGGACCACTACCTCTGTTCCAAATAATTTCCTCTCTAATGTGCCATTTGGTTTTAGGCAACCATTCCCAAGGAGAAGTTGCATTGCCTTCAAGATACCTGACTTTATGATTGTAGAACAAAGAACCACCTTCTTTGGTTTTGTCAAAGAGAACATTCAACAGTTCAATTTGCTGCTCTTGATAAACATCTTCTGGAAGAGAGTCATCAAATTTGTCATACTCAATTTTGCGAAACAATCCACCACCAATCTTCTGTTTGTTGTATGGTGGTGAAGTTACAGTACAATCAATAGAGTTGTCATCAAGTTGCTTTGCTAACTCAATACAATCTCCAGTTCTCAGGTCAATCATAAGGTCTCCAGTGTTTTACCAGTATAGCACATCACTGGACCTTGATAAAGGGTCCAGACAGGTCTGCTTGACTAATGTTCATTTTTGATGATAGGAAGTAGGCATGAGTGATAAGTTCTGCTAATTTATGATCCTTCTTAGCCTCAATAAACATTTTCATGTATCTAAGGATTCTAAGTTTACTCCTCAGTTTAACAGCATAGTTTTTACCTGCAGGATTAGGAGATTGATCATCAAGTAAAAATGCTTTTTGAATAAATTCCTTTGGGGTGCATGTCTTACCCATGTAAGAAATTCTACCAAAGTCTTTAGATATGGTACTATCATCAACTAAGTCTTGGAAATACTCTTGCCAATATTCTAATTGGTTTAGATTAAATTTTCCATTAAGAGGAATGTTATGATTGATTTCCTCTCCAGTATATTTTTTAACTAACTCTGCCATCTTTGGTGCTGGGATTGCACCATTTCTTGCAGTAGCATTTACATATTTTCCTTTATTGTTAGCAACTCTATCTCTTGGTTCAGTTGCATGAGCAGCAGTACTAGAGACTTTACTTTCCCAAAAATATCTTTTAATATATTTTCCAGCTTTAAATTGTGCTTCAAATGTCAAAGAGTTTCCAGCAAAATCCATTTCACCCCCTCTCTTTGTGATTTCCATGTAGGTGAACATATCTCCAATTAAATCTCCTTCATGGACTTCAATACCATCTGGACCTACATCTATGTTAGTTTCATAGACATGAGACTCTGGTTCTGCTTTAGTTGGTTTCTTTAAAGAAATTCCAAGCAGAGATTTCTTCACTAACAGTTGACTTAGGTATGCATTTACTGTTCCAACAAATACTTCTGGAGATGTTGTTCCATCAGAAAACTCTTCCTTAAGAAGATTAATCATGTTTTTGACTTTCTGTTCTTCTGATGCTTTTATCATATAAACATCAGTTGTATTCCAACTATCTTTTTTACCAGTAAAAATTTGTTGTTGAGGTCTGTTAAAACTAGACCAAATGTAGTCATAAATGTCTGTAGTTTTTCCCATGGGAAGAGTCTTAGTAGACCCCCCATATCTGGCATACTTCCATGTAGTATCTTTAGTGCCTTCAGTGTGACCAAGGTATTTGATTAAAGCTTTTGCTTGCTTCAACAAACCAAGATACCATTCAGAATCCATATTTGGAAACTCAGACTTTAGATCATTATAAAGATCTAAGTCTTGGTTTGGAGTTAAGTCTGCACCTTTCTCTATAGCATGATAGAAGACAACAATAGATGCTGCTTCAAAGAGATCTGTTTCAGTTGCCATATACCTTCAGTTTACAATTATCTATCGTCTTCAGAACGATTTTCAGAATAGAATACATCAAAAGCACCACCAGGATAACGCTTTTCAAGTTTAGTTACATTCTTTGCAATCACTTGATCAAGGGGAGTATCCAAAGCAATACATGCTTGCATAACATACCACATCAGGTCACCCAGTTCAGTAAGAAGGTGATCTTTGTTATCTTCATTCCAAGGTTTGCCTTGGAAGATCATCTTCTTAACAATCTCCAAGAACTCACCACCCTCAGCATTGATACCAACACCAGCAGTGAGGAGACGTTCAATATTAGCACCTTTGCGATCCAGTTCAACAATACGATCTGAGAAGGCAACAAAGTCTCTAGATGCATCAGAGGTAACAGCATCTACAAATTGTTGGTACTTGTTAAAATCAACTTGTCCAGTCATTAGAATTTAAAACCTGCGAATTTACTTTGTTTTGGTTCGTCATCATTAGTATACTCTTCTTCTTGTCCAGAGTCAAGAATATCATCTTGTGCCTTCTGTTCACAATCATAGAGTCTCATTTTTGCTCTATCAATACCAACAATGAACCTTTTGTTGATAGTGGGATCATTATATCTGTTCTTCAATTGCTTCACCATAATTTGCCCCAACTGTTCCAACTCTTCTGTACTAATAAGGGCAAACATAAGATCAGCAGTAGCAGGCAGACCAAAGGACTCTGAAGTATCAGTAAGTTCAACATCAGAGTTCCCATAACCACTCCTAGTGGTCTGGGTAGCAGAGACAATGGGAACATTGAATTCCACTGCCAATCCACGTAACTCTTCTGCAATTGCCTTAACATAAGAATAAGAGTTGACAGAGAAGTTTGACTTATACCTACTGGAAGCACAAATGTTAAGGTAATCAATGAAAATAATATCAGGTCTAAATGACTTTTTAAGAGATAGTTCATTTAGCAAAGACTTGAAGTGACCTACATGTGCTGAAGCAGTTGGGTACTCTTTGATAATCAAAGTTCCCTGTGTCTTCTTAGCAATGCTATTTACTTTAGTATCAAACATTTGCTTAGGAAGATCCACAATATCCTTGATGTTTACATTCAATAGGTTCGCATCAATTCTTTCAGCAATCCTGTCCTCTGCCATTTCAAGTGTAATGTAGAGAACATTGCGCCCTTGCAAGAGGATGGAGCTAGCCATGTGGCACATGAATAGACTTTTGCCGACGCCTGTACCAGCAAGAGCGATGTTGAGAGTCTTATTAGGGAGACCACCTTTTGTGATTTTGTTAAAGTATTCAAGATCAAATGGGATTTTTTCTTCTTTTCTGTGATAGGTTTCATATCTTAGTTCGTAGTCATTAAGGTAGTCATGTCCAATATGGTTATCAAAACTTACAGCAAGAGCATCTTGAAGAATAGATGGGATGGCATCTCTGTTCTTCTTTTCATCTTGCCCATCTGCAATCTTGATTGATTCCATAAGAGCAAGATAAATTGCCCTATCTCTACACCACTTCTCAGTAGTGTCAATCAACCAATTAACTTCTACTGAGGAATCTTCAAAGTTAGTAACATAGTCACAGACAGTTTTGTATGTGTCCTCAGTAATGTCAGTTCTCTTTTCTACTTCAATGCCAATAACATCTTTAGTTGGCATTGTTGAGTATTTAATGACAAAATTGGTAATCTCTTCAAAGATTACTCTTTCATGAAAAGATTCAAAATAGTCTTGCTTTAAGAAGGGAAGAACTTTCCTACAATATTCATCATTAAAAATTAGGTTTTTCAGGATTGTAGTTTCTATTTTCTCCATCAATTTCTCCTAGGGGTTACGTTTATGATGGGGAACATCAAAAACAAAAGTAATTCTTGGGATATCTCCCACATTAACTGCACTGTGTGGAATCTTATTATTGAACCAGAACAAAGTTCCAGGTTCTACAATCATAGATTCATCACCAACACTATACTTGTATTTGCCTTGAATTGACAAATGATATCTGTCCTTTGTTTTATAATAAGTTCCTTCATCAATATGAAATCCAACCTCTTGTCCAATAGGTAAAGACAAGAAAGCACACCTACGATACTTTTTAAAATACTTGTTTAGAATTTTAAAAATCTCAGTGTGATTATCATATGCTGGAGTCTTTACACAAAGTTCAGAATTAAATGCTAACTCTCCTGGTTTACTGACTGCTCCCATTACCAACTGAAGAACATCCACTGTGGTTTTATATTTTGTAGGGTCTACCTGTTGAGTTTTACCAACAGATTTTTGTGATCCCCAATCTTCTGGATGTTCTTCTATTTGTTGTAAGACTTTAGAAACATCAATACCAGTCTTGATAATTCTAATATTATCCATATGAAAATTCTTGTTTTGATGCTTCATCTAGTGCTTGCATTACATCTGCAGTGAAAAACTTTTCTGGGTTCTCCATGATAGTTTTGCCATATTGAGAAGTTCCATCTGGGGTTTCATATCTAGTTCCAACCTTCTTGAAGATCTCATACTTCTCTGCAAGTTCAAGGAGACCATAATACTTATCAAGACCTCTTTCATCATAGTAAAGACGAACTTCTGCAGTTTTATTTTCTTTACTAAGTCTAGATTTATGAGTTGTTGCTTTGATGATATTACCAACAACTTCAGTACCATCTTTTTCTTTCTTCTTAGAAAGATAGATGATAGTAGATGCAGCATACTTAAGACCAGACCCACCACTCATTTCTTTCATAGGAATATAAGATCCCACTACATCATAGGTATGGTTAGTAACAATCATAGGGATCTTTGCCTGACCAAGTTTAAGAGTGAGCATTCTAAATGCACCTTTGACCAACTGAGATTTAGTCATGTCTCTAACTTGCTTCTCATTCAGAGCATCATCAATTTCTTTTTCTGTAGAAAGCATACCAAGAGAATCCAACACAAACATACAAGGTTTGCGTTCTCCTTCCTTCTTCTTCAGATAAAGATCTACTGCTTTGAGTGCTTTTGATCTAAACTCTTCAATAGTAACAACATTGACAACCACAAGACGAGAAGTATCAATTCCACGAGATTCTAAAAGAGATTTAGTGACAGCAGCCTCAGTGTCAAAGTAGAGACAGTAACCATCGGAATGAGTATCAAGAAAGTTCTTAACCACTGCGAGAGAGAAAAAAGTCTTTCCAGTACTAGACTCTCCAGCAATAGCAGTAATCTTATTCCCAGATACACCACCAAATACACTACCTGAAACCAGTGCATTAAAAATGTACGAACCTGTGTCAACATAAGTTTCTGTTTCATCAATGTCAGAAGCAAGTTGTGTATACTCACCTCCAATTTCTTTTACAATATCTTTTAAGAAGTCCATAGTTATACAAAGAAGGATGATAGGTTGTTTGTTTTTTCTGTCTTCCAGTTAATACAATCTAGAATTGTCTTCAATGGTTCCAGAAAACTCTTATCAAATTGGAGTTCATAATCAACATACTTCCCAATATTTAATTCTTTAGGAAACTGTTGAATAAATGAGATCACATTTTCATGCAGAGGATTTGCTTTCTTTAAATAGCAAAACTTGATTTTCTCTCCATTGTTGATAACTGGATACTTGTTGTCCAGTTTATTTTTTCTGATGTAGTGATTATACAGCAGAACACCTCTGATGTGAATAGGGGTTCCCTTTTCATAGATAGCATTTACTGATCTATACTTGTTGATATTATTAGCAGTTCTTGGGAATGAGATGTCTTCAGGAGGAAGATTGCAAAATTCCTTCTTACTCTTTTCAATAAAATCAATCATGTCATCTTCAGTTTTTGTCATGATGATTTTAAATGCTTCTTTAATCATGGTTCTGCAAGGAGCAGGTGTAGAAGATTTGACTGCTTCAAGTCCCATGATTTTAAGTTTAGGTTCAGAATATCTGACACCCTCAGAGTCCCACACATTAAGAATGTATCTTTTCTTGGCAGTCCAGATACCTCTCTCTGCAATGTTCTCCCTCTTCATCTGCATCTTCTGCTCATAAGCATTTACATACTCTGCCAATTCTTTGTAAGAACTTTCAATATAAGGTTCAAGTTCCATCTTACAGATCTTGTCAAGGAACCCAACAACTTTCTCAGCAGTTTTCTCTCTTCCCTGGTATACAGTTTCAACCAAAGGACCCATGTTAAGGTAGATAGAATCAGTATCAGAAGCAATGACATAATCAACACCATCAGTTTTAAGAACTTTGTTAATGTAAGTATTCACTTTATTCTCAATCCATCTAATTGAGACTTGACCAGAAAGAGTAACTGCTTCAGCATTTTCAATACGAAAATACCTAAAGAATTCATTACCAACTGCACCATAGGCAGAGTTGAGAGAAATTTTCTTTGCCATCTGAATGTTGTTACATCTGGCAATCTCTTTCATCAGTTCTACTGTAGGAGTTTTTTCATACTCCTGTTTTGCCTGAAGCATTTTCTTCTTGTAGATAACACGATCTGTGTACATCTTTTCCATCAACTCTGGCAGGAATCCTCTAATATTCTTTTTGTACTGTGCACCATTTGGGCATACTGTGTATGGATAATTTTCAGAAATCTTAATCTGTTTCTTCAAAACTTTATCCACAGTAACACCAGGGAATCTATCTTCAACAAGAGTTTCTGGTGAAATATTGTATTGCATAATCAAGTGAGGATATAGAGAGTTCAAGTCAAAACTCACCACCCACTCATGCTTACCAACAATTGGATCCTTTACATAGGCACCTTCATACCTCTGATCTTTCTTAGTTTCCTTTTTGAAAGGAATAACAATGTCCTTAGATCTTAGATAGTTGTAAATGATGGCATCCCACATTCTAACCTGATAAAACACATCATTGAAATTACCTTTAGCATCATATGCCATGGTAATAGCAAGTTCAATGAGGCGCATTTTATCCTCAAGTCTGTCTACCAGTTCTACGTCAACAATGTTATATTCTACAAACTTCTGCCAATCTTTTGTATAGAACTCTTTAAAAGTATCATACTCAGAGTGATCCAGCTTCTTCTGACCCAGTTCTACATTAGCAATGTGATCCAGTCTATATGACTCTTGGTTTGTATAAGTAAATTTCTTATACAGTTCCAGGTAGTCAAGAATAGTAATGCCAGCAAGTTCAACCCTAGTTTGAGGTCTACCTGCAATCACAATTTCAGATTGTGTGACAATACCCCAAGGAGAAAGTTTCTTTAAAGTCTTTCCCCCAAAAGTTTTTTCAATCCTCCCACACAAGTATGGAATATCATAAAGATCACAGTTCCATCCAGTAATCACATCAGGGTGATTGGAATCCCAGTAAAAAAGAAACCTATCAAGAAGATCAGTTTCATCTTTACAGTAAATGTATTCCACATTATCTTGAGTGTTATTAAATGGTTTAACACCCCAGGTAATGATCTTTTTAGTATTGTAGTCCTGAATAGAAATTGTCAGTAGTTCTTCCTGGCAACTTTGCACATCAGGGAATCCATTTTCAGAGGCAACCTCAATGTCAATAGTAATTAATTGAATCTTACTAATGTCAAACTTAATAGACTCTTCTGGATAGTTGTCAGAAATGTACTGATTTACATACCTTGTGTTTCCATACAGATTGAAATTATCAATGTTTTGATACTTATCAATGAACTCTCTGGTTTCTCTAATGGTTCCTGGTTTGATTTCATCTACATAATTCCCCTCAAGAGTTTTAAATTTAGTTTTCTTATTGGTACTAACATATAGCGTAGGGTAAAAAGTTTCCCTATTCTTAAAATGCTCGCCACCATCAAACCCCCTGGAGAGGATTTCATTCCCCACCAGGACAACATTAGTATAGAATTTCATTTAATAAGTTCTTGATATTTTTCAAGTAAGGTTGGTTTTGGATCTACAAGAGTTAGAATCTTGTCAGAACTCATCATAAAGGTATCTTGACTTGTATACCCATAAAGATAAGGAACTAATTCTTGATCCTTATCTACAACATAGGGTTTAATTAGTTTACAGTCAGGTTCTCCAAGTTCAGAACCTACTTCTTCAATCTGCGTTATCAGAATCAGATTGTTTATCAGTGCCAGCAGTTTGACCATTTACATGCTCCAAATAAGATTCTTTTACTTCATCCAGGGGTTCTACAATAGAAACTACCCAATCACATGGAATTGGAATTTCTTTCTGCTTGGACAGAGGAACATAAGGATAGTAAGTTACACTGCTACCTTCAACACCATCACCTTCATTTACTCTGGTGACAAATGGGTTAGCAAGGAGATAACCAATTACTTTATCTCCTGACATCATTTCTTTTACATCAGCAATGACATCCTCATAGGATTTCAGAACCAAAAGTTTAACAGACATAATTTTCCAATGTTAATGTTTTATCTTGTAGTTTTAATATGTGATCAGCAAGTTTGTCAATATATCCTTTGTTTCTAAGTTCTTTAAAAACTAGATTCTCAAAGGCAAACTCACCACCTTTATCTAGGGCAGAATTTCTCATGTCCCTAAGCTTCTTCAGGAGACTTTCCAATGCTTTTTCATTGTTAGCATAGTTAATAGTCCTGTCAATCTTATTCATCATATCACGAACCTTGGTGTTTAGCAACTCCTCATCTAGGTCTCCAGTAAACTGTTCTGGTTTAATCAACCATTTGTTTGACTTGAGAGAGAATACACCTTGACTCTTCCTTCTTTTCTTTCCAGGTTCTTCAACATAAGGTTCCACATCATGACCATAAACTTTTACCTCATGGGTTAAAGTCCATAGTTGTTTCTTTGCTTGATAATAATCAGAAAGAACATCTGGACAAGATCCATTATTAACAACTAAATGCAAATCTAGATCAGAATACTTGGTGTAATTATACCCTGCATTTCCACCCAAAAGTAAAATGTCAACAATCTGAGATTTCTTAACATCTACAAAGTCTGCCCAAGCCTTTGCAACTTTTAATAGATGTGCTCTAACCTCTGGTTTTAATTTTTCTCCATTCCAAAAAGTAGGATTTAATTGATCATGAACTCTAAATGATATAGATTCTTCAAGAAAAGTTTTATAACTTTTCATTTTGATACTTTCATCTGTTATTCCTCTTGCCTTTGCAGCAACCGACATTCTTGCTCTCAGTTCTCTTTGTTTTTGCATTTTTGGAGTCTCTATTCCTTTTTCTCTGGCAAGTCTTTCAGATGCACTTCCTTGTCTCTCAATTTTCCTCTGAATCTCCACTCTATGAACATCAGTACCATAATCTTGAAGACTGCCACCTTTACCAACTGGTTTTTGAGAAGAATGATATCCACCTGATCCTCTGTGAGGGACACCCTTTCCACCTTTGGGTCCATCAGTTTGTGCTAAGTTTCTTGGATCACTACCATGAAATTTACCAAACTTAGCATCTTTTTCTCTTTTTTCTCTTCTTTGTTCTGGAGATAATCCCCAAAACTCTTTAGAAGATTGTGAGATTGGAGTTAAGTGGTGATGTTCTTTGCCTCTCCCAACAATAGTATCTCTTTTTTGATCTCCTCTTTTTTTTAGATTTGGATCTAAATCAGAGTCAACATCTTTAAGTCTAGATGCTCTGTTTATTTGTTGATTAGATCTGGAATCTGCCCTCTTAAGTCCATATCTTTGAACCCCATTACTATCCCTACCAATAGTTCCAATTATATAATCACCTGGATTGTCTTTAGCATCAAGACTTTTCTTTACTCTATCCCATCTTGCCTTTTCTTCAGGACTACCATTCTCAGGGCGATTTACCTCCACAACAAATTCTCTAAAACTTTTCATCTCGACCTTTTTATAGGTATTTATAAAAAGGGGGGAAGTGGATGGTCTTAGTCATCCTTCCCCCATGCGCCGACGATATTCAATATTATTTAGAGATAATCCTTTCTAGCATGATGTTCAGGAACAATCTTTCCTAATCGAATGGTAAGTAATCCATCTTCAAAGATGACTTCTCTAACTTCTGTGTCATCTGAGAGTGTCCATGCTCTTTTGAAACTTCTTTGAGCCAGACCCTTGTGGATAAACGTCCTATCCGTTTCTGTATCTTGTTTTTGCCCTTCGACAAAAAGTTTTCCATACTCTGTGAAGACATTTACTTCCTCCTTTTTAAATCCAGCAAGTGCAATCTCCAAATGAGATTCAACATTATTTACTTGAACAAGGTTGTATGGAGGGTAATTTGTTGTGGTTTCATGAAGATTAAATAACCTATCAAAGTATTCATCCATTCCAATACTATTACGTGTGATCTTATCCATCAATGTAGGAAGATCAGACGCAGTGTATCTCATGAGGTTGGTCATTATGGTAGCTCCTTTAAAAGCGAGTTTGTGTTTTGTGGACCCTTTTGGCATCCATTACTAATTATAAGAGATCTAATAAAAAAAGGGGGTGTTGAACCCCCTACAGAATTATTCAGTTACCTCTACCTTTTTCTTTTTAGATCCAATATTGTACTTAGTCTCAAGAGTCCATTCATTCTTTTCTTTGTATGAAAGGACTTTGATTTGATTGAGAGGTGCAATATCAGAAATTTTAGTCAGGTCTACAATAGTAATCAGACCCCAATCTGCAAGCAGTTGAGCAATTCTATTGCGTCTCTGAACATCATTGACAGTCAAGTTTGCATGTTTGCCATCAAGAGCAAACAGTTCTTTGAAGTGTACCAGATAGTATCTCCCCTGTTTATGGAGAATGTGGCAGGACTGATAGATTTTCTTTTCCTTCCTAGATGCCACACCAATTCTAGTCAGTGTCTCACGAACCTTTAAAAAATCATCAGGTTCATTCAGGACAACCTCTACCATTTGTTCTGGCGTCCACTTCACTTCAGGTTCTTGAACAACACTCATTTTGTTCCTCCAGTTTCAAGTTTTTGTTTAATAAAGTTAATTTGGTCTTGTGTCAGAATTTTCAAAGCTTGCTCTGCTTTCTCATTACTATACTTATAGTAAGATTTAACTACATCAAGGTCTTTGATCTTATCCTTACGAATCCAGGGAGAGTATCTCTTTTTGATTCTTACAATATTTATAAAAAAGTCATACTGTAACTTTTTGTCTAATGCATGATGGATGTTCATTTCATTGGCATACATCAAACAATCAATGTGCCCTGAAAGACATTTATTAATAATATAGGGAGGGTATTCTTTTGTAATTGTTGGATCATCATCAATCAGATTCTTCTTGGTCTGATTGATAGAGTTGAGCCAATCCTTTAGTTCTAACATTAGTATCAAATTCCTGAACATCATTTAAAAAAACAGCTTCTTTGGAAATTCCAAGTTCTTCAGATCTTCTATTGAGGTTTTCAAAATAAGAATCCAAAAGATAATCTACTGTTTCTTGTGGTGTTTTATCTAACTCATCAGATATTTCCAAAAGTTTTTTATACTCTTCTTCGCTAAATTCAAGTGAATCAGGATCTGCAAATTCTGTCTTTTTTCTATAAACAGAATTTTGTTTAGGTGTAACCCATCTAAGATTATCTACATGATTATTTTCTGGGTTGTCATCTATGTGATCTATAATTGCAGTGTCTTTAATCCACTGCTTTACAGCGTCTGGAAGATCATCCCAATGATCCTTTATCTGATCTGGGGGATTTTCATCAATAGGTTTCCAGGCATCCATAACTGCCTTATGTACCCTGATGGACAATCTGTGAGATTTTGAATTTTCTTTCCTTTTGCTGTAGTAATAATCAGGAAATAATCCTACAGGAATATCAACACTAAACTTAAGTGCTTCTATTCTATTACTTCTTTTAGAATAGTCTTTTGCAAATTTAATAAATTTGTTAGAAAGAGAACTATAAACTCTACCATCTTTGCTGACATAATATCCAGGAAGGACTTCATCAAACTTTTTTATAGGTTTAAACTCTTCCTCTAAATTCTCAAACAACATAATTAATCAAAACCAATTCTTTTCTTTGGTGCTGCTCTCTCATATATTCACCTACAGATCTCATTGTGTAGGTATGATCAAACTCAATTGCTTGCCAGTCTTTGAATCTTTCTCTTACTAACTGGTCTGAGTTATAACTAACCATCATATCCATAGAATGATTATCACAATCAGCAGCAAACTTATCGTGATCAAATCTTTTGTGCATTGATCCTTTATTCCCATAGAGATTATCCTTAATGTCATAAGGAGGATCAAGATACATAAAAGCACCTTTGTATCCATCCATGAGATAATCATAGGAATAATTAGTTATACGCCATTTACCAATTATTTCAGAATACCCAGGCAGTCTTTGGATCCCTCGCAGATTGAAGTTGTTATTGGAGGCTTGTTCTGAAAATGATGAACTCTCTGTGAGACCAGAGAAAGAACACTTATTAACAACATAGAAAGCCACAGCACGATCAAAATTTGACACGGTTTTGTCATTGATCTTCTCCTTAGAAACTAAGAAAAGTTGTCTTGCTTTATCTGGAGTATTATTTGCTGTCTTTAAGTCAACAAGTTCACTTTTCAAATCATACCCAAACATCTGGAGTTGTTGCCAGAAATTTACAAGTGGTTCATAGAGATCATTCACCCAAATATCTAGGAAAGGATATTGCTTTGTGATGTAAATTGCAACACTTCCACCACCAAGAAATGGTTCTCTAAACTCATCATAGTTTCTGAGATCAGGAAGATACTGTGACAGTTTTTGTACTGCCCTAGATTTACCTCCAGGGTATCTAAGGGGTGTTTTGAGTTCTTTCATAATCAGGAGGATGATACTTTAAAAATTCTCTAAAGGTCATTTTCATTTCTTTTTTAGTCATTCCACAATGTTCTGCTGCTGCAGGAAGATTCATGCTTGCCCTGAAAAGACCCCAGTTTGCTTCTTTTACATTTTCTGGTGTTGTCTTACTTGTCATAGAATCAAGGATTTCTCAGGAGTAATGACTGCGCTAAAGGCATTCTGATGTTGCTTAGATACTTCCTCACTAGGATCAAGCATGTAAACTACATGTTGTTTATCAACAACAACTTCATCTTTTCCTTTAGGAGTCAAAGGAATAAATGCAACAAATGCAACAGTTCCTTGAGGGGTTGGAACAGCAGCAAGTGAATTTTTAATTTTAATTGTAGTATCAGTTTCTTCCAGAAGTTCTGCTACTACTTCTTGCCCAAAGGCAAATCTAATAAGTTTTACGTTCATTTGAATTTACACTCCACCATGATTTCAGTTAATGCAGCTAGTAAGTTAATTTCTTGGTCAGCCACGAACGCACTTTGGTATTGGTACTTAGCAATAACAAGCACGGCAGCAGGGATAGACTCTGGTGAAAGACAAGTATAACAGGAGTCATAAACCCAGCGAAGTAGATTAGTAGGGTCATTGTCCAAGTTGGCGACCACCCACTTTCTGACCTCAGAAAAGTTTTTATCTTTAAGATATTTGACAAGATCATTTGTCTTTACATCATTAAAAACAGCAAGAATGGCAGAATCAATAGATCCACCAACAGAGTATCTTTGACACTCATTAAGCACTCTCCTCCAATCAGGAAAGTGTTTATTAATTATTTGGGCAAGGACTTTAGAATCGTATTGTACACGTTCTTCATCCAAGATGTTCTGTAGACGCTTGAAGAAGGATCCTGCCAACTGGGTTTTTTCCTTTCCTTTGATTGTGAAGTCAACAACTGCACATCTGGAATGGAGGGGTTCGATAATTTTGTTTTTGTAGTTGCAGGTAAAGATAAATCTGCAGTTCTTATAGAATGTCTCAATGTTAGCCCTAAGAAGGAGTTGTACATCTGAGGTTGTGTTGTCAGCTTCATCAATAATGATGACCTTGTGTTTTGCATCTGAAGAAAGTGAGACGGTCGATGCAAAGTTCTTTGCCTGGTTCCGTACCGTGTCCAGAAATCTTCCCTCGTCAGATCCATTGATGACATAAAAATCTGCTCCTAATTCATGGCATAATGCCTTTGCTACTGTGGTTTTACCACATCCTGCAGGTCCAGCAAGAAGAAGATTGGGAACTTCTCCTTTCTCTACAAAATCTTTAAATGTTTTCTTAGTCACATCAGGTAGAATACAGTCATCAATCTTTTTAGGACGATACTTTTCTACCCACAAAAATTGTTCACTCATAATAAAATAGTCAGGTTTACAAGGGTTGTGGACCACCCACAATAATTGCAGAAGGAATCTGTGCTTGTGCAATTTTAGTTGCATGGCACTGATTATTTGCTTCTACAATTATTTCCAGATATCTACTGTCTTTTGGCAATTTGTATCTGACTTTATATTTCATCCAAATGTTGAATCAGGTTCAAGAGCAATAAAGTAATTCAGATTATACTTCTCATTAGTGAATTTGGAAATACACTTCTGAGAGATAACCACATTATAAGATCCAGGAATGATCTTAATGTTTTCAACTTTGAAGTTGAAAATGAACTCAGAGTCTGTCTCTCCAACAACAATTGAATATTCATTTGAAGTGTCATTCTTCTTGTCACGAACAACAAGACTAATCACACCATTAGCACCAATAGCAGAAAGATCAGGCAATTGATATACTGCTGCTGCTTTGATTAGTTTATCAAGTTGTGAATGATCAACTTGGAAACATACATCTTGGGTTGGAAGAGAAATCTCTTTCTCAGGAGGAGAAACAATAACCTCAGGATCTGCAAAGAAATATTTTACCTTTCTTTTGCCTTCTCTAATGATCAAATAAGAATCATTAGTAAAATCAAGATCTGGATCCTGGTGAAGACCAAGACCATTCAGAAATTGATTGAGGTCATAGATAGCAAAGTCTTTAGGAAAATCTTCACCAACATCTGCCTCAGCAAGGATATTCTGCATCACAGAGATAGTCCTCAGTTTAGTACCCTGTTTAACCAAGATAGATTGATTAATAGAAGCAAAGTTCTTAAGAACAGAAAGGGTAGTATCAGAAAGTTTCATAGGTGCTCGGAGTTTCATTGTGTAGACCAGCAAAGTGATAAAGAAGGACGCAATAATGAATTGCTTTCAGGATGTCAAGTTTAGACTTGCCATTCTTCTTACCAAATCTGGAGAGATATTTAATAGCATTAGATCTGGTAAATGGTTCAGCATCACCAATGCTCTCAATCAGATCCAAGGTTTGAGTCTTGGACTGCTCAGAAGTATAGTGTGCTTTGTATGTACTTACAAGATATTCTTCAATTTGCTTCAGGGTTTTGTCTTCGTTGTATTTCCAAAACCCATTTTTGTTTGTGTCTTCAGGCATAGGAAAGGTAATTTTGTCAAGGTCAAGAGTTCCAGATCCACCATCATACATGGTAAATTTAACTACATCTGGATAAAGATTCTCATCCATAATAAAGTAAAAGTAATCAATAACTATAATACCACTTAGATCAGTCAGCGTCAACCATCATGCTGAATCCTTTTCTTTTTTCAAACTTGATGGTTTTTTCAAATTTTTCTAAGAGGTCATCCACTTTGTGTGAGATCACAAAAGTGTTTGAATCTTTAACTACAAATTTAATAATCTTAGTAAAATAATCAGTTCCTGCTTCATCAAGAGAACTATCAAAGACCTCATCAAGTATCAATAAGTTTGTATTGATTGAGTTCTTTACCTTTGCCACTTCTCTCCATGTGAAGAGAAGTGCTAAATCAATTCTCATTTTTTCTCCTTCTGAGAATGATGAGTATGAGAAGTCTTCATAAATTGGGTTTAAAGACTTCTCATTAAACTCTTCATCCAAAGTAAAGTTTACAGGGAAGTCTAAAATCTCAAGATACTTGTTTAGATTGCTATTGATTACTGGTAAGTATTTCTGTATGATTTTAGACTTTGCCCCATCATCTTTGAGGAGTAAACTAATAAACTCGTAGTTTTGTAATTCTTCTTTTTTTGTTGATGAGTCTTGGAGAATAGTTTCTAAAGACTCAGTTAGAGAGGTTAACTTTTCATACTCAGTATCTGTGTCTTGATTTCTGGTGGCAAGTGTTTGAATTTCAGATTCAGTTTCTTGGATTTGTTTTCTAAGTCCAGAAATTTTAACGTTGTTAAAATTAATTTCATGTGTTAATTGTGTTACCTCTTTAGTAATTTGCAAAAATTCATGTTGCTTTTTCTTTTCTGCCTCAATGGATTGCTCTAGTTCCTTTTGACCTTTTTGAACCTCCTTTGATTTTTCATGAATTTGTTCAATCTTATTTAACCTAAAATCCTCTTCAATATTTTGTGTGCAGGTAGGGCAAACCCTATTGTTGTTGAAAAACTTGTGCTCATCTACTAAGTTGGTAATTTTTTGTTCTATCTTAGCATTTAGTTTTTCCAACTTCTTAAGAAGGTCTTCTGAAAAAGAAATAGTTTCTAGTTTTTTTGTACTATTTTCAACTTGTAAATGAATAGTTTCATTATCTTTTACTATAGAATCTATTTCTGTGTCTAATGATACTAACTTAGATTTCCTAGATTGAATGTCTTCTGTTTTTCTTTTCTTTAACTTCTCAATTAAGTCTTGCTGTGATTCAATTTTATCTTCTAGGTTTTCTTTTTTATATGCAACCTCTCTAATATCATCTTTAAGTTCTTTAATTTTTATCTTAGCAACATCATTCATAGAGGAGAACACTTTAATATCAAGCAAATCCTCTACAACCTCTCTCCTATGTTGAGAGGACAGTTGCATAAAAGGAACAAAGTTAGAAGACCCAAGGATTACAATCTGAGTGAAAGATTTGTAGTTTAACTTCAGTGCAGATTGTTCCAACCATTTCTGTTGATCATTAGATGAGGATGATTGATCCAAAAGAACTCCATCTCTGTAGATCTCAAACAGAGTTGGTTTTATCCCTCTCCTGATAGTATACTGCTTTCCTGATATTGATAACTCTACCTCAACTAAACAGTCTTTTTCATTAACACTGTTTATCAGTTGATTTTTATTAATTTTTCTAAAAGGTTTATTGAACAGCACAAAAGTTAAGGCATCAAGGATAGTACTTTTACCTGCACCATTATGCCCAACAATTAGAGTTGCATTATGCTGATCTAGTTTTATTTCTGTCCAGTAGTTTCCAGACGAAAGAAAATTTTTATATCTTAGAATCTGAAACTTTATCATAATCTGGAGGAATCACAATATCATCTGGGGTAATTATAGCATAGTTGTAATCTAAATGATCACAAGCCATGATTGCAACTTGAGGATTAACTTCTGTGACTTCCATTTCTGGATAGTCAAGTTCTTCTAGCATTGAAAGATATCTTTGGGCATCATCTTCTTCTTCAAACATGAAGAGAACTTTCTCTCCATTTCTATTTTCTACAGCAAATGCTCCTTCTTTATCTTCATCTGCAACTGTTAGTATGTACATTTTACATCTGGAACGACTCTTGGTAAATGGACTGTATAAGTTCTTTTATTCTAACTTTATTTAACTTAATTTCAGATTCATCCACATACCTCTTAAGCAAAGATAAAGTGTCTTCCTGCTGTACTAATTCATCAGCATCAAACTGCTCATTGATCTTTACTGATTCAATAACTTTAAGTTCCTGAGGTTGGGACTTGATTAAAGAATCTAAGAATTTATCAAACTTTTTCTGGTCGGTTTTATTTTTAACCACAAGTTTGACCATACATCCTTTGTATGGAGTCAAATCCTTTTCAAGTGTCTCCTCATCATAATTACAGATCTTGAACATCTGGAATGGATTGTTCACATACTGCAGTTCATTAGTCTCAGTGTCCCATACAGTAAACCCTCTATTATCACCATAATCATTCCAATACAGTTGATATGGATTTCCAAGATAGAAGATCTTACCATCATCACTTCTAGTGTGATAATGTCCAGAGAAAACTCTGTCAAATTTCTGGAATACAGATTTATCTCTTCCTGCTTCTTGAACATGCCCTCTATGGGCATAGAACCCTGTCAATTCTAAATGACCCATAGCAACCCTTGCTGAGGTGTTTTGGATTGCTGCTAGGGTCTCTGACTCACTATCTGGAGTGATCCAAGGGATGAATAGAACCTCCTGTCCACCAACTTGAACATTAGTTGCTTTGGTGTAGATGTTGATGTTCTTATAATCACCAACCAACAATTCAGGACTGTTCAGTTTGTTTGTGTTCTTATAAAAAATATCATGGTTACCAAGAACCAAGTGGACTTTATATTTCTTTAAAGGATCTAATATTACCCTTCTAGTCCACTCAATACTCCAATAATCAGTTGCTCTGCGATTATCAAAGATATCTCCTAAGTGTATAACTGTATCAATCTTATTCTTTTTTAAGAATGGAAAGAATACTTCATTATAAAATTTCTCAAAATAATCATGGAATACTTGGCTTCCTTTTCTGAAATTATAATGAGTATCAGTTATAATTGCTACTTTCATGAAAATCTATAATTAATTCCATCTTTGATATTATTCATGTCAGATGAAGTATATCCTAACTCAGAAGTATCTGCAGTAAATACTTCATCAAATCCAGATCTTTCTATGATCTTAGTTTTAATTTCCAACTGCTTCTTCTCTTTAGCAATCCTTCTTAGGAATGCATAGTAGACAATTTGAGTGAAGTATGCAAAAGGATTGGTCCTTTCCACATCAAAATTGTCAATGTACTGGATGCAATTTTCAATGCCATCACAAATCATGTCATCCTTAAACATGTAGTTGACAAAGTTTGGTTTGTATGATAAGTGTGTGGCAATCTTTAAGAAGCACTCTCCAAGGTAATTTGTAATCCTGGGTTTGGGGAGACCTTGCTCTTTAGCAGCAACGACCTTCTTCTTGTACTCAATCAGAGCAAGGTGAAACTCTTTATTGCTTACATAGTGTTCTGATCTTTTCTTACCTTTGGTCATTACTGGCAACATAAAATAACTTTATAAGTGTTCAAATAATACCATTATTATACTCCCTTGACAATGGGTTGACAAGTATTAATTTAGTGACTAAAATAACTCTGTGGGGTTTCAAGAGAAGGTTTAGCTATTTTTATAGACCTTTTCTAGAGTCTTTCTTGCTTCCTCTACTTTAGAGATGAAACCCATTTTTCTATCTATATTTACTTTAGATGTTGATCTGTTGAATTTGTGATAGACATTAATAATTGTTTCATCACCAACTTCAGTCATAGTGATGACTTTGTTCATGTCAACAATGTACATGTCATCATCAGGGATATACATCCAAGGTTCTACTTTGTATCCTTGAATTATTCCTGATTTATTCATCATTGGAGTAATAATAACAGGGTTATCAAGAATTAACAAAGTCCTATCATCTTCCTCTGAGACAGAGACTATGGCAAATATTTCTTCACCTGATACTAACTTAATTGCTGCATAAAATTCTTCTTCCATCATTTCTTTAAATTTATTGTAATAATTTCATAATCAAAGTTTTCTTCGTTGTAGATTTTAATTCTTTCTACTAAGTGGTTTAATGTGTAATTTCTCTTTGTATTGTGGGTAATGTCATCTGCAATGTCATATAATGTTGCTGATACTTTTTCTTTACCCTTTCTAAGAACTCTTCCTATTGATTGTAAGTTTCTGATTCTGGATTTGCTTGGTGATGCAAAGACAACATTGTGTAGGTTTCTAATATTGATACCTGTACTAAAAGTGCCATAAGAAGCAACAATAATTGCATTTGTTTCTTCCTCGGTAATTTTTCTTACTAATTCTCTTTCTTCAGTATCTACTCCACCATGGATGAAAAAGACTTTTCTATTTTCACTTACATGCTTATTTATTTCCTCATACAGAGGTTCCCCATGAGTAGCAACTCTATTGAAAAGAACTAAAGTATTGCCATCTAGATCTTTCACCAAGTTTCTGATAAACTTATTTCTCTTCCCATGACCAATTAAAAATTGAACTTCTTCTTCATAGTCATTAAACTTTGTAGGTTCATGCTTTAGAAGAAGGACTTTAATTTTTAACTTAGATAGATATCCTTTTTTGATTAGTTCATCAGTTTTGATTAGTTTATATGTAGGTCCAAACAGACCTTCAAGAACTAACTTATGAGTTTGAGATCCATCTAATGTTCCTGTAAAACCAAATCTATACTTAGCATCATGTAGATTGGACATGATATTGATTAGAGATTTTGATTTAAACTGATGTGCCTCATCTCCAATCACAACATCAAAGTTTGAGAAATATGCTTTATCTAACTTATAAATGGATTGCCAAGTAGATATGGTAACTGCCATAGGAGATACTCTTTCAGATCCACCATAGACTTTGTGGCAGTAATCTTTAGCACTCCATCCATAGTCCTCAAAGTCCTTGTACATCTGCTCTACAAGGGATGTTGTTGGAACTACAAGAAGTATTTTTAATCCTTTCTCCACAAAGTATCTGACAACAGAATAAATCATCAATGATTTTCCAGATGCAGTTGGAGATAACAGCAACTTTCTTTTATACTTTAGAGCATCATAAACACCTTGAACTTGATAGTCTCTTGGTTCATGAGAACAAATGCTCTTCATATAATCTTTGACTCCTTCTAGAGAAATGGATTCATCCATCTCTCCAGGAAGACCATAGTACTTGTTTGCAAGTAATTCAAATTTGTAATTATGGTTATCACAAAAAGAAATTAATTTATCTAAAAGACCAGCATAGATTTCTCCTGTTTGGATATTAAACAGTCTGATCTTCCCATCCCAATGCTTACTTCTAAACTGAGGCATAAACTTTGCACCAGGAACATCAAATGTAAACTGATCACTCAACTCATATTTGATGTGTGGATCACAATCTATCTTTAAATAAATTTCATTCTTCTTTGTAATAACTAAATCAGTCATATTACATACCTGCCTGGAATCTCAAAAAGTCAATTGAGTTTTTAATTTGATAACTTCTATTGGAAATCATTTTTAAGATTTCTTCAATATACTTTAATATTGTATCATAATAATCAATCTTAAGTAAGACTTTGTTTAATTGCTCATCTGCCTCAAGATATCTTGTAAGACTTTCCTTGTCTCTAATTTTGTATGGAAAAGGTTCTTCTTTGTAAATGTCAGGATCTGCTTTTCCTGAGTAGTAATTAGATCTTTCTAATTTTTTTACTTTGAAGTTTATTAATGCTTGTTTTCTTAAGAGGGTGACATTGTTGTAAATTTCATAATATTTTGAATGTAGTAGTGGAACTTTTAGGGATTCATTATGGAGATCATCTATGTTGATTTCTGAATCCTCTTTCCACATCATTTGAATTTCATCAAGAGAAATCATAAAGGAGTTCCTGTTGCATTAACTATCTTGTAGTAAGTATACTTGAAATTAACCTCTGCAGTAAAATATCTAATGTCAGTTTCAGTAGCATCAAATTGCAGAGTTGAAAGATATGTTGGGAACATACCATAATAAATGACTTGAGCACTAACTAAGTAATTGCTGTTTAAGATCTGAAGAGTGCCATCAGACTCTTCATAGAATCTACCTTTGTTTAACCCTGGAACAGAGTCTGCACTTGCTTCTACTCTAAGATCATCATACTGCTCTAGACTGTATGGAAACCCTAGACCTCTCATCCAGTTTTGAATTTCCATATAATTTTCAAGATTTTCATCTACTAAGAAACGTAGACTAAAATCTTCAAAATTCATTTTATCCCCTGGGATGTCAATATTCTTTCCATAACGAGTTTGGATTGCTGATCCTAAAGTAATTGAGGGGATGTTTGCTGAGTTAGCAAAGAAGTCTACTTTAGGTGCCTTTTGTAATTTAAATTTGAAACCAACAGGAGATAAAAAGTTTCTATTTCCTGGTTGGTTATCCCAAGGATTTGTTGCCATTTTTTGAACTATTTATTCCATAAAAAAAAGGACCCCCTGAGGGGTCCTTGATGAAGTGAACAAGACTCACATGAGGTTGAGAACTTGTACTCTTCTGTAGTATCTGTTGGTGTTCTGTTGGATTCTTCCAAGACCTTGATCGGTACCTTCTGCAAATGGGTTTGCAACCATACCATATCTGGTCTTGAAGCCAATCTTGGGCTGGAAGGTGTCCTGACCAACTGCACGTACCATCTGGAGAGGTACATAAGGGCAGTAGAACAGACCAGCATCATAAGGATTGGTTCCTTTGTAACCAACAACATAATACTGCTCAGCAGCAAGGTTTGCTGAGAATGGATCAATGTATACCTTGAACTTACCATTGAGAACACCAGCAAAGGTATTGCCAGTATCATCAACATTCAGGTTAGCATTGAGTGCAGGGGTGTAATCAAGCAGACCTGCCATGGTGAGTGCAGAAGCAACATCAGCAGAGCAGAGGATTACATTACCCTTCCCTCTTCTTGTTCTTTGAGCGATAGCATTAGCATCTCTCTCAAGTTGGAACAGAAGACCCTTGAACTTCTCAACTGACCATCTACCATTGGAGTCTACATCCAGGTCAAATCTACCTGCATTAGCAACATTGGTTTGTGCACCAGCTTCAGCAACCTTATAGATGGTTCTGATGATCTCTCTGTTGATTTCAGCAAGGATTTCAGTTGAGAGAATGTTTGCTAACTCAGCTTCAGCATCCAGACCATGGATTGCTTTGAGGTCCTGAGCAAGTTCCAGGGTGTACTCAGCCTTGAGTGCTCTTGACTTTGCAGTAACTGAGAGCTTCTCAATGCTAAATGCCATCTGGTTGAACTGGTTACCAGCTGCATCACCCAGAGCTTCTGCAGCACTAGTACCCATGCCTTGACCAACTTTGTAGTCAACACCAAGTGCACCAGCTGAGTTCAGAAGTGCAGGGTTTGAACCAGCTGCATTACCACCAAGGGCAAATCCAGTTGTACCAAAACCTACTGATACACCACCATCAGAACCACCAGTGTAATCACCTTGAGTTAGTGATGCACCATCATTCTGAGCAGAGAATGCAGTATCAGGCTCATTGAACAGAGCTTCTGTGCCAGACTGATTGACATATCTGGTTCTCATTGCAAAGATTAGTCCAGTAGGACCATTCATTGGTTGAACACCAGCAAGATCATATGCAACTAGGTTAGGCATTGATCTTCTGATCAGTGAGATCAGAACAGGATCAAAACCAGCTACAGGACCAGCAGCAGTTGCTGAACCTGAGAAACCAGGGTTGGATGCTGATTGGGTGTTGATGTTAGGAGCAGCCTCAGAAATAAAGGCTCTCTCTTCTCTTAAAAATCTTTCTTGGTTTTCTAGCAGTTGAGCGGTAACTGCTCTTCTGTAAGGATCCTTGATGTTATCAAGACCCTCTGCTTCCAGAAGAGGTTGCCACTTTTTCTGCAATTGTTCTGAAAGGAACATTTGCTTTTTCTCCTTGTTAGTCTTGTTAAAGTGTTTGTTTAACTACAAATATTTAGTATAACCTAGAATTCACTTGAATTTAGAAACTGCTCTCAGATAAGCATTCATTTGAGGTGAATAATCCTCAACATTTTCTTGAATGAGCACTTCTTCTCTTGTGGAACCTGTTGCTCTTGGGAAATATGATTCCTTCAGAGTTTCAAGTTTTTCACGATAGTCTGTCTCACCTTCAAACTCAACACCTTCAGCAAGACCTGCAAGTTTTTCCTTCTGAGTTAAAGCTAACCCTTCAGTTACTTCATTAAAGATAGTATCACTTACAGCCTCACTTAGTCTTTGATTTAGTAGAACATTTCTTTCGATTTGTTCGTTGAGTTTTGACTCCATTTCATCTAGTCTTTCGACCATGCCCTCTAATACATCATATCTATCTTCAGGGATTTCTACATAATGTTCTTCAAAAAGTCCTTTTAGACCAGACATAAAGGACTCTGAGAGTTCTGATTTAATGCCATTTTCAATTTGAAGAGCATTCTCTTCAATCCATTCTTCAGCAACATACTCAAGATAGGCATCTACTCTTTGAGTAAGTTCTTCTCTGATTGTGGTAACTTCTTCTACAAGATCATTCTTGTACTGCTCTTGCATTACTTCCATTGCAGAGATAAGTTTTGCCTTAACTGCTGCTTCAAAGATAGTTGCTGCTTTTGCAGTAAATGCTTCTGATAACTCTTCACCCTCAGAAAGGGCATTGATGTCATCAGTGTAATCTACTTCTGAGTTGACAATTTGATTCAGTTTGTCCTGAAGTGAAATGGTTTCTTCTTCAACCACTTCCTCTTCAGTTTCTACTGTTTCTACATCAGTCTCTTCTTCCTCAACCTCTTCTGACTCAAGAACAAGATCTTCCTCTTCTGCTTCAGTTTCTTCATATGACATGGCAGCTTTGTTAGCATGTTGCATAGGATCAGGACCCTTTGCACCTCTATGCTGAACATCTCTGACAGCCTTTAATCTTGCAGCAGGAGTCTTATACTTGTTTGACTCGTCATCAGGCTTTGAATTTTGGGGGGTTGGACCTCCTAGATCTTCCACTCCATTGACAAGACCTTCACCAGGAATGGTTGCTTTATGCATACCTTCCCCAGGTTTGGCACCCTTGTTTACTGCAGTGACAGATTTTTTAGTAGATACTTCCATTTCTTGTAAATCGTTACCGACACTCATTTGTATACTCCGAATAAAAATCTTTGATTTATTCTATATTTATTTATAAATTACAGATTTGAAAGATAATCTGCAAATAATTTGAGCTTGTTCTGCTCATTTAAACTTCTAGTTTTAGAAAGTCTTTCAATTTTATGTCTGGTATTGGATGCATTCATTTCTTTGAGAATGCCCCCATCCCAAACCCATTCTTTTCCTTCCATAATGCCTTCAACAAAAGCATCAGGTGCGGAAGGATCTGCTACAATATCTGCAGCAGTGGCAAGCATAAAGTCGTCTCCAATATACTTGATACCATTTTTCTCAATCAAAGAACCAATTCCTCTGGAAGAAACCCCAAGTTTTACTCCTTCTCCAAGGAGTGACTTGGCAATGTTGCCCATTGGAGTATCAAGAATTTTTGCTTTACCTACAAAGTTATTTCCTTCTGATCTCAAAGAAGTAATCATATGTGAAACTCTATCCAGATTTACAGTAGGACCATCTGGGTGACCAAGTTCTCCTAAAGCTCTTCCCTGTTTGATGAAGTTTTCAGTGTACTTGTTAACTTCTCTGGAAAGAACTTCCATAGGATAGCATCTGCCATTTCTGTTAGTAACTTCTGCTTGCAGAAATGGACCCTGAATATACAGGGTTTGTTTTCCATTTTTTTCTTCAGTAATAATTTCTACTGATTCGATTTCTTCTGTGATGAGTTTCATTTGATTATGCCTGGGATGCTATTTGAACTTCTGCAACATGAAGATGTGCATTATTTGCTTCTGGAAATACTTCAATTTTTACACATCTAGCAGCAACTGCATTAGTTACAGTCAATGCTCCTCCAACTGCAGTACTGTTAAAATCAAGTACAATTGAAGAATCTGTTTTTGATAAAACTTGTGCAAAAGAAGTATTAATTCCTGTGTGCTGAGATCCAAGAATACTTACATGATCCCCAACAATAAATGGATTTCCAAAATTTTCACCAAAAGAAACAGTTGTAGTAGAACCAGTTGTTATTCCTGAAATTTTTTGCCTTGCAACTCTTTCTTTAATAATTTCACTGGTGTTTTCTGGAATTAAAAATGAAGACTCACTACTAACACCAGCATTATTATTTCCATCTTTAATTGCAATGTGACAACCTGCTCCAGAAGCAGTCATTCTTAGATAACCAGTTTGCAAATTAATTACTCCACTTGTAGCAATTCCATTATTGGGTGGAAGGATTGAAGTAATAGTTTGAACAATTTTTAATGCCATTATTCTTCCTCTGGGGCAAACATTGCTTGTGCGATGGGGGGTTTCAATTCATCAATAATACTTGAAGATTTTGTGTACAAAATCTCTTTAATCTTGTCAGTTACCTCTTCTGGAGAACCTCCAGTAAGTACCATATCCATTAAATCAGCAGAATCCATAAAAATACTAGGTATATGGAATTATTTATATTTCCGCACCTTTGGCATTAATTGAAGTTGCTTTATTTGCACTAGAAAGATCTGGTTCTTTAGGGTTTGCTCCTAAAGTTTCATTGCCTGCTGCCATAGGATCAAGAGGCATTCCATCTGGTCCAACTGCTGGCATCAATTTAGGATCTGGATAATCTCCATTTTTAATTTCTTTTTGGATGAGTTTATCTTCATCGACAATTTCTTGATCAGTTTGTCTCAGAATCTTTCTTCTTACATAATCTCTAGAGTAATAAGTTCCAATGTAAGGTTCAATTGCAACCATAAGATTTAGTCTCTCATTCATCAACTCAGTATCTTTGAGTTCTGAGAAGTGTCCATCATAGAGATAATCATATTGAATATGATCACTCATTTTATCCCAATCTTCTGGAGTAATAATATTTTTTAGAATTAATTGAGTTTTCAATAAGTCATGGAAAACATTGCTGAATCTCTTTCTTAGTCTTCCTACAAACTTACCAAACATTAATTCATCTCTAAGAATCTCAGATGATCTTCCTAGATTAAATCCACCATCAGAAGCAGTTCTGGATTCTGGGACATTAAGTGCTCTGAATAGTTTCTTTTGGAAATACTGAACATCAGTCAGTTCTCCAAGATTCTGTCCACCAGGAAGAGTAGAGATCTCAGTTCCTCTACCACCTTCTCTTCTTGGAAGCCAAAAATCTTCCATCATACTCATGAACTTTTTATCATCACGCATTTCTCCAGTATTGGCATCATAAACAAGTTTATTTCTATACCTGTTCATAACATCTCTAAGGTATTGCTCTGCTTTTACCTTAGGTAGATTGCCAACATCAATGTAGAAAATTCTTCTTTCTGGTGCTCTTGAAAGTCTGTAGATAACCAGAGCATCCTCAATCATTCTAAGTTGATTAAGTGCTTTGATTGCTTTGTGGAGATATGATAATGTAAGTTGTCTATTTCTATCTACAAGACCTGATGTTACAAAAGTTACTGCATCTTTTGCAATTGGGATTCCTTTGTTTGCAGCAGCAGTCTTTTGAATATGTCCTTGTGGGAAGTATAGAAAATACTCTTCAATTTCAGGTTCATTAAAGTCACTTGCATCTTGTCTACTATTGTAGATTCCTGCAAAATTATCTCTTACTTTTTTTTCTTTTCTAATATACTTAACCTTCAAAGCATCCATAAATCTAATATCCTGAATACCTTCCTCAGGATTTTTAAGATCAATTACTTTATGGTATAAGATTCTTCCATCAACATACCAATTCTTAAAGATTTCATGTGCTTTTTTATCAAAGTCCATAAGATCTTTGATATACTTAAACTCATCTCTAATGATTTTTTTTAAACCATCACTGGCATTTAGGTTACTAAGTTCAATTTCTACAGGAGAGTCATTTAAATCACTAACAATTGCTTCATTGATAACGTTCTCAATGGCACTATCACATTCAGGGTGAAGTGCCATTTCTCTATATCTTTTGATTAGATCATATTCATTTCTATAGACACCTTCAATATCTACATACTGCCCATAAAATCCGCTAGTTAGATAATAATCAACCCCATCCTCGTTATTTTCGGGGACAGGGGATATAGCAGATTTAGGTAACTGGTTTTCGTCCTCAATTGAAAAACCAAAAAGTTTTGCCATTGTATAATTTTAAACTGTAGAAGTATTTAGACTACCTGAGAAGATGAGGTATTAGAGTTATCAGCAGCTTCCCACCATTGAACTTGAAGATCTACAGTGAATTCTTCAATCTCATTTTCATTGTTGTATGAAAGATCAATTTGAGAAACACTGGTTGGGAATACTCCATGAACCACATACTTTCTTAGAACATCAATTTCTCCACCTTGAGTTCCTTTCTGGTTTAGTCCAGTGAACTGACCTCTAGAAAGTTGAGCAACTGTTACATCAGTCTGATACTCATTAGGATCAATAGTTCCACTTCCATCAGATACTTTGACAATGTAGTTCATCCATCTTTCAAAGACATTTCTCCACTTAAAGTCAATGTCATTGATGACAGTGATGGTCCAAACATCAAAGGTTCTGTCACCAGCAACTTTTAGAGTTCTTCCTCTAAAAGGAACTGGGATTTCAGTGATGGTTGATGCAGGGAGACCAGCTGCTTTAATTAGCATGTGGTCATCAGTGCTTACTGAGTCTCCAGTTGGGAAGGTAAAGTTTCCTCCTAATTCAGTACCAAAAGAAACCTCAAAGAGGTTACTTCTGGCACCGCCACCCTTCATCTGGGACTTGAATTTATCAATAGTTCTGTCGCTAAAGTTAGGCATTGTTTTTACTCCTATTTAGATTAGACTGTACCTACAACTGTTTCAAAGGAGACCCCAGTTCTAGTAGCAACAAAAGTCAGACCAATGAAGTTGATGCTTCTTGCTGGTTTGACATAGATATCAGCAATAAATTCATTTCTATCAATAACATCTGGAGTGTTATTAGTTTCATCACAAACCAGGAGGAAGTCAGTAATTCCTCTCTTCACTTGTACATCTCTTAGATATGGTTCAACAATGTTGATGAAGTTTGCTCTAGTTGCTGCATCATTGAATTCAAAGAGTTGTGCATCAGCAGCACCCTTGATTGCTTGTTCAATAGTAATGAACAGTCTTCTAACATTGATTCTGTCAAATGCAGACTGGAATGATAGTGCAGTTTTGTCACCAAATAGAATGAAACCTGAACCAGGAGAAGAAATGATTGGGTTAACTCTTTGTGAATAGAGTTGATCTCTATCTGCTTGTGCTGGATTGTATGCAAGTTTGATTGCAAACTTGAGACTTCCTCTAGTCTTTCCAGCAGGGGAATACCATGGGAACTGATTAATATCAGTTCTTACACATAGACCAGCAACATCTGCTGAACATGGCATGTAGATAAACTGCTGATTGAATCTATCATAGATGTATTGGTATCCACTATCAAATACAGCATATGAGGATGAAGTTAGTGGACTGAAGAATGATAGAACATTGTCTAGTTGTTGTGCCTCAGAGGCAACATTAACAACTCCTTCTCTGTATGGTGAGATGAATGCCACACAATCTTTTCTAGTCTCAGCAATGCTGATTAGTTTATTTGCTTTTGCTTGCTCAATTTCTTTACCACCTGAAGCACTACCTTGGAGAAGATAATTGATTGAAACTGCAGCATCATTAGAGAACTTATCATATGCCTCTACAATATTTGAGAGGGTTACTGCAAATCCACCAATGTTGGTTGCACCACCAGTAGGAGTGCTATAATCCTTTCCTCCAGTTAGGGAGTATGATTTGTTGCCAATTGAATTGAATGTGGTGTTCTCTGCATTGACTCCCCAAATGCCTGAGGACTCTGATTGAAGTGTATAACCTGAAGTAAACTTAACTGATACTGGATCCACACCCCAATATGCATCAGTGGAATCCCCAGGAGATTTTCCTGCATAAATGTATGCTGAATTTACAGCAATATAATCTTTGTAGTATACTGAAGTTGATGGAGATACTTTAGTATCAAGTGCCTTAGATAGATTTACAAACTTCTCAAGAATTGTTTGTGGAGTTCCTGAGATGTTGTTTGACTTCTTGCTATCAATAACAACCACATGCATAGCATCATTGCCACCATTTCTATCAGTGACATAAGCATTTGCAGTTGGTTTAGGAGCAATGCTTCTCCAAGATACAGTTACAGAATCTCCTCTTGCAGTATCAAGAATATTTTGACTGTTGTACCAATCTTCTACTGCAGTAGGTGAAACTGTTGAAGTGGTTACTCCAGCATTAGTTTTTACTGTAACTGCTGCAGAAGTAACTCCTGCTCCTACTCTAAATGCATAAGCACCATTTTCTGTGTAATCTTGAGAGGATGCTGTTCCATTTAATACTTTTCCTGTAACTCTTACATAAGCTACAGATGCTCCAAGACCAGTGATTACTCCTTCAATGTACCCTGTTGGGGTTGAAGTTGTTCCAACACCAGCAATGGTTCCTGTAACTGCTTGAGTTACAGCATATCCAACTGCAAGGTTGGTTGTGTTAATTCCTGACAGATTTTGATCTGCAAAGTGGTCAATAACACATACTTTTAAATCTTCTGCCCAATAACCTGGGTTCTTTGCAGCAAAGTACCAAGTGGTATCATCTGCATGATCTTCTTGGTAATCTTCAAAGTTTTGTACAGTAAGATCTGTTAATGCTGAAACTCCAGCACCAGCATTAGCATTTCTTAAGTTATCTCCTGGGGCTCTTACAACTCTTAAGCTGCCACCATAGGAGAGGAAGTTAGATGCAGAATACCAATACTCATAATGGTAGTTGTTGAGTGATGGTGTTCCAAAAGTTCTTTTTAATTCATCTTCAGTCCTGATAGTAACAATCTGATTTACAGGACCTTTTGCAAAAGGAGCGGCGATACCTGCTGCTAAAGAAGTGGTATTCTGGATCCCACCCCTTGTTAGGTCTACCTCTCTTACATTGATACCTGGAGATGCTAAGCGTAACGCCATTTTGACTCCTCTAGTGCTTCATTTGCTCTAAATGTATTTATAATTTGCAACTTTTTTGGTGGGGAAACAGTGCATGAACATTACCAGTCTGGGTACTGCCACTCAATAGGGTCCCATTTTTGTTTTCTTTTTTGAACAATTCTTTTGACTGTGCAAGTTTTGCACTCATAAGAATATGATGATGGATATGCTCCTCTGTCTTTTCTAGTTTGGTAAAAATCAGTTAGAAGATCTTTTTCTTTTCCACAAGACCTACATTTTCTACTGGAAAAAAGTAAGTGTTCTAGAGTAAAAAGATGTTCTACATCCATTACCTATATTCCCACATGTATGACATATCTCCATATTCATCTATATGCCATACATCTCCATCAGCATCTACTTCTGCTGTTAATGCTTCTGTACCATCCAATATAAACCCAAAAGGAGCCATATCTTGCTCAATTTGATTTTTCTGTTCTTCATATAATCTTTTTCTAACATCTTGTTCTGTAAGTTCTTTGAAGTAATCTTGTGCAACTAACCAAGCATAAATGACAAGACACATTGCCAAGTCATCATTACAACCTTCCTCTGCTTCAAATGAGTTATGCTTTTGAATAAAAGTAGTTAGTTCACTAATAATTTCATAGTCACTGAAGATAAGTTTATCTTCCTCAATCATAGTTTTCAAGTTAAGGCAACCAACTTTCTTAACTGTCTTAGACATCTTTAATCCAAGTTGGGTTTTCTTGCCAGAGAATCCTTGACCTACAATTTGTCCTGCTCTGCCTCTCATAGAGCACATAAGCAAGTTTTGGTACTCCAGATCATATTGTATGATTGCTGCTACCTGATCCCCCACATCATTAACCTCACAGAGGATGTAAGCATTGTTATATGCTTTTGCTACATCTGCAATAACATTAGGGAACAACATAGGTTTAATTTCATTGTTCCTATACTTACCAACTATCTTGTGTGGGAAAGAAGTAATATCATAAATGACAAATGCTGAATAGTCATTGCCAACTCCTCTGGCAACATCAACTGTCATCAGATAATCTCTATCGTCTTTTGGGTCTTCATAAACATCCAATCCTTTGCTTCTCTTAATTGGATCATCATAGACCAGTGTTTTGAGTTTGCTTGGTGCAATAAGAGTATCTACAGACCCTAAGAATTCGCACTCAAACTCAGTCTTAAACTGCTGTTCTGAGGTGTTTGATATTGTTTCCTGCTTCCACTTATCATCTCTTCCTGGGACCTCTGACCAGTGAACATCAGTGGGAACATAAGCATTCTTTTCTCTTTCTGCATCATGCCACATCCTGTAGAAATGGTTCATCCCATTTGGGGTAGAAACTATGATGACTTTTGTGCTCTGACCAGAAGAAATAGTAGGATAAACAGATGCAAAGAATTGGTCTGCAATATGGTTTGGAATGAATGCGAATTCATCAAGGAATATGATATTATAGGATCCACCTCTGACAGCACTTGCAGATGTAGAAGCTGCCAATATCTTTGACCCATTTTCCAACTCCATAGAACCTTTATTCCATGCTAAGATACCCTGCTGCAACCACTTTGGCAGGTTCTCATACGCAGTTTGTAATCTTGATAATAAATCTCTTGCAGTTGATGCTTTGTTTGCAAGAATGGCAATATTTACATTATCATTAAAAATTGCATAATGTAAAAGATAAGATACAACAGTTGTAGATTTACCTGTCTGACGAGGCATTTTACAAATGTTAAATCTGTTATTGTGGAAGTTTCTAATTAACTTCTCTTGGAAATGATATGGTTTGAATAATTGCAAACCATGATCAAGAGTTACAATCTGAACATAGTTTTTTGAAAAATATACAGGATCATTCTTACACTTAACAAATTCAATAATTTGTTCTTGTGTGAACTCAATTGCAGTATTGGCTTTTTTTAATAGAGGATTGCCAAGATATACATTATCACTCATAAATTATCAGCAATTCCAAGCTCTAAGGGACTTATTAATTCTGCTATTTGGATCTCTAGCAGTCTTTGCACTAGTACGCTTATTCTTCATGCCTCTCATTCTTGCACAGAATGATGCTCTTCTAGGATTGCCAACTTTCTTTGAGGGTGCTTTTAAATCACTACCAGGATTCTCTCTTTCATATGACTTTCTTCCCTTTTCATTTAATCCACCTTCTTTATTCTTACCCTCCTTTCTTTGCCATGCAGCAACTTCAGTAATGAAGTCATTGTATGATTTTTGCTCAGTGGTAGATTTGATTTCTTTTACTTTTTTATCTTTAGATGCAATGTATTTAATTTTTGATTTTCCAGTTTTGCTAGATTCCCATGGGTTTAATTTTGCACCAGGAGTTGCTGGGAATGCTTCTCCTAGTTCTCCAAGTGCCTTTGCTTTACGAACTTTCTTTGCTCTTAATTTACCACCAGGATAGTTTCTTTCATCATTACCTTCAAAGTCAGGATCTACATTAGCACGATGCCTTGCTGCTCTTTCTGGAGAAAGTCTATCTGTGTGAATATCTTTTCTACGATTTGGAGAAAGTTTTTCTGCTTTTCTTTTTGCTGATCTCTCAACTTTTTTTCTTTGTGCTTGGAATGCTTTCATATCCATGCCTTCAGAAACATCCTCATCACTTTGCATATATTCTGCTGCAGTATCAATAAAGTCTGCTGCTCTGGTAATCTTTGATTGTACCCAAGCAGGGATTTGCTGATCACCTTTCTTAATCTTACTTCTTAGGATATTAACTGCTCTTTCAATTTGATCAAACTCAACTCTTGCCATATATCCCTCTTCATCCTTTTTCTTACCACTTGCAATTTCTTTGTGGTCTTCATGAATCTTAGATTCATTTGCTGGATGAATTTTGGCAATAGTATACTTGTCCCACATAGAGGGACCCCATGAGCACTCTTCTCTTTTTTCGTTCTTTTTACAAAGCAGACAATACTTTGTATCTTTTTTGTATTGCTCTTCTGGAGTAGTTTCTTCTTTCATGGGTTTTTTCTTTTCTACTTTTTTAAGTCTTGTGTAGTAGTCTGGAAGTTCATCTACATGTTGTAGTGCAGTAATCCTTGCCCCACTCTTACTAGTAGTATGCTCTCCCTCAACTTCAGTTCCAATTTTTACCTGCTGCACAATTTTATCTAGAGTGACTTTGTGCTTTTTAGCTAATTCCTCTGGAGTTTTATATGCTTTTACAGGACCTTTTGGATCTTTCATTGTGTATAGATTATTCCTCTATATTATTTAGAAGACCTTGTTTTATGAGTTTAGATAGTTCTGCTGTGGATCCCACAAACAGAGAGTTGTTGACTGTTGTAGGTCCTTTCTGAGGGGCATCAAGGTCTTTCATCTTCTTCTGCAGATCCATCAGTTTATCACTTACATCTCCAACAGACTTAATAAGTTGTCCTGCAACTTCATATGCTCTTGGGTGTCCAGATTCTTGAGCAAGTTCTAAGATGCCATTGATTGCTTCTTGACCCTTTTCAATCAGACTATAGAGATTGCCTCTTGTATACTCATAGTCTTTTTGAGGATCATCTGGAACTTCTGCTTGTTTTACTGGGGCAGGTTCTACCTGGACAATTTTAGTTTCAATGTCCAGTGCTTGTTCAATTTCTTCATACTTGTCTTTCATAATCAAATATCCACATCATTTCCTTGACTTGTACTGTATGTCTTAAAGTCTACAAATTCCTCTATCATATCATTAAATCCAAAGTCATCTCCAAGTTCAATTAAACCATCATCTACAGTATCAATTACATTGTCTCCATTATAATCTTCAAGTGCCTTTGGAGTTACTGTGTATCTAACTTCTCTCTTAGCATTTAGAAGTGCATTGGTAGCATAATCAACTTGCACCTTCTTGATGAGACCTTGATCATCAGATGGGATTTCATTGAATAGATAAGTTTTTGCAGTAAAGTTTAAGGTATAAGTTATCAGTCTTCTAGTTGAATAGTCTCCTTCATAATCATCTCTAAACCCAATTCTATTAAGAACTATAGGAATATCTCTCTTCTCTCCAATGGTAGGAATCATATTCACTGTCACATTGAATGATGGTTGGAAGTATGGTAGAATTTGTTCTACAATCTGCAACACATCATCTTGAACTTTTGCTAGAATGTTTAGTTCAAACCCAAGATTGTATGGGACTGGCATGTACACTCTTTTGTATGAACTGCCATCAGATGCTTCTGCAGTCTTAAAGGTTTGGATTGCAGATGCTTTTCTAGTAGGGTCATAATCAATAGATACCATTTCAAAAGACATTCTAGGTAAAGTAATTGCAATCTTTCTGTCTCCAGAAGGATTTTGCTCTAACCTAGCAAGGAACTTTTGAGTTGGTCCATAAGCAAGAGGAACCTTTAATACTGACAATGGATTGTCATTGTCATCAAATCTTCTGATTTGAATGTTATTAAATAAAGTGCCAAATGCAATTACAGTTTTGCTTATGGACTTGTGATAAAAATAATTACCAAGCATTTTATAAAACCTTTATTTAATATTTAACTCTTCTGGGATATAGTAATCCAAGTTGAGGTCTCTTTGCTCTCAAATAGTCTGCAGTTTGTTGATTAGAACTTAAATCTAAATTTCCAAGACTAACAGTTCCATTGCTAACTTCTAGTGTAAAACTAGCAGTAGATTGTGGCAATAATGCCAAAGTGGAACCAAGAGAAACCAAAGTTGTTGTAGTTATTCCTAACTGTATTGAAGTGTAGTCTGCCATTAGGTTGTTCTAGCACAGAACAGAATTCCACGAGTTCTTTCATCTTGTCTGTAAGAACCAGTAATAACTGTATAAACTTCAGCACCACTGATAGTAACAGTGTCTCCTTGTTGAATATTTGCAGAAGGTGCAGAATATTCAAACTGGATTAATACAAAATCATCAGGAATATAATATGGAACTGGAATTAGATTCATATTAATTGGAATTCCTTTGATGACTGCATTATAAGATCCACCTCTTGCAGCATCTCTGTAATAAATTGAAGGATTGTCTTGTACTGAACCACTTGTAGAATCTGAAGTTGGTGAAAAATATCTTGTTTTTTTATAAACTTCACTGTAATAACCACTTTCAAGTTGAAGATATCCATATTCAGCAGTTCTAGATGTTCCTTGAAATGAACCAAGTTGTTGCAATCCAGAACATTCTGTAATAAAGTCTAAGTATGCTTGGCCACTAGCATCTGAAGGACTAGGAACTATTTTAGTTGCTCCACCCAAGAATACAGAATCATAATCCCATAAAGTTGAAGTAAAGTTATGGACAAAAAATGTAAGAAATGTATTGTCTCTTAATTTTGTAGAAGATAGTGTTGGTTGAGTATAGGAAAATACTGCAAAATTAGGATCTATTCCAGATCTATAAATTTTCAAACTTAGTCCATAAGAATTTGAGGAAGCAATAGTTTCATTTGCAAATTGATAAACCTGATTTCCTGCCATTCTATCATTATTAATATCAAACCAATATGCATTAGTACTAGTATTCCAAGTAATGTCTGTTATTGGATTTGTCCCATTACCATTACTATTTCCTGCAAATCTATTTCCATAACCAACACCAGCAGCAATAGTTTGCTGATTTGTATTTGCAACATCAAATGGTTGGAATCCACTTCCTGCAAATATTGACAATAGATTATCTGAATTTACTTGGAAGGCTCTGTAAGTATCTCCATATCTTTTGTTTGCTTGGATTTGATGCCTAACAACACCCCAAGGATAAGATGCCCCAGAGGTTACATTTTTATCATAATAAGTTGTAGTGCTTCCAAAACTAGTAGATGTTGTTCCAACAGAAACTACAAGATTTGTAGCACCATTTGCAACTCCTCCAATAGCAGATGCTGGTAAAGTTGCTACTTCACCATCAGTATATCCATATCCAGGACGATTGACCCAAATTCCATAGATAGTTCCCCCAGCTCTGTATACATTAAAAGATGCTCCTGATCCAATTCCACTTGTTGAAGTTGGAGAAACATCTTCATAATAGATTCCACCTAAATTGCTTATTGTTCCACCACCAGATTGCACAGTAACTGAGGTTACTAAACCTGATCTAGCAGAACCATGCCAACCCAACCAAGAAAAAGCCTCTTCCAATTGGATAATTACATCAGTTCTAGCCCATCCTACTGATTTTGAAATTGTAGTTGTCGTAATTGCCATTTGGAAATTAAGCCTCCAGTTTTAAGATTGTTAATTCTGCTGTGATTGTTGTTGTAACCCCAGAGAGGTTTTGAACTGAAATATACATGGTGCTATTCACAGGATCATTTAAATTTCCACCAAGAACAAAAGGAGAAATGATTTGTGTTGTTGAAACTCCAGTGGTAACCAGTTCAGCAATAATTCCACTACCAGCAGTTGGATCTTCTCCTATACTTCTATTTAAATCATTAGATCTGGATGTACTATCAGTATATAGTCTAAACCAACCTGCTGTAGACAAACCAACCTTCATTAAGGCATATGATTTAAACCCAGTAATGTTTGCTGTTCCAATTCCATTGTTTACAATAGAAGTGGTTGCTCCAGATACTACTGATCTTGTTTTTAAAGTATTGTCTCCAACAAATGAAGAACCAGTAACAACTCCAACAAAAGAAGCACCAGCAGAACCTTTAATTTCACCATTTACAGTGAGAGTACTTTCTGCATTAGTTGTTGCTATACCTACATTAGATAGTGTATGGATGCCTGTTGAATTAGTTCTCCAAACTGGTTGAAGAAGTAATTGATTATTTTTATAAAGATTTCCACTAAAGTTAATATTACCATTAACATCTAAAGTGGTAATTGGATCATTTGTATTGATACCAACTAAAACTGTAGTGTGAATTCCTGCAGAGGCACCAACAGTTGCACTCCAATAAGATGCACCTTGTGGACCTCTTTCTCCTGTAGGTCCTTGAGGTCCTCCTGCTGGTCCTGCTGGTCCTTGATCTCCAGTAATTCCTTGGAAACCTTGAGATCCTTGAGGACCTCTAAACCCTTGAAATCCTTGTGGACCTTGAATGCCCTGAGGTCCAACTGGACCTTGTGGACCTTGTGGTCCTATTCCTTGTGGTCCTTGTGGTCCTTGGAATCCCACAGATCCAGTAAATCCTTGGGACCCTTGAGGTCCTTGAGATCCTTGAGAACCTTGAGAACCTTGAGGTCCTTGAACCCCTTGAGGTCCTCTAAATCCCTGAGAACCTTGAACTCCTTGTGCTCCTTGGAATCCTATTGTACCTTGAGGACCTCTAATGCCCTGAAATCCTTGAGGTCCATATGTTCCTTGGGGTCCAATAGATCCTTGAAGTCCTTGAACACCTTGTAATCCAGTTTCTCCTTGAGGTCCTCTAAATCCTTGAAATCCTTGAGGACCTATATACCCAACTTCTCTTATATTAATTGTCCCTTGCATTGGGGAATGGTTTTGGCAAATATAATATAGAGTTTCTGGAGCATCATTTGGAACTGTGAAAATTAAAGTTCCAGTTTGAACACCATTATTTTCTACCCCAGTATTGTAAGATGTTGTTGTAATGCCAGTTTCTGCTACTGTTTTAATCCAAAATGGATGACCTGAAGCATTAACATTAAAAAAGTAAGTGAATCCTCTAGCTAAAGTTAATGTTGGATTAGTAGAAATTCCTAAAATTGATGGGTTAAAAATATATCCACTTGATCCGCTGTTTGTAATAGAAAAGGATATTCCGCCTGCAACTCCTTGAGGACCCTGTGGTCCACTAGAACCTTGAGCTCCAACATTACCAAGACCTCCTTGAGCACCTTGAGGTCCAATATTACCTTGTAGTCCTTGTGCACCTTGGGGTCCTTGAGGTCCTATTGCACCAGCAGTTCCTTGAAATCCTGTTAAATTTACTCCATCGCCAAAGGTTGTATAAATTTCAGTAAAATTAGAATTTATCTTGGAAGCACCTGCTGCAAGAGTATCCCCAGTGCCATCATTTGGTGTAGTTCCTGTAGATATAATTTGCTTTGACATTATAAGTCGCAGTTTATTTTATTTAGTTAAACTTCCCCAAAGGGATTTATTTCAGTAAAATCTATAATTTCATCTGCTTCTTCTTCTATCTCATCATTATTATCATAAGAGGGTTCTTGTAACTCATATACTTTATATCCCCCTATAATATAGATAGCACTAGATGCTGCTCCAACTACTACATCTCCAGGAACAAAATCAGTTCCCATTCCAGAAACTTTTAATTGCTTTGTAGAAGAACTCCAGTTTTTAACTATCCCTATTGCTCCAGATAAAGATCCAGAAACTCTTTCTCCTACAATATAATTTCCAGATGCTACTGTTGATCCTGCTGAAATTGTAATTGTTGGAGCAACACTATATCCAGCACCAGCATTTATAATTCTTATTGTTGATATCCCACCACTTGCATTTAAGAATGCTCTTGCTGTTGCAGTTGTACCTCCTGAAACTGGAGATGAAAAAGTTACTGTTGGTTCTGATGTATATCCAGTTCCAACATAAGTTAAGGTAACTATGCCTATGCTACTTAAACTTGTAACTATGCCAACATCAACAGATGCTCCATATCCGTTGCCACCAAAAAAAGAAACAGAAGGAACTGTAGTATACCCAAATCCAGGATTATCTATGTAGACTTTATCTAAACTTTTAGTAGCAGTTAATCCTCTTGCCTGAGTCATGACACCAGCCAACTGTCCTCTTTGTCCCGATGTTGGCGCATCCACTACTATTGATGGAGTTGAATTAAATCTATATCCTCCAGAGATGACATTAGCATATTGAATACCACCTTGAACTAATCCAGTATATGCTGTTGCAGTTATACCTAACCCAGATAAAGTAAGAACTGCTCCATAACCAATATCTTTTAATGCATAATCAACTTCAGGAACTCCAGTAGTTATTTCTTCATCCTCATATTCAAATAGTTCACATCTTAAATCATAAACATAATTTTTTTGAAGTTGGAAAAATGGTTTTCTATTTTCTACATACTTAATTTCCATTAAACTATCAGATAATGGAATATAAATTAAATCCCCCTCTAAAGGTCTTGTATAATTTTCAAATCCATCGCTACTATTTTGAAGTAAAGACGCAATATAAGTATCAAATCTTTCTTTTGATACTATTAAATTCATCTCATCAGTTATTCTTACTCCAAATTTTGACATTAATATAGAATTATTATCAAACCCTTCATAATTAACTAGATAAGCTTCAATTGGAAATGCGTTATTAAATTTTGAATATAAGGCATCTTTAATTACAACACCTTTAGATACTATTTTTCTTGGTAAATAATATACTTCAATTCCATACATCTTCAACTGCTCATTAATAAGATCTTGGATAAGACCTTGTTCTCCTGAAGTTCCTTGGATGAAAAATGGGTTTAACATATTATCCTATCAGATCCATTGGTGGAAGTTCATAAGTAATCATCATTTGATCTTCTATTGCCTGTAGTTCTTTAACTGCATCATCATATATCTGTCTTCCATTAAGTTCTATACCACCAGGAAGTTTGACTCCTTGGAACTTAATTAAATTTTGTCCCCATTGTTTTTTAATTAATGAAGTTAAGTACTTCTTTAAAAATGAATCATTATAAACTTTAGTAAACTCAGTTGGGTTTAAAATTCTGTAGCACTCAATTAAAAGATAATCATCTTCTTTTAATGTGTCCCAATTAGTATCAATGTAAAGTCTATTTTGTCTCTTGTTAAACCTTATTTGCCTTTCTGGTCTAATGATCCAATCAATATCTTCAAGATATCTTTTAGTAACAAAATAGTTCAACATTTCAGTTGAACTAAACCAGTAAATGTCATTTAAAAATAGTTGATAGTTTACATTGAACAGACCAGAAGATATTGTTCTATTATCTACTTTAAATATTCTTTCAACCCCAATAACTGGATCTGGAACTTGAATATAATTGCTATTTTCTTCCCACTCAAAAGTTCCAATGTTAGAACTTGCTGTAGATATTTCTACATCTAAATCATTTCCAGGTGCTTTTGATTTTCCTCTTTCTATATCGTCTTTAGTAACTTTATATTTCATGAACATTTTTTCAACACCATCAAAATGCCTTTCATTGAACAATTGAAGGGCATCATCAACCAAGTCATCAAGTTGCTCTTCTGCAATGTTGATTTCCAATACAGGAGCACCAAGTTTTCTTAAACAATAATCAATTAATTCTTGTCTTGATGCTGGTTTTGCCATTATTCTAGATTTTCTAATTATTTAGAACCAAAAGGTTCTACTAAAGAAATAAGTGTTTCTTGCTGTTTAAAATAAAGTTTAACATAGCATTTGCAAATATCTTTCAAATGATCCATATCAGTGCAACTATCAATTTCTCTTGAAAGTTTTTCAAACTCAAACATTTTTGCTACACTTTCAAGTTCTAACTTTTCATGATTCATAAAGTTTCCTCAATAAATGCTTTATTTCATTGATAGAAGATTTTAAGTCTTCTATATCAGACTCTATATTAGAGATCTTTTTTTGTTCTTCTTTTTTTCGTTCTCTTATTTTAATATACTGTTCAGATGCTTTAAAATCTGTATTGATAATTGCATTAGTGGAAAGATCTCTCAATAAATGAGGATATCCTTCCACCTTAGCATATTTTGGAGTTTCCATTATGCTAATGCAATTGCTCTGAGTTGTTTGATGACTGGAGGAATTGCTTGATTAGTGGTTGTGGCAACTATCTTAATTGCAAATCCAGTGAATGTTGGTAGATCATCAACTGTAAAGGTATATTCTCTAAATTGATCTTCTAAACTACTTGGGACATTTACATCAGATCTTCCATCATTATCATCAGAATCAATAACATTACCATTTACATCTAAATTATTGTATCCTGGGAAAAGTTCCCAAACTTGATCTTCATCTGGAACATCAGTTCTGTAAATCTTATAAAGCATTCTGATATCAGAAGCAGCCTCTCTAAAGCAAGAAATATATGCTTTAATAGATGTTGCACTTTGTGCTAGATTAATTTTTTTACTAATATATGCAAATGCATGAGGATCATCTATGTTAGAATTTACTCTAGAATCTGCTGCATAAGAAGTTATTCCCACAGGTTGATTAATTCTATATCCTTCTACATCAACATAAAGTTGATCTAGATCAATAATTGGAGAAACTTTGGAATCATCAGTGTCTAAAATTAACTCTAGAGTTAAAGATTTTTGTCCTTCAAATAAAGTTGAGTTTAAGAATTGAGTTTCATTAGTTTTAGAAAGAACTGATCTAATTGTTTTAAATGTATTTTTCTTAACTGGATCAATAGAAGTAAATCCTTGATCAACAAAAGCAGATTCAGTTCCATCTACACTTTGCTCAGATACAGTTCTGACAGTTGCAGACACTGATGTTTTATTTGGAATAGTGATTAAATTTTCTCCAAAAGTTAGTGCACTGTAATTAATATTTCTTCCAGCATACACATTAGACCCACCACCAAATTTAGCAGAACCAAAAGTGCTTCCTGCTGATACTTGAATATGATAATCTCCAACTGTTGGTTTTGGATTTGTTTCAATGGTATGAGTAGTATTAATCTTAGTTAATGGGACATTATTAAATTCATACTTATAAATTAGTGAATTAATTGGATGTGGAAGAGATGCTGTGCCATCTTGAGATCTAGTTATATTTGCAAGTGAGTTTGCAGTAACTGTAGTATACTTAATGATTTCTCCATTCATCCAAGCATATCCTGGATTTCCTGCTCCAACCACAGAACCATCATAAGTTCCAAATCCAGTTGAGCTGGCAATACTAATTGATCCAGTATCAGTTGCCCCATATGCAACTGTAATTTTTGTAGGAATCGAATCTGGTTGAACTCCTACTATTTGTACTTTTTCTCCAGGAGAATACATTCCATGATCTTGATGGTCAATACGAAGATATCTTCCATTATTATATAAAGATGCACTTGTAGATAAAGAATAAATTGGATTTTCTGCTAGTTTATTTTCAGGTCTAATTATATTTTGTGGTGAGTTATACAACTTAACAGTACCACCATCAGTTATAAAATTAGCCCTTCTTATGGTAAACTTAAGGTCATCTTCTTGGCTTGGAGTCCAAGTACTTCCATTCTGTGCTTTAAACATGACCCCCATGGAGGGTTGTTTATTGATGATTACTTTTCCAATTTCTTTATTTTGGGCAGTTGATATTTCAACTTCTCCCATTCTAGAATGCCAAACCAAATAACTTGGAGAGTCTGAAACTAAAACTAATGCATATTCTTTACCCCCCTCCAATCTCACTAGTTTATCAAATGTAAATGTGGTTGCTACTGATGCATTTGAACTTGTTTTGACTTGTGATGGTAGTAAAACTTTTTGCAGTCCTGGAACTACTTTATCTGGACCACCTGGATACCCATTAACAACTTCTCGAATTTGCAGTTCCACAGGTATTGATGCATCTTTATCTGCAAAGAAAATGTCAACTGAGGTTGGAACCATACCAACTTCATCATTAACTAAGAAAGTTTGTGCAAGAGGATCATAGTATACAATGTAGTATGGTTGAATAATAGTTCCCTTGGATGTGAAAATATTATTTGCCTGACTAGTTACTTCGCCAGGAACCCCTACAGGATCTTTTTGAGTTGTAATCTTAGCAGTTGTAGTTCCAGTTCTAAATTGATTTTTACCAGTCCAAAGAGACCCAACTACTGTTCCATTTTCATCTGAAATTAATCTATTATCAGAAATCTTTGCACTTGCTTTACTAGTTTGTCCATATACCCTATACCCAGTATTAACATTACCCCAGAAATCTCCTAAATTTTGAGCAGTTAATGCCTCAGTGTCAACATTCAGTATGGTAGATTGTGGACCATATAAGGATGAAATACCAACAGTTGGAATGTATGGATTGATGTTATATTTAAATTCTGGATTAGTAATAGGTCCAGACTTATGATTAGGAACACAAATTCTAAATTGAGATGCAAGTGTTCCAGCAGAATCATAAGCAAGAACAGTTTCTCCTGGTTGGAATGTTCCAGTAACTTCAGTAATTTCTAATAATTTAGGGAATACAAATGACCCTGGTGACACTGCATCAGATCCACTCACAACTTTAGCATCAAATAGATATTTAAATCTTGTATTTGGTTTTAGTCTAGTTGCTACGAATGAAATATTTCTTGGTCTAATGTAAGCTTCATACCCAGCAACATATTCTCCCCAAACAGTTCTATTCCCACCACCTCTAACACTTCCAGCATATACTGGAGGTCTTCTTACTGTCCAAGTATCTATTTTTGGACTTAATTCTAAGTTTCCATCCCAGGTTACAATGTCAAAAGGATTGACACTTACAACTCTACTTGCAAAAGCTTGTTTAATATACTCTACTTCAGTGTATCTAAGACTAATAGTTTTTCCAACCCTAGAAACATTTACTGATGAAGTGTCACTTATATTGATTTGTGAAGGAGAAACTGATGAATCTGCACTATATAAACTCAAATCAACTCTAGCATTGTATACTACAGGAGATAAAGTCTCATTTTCTATGGTAGATGAAACTGCACTTTGTGCATCAACTGAGGATGTATCTACAAAATTATCAACAAAGAATCCAGACTTAAATCTGTTTAATCCATTGCTATCTTCAACATTTAAACTTTCTGTAGATAATTCTAATAAAGAAAGTGAAGTATAATATTCTAAGAAACCTACCCTATCTTCTAGATCTCTAAGATCTGCCATTGTATATCTCTTATTGTCTGTGACAATAATTTTTACTTGAGTAGAATCTTCAATATTGTAAACATAAGGAGATGCTATAATTTCAGCAACATCTAATACTTCAGGAGAAATTTCTGGAGATATTGGAATTTCACTTGGCTCCCCAAAAACTATGTTAAAATTTCCTTCTCTATCTAGAGTTAATCTATCTCTTCTGCCAAGATAAAAATCATAATCAAATACAACACTTTCATCTGAAGCTAAAACTTGTGTTGCATTTGCTCCAGATGTTGCAAATGACCTTGAACTAAACTCAAAAGGACTTAATGCAGAAGCGTCACTATAATCTCCAACTCTAGGTCTAACATCTATAATGTCTGTATTTCTAATCCCATCATATGATGGGATTTTTGTGCCATATAGTGAATTTAAATAACTATTGTTGGTAATTAAATCTCCGGAATCAACAGAATCAAAAGTAAATTTATCAAAATAAACTTTCAGTCTTCCAGCTGGTTCTTGTGCCCCAGGTTTTCTGACCAATCTTCCATAATCATAATAATTTTTTCTTTGTCCATTATCAATAATGTAGTTATTAATAATATTTCTGTCCCCTGCATTTACAGTATCAACAATAGCAGTGTACTTAGTCTCAGTAAATGTAATTTTTTCAGATACAGAGAAAGTTTGTGGAGTTTTATATGCTAAGTATATTTGAGATGAAGCTTTTAATTGAATATAAACTGCAACAGCACCACTTTCTTCCCCAATCAAATGCTCTCCTAAAATAAGTTCTGAGGCATTTGAGGATGGACTAGTTAATTCAGTTAAAGAAATCCAAGGAACTTGAGGATCTCCATTTCCAGATGATTCATAAATTGCATGAACTTCTACGATATCTGGAGAATCTAGACTAATTTGATCATCATCTACTCTTGTTCCATAAACTTGACTATAACTTAATCCAGCAGATCTTGATGGAGTGTATTTTGTTCTGATTACATTAATAGAATTACATCTACTATACTGCTTTTTCTTAGCACTTACATTAGATTTAATTTGTGTTGAAATTACTGTGCAAGGACCTGCTGTTGCACTTAGATTAGTAAATGTGCCGCCTTTACCTCCACTAGTTAAAGTTAATGTAGCTGTGGATAGATTTTCTATAGTTCCATTTGCATTAACTATGACATATCTTTCTTCATCAAATGGAGCATATACATAATCAGTCCCAGACAAACTTGGTAGTGTTAATGAAGTGCTTGTCTTTGTTACTGAGGTGTTTTGCCTCTTTACATAAGCATTTGAATTTTCTAAATTTACATTAGCAATATTTGAATTTGCTAATTTATTGTATAAAGTAGAATTTTCTGGTCTATCAATTGTTGGTTTGAGAATATTTATTGTTTGTAATGTGTATGTACCTACACCAACATTACCATTACAAACATTAGTTACTGTTGATACTCCAGTTAAACATATTTGATTTCTTGATGGTGTAAATGCTACAACTCTAGCAAAAACTTCTTGAGTAACTCCATTTGGTTGAAATGCAAGAACATCATCTAGTTTTACTTGACTTGGCCATGCAGATCCATTTGATCTTGAAATAGTTACAATTCCTACTGTTGCAACTCCAACAATTGCATTAAATGGTCCATTTAGTGTAATTCTATTTGATAAAACAGTATCTGCAACAAATCCTAAACCATCAGATACTGATTTAACATCTGCAATAGAATAATCTGTAACTGTTCCAATTACACCAGTAGTGCTACTAATTCCATTAATTACTAAATTTTCATTGCTGACAAATTTTCCAGATACTTGATATAATGATAAATTAGTATTTCCAGCAGTTATTGCTCTTAAATATCCTGAAGCTCCACTACTAGATCCTTGAATGTATGCCCCAACAAAAATATTAGTTAATGGAATTTGTGTTATTAAATTTGTAAAAGTTTGAACATCAAATAATTTTAAATTAAATTGACTTGCTGGACTTTCATATGAAGTATTGTGATGTTCATAATCATAAACTCTAGCATAACCAATGACGGAAGTTGTAACTGCTACATTATCTTCTAATCTTCTTGAATATAAAGATACAGTACCAGTTGTGGTTAATCCTATTTTTGGAGATGATTGTACATTGTTTACTCTTAGTAAATCCCCTCCATTAAAAACTACTGAGGAAGACTCTACTCTCTTTGTTGTTCTTGGTTTTTCCCAATCAACAACAGTATCATAGTTTACAACCTCATAACCTTTAACATAAGATTTTCCTGGAGAAATTTGTATTAGTCCAAGATCTTGCGATGGAATTGATCCATCAGATGTTTTTTGGTTTTCTGAATATACTCCTTTATAGAAAACTCCATCGTTTAAAGAATCAACTGCCTTTACATTGTAAGGTTTTAAACTATAATTTCCAGATTCATCAAAAGTTCTTCTAGCTAAAACATCAGTTATGAAAGATCCTGTTGTTTCTTGTTTAATTTTTCTAATAATACCATTTTCTACTCTAAACAATTCAATAAAATTATCATCATTTAAATCATCTAATGATTTTTTTGCTAAAGTTAATGTGATGGTAAATCTATCTGCTCCTGGAGCAGCATAGTTTGAAAATCCTTGAGCATTATCATTTAGAGAAGGGTCATCATCAGATGTTACAATATCTTCAGAGATTTCAAGTCCAACTCTATAAGAAGGAGTTGCAGAATATTGCTCTAATATTAATTCTTGAGTTTTTACATCTACAAAATAACCTCTTACAAAATAAACACCTTCTTCAATTCTTGCTGCAGTTCCAACTGAAAAGGCAGATCTACCAACAGGGTTTGTAATTTGAAGTATTGGTTCCCCTTCAAAAATAAACCCTTGGCCTAATGGAATATCAAAACTTGCAGTCAGTTCTTCGCCTGCTGTAAATAATTCAGTTTCAAAATCATTAGCAGATGAAAGATATTTTACATAAATTGTAGTTCTATTTTTTGTAGAATCTGCTGCTTTTATGTAATTAACTACTTTTGCAGTAATCCCACTATCAGATCCTGTTATAATATTCCCAACTAAAGTATCTAGATATTCTTCTACATTAATTCCTTTGTAAATGGTTTCAACTTCAACAGAATTGTATACTGGAATATAAGCACAGTTTCCAGGTATTACTACTCCGCCATTATTGAAAAACTTCTTTCCAAATTTTTCAATTTGATTTTGGAGTATTGACTGTAAAGTTGTTAATTCCCTTGTCTGTACAGTTACTCCAGGTTTGAATAAAACTTTGTAGTAATTTTTTGCACTATCAAAGTCATCATAGTATGGAGTCTTGTTTAGGTTTGTACTTTGGGACATGTTCTTAGAATTCTAAAATAATTTTTATATCTTCTCTTTGTTCAGATGATCTGGTAACAGAGGATCTGTTGTCTACATAAAGTATTTCTCCACTCTTGTTATTTATATCTGGGCTTGCCAGTCCAGCAGAAAAACTTTGCCCCAGATAATAGTCTACTGTACCAAGAGTTAAAGTAGAACCAGTAAATGTAGTATCAATTGGATATGAATTTGAACCAATTACAAAATTTGTTGAATTATCAAATTCATTTTGATCATATGTGCTAGCTGTTTGGATGCCACTATAACTATCGGCATAACTCCAATCTATAGTATTAACTGTTCCAACTTGGTATGTATCTACATAATTAGTTCTTGGTTGTATATACCTCAATACTTGAGTTGTAGAATCAAAACTAACTAAAGTTCCTCTACCATTAGATGAAACTTGAGTAATTTGAGAATCTAATGGCTCTGTTATTGTGGAGGTATTCATTCTTGCACCATAAACCCCAGTTCCACTGCTTTGAGTAAATGTAGAGTTTGTCCCAAATGATTTAATGTTTCTAACAATCCCAACTCTAGAAAATTGATTCCCTACTATAAAGTCTGGATTTGTAGCATCATTTTCAATTCTACTATAAATTAAAACTCTAGTTGCTCCAAGTTCATTATAAACATCTTTTCCATGTCCTCCAGGTGGAGGAATAATTACATTAAATACTGCTTTTTCTCCACTCAAAGAAGGAAGAACTGAGTCTAAATCTAAAGTTGCATATGTATATTCAAGACCACCTGCTGTAACTTGAACTGAAACTGGTTTTGATTCTTCATCAAATGTTACACTAGCTTCTCCACCAAAACCATCTCCTTTAATTGGGACCCCAGTTAAAGTTCCCACATAGTTATATTGTGCTTGTTTTTCTACTAAAACTGCTTGAATTTGTCCATTAAATGCATTATCTCTAATTCTGGCAATTTCTGCATTAGTAGTGGTTCCCCAATCATTAGGAACTGCTACGTAATTAGTAGCATCAAATTTTAAAACATCAGATGGACTTAATGTATATAAGTATTTCCAAACATATCCATCACTTTCTTTTCTTGGGGAAATATCTGTGTGGAGAGGTTCTTGAGTTGAAATAACCCCTTGGTTTTGGTTTGCAGGGGTTGATCCATTATTAATGCAAATATAAACTCTATAATCTTGATTAATTACATAGTATTGAGCATCATACAATCTAGTAGCAGAAGCAACTGGAGAAATGTTATACACACTATAATCATGCCTATACATGTCATATTTTCTTCCTGTCACCCATTGAAGTTTTGGTATGACTCTAATAACATCAGAAGTGTTTATTTTTTTGACACCTAAGATAGTATCTCTGTAAGAATTTAAGTATAAATCATTATCTATTGGAGAAGGTTGGCTACTATCCCATCCACTGTCAAATGTAATCGCATTAGGAAGTCCCACAAAGACATAATAATTTCCATTAGCAATGTCAGTAATAAAATTATTAGAATTCAATAACCTTAATTTATCAGTAACTATCGCTGGCATTTGTTTTTGCTACTTTAATTTTATTTATTAGTTCTTTCTGTAGAAAGTAAGTGGAATTGTATTTATTCCAACTGGTGATGATGAGTAAGAAACTATTCCAATAAACACATTTGATCCAGAAGTTGATACACCTAATGAAGGAGACCCTATCCTAATAACACTTGCTCCAATTGACACCACAGTGACCCCATAAGACACAATATAAGATCCTTCCACATAATCACCAACTTGAACCAAAGAACCAATTCCAGAAGTAGTATTGATGCCAATTATATTAGTTGCAAACCCACTGAATGTTCCTGGAGTGGTTGTAAATCCAACTGTAATACCAAATCCAAGATAGTTGCTTATAGATTTAGTGACTTTAGTAATACTTGTTATTCCAGAATTATTTCTGTCTCTATTTTTAAAAATAAATTCTCCATTAATAATAGCATCTGCTTTTTGTGGAGTCCATTCAATGGTTCTTCTTTGGGATGAAGAATCTGATAAACCTTTATCATAATATACCTCAGTTCTTACAGTATCTGAGCTAACTGCTCTTTGAGCTGTTCTTCTATTTTGTTCTTGTGGGAGTGGTCCAAAAACATGCCTTTGAATTCTTAACTTATCTCCCTCCTTTACGTCAGTCTGTGGTTGGGTAAATTGAGTATCCCCACTAAATCCTTCATAAAAATAAACCTTAACTGTACTTCCTAAAGTTGGAGGTTCTGTAAATTCTAATTGGGATCCTCCCAAAAACGTATATGATTTTCCTGGTATTTGTAAAATATCATTTACAAATATTAAAAGGTTTTGATCTAAATCAATTTCAGATGCAGGATTTGCTTCTAAACTAGTTCTTTTTATAACAATACCCAATCCAGTGTCTACTTTTTCAAATAATGTAAATATTGTCCTTCTTCCATTTACTTTATCTGTTAAATCTTCAAGCTTTCTTAGTTTACCTACATTCCACGCTGCAAATTCATCTTTTGCAACCTCATTAAGAGTTATCTTCAATTTGTGATCATTTGTTTGAGTAGAAAGTCCCAAAACTCCACTGGGAACTAACACTTCACCAACTTTGTAATTGTAACCACTATTAGTAAATATTAAATCACTTACCTCTCCAAATTCATTAATTTTGAGTGACACTGATGCCCCAATTCCAGCAGCAGATCCTGTCAATGGAATATTATCATATGGAATAGGATCATCTACCTTGATAATATAGTCATATTCATACTTAGTTACTGTTGCCCCAGGACCATGAGAAGTGCCAATAGTTCCAAGTTGACCTCTTACAGAACCAACAAGATTGCTACCAGTGGATCCAATTCCAATATACTTAATTATTTCTGTTCCAATAGCAACAAATCCTGGGTTATTAACACTAACTACGTTCCCCCTAAAATATTCAAATACTGAAGTAGAAGCTACAGAAATTAAAGTGCCATTTGGTGCTAAATCACTTATAATCCCAGTTAATGTAGATGATGTACCATTGTACAAATATCCAGATCCTCCAGTAATAATTCCAACTCCAGTAATAATTCCAACTGAATTAGGGTATGCAATTCCGAGAGCACCAGATCCTGGTAGTTCTTGATTATCTATTCTAATATAATAGGTTGATATTCCTGATCTATATCCAGATCCTTCATCTCCAATTATTATTCTAGATATTGTTCCTGCAGCAGAAACCACTGCAACCCCTTTAGCAGGATATTGAGGAGCATATAGTGTTCCACTACTAACTCCATATCCAACAATCATTCCACCTCTTGGAAGACCTTTTACATTAACATCATAAGTTTTATAATCTCCAGAACCTATAAAATCAATGAAAGTGGTTGCAGCAGTTCCTATTCCAACATCCCTGTATTCAAATGCTTCTTCTGCCTCTGGATATTGAAAGACATTATTAATTAATACTATTCCATTATCAGAAGAAATGCCAGAGGTGTTTATTCCAGAAACTTTTAATTCAAATGAACTTGTTATCCCTGTAAATTGTTCTGAAATATCATCAAAAACATAATTGCCTGAGTAATTGGATCTTAAGAAAACTCTTCCATGGAAAGAACTGTTATCAGATGGAAGTAATAAGAAAAACGCCCAACTGCCTGGAGGGAAAGCATTTCCAGTATTAGTTGAAAAATCTACAGCAACACCATTATATGCTTCAAATAAAGTATTAGCTAATTTAAATGTATTATTTGCACTTTTTATCAAATAATAAACTGCTCCATTAGTTAGTTCAACTGGAGGGTTTTCTGAATAAAATACTGCTTGTGTTCCTGTAGGAATATTTTCATTTCCAGTAAAATAAGTAAAACTTTTATTTGCAAAATCAATGGAATTTACTGGAATAGTTAGATTAATTTTTTTACCTTCCAAAGGAGCATTTGTAAAGTAAATATTGTCTTTTACAATGTTGTATTGACCTGCAAGAACTTCTGCTGGAGTTTGTGTTATAATACCAGTAAAAACTATTTGTGGAGTCCCTAGTACCCCAGAACCTCTAGTTAGTGAGACTTCTTTAGTAGTATAGTTTATAGCAGAAACTTTTGATATTTCTTTTCTCCCAGAACTACCAGTAATTCTTATCAAAGATCCTATTTTTATATTTTTTAGACTTTCTACAGTAATGGAAATATTAGTAAAAGTTGTTATTCCCACTGTACTTGCTACTGCCACTGGGGATTGAATCATATTATCAACAGAAATCAAACATTTAGTATTTTGTTTATCTGCTGTTAAAGAATGAACAGTCCCAATTCCAGTAGTAGTTATACCAATATAATCTCCAGAATATGCTAAAGTTGATGCTAAAGCAATTCTAATGTTATCTTTGTCTAATACAATAGGATATACTACACTGGGCATATAACTGGAAAATCCAATATTTCCAATACCGTTAGTTTGTATTCCAATAGAAGTCCCAGTTCCTGGACTATAAAATAAAGTTTCTCCTGTTCTAAAAAAATGATCTTTTATAAAAATTTTATCTGAAGTTATCCCAACAATATTTTGATTTGCGCCATTAAACTCTTTATAAAAAATTGGTTGTCCATTATGTCTTAATGGAAATGACGTCCTTCCATAAACAGAAGGAGTATAAATTGCACCTATGTCTGATATGGGCATTTTTTGAAATATTTATTATATGTTAGGGGTTAGTATTGTCTTCTTAATCACTTTGAAATTAAATGTTCCAGATGATGAGGGGGTAAGGGTTAAAGTATAATTACCAATGCCTGCATTATATACATTTTCAATAGTGAATTCATTTAATGGCATGTTACCTGCAAAACCATATGTGGTAAGAGTGTTATAATCATCAAAGTGAACTGCATTTGTTTGGAATAAAGTTCTATGTGTAGTCAACCCTACAGTTTTTTCAGCATATACAATATATTTTGATGCTGCAAATACTTGAGGGACTGTAGTTAATCCAACTGAAGAGGAACCAGTATAATTGTAATTTTCACTGGTTTGCACACTTCTTTCATTTGAAATGTTATATGGAGCAGTTGGGGTATTTTTTATGAATTGAATATTACTAAAAATAGTAACTCCTACCCCCAAAACATTTGTGTAGTTGAATTCTATGGCACCAGATGAACTTGTAGTTACTCCAATAGAACCTAATTCTTTAGTTTTGTTTTCTGCATAAATGTTAATATCAATGATATTGTCTACATTTTTTACAAAACTAAATTCAAAGGAACTTTCAACTTTATTTTGTGCTGAGGAAATACCAACTAAACCAACACCAGCATTGCAATCTGCTAATGGATAACTATAAAATGTTGATGTTGAAATTGAAGCAGATGATGCATATCCAATAGTTCTTTCAATTACGTCAACATATCCATATGAAGTAGAAGTTATTCCAATAGTGGTAGAAACTGTATCTCTTATTGCTGCTATTGAATAACTATTAAAAATATTTTTTGGAGCAAAATTAATAACTATTTCATTTTCATCTGTGGGACTTATAGACCCCTGCACTTCTCCCAATGGTTGTTTGGGAACCCCAGATTCAGTGTAAAAATCATAATAATATGCATATGAGACCAAATTAATAGTAGGACCAGTTCTAGTTACAAATAAATCAAAAACTTCTGGTTTTTCAAAAAGTCCAAAGAAAGATGTGGTTGCAGCAACAAAGAAATAGTATTTAAGTACAACATTATTTGTTGTGTCTACAGTATCAACTGGAACCAAAACAAATGGAGAATTGTCAGTATTAAACAGTCCAGAAATATCATCTACAGAAAGAACTCTATTAGCCTCAGATAAGAAGAAGTCTGAAAGTTTTTTAGTTCCAAATTTTAAATATTCAGAGTAAATCCCATCACTTTCATCAATATCTTCTTCAACAACTAAATCAAAATTAGAAACTGTAGATACATCTTTTTCAGAAATTAAAGATATGTTTACTGCAGATAAAGAATCTGAAGTTACACTAAGAGTTGAAGCTATTCCTACAGGTAAACTAGATTCAATAGTTAAATCCCCAAATTGCTTATATCCAGATACATGAACTAAGTCTGAAATTATAGGTTTCCATTCTGATATAGATTTTTTGCTCTTTAAACTATAAGAGAAATTTTGATAGTAATCATTATCTTGAAGTTTTTGTAAAATAGTTGACAAATTACCTCTAAAATCTTTCCACCCAATATTTTCAGAAAGGCTAGAATCTAACTTTAAAGAAGCTTTAAATTTTTCTATACTAAAAATAGTAGACTCTGATTTGGTAGAAGATCCTTTGATAGAATCTCCTACAGAAAAACTTGAAGAATTGTGGACTTTAATTAAATCTGTAATTGTTTCATTATTTTCATTATCAATAATTTCACTATTGTATGGAAGTAAACTTTCATTATTTAAGTATCTTGTTTTCCTTAAAGTTGGTTTAAATTTAGCTAAATCTTCATATCTTACTACAGAAGCATTAAAAGTTGACCCACTAATAGTTCCAGGGAATTTTTGGAGTTCATATCTAACAATAGCTGCATCTGGAGAACTATAATTGGGATTAACATATGTTACAATGAATGGTGAAAAATCATAGTCAGAACTGTTAAATCCTGAACCTCCTGTGCTAATTATATTTTCTACAAATATTGAACTTCCAACAGATATTGGCAAATCATTTGCTGTAGAAAAACCAGAAATAGGAGTTTCTAAGGTTAATTCTACTTCATATGGGAAAGAACCAGAAGATGTAGCATTTAAAATTCTAATACCATTGCTGTTATTGGTAGAAGCTATAAAATCATCAGTAGATTTTAAATTTCCGGAAGAATTAGTAACTAAAACTCTATCAATAGTATTGGCATTAGTTTGTGATATAACAGATGCCTCAAAATCTAAATCTGTTTGATTTGTAATTTTATTATATAAAACTAATGTTGGTGGAGACTGATATTTTTTTCCAGAATCCAAAATATCAACTTTATCTACTTGATAGCTATTTTTTGTTCTTAAAGCAACAAAACTATTTGTAACTGGAGATAGTGTTTTGTCACTTGGATAAACACTTTCAGTATTTAAAATTTTGATTGCTTTTATTTTGCCTATAGTTGTGGTAGTTGCATAAAGATCTGCCCCTACACCAGATTTTGTTGTTATAATTTTTATGCTGGGAACTTTTTTGTAAGAAGATCCTCCATAAATTAATTTTACTTTATCAATTGGTCCTTTGATTCCAGAATCTAATACTGAATAATTTAATCTAGATAAAGTATTTGTGTATTGTGATCTTTCTGGATACACTGGAAGATTATATGTAAATGAAGTTCCTGCTATTCCAGTGACCTTACTTTCAATACTATACAAACTATCATCTAATTTGATTTCATTATTTCCATCAACAGTAAAATCTGGATAAATTTCATCATTTGTTGTAATATTAGTTAAATTATAGTATAACAGTTTTGGGGTGTATTCTGACACTCTAAAAGTTAAAGTTGTTGGAGTTTTAAATACTTCTACTCCATTATTTTCATTTCCAAAATAAGGATTTCTAAAGAATTCATCTGCATATAAGTTAAAATCTTTTCCAGAAATACTAGGACTAGATAAATCAAATACAACAATTTCATTTGCAACAACTCTAACTTTGGGATTAGTTTGGTTGTCTATTAAAACTCTTTTAGTTGTGGTTGAGTATCCAACAGTATAAGTTGTAGTAACTCCAGAAATTACATTTACTCTAATATTATTATCAACTGACAAGCCATGTGATGATGCTGTAGAAACTTGAACATTAACTTGTTTTACAGTTCCCTTTACTACATTAGATCTTTGAGTTGTAAATTTATGCAAATCTCCAGTACCAACAGCATTATATCTTAATAGAGCATTTCTATTTTTTACATTCCTTACATCTTGAACAAGACCAATAACATCTTTATCTAATTTAACTACAAATAAATTTGGTAGATTATTTAAATCACCAGCATTTGTAACTATGGTAGAAGAGTCTGTAGAGTAAACAACTCTTTCTCCATCTTTAAAATTATTAAATGGCAAATAAATCCCACCATGCTCAACAAATTTAGTTTGAGAAACACCAACTCCATAGGGATATACAGTTAATGTGTTACCTACTCCAGCAACAGTACTAATACCCACAGAGACTGATCTAGAGGGTTTAAAGTAGTATGATTCATCTAGTTCTTTTATTGGATTTTTAAAATTAAATGGAGATGCAAAGGTAAATTTAGAAGTGTTATCATAAACAGTTGTTCCAACTCCATAACTAGGAGTCCCACTCTGCCTTAATACATTCAATCTTCCATTCAATTTATCCAACCCAATAATCTTTAAAGTTTCAGAACCAATCACTAATTCTTCATCAACCCTATAAGTAATAACTGGATTTTTTACTTTGATGCTTGTAACTAGTCCTGTTACAGATACTGCACTCAACGCTTCTGTTAAAACAGTATCTCTTTTTTCAACATTAATCTTTACATATCCTTCTAAAGCAGAAAAATCAGTAGTAGAAATTCCACTTATGGTAACATAAGTCTGTGATTTAAACTGATGGGCAGTGCTGGCAATTCCAATAAACCCATTAGCATTAGAAATAAAACTTACATTTGTAAAGGTAGTCAATCCTGCTGTTATTTGATTAATACCAACACCAGCAACACTTTCAACTTCAGCAAATGCTCCTATACCACCACCAGACTCTTCTTCAAATTCAATTTTGTCTCCTTTTTCATAATCAAGACCCCCATCTATAACTTTTACAGAATTTATCTTTCCAGAACTTGCTGAAATAACCTTAGCATCAGGCTTAATTTCATTAGTATTAAGATCGAAATATTCATAATAATTTGTTTTATCTTCTACTCTATAAGGTTTAGTGTACTTAATTATTCCAAGTTCATTAAAATTCAAATCTTGATTATAATCTAAATCAAAATTATTTTTGTCTGGGATATAGTTATAGAAATTTCCTATCACATAAGGAAATTCTGGATTGTTATTTGCATCTATTGTGCAATAATATGCATAAATCCCTTGTGGATATTCTGGAGTTACTGCAAATCTTCCATTATTTTCGTCAAGAGTTCCTGTATTTGTAAACTCATAATCTTCTATACATTCTAATAATGATGGGGGACTAATTTTATTCCTAGTATATCCACTTCTCATTCTTACTATTGAACCACTTCCATTGGGGTTTTCATATGCATATGGTCCATAAATTGGACACCCATCATAAGACCAACCAATTATAGGAGAGTGTCTTGTCGGAGTAATGCCAAAAGCATTAATTAAATTTTGGTCTAAGAAGAAAGTTCCAAACGTATTGCCAAATTTAGAATACTTTGCTCCAAATAAACAACCATTTGATAAATTAGAAGTTCCTAGTTTTGCTACATCATTTAAAGTCCATTCTGTTAAATTTGGTTGGATTTTAAGATTTTTTCCTTTATTCTGTACTCTTATAGTTGTATCTGTTTTTGCATATCCAACTCCACCATTAATTACTTTAACATCAATAATTTGGGCATAACTAACAGTTCCATTATAAATTTGCCCATTACTGACAGTTGCTACTAATTGTGCTCCATATCCTTGACCTTCTACTATAAAATCAAAATCATTATAAAAATCTTTTCCTGGATTTTTAACTATAACCTCAATAATTTTACCATCTTCAATTACTGGTTCAAACTCTGCATCAGATCCCTCTAAAACCAGTGTAGTTGGTCTTTTATGTAGATTGACAATATTTTTAGAACCAAGTAATTCTAAAGCTGGTTTAGCAAGTCCTCTTTGAACATGTGCCCCAGTTACAGACCCTAAAACTATAGGTACAATAGTAGCCCCATATCCAGTTACTGCTGATGATGTGGTTTTAATTTTACCATCAATTTTAACTCTAATTTGAGGGTATTGAATAAAGTAGGTAGAAGCAAAATCAACATCAGTAATATCTACAATATTTGTTCTTTCAAAGTCTGTACATAATCTAAAAGAATTATTATCTAATTTATCAATATAATAAATTTGTTCTGCTACTATTCCCCCAAGGGTTGATCCATCTGCAGTAACTTCAACTTCTTCTCCATTTTCATATCCATGATTGTTATAATAGAACACATTATCATAAATGTTAATGTGTTCTGGGCCAAAAGAAAGTTTTTTGTATTTAAATCCTGATTGAATTCCCACAAACCCAACTTCATCAATGACTTGAACTTTTTGTAAAGATCTAAATCTTTGCAGACCTCCACCAGTGGTTCTTAAATTAATTAAATTTGTTTCTCTTAAAGCATCTTGTCTTGTTGGGGCAAGTCTAAATGTTGTAGAACCAGCACCAATTTGAGAAACATAGTAAACTGATTGGTCTAATAAAGTACCATCTGAAACAATTGATCCAATTCCAATTGGAAATGTTCCCAAAGTTTCATATACTACTGCTTCTCCTTCAACAAAAGGTTGAACAGTAGTAAATGCAAATATATTGTCTACTGTTCTTACTACAGTCCCTCTTGTAGTTGCATTAAAATCAAATGTTTTATCAATAAACTTCATCTTTACAGTAATAGGAACATCTTTTCTAGCACCACCTGTAACTGTAATATTTGGGGTCCCTTCATAATCATATCCAGGGTTCATAATACGAAGACCTTTTAATTCCCCTTCCATAGATGGAATAATAAAAGTTTGAGTGTCTTGATCAATAACATTATTAAAAATGTCAAATTGTGGGGGGTTTATGAGACTATAATCTTCCCCACCACTCAAAATATCTACAGTTTCAATTTTTCCATAGTAAATTTTATCAAAAGATTTGTAATTTTGAATTTCAACTCCATTAGCAAATATTCCAACTGGTCCAGGTTGAGTTTTTACTTTTTCTTTTTCAAATTGAGGAACTTTAGGAATTTTCTTTAAAGACTTAGTAGTAGAAAATTGATTACCATATAAAGGAGAACTAATTAAATTAATTTGCTCTAACTTGCCAACAATAGAATTGTTTACATCTAATTCTATTAAACTAGTAGAAGTTACTCCTATAGTATCTCTAGTTTCTGCTAATCTAATGACTGCAGGACCAACTCTTTTTACATAGTAAGTATCACCAGTGTTAAATCCAACTTTATTGGTCCAATTTCCAGAAACTGCATATCCAACAACTTTTACCGCTTCTCCATCATAAAAATTATGAACTCCAATTAATGAATTATCATTTAATTCTGATGCTGAAAATTCAAACTGTTTAATATATGGACTTACCTCATAACTAGGCAATCCATTAGATGCAATATAATTGAAATTATCATCTGCATAAGCATCTTGAATATTAGCAGTGTACTTATTGTTAATTTGGTTGAATAGTCTTGTAAAAGGTACTGCTTTTGTTTTCTTTAATCTTCTTCTAAAAAGAATATCTTTTCCCAATAAAGTATCATCATTAATTTGCTGAATAGTAAATTCTTTTGAAAGAGAAGTGTTTACTTGTATATTTGAGAGATATAATGTATAAACTCCTTGAGTCTTTACATACAAATCTACTATATCTCCAGCAACTAAGTTATGATCATATTTTGTTAAGGCTAATCCATTGGAAAGAGCAAATCCCTGTTGTTTTGCTGATCTAACTCCATCATCAACAACGCTTACTCCAACTCCAGCATAAATTGAAATTGGAAGATTAAACTTTAAAGACTTAACAAATACATTATTATCAGTGTATCCAATGTTATCAATTTTTATAGGGTCTTCATCTACAGCATATAAACTTTCTTCTGATTTAATAGAGGATAAAACATTATTAATCCTCATACTTACTACTTTATTTCTATCCCCATCTTCATAAGAATAAACTGAGTTTGTAGCATATATTAAAGTTTTTCTTGAAATCTCTCTTACTATGAGAGACTCATTTACTTCAGAAACACCTAAAAATTGATTGTTAGTTTTATCTTGATATTCATATGCAACATCATTAATATACAAGGTCCCTTTTTTAGGGAATCCTACAGTGCTATCTACAAAAATAGTATCAGATCCTGATGGTACATCCTCTACACAATAAGTTTTAAATGTTGGGAAAAAAGTACCTGAGATTGATCCCTTTGGATTTAAATTATTTGAATATCCAGAAAAAATTCTAATCTTATAATAAGTTGTCCCTTTTAATAAAAATGAATCAACCGCATAAATTGATCCAGTGGCAGGTTGGACATCTGAATTAAATGAGTCAGCATCTTGATAAAGTGTCTGTCCTTGTAATTTAAAAGGATCTCCACTAATTAAATCGCAAATAAAAGTTTCGGTTACTACCCACTTATCATCAGAGGGAGTAAAACAAAATTCTCTTGGTTTAACAATATTAACCTTTTCATCATACAACACTTTAAATAAAATTTTGTATGATTCATCAGTTCCTTTTGATTGATAAAATGTTTTTGCTTTACTTAAGAAATTTTGAGGGTTAATTTTTGAATCAAAATCTACTTCCTCAAACCCAGGAAGATACAAGGTTTTTTGTTTTTTAAAAAATTCAATCAAAAATAGATTGCTTAAATTGTTGACAATATCCCCATCAGAGTGGTCTGCAGACTCTGTACTTGAAAAGACTAAGATTTCTGGGTTCTCTTCTCCTTGTAAGGAGTCAACCCCACTAAACCCTCTTACACACCCAGTAAAAGAGTTTGTAGTTATACCTGTGTATGTAATAATCTCATCATTAATTTTAAGTAGACCATACTGTTTTGGCCAACCTTTAGTTGATTCTACATTTATGGTTTCATCTAAAAATTCTACATCAGCAGTTAATTTGGTTGAAGCAATTAAGTTGTTAGATTCAAAAGCAGAAAAATTCTTATACCCTGAAAGATTTTCAGAGAGATCTACTACACCTCCCTGAAATTCTTGAGAGCGATAATACTCTTTAAAAAATTCTCCTAAATTTGGATTATCTGCTAGAATAAATTCAGGGATTTGATTTTCAACAACATCACTGATTTTTACTAACTTCTGTTCTTCTATCATCTTAACTTCTTATCTTAGTTCCAGTGGGATAACTTGTTTCTGGGTCAAATCTGCTTCCTGAAGCATTTTCACCAGATGAGATTATATCTTTGATCATTGTAAACTTACTTTTACCTACATCCAACTTCAAATAAATTGATTTTTTAGCAATAACATCATTAGAGTATGGAGTTGCCTCTATCTCTACTATATTATTAGGCAAAGAAGTTTCTGATATAGTTATAGTATCTATATTGATTTCACCAGTGATATAATCAACTGTGCCAATGTCTTGTTGTTCTGTTTTTTCTGTTTCTCCATCAATAGAAAATAGATACAACCTTCCAGTTTTTAAATCTGCATTAGGAGTATCTGATAGATAAACCTCTTTTGTTAGTCCTCTAATTCTAAATCCAGTGCTTCTAATATTATACCCTGAAGGAGAAGCAAAAAATCTATTTTCATAGCAAATTGTGTATTGGGTTGGTTCATTAATAATAACACCAACATTTCTTCTAATTAATACTTTTGTTATGTTGGAAGTGATAGAAGTATTTGTAGCATCAATTAATCTAACTGACTTACTATACTTAAACCTCCCACCGAACTTGTTTAAATCTGTAGAGTCTGAATAAGTCTGCAGAGATTTAACTACTTGTGATTTTAGATCACTTACTGCACCAATAAAGTTTGAATTGTAGTAGATAGAAGATACTAGTTCTACATACAAAACATTAATGTCTACAAAGTTTGGTTGAATTCCTGCTATACTGTATTTTTTGAGAGAAGCAAGAATAAACTCTTTAGTTTGCTCTGACAAATAATCAGAATTTTTTGGTTTTGCTGCTATGAATACCTTACCAAACTGTGGTGGAGATAACTCTTCACCACCATATGCAGTTACTGACTCAATGTTTGGATAAATTGATGGTAATAATGCTTCATAATCTGCTGCTGTAACTGCTCTGTACTGGGTTGAGTACATTCTTGGAGCATAATACCTAATAGACTCTATTGATTGAATATCATCACCATTATTTGCTGCTTCTGTGGTAATAACAACCCCAACACTAGATCCTAGATTGGACCCAGTATCAGATAAAACTGTACCAGAAAATACAAAATCAGAGGCACCATTGCCCTGCTTACCATTAGTTGTGATATATGATACTAAAACTTGATTATTGTTGACTAATTTTTTACCAAAGATTCCATCTCCAAAGAAAATTTCATATTTCTCATCTGAGATTTCTTGCACTAAAAAGATTCTTGAGTTTGTATCAATGTTCAAAATATTATCAACAGGAACAAACTCTTGAGTTGTTGTTGACTGTATAGTATCTTTTACATTCACTCTAATTGTAGAAGTGTCTATAAATGGGTTTGGTAAGATATACTTTTGGTTTGGTTGAGAAGTATCAACTATAAACTCTTTGGTGAGTAGAGTACCCTCATAGATGTTAACATCAAGGAATACTGCTTCTCCTTGACTAACACCAACTGTGATGTCTTCTGGGATTGAAAAAATATAACTTGTGTTATCTAAGTTACCAGTGCAAACAATTCCTTTCTTTAAGGTTGCTGTTTTTACTGTTGAATTGATTCCAGTGATGTTAAAAGATATTTTTGCTGTTGCTGCTCTTCTTGATAGTGGAACATACCCTACATTCCTTGCTAAGGATACTACGTTCTCCCTTAAGGTGGCACTATCAATAAATGACTCATTAACCACCATGTTGGTGTTAAATGCAGTCAGGTAGGTATTATAAGCAAGTACATCAATTAAGATTGAAAAGTTAGAACCTTCAAAATCAAAGTCAGTGAAGTTAGAGTTTGATCTTAAGTAATCTTTAATAGATGTTCTAATCTGATCAAAGTCTAGATTAGTGAATTGAGTAAATGCCATTAGTATCTGGTTGGTTGTAATATGAATGTAACTAATTGTTGGGGAGCACTCAATCCAACAATATCATAAATGATACTTACATCCATGGCATTATCATCTGGGAAAAGAGAAACTTCTACGTTTCTCAATCTAACTCTAGGTTCAAAGTTATTGATAACTGTTTTGATTTCATCCTTTATGGGTTCTTCAACGCCAATGTCAGCAAGTTCAAAGAAATAATTTTCAACCTTAGAACCTAAAAGAGGATTAAAGAATCTCTCACCAACTCTAGTTCTCACTAGATTGATAACTGCCCTTTTAATAGCATCCTCGTTTGTTAATGAAATAATATCATTAGTAACTGGATTTCTCTTAAAAGACAGACTGATATCTTTAAATCCTCTTGAAACAGATTCTAAAGGCACTTTTAGATCTAATATTTACTTGTATTTATTGTGGTTTTCCATAAATTGGTTCAGTGCCATACTCCCAATCATCATAATCTTCATCATTTCTAATTCTTTCATGCATTTCTGCTTGTTCTTTTAGATGATGGTCAATATGAACCTCTTCATGAGCAATTTCTTTAAGAATTTTTTGAGGTTGACCATAATCTGTCACTAATTTTGTGGTTCCCCACATCTGATGCATGTAATTTGGGTCTCTATCTACTGGTAAATTTGCCATTTTTCCTAATTCTAAGTGAATTAGAACTTTTTACGGGGTTTCTATCCCGAAATTAGCAATATTTTCTCTATGAAAAGTTGAATTTTTTTGTATTCTAATGTCGCAGTTCCTAAAAGTCCAACAGTACCCACCATTATCTAGGAAAACAACCCACTCAAGGTCATGTTCCTGTGATCTATCGATCAAAAAAAATGCCCAGCCTGATCCTTTTGGGGTCAGAACTGGGATTTGTGGGTCAAGTTGGAGCATCAATGCCCTTGACCTCTGTAACGCTTCTTCCTGCCATTACGAGAGGTGGCAGAGAGGTTAGTATGCTGAGAACAACCCTGACGAGTCTTCTTGGGTTTGTGCTCAATGACAACTTTGTTTGTCAGTGAAGGACGCTTTGCCATAATTAAATCTCCTGTGTTCTTTCAAATTCTACCACAATATCCTCTGGATGGGGAGCCCCTGTCTCATAAAATTGTTGAGACAGGTCATCCATTACATCAAACATCTCTTCTTCAGAAAGATCTTTATAGATCGCTCTTCCATTGCAAAGGATGCTGTACTTATCCATCAGATAATCCTAGTCTTCTCGTGACCAACTCTAATTTGTGGATGACACCAAATGTCAAAACCACACTTTCTCTTAGCATCAAGACAGAATGAAACATCCTCTCCACACATGTCCTGAACCTCTCCAGAGTCAAAGACCTGCATTTGTGGAGCAAACCATGGATACTTCATTTCGGGGTGCTCAAAGACTCCCTTCTTGATGATAACCCAACCAAATCCAGTATAGTCTACAGTAAATGGTTTCTTTCTGTTGACAATGGTATCAACCATTTCATGATTCATGACTCCACCATTATTCTTGAAGTCATCTTCATCCAACCAATGTGCTACTGAAGTGGTTCTACCATCCTCTGTAGCATACCATCCACAGGCAATGTCCTTGTCCATGTCAAAGATTGCCCAGAAGGCATCTGTGTTGAATACAATGTCACTATCAATCCAGAGTTGATAGTCATAATTTAGTTTACCTTGCCAGGGTTCTTGATCTGGTCCTGCAAGTACATTTGCCCCTAGGCATTTGCATCTTGCAAAGTTAACCATGGAAGAATAGTCTTGGGAGATCTGAATACTTGCTCCTGCCTGTACTAGATCAAAGCACAGTTGGACAAAGTTCTTCAGGAATGTATAGGATACTCCTCTTCCTGGCAAACAAAATACAATAGTCTTTCCTCTAATCCTTTCTCTACACCTTTCAATATCAAAAAGTGGTTGTTGCTCTGGTTCTTTTGCTTTTACAGTAAATCCTTTTGCCATAAAATTTTATTCAAGTTGCGATGACGTACGTATCAACTCAAATGATACTGCACTATTTATTTTAAGTCAATCCACTTGTTTCCAAGCAGATACCAATTCATAACTCTATGGAGGAAAAACGGTTTTTTCTTCTTCCACAAACAAAATAATCCTGGATCTTCTGGATCATAATTAATGCTCCAGTGTCCTACATATCCTGATTCTCTCTGAGAATTATAAAAATCTCCATCATTCATTGTTCTCTACATCCTCCATAAGTTCATCATAAGCTTCATTTAAAAATTTATCTATGTCATCTATTGGTACAGTCTTAACTTTACCAGTCCTAACATCTTCTGCCATTTGCATTAGATTTTCAAGGAATGCTTTAGGAAGAGTATCATCTTCTCCTAGTTGTGACCAAAACCAATTATAACATTCTTCATAAGGATCATCATAGAACATGAGAGCATAATCCTTATAGTTGCCAGTCATCAAATCACCCCAGATCCTAAAGGTTCCACGAATGTTTTGCCAACCAGTCATCCAACAGTGACCAATCCAATACTCAAACCAGTTCATTTTCATATGATAGAGAGATACGGCGCTAGAACTTCTTTTTATAATTATACTCTAAGGTAATCTTTCTACTCTCATTGTACTTATCTGCAACATAAGAGAATGTACAGTCTGCCCCAAAATGATTGGCAAGCACCTGAATAATTTCTTGGAATAATTTCTGATTGTCTTCTGTCATTTAAACCCCTTTGTTTTTTTCTGAGGTGGATCAATTACTTCAATGTGACTCAACATGTTCCCTGGTGTGCCCCACCAAGTCCTCTGAGCATCTTCATAGTTATCAAAGACCACTGACTCACCATTGAATGCTACTACCTTGTAGAAGTGCCTCAAATAGGGGTCAGAGGATGTTTGAGTAAATGTACTAGTCATCACAATCATTCACAATTAAAAACTCCTTTACCTGAAAATCAGTAGAAAACCCTGCACTAATCATCTGGGATATACCAGTGAGTGTCTTCTCACATTCCGAGAGACTACCTTCACAAAACACCCTGTCTCTTGCAATCAACTTGTAGACCATTTTTACCCTGGGAAAATTTTTTTCTTATAATGGGACCCAAGTATATTTAATCCCTCCCACAGGCAAATTCCAATATAACTGAATTCATCCAAGGGGCTGGTCTCTGTCCCATACACATTCCTATAGAGCAACCTTACAGGACTTTTTTGACCCCAGAAAATTTTTTTAATCACTTGAAATAAAGCTCTTGTTTTCAAAGTTTTGTAGGTTAGGGTAGTTTGGATTTTTCGCATTACCCCACAAGGGGTAACATAATAACACAAAACACCTGCTAATTCACTATAACATACCCACTGCATTTTGTCAACCCCTGTATTCACTGAGACCCACACATCTCATCACTGTTTTACATTGTGTTTTCCACATGTTTTCCACAATTATTCACAAGTTTTCCACAGGTATCTTATACTGAGTTTCACTGAGATTGTGTCACTCACTGGGATCTCACTGATTTACACTTAAGACCTGTGGAAAACTATCACTGTCAAGGGGCAATGTGCCAGTTCTGAGTGTTCCTGGGGGGTGTTGACATTTCTGAGGGTTTGTGATACAATGGGGGCCAAGATCACTAGACTCAGAGACATTTACTGACAATACACTGAATTATACATAGTTTTCCACATTTTCCACAAAATAACACAAACCTGTGGAAAACTCAACTACATTTATTTTGACATTTATTTGATTTCCCTAACATTGTGCGGAATGAACATTTAGGGGTTAAATGTCTTTCAGCACATGCCTATAATCAATGGATTTGATACACCAACCTGATGCACATGTGATCTCTTCAACTAGATCTTCATCATCATCTGCTTCATAGATTTCCCCAACATAGAGAGAGGTTAGATGATCTTTATCAAATGGAGTTAGTGTATCATCCCCATCAAAATCAAACTCAATGTATGTAATTTGGAATTGCATTTTATGCTTCTTGGATTAACTCAGGATAGTATTCTTCAATCTCACTTAGCAGTTCTTCATCACTATACATAGAGAGATTTTCTTCAAGTTGATCACCTACCAATCTCATCAGATCTTTGGTGCTCATGCTATCAATAATGCGATCAACATAAGATGAAACAAGTTGATCACGATTGGGGATTGGAATTGTCATTTAGTTTGTTGGAGTTTGTTAATTGCAGTGGTGATAGATGTGGTCAGCATGATACAAACATCTTGATCACAGACAGCATACACAGGTTGCTTAGTGTTGATGTCAAAAGTGTACTTAATGGTCATTTGAGTTAATTATACCAGTGTGCTAATTGTGCAATTTCAGAAGCAACCTCACAGAGATTATCTTCTGTCAAAAAGTTTAGATGATGTTGGATGTCTTCATCAGGAACATAGAACAAATCACCATTGATTTCTTGTGCCATTTGATCAGCAAGATTGAGGCACTTATCTACAAGATTATTCAACTCAATTCTCCTCACTGTGGAAGTCAATCATCATCTCATTGATCTCATCATGGTTGATCAATTCATGATTCCAGGCAACACCATCATTGGTGGTCATTCTATCACAATTCTCCATGCACCTGATGAACTTATCATAGGGCATTTCATCATCATTTCTAAACTCTACACATGCAACAGCAGTGTTATACAGAAACTGGTTGTTTTGCATCCACAGAGCAACATTCCAGGTTTCATAATTTGCCCAACCATTGTAAGTTTCTTGGGGCATTGCAGTGGTTTGATTTTTCATACATGTATGATAGCACAAAAAACCAGGAAAGTCAATAGGGGTTGTGCCAGTTCTTCAACTGGCACATGATGTCATTTAGTGGTCAAAAATCAAAGTCATCAGCATAATCATTGTCCATGATGTAGGCATCATCAGGCACAGGAACTTGATCCTCTTGAGTATCTACAACTGCATCCAATACAGTGAGAAGATCCTCACCAGTTTGTGCTTTGGAGAGCATAACCATGGCAGCAGTTTTAGGCAGGTTCAGAGTAGCAGTCATGAGTGAAATTAAAGGGTTGAAAGTGTAAAGAAAGAAGGGTTAATCAAAAGTTTTTGGTGAACACAAAACCATCATTGAAGGCAAAATCATAATACAAATTGCGTTCCCATGTGGCAGTCCAATCAATCACAACAGGCACATCATCCAGGTTGGTGATGTAATGCTCACTGACATATTGCTCAGCAAATTGTTCCTCACTGTCATACTCTCCAAAGTATGCATCACAGAAGTTTGCAATGGCATCAATACCAAACTCATCTACAAAAGCATCCACTGCTTCATAAGAATACTCCTCACCATACTTCACATAATCTTCATAATAGGCAAGGAAGTTATCATTACCATAGACCTGAATGAACTCAATCATGTCACCTTCATAGAAGTTTTCTTCCTTGAGTTCATTGATCTTTTCTTGCACATCATCAGAGATGGTGATGATAATGTTGGTCATTTCAGTGGTTTGGTTGGTGTTTTGATTTTTCATACATGTATGATAGCACAGATTCCTTGAAAAATCAAGGGGTCTTGTGCCACTTTGTCAACTGGCACAGTCAACCTCAGTGATATATTGCTTCAGTGCTTCAATGTCATTTAGAACCATTTTTAGAGCAGATCTAGCATAACCAGCAGCATAAGGATAACTCTTCTCATTGTCACTTACTGCCATCTCTGATTCAGAGATTGCCTTCTCACATGTGATAATGATTTTATTCAATTTAGACTCTACAATTTCATTCATTAACATGCACCATAGAAAGGATTACCAAGTTGAGGCAGGTTAGTGTTATCTTTGACAAACACATAACCATATGCCAACCTCTCACGAATAGCAAGTGCTTTCTCTACTCTGTTGAGGTACTTTTTAGACATAGTTTCAATGCCTTTCCATTCTAATACCTGCAAACACCATTCTTTTGATACATCACCAAATGGAGTTTTTACAGGGTAAAATGACACAATCATTGTGCCATCTTTGGATTGAATTGTGGGGAAGTCAGTTGTCATAATCAAGCAGCAATAGCAGAGTACATGTTGATGGATTTGATTTCCATCAAAACATAATCATAATTCCAATTATGTTGCAAATCTTTTTTATATTGTTCAGCAGCAGATTTGCAGTCAAACAGTTGCAGAGATTTGAAATCTTCACCCTCATAATCATGTCCACCAATGACAGAATACACTTGGGGTTGGTTGTTCATTTGTTTTTCCATACATGTATGGTAGCACAGAATCCCTAGAAAGTCAATGGAGTCTGTGCCACTTCATCAACTGGCACATCATTATACTTTTCCGCATCAGTTCCGTGATACATGTAGTAAATTGTGTTGTTCATGGTTATCATCATCAGCATGATAGTTCTTGATAACATGAAGTGATTGATTAGAGGATCATTGATCACCATAGTCTGCCCAGAAAGCATCATTGTGGGAGGGACGAATGCAGTCAACACCATGATCACGAATCACAGCAGCATTGTAAGGAGAATCATCAACCCAGAATTGAATATCCCAGAAACGCTCAATGTCCATGAGTTGTTGACCCTTACACTGTGAACCAGTTGCATCATCATCAGTGTTCTTCATGTAGAGTGCATCAAACTCTGGCAAATGTTGTTGCAACCAGTACCCAGTTCCCTCTGCATAAATGTCAGGACGTGCAGTGGCAATAACTAGATCAAAACCATGAGATTTGCAGTGCTTTGCAACATCAACAACAGCATCAATAGCAGGGAATTGATCACACTCATCAAAACCAGATTGTGAACCATGATGACACAGAGTTGCATCAAGATCAAAAACAACGCACTTAGGATTGGAGACGTTGTAGATAACTTTGGAAAAGGATTTGGTTTTTTGCATGTGTGTATTATAGGGCATTTTCAAGGATTTGTCAAGTGTTTTGTGCCACTAATACAAGTGGCACATGGTATCACTAATTGGACTCAAGTTGTTCTAGTTGTGCATTAAGTTGCTGTGCATGAGTTTGTACAATGTTGAGACCAAAATCTAGGATGGTAGCAACACCACTAAAACCAACAGTAGCAACAATCAGACCAGCAAAAAAGGTTTTCATAATTATACAGAAGGGGTGACAGAAATCTCTTTAATGTTTAATCCACAAAGTTGATTGTAGACACGATTGAGGATCAATTTATCAGCAGTTTTTGCCTTGCTTTTCTCATGCCAGATGGTCACACATCCATCATAAGTTTCAACTCTGACTCTGTAGTTTTTCATGATCAATCAGTACAGAAGGGAGAAAGAACCACAGAACTTACGCACCCATTGTAGAGTGTCATAATGACTGCGAGGTTTAGACATTACCATGCTCTTGTTAGTAACAGGATTGAGAGCAATAGCAACATATTTGTGGTCACATTCTTGCCATTCAGGAGTGATTTGCTGAATGAACATTTGATTTACTTTACCTTCCTTCCAGTTGTTGACATAGTGGAAGACTTGAGTGGTTTCTTGACTTTTCATACATGTATGATAGCATGGATTCCCCCAAAAATCAAGGGGGTGTGTGCCACTTCATCAACTGGCACATGGTATCATTTATCTGCCACACATTTGTGGTAAAAGCTAGTGACAAGACTTGAACTTGCGACCTGAGCTTTACAAAAGCCCTGCTCTATCCAACTGAGCTACACTAGCAAAAAGTCATTCCTTGGATATATTTAGAAGCATCCAAATACCAAGGGCAAAGACTAAAAATAGAAGCACGTACTTCCATGCTGCAACTAGAATAAATGCAAGCATTGCAAGTAATACAAACCCACCATCAAATCCTGATGATGAACCAGAATCAGATTCATTATCATCAGAACTGTATGAGTTGTCTACAACTGCCATGATACATTTACCACCAGTCATAGACTCTGCAAATGCAACTGCATCACTGTGAGTGTATGCTTCTACTCTCACAGTTTGTAACCAATTAGATGGTGTTCTTACAGTACACTTCCACTCATTCATTTGTTATTGTATTCCTGAATGTATTGCTTGAGAGTATCAACATAATCAGCAGGATTCTTGACAAAAACTTGTGTTTCACCTGAATGACAAGAAATAAGAGTCACAATTTGTTCCACTTTATTGCCAGTCATTTCCTCATACATCATAGCATAACCAGTCTCCTGCACAAAATAGTTTTGGATCTGATTCTCATGCTTTGGTTTAGAAGAACTCTTGAAGTCAATCACAGACAATTTACCATTGTATTCTGCAATGCAATCTACACGACCTGCAATACCAAGTTGTTCAGAATACAGAGCAGATTCCTGATAGTGAATGTTATCCACATCATCAAGGAGTGCCTTGAATTGATTAAACAATTTGAGAGCAACTTCATACTTCTCAGCATCATAATCTGCATCCACATTGTTGACATAATCTTCCACAAGTTTGTGGAACTTAGTACCATTGTTTGATGCAAATTGACTGATTTGATTTGCAGTTTCTTCACCTACACGTTCTCTCCACTCTGCAATTACTTTCCTATTCTGATAGGAAGTAACTGTGGTGACAGAAGGCAACAGTTTGCCATTGACAACATAGCGACGTGAACCATCCACAGTTTCAGTGGGGATGTCTGCAAGAGCAGGAAGATTGAGGTGATTGAACTTAGTTTTGGTTTGCATAATAATGTTGTTGGTGATCAAAGAAACTCAGCAATGTAATAGTCAACAGTAATTTCTAATTCTGCTGCTTTTGCTTCAAGTTCCATAGTATATTCTTCTGCCATTTGTTCATCAGCATGATCACAGAAGAGGTCAAGAGTGGATTGGTGCATAAACTTATCTTTCATACATGTATGATACCACAGATTTACTAAAAAGTCAAGCATTAGTGGACAGTCCTACAAGTGTCACATGATGTAAGATTTGCGATCAAATCTGTGCTTATTGTACTCAATTTGTTGTAAATCTTGCTTCATCTTAATGTCTATAACTGCATGGAGAGTCATAGCAAAACTAAAGCAAATAATACAGAAAAGAATAGGTTTCATTAATCTTGAGGATTGTTATGATGAAGAGCATAGTTAAACACTAATGCAATAAATGCAAGGGCAAACCATGCACCAAAGAATGTGATCATTTGTAGAGATAACCTCCTGCCCAATCTGCACGTTTGTACATCTCAACACGAGATTGTTCATCAAGCAAGTTATATCTTACACCATTCTTTGCAGGTGATTGCCAAGTGGCAGATTTGTACACATCACCAGTATTCAGATCAACAAAAGCATGTGCACTTTTCTGACTACCATAACTGGTAACATGGATAATCTTGGCATACTTTTTACCTTTAGTGTAAATGTAATTATCCACACCATCACCTTCACAGAGTTTATCAATGCACTGCTGGTGATAGTCTACATTCTCACCTTTAGCAATGTATTGTTGGTGACGTTGAATAGCAGAAGATTGATAGTTGGTGCGAAGAACCTGGCACATTTCTTCAATCTTATCAATAACTTTTTCAGTGGTCAAGTTGGTGTTTTGATTTTTCATACATGTATGATAGCACAAGAATCAGCAAAAGTCAATAGGTCGTGGACAGTTCCACAACTGTCACATCTTTACATTTTCTCTGCAATAAACAAACCTATTCCATTCTTCATTTGTGAAATTGTCACTTGCATAAGGTATGCCAACAACATAGGCACAAAACTTGTTGATTTCCTCAGACTTTTGAGAGGATGAGATAACAACAGATGCAATTAGTTCAAGCATTAGAATCTCTTGGGAATGTCACAATATGCTAGAGGATTATAGTCACCTGCATCACTAAATGATGCTGCTGTGTCATGAATCACTTTTGCTCTATACAATAGATCCTCAAGATCCAGCATCAGTTGATTCAAATCATCATCAGTTTTACCCAGCAGAGCATCACTAATTCTCTCAAATGCTGCTGCTGTTTGTAGCGTGTGTTGGTGTATCATACTACTTTGTATTTTGTCTTTATTGCTTTTAATACTTGTTTGCGTGCCTTTAGTTTGCCTTTGCAAGTGCCTTTGGTATTCTTTTGTTTTCCTGAGTTGTGCATCCAATTAGGTGTGTTCATTGTTTTACAGTTAGAACAGGCACAGAGGGACTCGAACCCCCACTCAACTGCTTAGAAGGCAGTGGCATTATCCATTATGCTATGTGCCCAAATAAGGGGCAACAATGCCCCTATTTATTATCAGAACTCTACAGGTTCAAGAGTAGGTTGAGCAACTGCACTTTGAGTGCTGGGAGCATCATTATCACCAGAAGTGATAGCATCAAGAATGGCAAGGATTTCATTACCATTTTGACCACGACGCAGAGCAGCAACCATCAGATCAGTAGACATAATGAAGAAGGTGGTAAATGAACAAGAGTGTGTAACTTTAGGGCAAACACATTCCCATTAGTTAAGGAGTGAGAATAATTTCTACATCTTTGATAACATCTTCATCAGGTAGATTGTAGAGAAATTGATAATAGTCCTCATAATCAACACCTAGGTAACTAGCAAAATCTTCTAAATCATCATGCAATTTACAAGTGTCAATCATGATCCCTCAACTGTTGATGTAATACATCATAGCACACAGAATCAGATTTGGGGAGAACTGTGTGCCACTTTGATTGGTGTCACAGTCTGTGCTTTAAGAACCACAAATGGGTCTCCAATTAGTAGAATAGAGCACAGAAAAATTCCTTTCCAGAGTTTATTAGACATCATACAACTTGTTGATACAAATCTGTTCTTTATACCAGGCATTGTCAGCATCACTATTCCATGAAATGCCTAGCATAAAATTATAGTGGTCTGCCCACAGATTGCAACTTGCCTCAAACCATTCAGCACTAGGTTTGCAGACAGAATAATCTTGAAAGTCCATTTTGATTTTTGTCATGAAGACAGTATAGCATGAAAAAGGGCACTGTGCTCATTTACAGTGCCAGTTCTACAAGTGTCACATGTTATACATCAATCTCTGCTAGTTTCTTTTGGTTGCGCAGTTCAGTAATAATAGTTTGTAGTTCAATCATATCTTGCCTACAATCTTCTAGATCTTCACAAAGAATGTCATACTGATACTCTGACTTACACCTACGAATTTGCTTAGTCAGTTTATCATACTTTTTCCTTACATCTTTGAGATCTTTCTCATACTCTTGGATAGTCTTATTCATTTGAGCAAACTAGAATTGAAGTAACGACGAAAAGCAGTGATAATGATAATAAGAGTGCTAGACACACCAACCAAACCAAGGAAGGTAACAGCATCACCTGAAAATGTGTAACTTTGAGGCATTTGTTTTTTGATTACTCTGTAATGATAGCAGATCTAGAGGTAAAAGTCAATGGATAGTGGACAGTTCTAGAAGTGTCCTATCCTATAACTCTGTAGCACACAGTTGCATTACCTTTCTTCACTGACTCAATATGTGCAAATGCAGCATAACTGAGGTCCAGATCAGCATGAGAGTATGGACCCCTATCATTGACACGAACCACAACTTGTTTTCCATTATCTTGATTGGTTACTCTAATTTTAGTTCCCATCTTTAAGTATGGATGAGCAGCAGTCCACCTATAGGGATTCATTGTTTCACCATTTGCAGTCTTTTGATATGCAAATCCATCACCAACACCATAAAATGTGGCAATGCCACACATTAGAGCAGCAATCATTTAGACCAAAGACCTCGCTGAATCATATACTTTTTGATCTCAGTATAAATGAACTGCTTGAGTTTGGGATCATCAGTCTTATCAAATGCTTGATACAGACGATTCAAATAATCATCAGGTTTGGTGACTTTGATAACTTCTGCTTTGGTCATTCCAAGACCAGAGATAGGCGAACCTGCTTTTGCTTTAGGACGACCAAAGTTACCAGTTACATTACCTTGGGTACGCAGTTTAGGTTTAATCTTGGAAAGATTAGAAGTTGCGAAGTTCATCTGTGTTTTATTCATACAAGTATGATAGCACACCAGGGGGAACAGTGGGGATTTACTGTGCCAGTTTTTTATGTGGCACAAGAGGTGGTTTGCTATTCTCCCTCTCAATATACTCTACAGTGCTGTGTAGTTTGTTATACAGGGCACTGAGGGATACTTTACCACTACCCTCCATAATCTTCTGTTCCTTTCTTGACAACAACTGTAGAGCACTCTTCAGTGCATCCAACTCATCAAGATTCAGTCTCACAAAATCTTCAGTCATTTCTTTTCAGGTTGAGGTTTAGGTTGAACTTTGGTAGGATCAGCATAGGGAACTCTGCCATCCTTTTCATACATTAGAATGTCATACTTAAACTTACACTCATGTGGGCGTTGATTGCACAGAATGAGTGTATCATTGACTGCTTTTTGTGTGCTAACAGAACCACTCACAGCACCACCAATCAACAAAGATAATGCTACAAATGAGAACATTTTGTAGTTTTCAATCATTTCACTATTCTCCAATGTGGGTCATTTACTTTATCAATCCAGAAGAAGTATTGTTTGTTAATAGATGCTAGAAACATCTGATTGTCTGTCTCTTGTTCTACATGACAACCATGCAGTTTATCCATCACATTAGCAAACCTATTCTTTGCTTTGTTAGAAATAGGTTGAACATTCACCATTTTACGTTTCACTTTAGTTTGCATCAGTTAATACCACAATAGGACCACTTTGGTTGGTCTAATTCACTGTCTTCATAAGTGTAGAGAAACTCACAACCACAGTCTTTAGCATACTTATACATTTGCTTGTGAGTCTTGAAGTGTTTAGGATAAACATCTTCATCACCTCTTTCATAATAATAAAGAGGTTGAGGTTCACGAGTGTTGGTATAATTATCATCCTTGTAAGTTGATTCCCAAGTTGTATTAGTTTTGAGTGATGAAATGTCACCACCATCAATCAACTCAACAACTTTGGTGCGATCTTGATAATCTTCTTTGAGAATCTTGCCATTATTCTCAACATAACCATCCCAGTGACAATACACACCAGAATAGGTGTTATCTTTGTGCTTAATTGAGATGAAACTGCGTGTTGCCATTGTTGTTAATAATAAAAAAATCAGTCTTGAACAAGAATCCAATCTTCCATGTCAGTTTCTGTCATGGATTCCCAGTTATCCTCAAAGAGATCAAACATTGCTTCATTGGGGATGATACAATCAAACTCATCAATCTGAATGTCATCAAGAAATGCAGTGCTCATCTGTGTCATTTGATTACCTAGTAATCATAGCACACAGTCAAGCATTTTGGAGATTTACTGTGCCACTTCTACATGTGGCACACAGTTATGCTTTTTTGCTTCTTTTTCTTGTAGTTCTTGGTGCTTCTTCTTTCACTTCAGCAACAGGTTCTTCCTTAACTTCTTCAACCTGTGGTGCTGGTTGTGGTGATGTTCTACTGATTAGTTCTAAGAATCTGCTCATGATACTATGGCATCCTAAAACTATTTAGAAAATGGAGGATACCAGAGTCGAACTGGTGATTGATGCTTGCAAAGCACCTGTTTTACCACTAAACTAATCCCCCTAGGTGCACATGAAAGGACTTGAACCTTCATGGATTGCTCCACTGGAACCTAAACCCAGCGCGTATACCAATTCCGCCACATGTGCATGACAGGGGTGATCAATCCCCTGACCTAAGATAACTTAGGATTTAGAGGAAGATCCAGACATTTCCAGAACTCCCAACTCCCCCACCTGGACTCGAACCAGGAACACTTTGATTAACAGTCAAATACTCTACCATTGAGCTATAGGGGACTGCTTTATTTTTTATCTAACAAATACTCAACTGTATTTGCAATGTCATTCATTGCATCCCTAAGATTTGGTTGACCTCCTGCTTCCATGTTCATGTCATTTGGATCAGTTAATGTCCATCTCCATAACTTCATTTCACTATTATACCACAGGTTAATCACCATGTTTGTATGACTCCAATTCTATCCAATTAAGAAGAGTTTGAAAGGAGTTAATTGCTGCTTGATTGCAATTATCTTTCTTAAGTCCTTCAATGTAATACTCAAGTGCTTCAATCACCATTTGGCGATCTTGCTTAGAAATCAAAGACATGATAATAACTTAATAGTTTGGAGATATTTATTCTCCAATCCAAGATGTAGGATTTGAACCTACGACCCCTGCTTCCCAAAAGCAGTGCTCTATCCAAACTGAGCTAATCCTGGTGGTGGGAAATACAAGATTCGAACTTGTGACTGTCTCGGTGTAAACGAGAAACTCTACCACTGAGTTAATTTCCCAGGAGGGTGACAATGCCACCCTGTTACACTGTAAAGTATGAATCAGTACAGTGCCTTTTGCTACCGGCATTCTGGTTTATCTTTCCAGCGCAAAGTAGCAAAGGAAGGTCAGGGATTCGAACCCTGGGAGGCTACTAACCTCAATAGTTTTCAAGACTATCACCATAAACCACTCGGTCAACCTTCCAATTATAAAGGGGATCTCTCCCCTTATTTATCACATCTCAACAGGAACAAGAACCTCATTCTTCTTGAGTTTAGCAATCAGTTTGCCTACACTTTCAGCAGTGCGAACTTGTTCCTCAACACTCACAGGATCTTTACAAGCAAAGACATAAGACTTATCAGGATTGCTGTGATAAGTCACACCAACTTGCATTTCATCATAGTCAAAAGAAACTTGAGAAATAGCAGAAGATTCAACAGCAAGAATAGCAGTGACAGACATGTGCTTTTGATTGATTACTTTGTAATGATAACAGGTTTGGAGGGAAAAGTCAAGAGGTTTGTGCCACTTACAGAAGTGTCACACCACTCCACTCATTTTTATACACTAAAAGAACAGCATTACTATTTTCTGGATTAAATGTGAAATACTGTTCTGTAATACACACAATAGTTCCTACCATATTCTTGTAAGAAACTGACATTTTTTCTTTAAATTTTGGGAGTGTCATCACATTTTCCTTCAAGAGATTTAACAAGCAATGCAGTGAATAGTTCCATTTTATCAGGATGTACAGTTGCTGGATTATTGTTTATTGCATTTTTGAGTGCAACAAGTTCATTCCATTCATCATTAGAGAGGTCTGATTGTGTAGAACGTGAAAGAGTCATAGTTTGCTTGATTTGTGATCATATCCTAACATACTATCTAGGATTTGACTGGTTTCTTAAGGTTATCTTTGGGATTGCTTTACACTAGGTAATAAAGTTATCTAAGGCATCAAGATCATCTTTGAGTTCTTGTTCCTTTTTCTTATCATGATAATGAGACCACAAAGCATTGTGAACATCCATCAGATAATCTACCCAAAACCCAGCAGGATAGATTCCAAGTGCATCCATCAGACCACGATGTGAAGTTCCTTCCATTTCTGCTTTACACATAATGTAAGTAATTGCTTCTATCATATCAAGTTTATCTTCCTCAGATAACATATGATACTTTCCTACTGCACGTTGCCTGGATTCTTCTAATCCTTTCTGCATTTCTTTGTAGGAATCAGATTCCCACCATTCTTGTAATGATTTACCCAAATGGTCCCCACTTGCCACGATCTCCCTCCTTTCTGTTTTCTAGTTTATCTAGCAATTCATCAGTGCTAATAACACTATCAATTCTTTGGATTAAGTCTGCAATCACTGACACAACCATAGGACGTTCAGTTCTAGAAGCATAAGCAAGTGCATTTCTTAGATTACTTTCTGCCTCTCTAAGTGACTCTTCAACTTGTTGTCCCAATGCCATCTTCATCCTCCATTAACATACAATCAATACATGACTTGAGTTCTAACATATCCTCATAGGATAATCCTTCTAATGATACCACATGTTGGTCAGTAAATGCAATGTTCAAATTGTACACTTCACCATCATATGTTCCACTTGTTTGTACTTTTAGCATTGATCCATCTCAAGAGTTTCGTTTACTTTTTTAAGGGTATATGATCCATCTCCATTATCAATCCACTCAAGAACATCACCCTCTTTCCATCCAGTTTTTGCCATCAATTCATCTGGAAATGTGACTACACAATCATCACCATCTTCTTCTACAGGAAGAACCCAACTTTTCTTTTCTGCTGCATCACACATAGCATCAAGTTCTTCATCAGTATACTTCAGTGCTTCCATGTCACTGTGTCCCCAAGGTGGCATACAATCATCAATTTTCTTTTGAATTTCTTGTTTTTCTTTGACTACAGTTTCCTGCCAGGCAAGTTTGAACTTATCATCAAACTCTGCAAGATAATACTGAAGAAATTCATCCACAGCATATATCAATTGTTCAACTTTATCATACTGATGTTCTTGAAGTCTATCTATTGCACAATCAAGAATCTCACGTGCAGAACAAATCTTAGATGTTACTACATCAAGATCATTCATCACTGTCCACATTTTGCTAGGCATCTTGTTCGTTCAAGTAAAGTTTGACTTGTTCCATGATCATAGCACGAACTTCCTCAGATGTCATGTCATTGAGGACACTCCATCTACTGTCACAAGGATCCCACTCTAGGGTAAATGTTCCATCATCATTCTCAATTACTTTGAGACCATCATCAGTCTCTGGGTTTTGGTTTGTTACACTCATTGCAATAATAAGAAAATCCTGATCTAAAGTATTTTACTATTTGATAATGTTCTTTATCAAGTGGTTTTTCTTCACCACATTTACTGCACGTCCTTCTTGTATTGTTTTCTAACATGCTTAAGTTCTTTGAGTTCCATTTTAATGTTTTTGTAAGCAGTGTCAGCATCTAGTTTCCCTCCCATTTCAAGTGCAATAATGATGTCAACTCTGGTGCCAAAGTGTGCTAATGCCTTTTCAAATGTGTCTAATTCTTCATACATCAAACTGTTCCTTCCATGGATTATTTGCAACTATATCTATGCGTCTGTCCACTGCTTCAATAGAATTAGAAAGTTCATAAAGTAGATTTGTTGTCTCTATGTTCTCCTCTTCTAGTTTCTTAATTCTATCCTCAAGTGTTCCCACATGTCTGGTCAGTTCTGCACACAAACCAGCAAGAGAATACTGATCACCAGTCACTTGATCAATAGCATAATCCTTAGGAGTTTCATACTGAGATAACATTCTTTTAATCCAAATAAGCATCACAAAACTCCAACTTCTTTTAAATAATTTCTATATCTCATATATCTATTCCAATTTGGTTGCCCAGGTACATCTAATTGATAACAGATCTCACAATAACACAACCATTCATACCATGGAGTAGTAGGATCTAGCACATGATAGTTCATTCAAATGCTCCTGTTTTATTATACACCAGTGGCACAGTTGGTTGTGCCTCATGTATTTCTACATACACTTTTGTTTCATCATTCCAGTGCCTTATGACCCCTGCACAAATAAAAAGATTAGTAATGAGATAAGTGAAGAATATAAAAGTACGTATACCAGCAATGTTGTCTGATTCTCTGTCATCTTTGCTTGCTTTTTCTCCTAGTGCTTTTGCCCACAATCTCCACACCGTTAGTCTTGACTTCATAATCCTTTGTTGTAAGTTTAGATCTGCTAATGTATTTCTCAAAATGTTCTACGCATTGAAACCAACAAGTCTTTTTATCTTTACCATCTTTGTGGATTAACTTGATGGGAAAACTTTCATAGGGAAAATCTTCACTCATCGCTCTTGTTCTCTATGTTGGGTATAATACCTATCAAATACAGCACTTATAATTTCCTCTGCTATTTTATGATCCTTTCCATTAAAAGGCAACCCATGCACTTGATAATACTTCATTGCATGGTAGATCATTCTATATTGTTCAGTTGTAAATTTTACTGGGTCTTGATTCATTTTTCAAATACTGGACGAGTGTTATTACAATACAGGAAATATTTGTATTCTGCAAGTGGTCCATAATGCCATTGCAAAACATCACAACCTTTGTAAGTGTCTACCACAGTAAAATTGCTACTTGGTTTTTGTAGTTCTTTTTTTTCTTGTTCACTTAATGGGGAAAATACTATGTAAAACAAGGTGAGGAAAGACATCCCAACAACAGCACCAAGAAGAACTGCTCTAGCATAATCAATTTTACTCATACTGTCTCATCAGAATAGTTTACCCAAAGATTATCCCCACCAATGTTTAAGTGAAATATTTGTCCATTATTGAGATAGATTCCCAACCACACTGCTCTACCCTGTTCCATTACTTCATAATGAACCATCTTCACATCCCAGTGCACAATTTCATCTGGGTTCTTTACAAATTTGCTCATTTTAGTTGTTTTCCTGATAAATGGATTTTATTGGGAATCGTGATATTATGCAAGACTTCTTAACACTTTACGAAGAAACTGAATAGAACCATAAAACTCTTGACCATCTTGACCACCAATCACAATCCAATCAATCTCTTCTAATGCTAACTGAATCTTTTGTTCTCTGGTAAGATCTTCAAAATCTTTCTCTGCAAATTCTTTCCTTTCAATAGCAGCAAGATGTTGGAATGCTTCTTTGTTTTCCTCTATAATGTTCTTGGCAATATCTAGAACTTTCTGTTCTTTAGCAGCATCTAATACTTTCTGATAATCTTCTTCAGAAACTTGTGCTACAATTGCTTCTCGTTTTGCTGCTTCTTCAAGCATTTCTTCATGTGTCATGAGTTGTCTGATCCTTTCTTTACCGTATTTCGTGAGTTCTTGTTTCTTGCTGCGAAGTTCTTGGACTTCTTCATCAGACAATCCAAGAACCCATGGCACGTCATTGTTCATCATCTTCCTCATCAGTCAGTACAGTTCCCATGACACCTTTTTTGATACGCTGCCAATCTTCTTCTGCTTTTTGCCAATCCTTAAACTTATCTTTCAAATCCTCTGCCAATGTAAGTTCAAACTCTTCAGCAACTTTACGCATATCTTCTTGTCTTCTCTCTTCACCAAATGCTACACCACAAGCACCTTTCATGATGTTAATGTCATCATGTCCCATTGCACGAGCAACAGTTGCAAAGAATCTGAACAGTTGATAAACATTAATGTCTTCAGCAGGAATCTGAAAAGTATAATGCTCCTCAGGAAGCACTGTGTCATCAAAACCACTGCTATAATGGGTAGAAGTCCACTCAGTGTCAAACTGAACCTTGAGAGTTGCTTTGTAAGTCATGAAGAGGGTTGATCAATATACTGTATTATACACCATCAGAATCCTTTTGGGACAGTTCCTGTGACAGTTCCTTAACTGTCCTCATATACTTTCTCATCATCCACCATCTACCTATAGGAGAAGAGAGGATGACTGGATGAAATCTAATCATCCAGAACATCCTCTCTATGTTTAACTTTGCACTTTTAGATAAAAGAACAATATATGCTGACACATTTGAATCTATTATCATCATTGTCACAATGACAACAAATACTGTAAACAATGTATAATAATAGATCATGGCGTTTTCCTTAGAAAATTTAAGTAATCCAACAATTGCCTCTTAACTATATCTAATTCTTCCTCACATCCTTCTTTCTTTGCTCTACACCTAATTTCATGATGAGCAGTATGAAGATCTTCTATCATAAGATCTATTGCTTTACTTTTTCCTGGGTTCATCTTTCTTGATAGTTACTGGACAAGTTGGAACCAATGAACGAAGTTCTGCAATTATTTCTGACTTTTGCTTTGGCGTTAGGTCAACCATAGATGCAACTCTATTGATTAACCCAACTGCTTGTGAGCAACTGATAATTGTAGAAAACATTAGAGGAACCATACACCCTCCAAATGATACACTATCTATCAGATTTTAATCCAGCGTTCATTCTCCAGTGTCCATTTTGTAACATCTGCAATTCTTTCCCTTACAGATTTCTTAGGTTCCCATCCCATAACTCTCATTTTATCACCATCAAGTGCATACCTAAGATCATGCCCAGGTCTAGAAGAATGGAAATCAATTAACTCATAAATCAATACTTGATTTTGAGCATCTGCAATAATTTGTGCCAGTTCAAGATTGTTAAGCTCTTCGGATCCTACAATGTTAAACTTAGGACACTTTGCACCAGTCTCATCAGGCAGGAAATCACCCTGATAATTTAGAAGGAACAGGATTGCACTTGCTACATCTTCAGCATGGATGTAGTGCCTGGAACCAGGAATTGTGCAGGTAGAATCACTGTGAATAGTCACAGTTTCTTTATCCCTAATCTTCTTGATGCACATAGGAATGTACTTCTCTGGATGCTGACGCTCTCCAAATACATTCATAGTATGAGTGATGTATATGGGCAGACTGTAGGTATTTTGATATGCTACAGCAAGTTCTTCACCACCTGCTTTAGTTGCACTATATGGATTGGTAGAATTGTATCTATCATTCTCTTTATATTTGATTCCATTAGGTGCAGGACCAAATACTTCATCAGTGCTAAAGTAAATGAATCTTTCTAGGTTGTCTTTTTGAGTTCTTGCAAACTCAAGAATGTTGCAGGTTGCCACAACATTATCCATGACAAATTCCATTGGATATTCAATGCTGCGATCCACATGTGATCCAGCAGCAAGGTGTAGAATATACTCTACTGGTCCAATCTCAGATCTAATCAAAGGATTAAGTTCTGCCTTAAGGTCATGAAATACAACCTTAACACGTTTACGTTCTTCAGCAGTGAAGTCAGACAGAATATCATTCAGTCTGTTCAGGTTGCCACTATAATCCAACCTATCTAAGGTTACAAGGTCCCAGTCAGTTTCCTTGAGAAGATAACCAATAAGGTGGTGCGCAATAAAACCTGCACCACCAGTAATAAGAGCTCTTTTTGTCATACGAAATCAAGGTAGTAATCACTATTATCTACTAAATCCCATGTTAAGTCAAGTTCTTCCAGATACTGAATTAACTCATTTTCATTGTCTGGAAGAACATCATCTTCCTCCAATGTAAAACATGCTTCACACAATGCTGGACCATACTCAGGGGGATCATACAAAGTTTGTCCATATGTTTCTACAGCATCTTCAACAATAGCAGAAACATAGACAGTTTTATCTTCAGATTGATGAATTGATTCAATGCTTTGGATCATTTTCTTTTCATTTCTTTTTGAACAAACTTTTTAGCAGTCTCCATAGTATTATGAACAGAGATCTGCTGTCCATTATATATGGACATGAATTTTTTACCAAATGGGATAATTGCCCATTCTCTGGTTTTGCTCACCCATCCTAACTGATCTTCTTCCATAGTCAAGTGCAACAACGTTTCAGGAGGGACTTGAACCCCCGACCAACTGCTTAGAAGGCAGATGCTCTATCCAACTGAGCTACTGAAACATGTAGAGAGTGGTTGGATTCGAACCAACTACTGTGTAGCATTGTCTGCCTCCCTTGCCCTTTGGGTTCACTCTCTGTGGGGCAACCTTCCACCCCTACATATTACCTTGAATAATCATCAAAGTCAACATCAGGATGCAGAAACTCTAAGTAATCTTCGTAATCAACACCAAGATATTCTGCAAACTGACGCAACTCTTCAGTATGTTCTTTGGCAATAAGATCCTCTATGTTTTGAATCATACTACCTCCTCAATATCCATATCTAGAGATCATCTGATCCATTCTATCCTCTCTGTATTCATCTTCCTGTACGTCTTCTGTCTTATTTTCTTCTAGTTCCTCATAGATGGTATCACCATCTTTTTCTAGAAAAAGGGAAGGCATAGGAGTAATACTTGCGAGGGTTGTTGTATATATGCAGGAAAGGGATCACTCCCCTTCCTGTTGCTGAAATTCAGCATCAATCTTGTCATACAACTCCACAAAAGTGGACTTGGTTTCATCATCAAAGCGATTCAAGCATACCTTGAGTGCTTTATCTTTTTTGCCAAAGATAGAGTATGCTTTCATGATATGAACAAGACGACGAGTGGAGACCACTTCATCAATACCACCATCAGCAAAGGTCTTGCGAATAATCTCAGCCCAAGTGCACAGGTGTTTGATAAAATCAGTGTGCTCTCCAATCATAGGGATCTTAAGAGATTCTGCCACTTTTGTCAAGATCTTTGTCTCAACAGTAATAGTAGGATACTCTTGCTCAAAGGTTACAGGGAAACGCTCAAGGAATGCCTCATTGAGAACATTGGTGCCAATAAAGCGACCATCATCAGATCCCTTACCTTTGGTGTTTGCAGTAGCAAACACATTGAATCCTGCTTTAGGTACAACATGCTTACCAATTTTCTTCAGGAAGACACCATTGCCTTCCAGAATTGACTGAAGACACATGATTTTATTGGAAGCAAGGTCAATCTCATCCAGAAGGAGGATTGCACCCCTTTCCATTGCCTCAACTACAGGACCATTGTGCCATACAGTTTCACCATTAACTAGACGAAAACCACCAATAAGATCATCTTCATCAGTCTCAATAGTGATGTTGACACGAATCAACTCACGACCAAGTTGAGCACATGCTTGCTCAATTCCAAAGGTCTTACCATTACCAGAAAGACCAGTGATGAAAGAAGGATAGAACAAACCAGAAGATACAATCTTCTTAATATCACTAAAGTTACCAAAGCTGACGAAGGTAGCATCTTTCTTAGGGATGAGATTTTGCACAACAGAGGAAAGAGTTTGTACAGTATCAGTACCCTCTGCAGCAGGTGAATTGTAAGTTTGCTCTAGTTCTTTCACTGTTACCTCAAGATTCCATTTACCACGACCAGTTTTGTATGATTGCAGATACTTAGATGCAGTAGCATAAGAAGTATTCAGTTGAGTTGCCACAGACTTAACAGCAGTAGCATCAACTTCAGTGCCAAATTGGTCTTTCAATAGTGTGATAAGTTGTTCTTGCATGGTCTTGGGTTGATTACTTTGTAATGATAGCATGGATTTGGGCAAAGTCAGGGGCAGAGTGGACACTGCCCCAACTGGCACATCATGCAATCATGTCAACAAAAGAAGACAATAGTTTCTTGTTTGTCTTCTTTTTCTCCAACATCTTAGAGAATGCAGTTTTGATTTGTGCTTTAGAAGCATCTTCAGGCACAACAAACTCTTCCTCTTGAGAGAGTGAAGATGTAGGGATGACATTGAACTGATCATAACCAGTTCCAGTAAATGTAATGAACTGGTTCTTTTTGTACACAGACTTCACCTTCTCATAGTCACCATACTCTCTGCCATACCAATCATAGCAGGTCTTAAAGTCCCTGCTAGGAACAACTCTGAAGTTGACAAAGTTCACAGTAGGAAACTTATCCTTCAAAGTAGAGAGAAGTGCCTTGGAATACTGAGGGAAGTTGCCATAGTTGAAAGAAGAATAGATTCTACCATTCTTTCTGCTACGAATAGTGGTGCTGAAAGGTTTAGTCAGACCCACATATTCTTGACCAGCACCATTCTTTTTCTTGGTTGTGATTGCATTTACATAACCCTCACCATCAGTCAGGAATACAACATTCACTTTCTGAAGTTTGTTCTTGCTCTGGAAGTCAGGAATCAAAGAATGCAGTGCAATCATGGTTTCACCCAGAGGAGAACCAGACAACTCTAGATGATAAGGAACACTACCATTTCCCTTCTGGAAGGCATGACAAACTGCCCAGATATTCTTCATCTGTTCATCCAGTTCTTTAGTGCTAGTCTTGCTGCTAAAGAAATTGAGAAGTCTAAAAGAATTCTCAGGAGCAATAACACCATCTACTTTATTGTAGATAGCAGGATGATTTGGTTGAATGTCAACATAAGATTTGCATTCCACGGTGAAAGCATACACCTCAAAGGGAATGTTCACTTTCTTGCAGAACCAGATCAGGTTGTACATTTGCTTACAAGTATCCAGAATCCAGTTGCACATAGATCCTGACCAGTCAAGAATAAAGATCAGTCCATGATTCTTACCATCAGGGATGACAGAAACTTTCCTGAACAGATCTTCATTATACTTGTAAGTATGCAGTTTGCTGGTATCAAGAATACCAGTCCTAGCAGTTGTAGCACGAGCATACTGATCTGCAGATTTCTTGCACTCAAACTCTTTGACAAGGTAAGAGACTTCTTTCTCTGCAGATTTCTTATACTTGATATAGTCAGACACAACTTCTTGATGCCATTCTTTCACCCAAAGAGATCCATCCTGATAATGTTCCTTTGCCTTGGCATGGATGTAATCATTAGGAATGACTACATTCTCAAGAACCATCTCAGGCAGTTCCACATAGTTAGTTTCTTGACCATACTTGTTAGTCAAATCCTGTGCTTTCTCATCAAAAGATTGAGAAGTCTTAGATTCAAACTCACCATGTTCTTTGCTGGGTTCACGACCTCCACCACCAGAGAGTTCTTCCTGATCCATAGTGATAGGATTGTCACCTTGAGAATCTTGATCACTGGTAGAAGAATCCTCAGATTCTTGTTCCAAATCAGTGGAATCTTCTGAAGTATTTTGTTCAGAATTGTCAGGAAGATCTACTTCTTTCCCACTTTCCCCTTGATTTTGAACAATCTCAGGCATCTCAGAGAGTTTCTTACGCTTATAGTTAAGGAACTCTACAATCTCCTGAGAGATTTGCAGCACATCTTGGAAGGTTTCCAGTTGACTAATGCGAGTCACAAACTCATTCTCTTGGTCAGAGAAAGCAATGTTATGAAATGCACCAATTTTGTAGTACATGTTGATGCGATCAATAAAGGAGAGATCATCAAGATTCTCATCCTTTACTGAAAAGAAATCATCATTGTTCAGTTCATTATAACCATTATAGAAGGTTTTGGAAAGACCAGGATATTTTTTCTTCATCAGACGTTCTACACGAACATCCTCAATCACATTGACAAAATCCTTAGGAACATCAGGATATTCCTCTCTCCAGTCAATGTTATCAGTAAAGAGTGCATGACCCACCTCATGACCTACAAGGAGGTCATAAACAGTCTCAGATGCCTTATCCCACATAGGCAGAGTAAGCACCCTACGATCCACATCAAAGCAGGCAGTAGAGACTTTCTTATGCTCAACAATAAGGTTCTCTGTTGCCAGACATTTGGCAAGAGATCCTTTAACTTCTAGGTTGACTGACATGTGTTTTCTTGACTGTCCTTACAGCATACCATAAAAAAGGAGGGGCACCACCCCCTCCTAGGACACTAAAATAACCGTCCACCACCAAAGACGGGTCTTGGGTCTCAGAGATACAAAGAACCCTCAAGACTTTTACATAATAGCATGTGGTCTTGAGGGTGTCAAGTTGACAAGTTGTTAAACCATGAGTAGGATAACTCTGTCAGGGTTCAAGACATTTTATATTCAAATAAAACATTATCTTTAATAACATCAAAGAAAAATACTTGAGTTAATCTAGAATTTTCTACAGATTCTCCAAAAAACTTAGATGCAGTATGATAATGTTTACCTTCATAGATTATGCATCTATTATAAACATTTTCAACATAATCATGTAATTCCCAATTATTTTCATCTAGAGATTCTTTTGCAGAAACATCTTCCTCATACAATCCATGAAAAATTTGTTCTGTTTTCTTTCTTTTATAAAATCCAGTACCAGTTCCTTTTGGTGGATCTGGATGCAAGTAAATTACTGCAGCCCATTTATTCCCTTGATCAGAGTGTATCCAAGTTTTTGAATCTTTTGGTATATATTGAAAACATCCATTACTTGAGAATGGAGCATGTAAGTTGACTTGTAGATTATGTTCTTTTAATTTAGGTTTAGATGTTAAAAAATCAAATTCCCATAATGAAGGATCATCACATTCAACTGCACAAGTATGAATCCACTCAGATTCTTTAATTCTGTTATTAAAAATAGATTGAAATTTTTTTAAATTGTAAACACTATTTTCTATAGTTGTTCTACATCTAAATCCAGGATAAAATCCTGGAAAATCACCATTTTTATCAGAAAGTCCAGGGTATTCTTCTGCTTTAAAATTAGATAAGGCTAAATTTCTAATTTCATCTGGATTTTCATACCAGTTATCTACAATTTTATATGTCATAATATAAAAATAATGTTAAAAATTATGTTTTAGGAATATCTTGCTTTACTTGTGTAATTGATTGGAACCAATTTCCTTGATCTAAAGGTGTACCACTCTTAATATCATCATAAAGAAGTGCTAATTGAGATTCAATGGTTGGGTATGCCATGAATCTATCATACTTATATTTTTCTGCTTCCCAAGCATCTACTAATTCTTGTAATTTATTTCTTGCTGCTATTTCAGTTGGAGGGGGAAGAGGATTTTCTTCCATCCACGTTAAGGTTCCCCAATCATAATCTTGAGTGTCAGGTTTCACTGCAATTGTAAATGCACATCCTGGCGCTAATAATACAATTGCCTCAGGAAGTTCAGGAAATGCTTTAAACTCTTTCCTAGCTTTTGTAATGGTCATAATTACTGAAAAATTTAATTTATCTTTATTTATTATGATTTAAGCGTATACTTCAAATAGCCAAGCATAAGATTTGAGAACTTCATAATATTGTTGTCCCCAACTATCAGTAGTGCGATTTATGTAATTTGTATAAGTTTGAGATGAGTGTCTTAAAGCAACAGCAATGTCAACTTCTTCTGTTGTATTTGCAACAAAAGAATATCTAATCACATGGTTTTGGGGAGTACTACTATAGTTTCCATCATAATATCCATTGGATATTCCAGAATAAAGTTGATTGCCATAAGTATTATTATATCCTTCTTCTCCAGAAGTTGTTGCCAATCCCCAAGAACCCAGGTTAGTTCTTTTGTGAATTAAAAACATTCCATCATGATGAATTTCTCCAGATATGCCCCACTCACAAATTATAATATTGCTGGTTCTTTTTGGCTTTATTCTTAAAGTTAAATCTTCAATCCTAGTCCCATTACCTGAGTTCTGACTTAATGTTGCATAAGATTGAGTTGATGTAGTAAAATAAGAATCAACTATAGTTCCAGAAACTCCAGCTAAACTAAGTCCAGAAGTATTATTAACTGTATTTGTTCTTAGATAACTCATTTTAGTTAATTTCCCTTATGTAATAATTTATAATTAAAATCATGTCCATCCATTATAAGATGAAATTTCATAAATTACCCCACAACTTACTCCATTTTCATAGTTAGCTTGTCCAGCACCACTTACTGCTCTGTTTTGATAGAAAGTGGCTGATCCTGCCCCAGAGTCTCTAAAACTTATTTGATAACTTACATCTCCAGTTGTACCGATTCTTCCAATATAAGAAAACTTTTTGCTACTTGGAGTGGTGCTATCATCACCATCATACCATGTTCCTTGATCTGCCATCCAATAAGTTGTACCACTAGCATTTCCTGTGCCACTGTTGCCAGTAAATGAAATGGGAGAACCATTTCTAAGAACTATAAACATACAGTTGGATGCTGCATTAGATTCTCCAGAAAGATACCAATTACATAAAACCCAGTGATTTGGATTTTCTACATTATTTAATGTTAAAGATAATGGATGAATGTTTGTATTTTCATAGTAAGCTCTATAATCATAGACATAAGTGGTAATAGTATCCACTCTAGTATAATTAACCTGGATTATATTTCCTTGACTTGGAATAATTACTTGATCTGAAAGATTAGTAACATATTGGGTTTGTACTGTACTCATGGCGCTATCTCGTAAATTACTCCAGTTGTGATTGAAACTTCTCTGTTGGTTTGACCAGGGCTATTAAGGCAAGCATTTAATCTTAAAGTTCTTGCTCCACCATCTGCTCCACCAAAAGCCAATGAATAATTTCTTGAAGCAGTGCTACCAGATATAGCTGAATAAATTATCCCATGTTTATTGGCAGTTGAGTCTGAGTCTTGATCATAGAATCCACTCCACCAACCAACCCAATTATTTAATGCAACTGAATTATTATATCCTTGTTCTCCAGCAGTTGAAATCACTGCCCCATCTCTATAAATTCTCATGACAGTATTGTGATCATTAGGTTCCCCTACAAACTCCCATTGAATTATCAATCTACTAGATGAAGATTTAGGAGTAATAGTTATCCTAGTTTGAGTAATCTCGGAAAAACTAGAAGCAGCACTTGTTAATGATGCCACCACATCATTTCTCAATCTTGCTACTTGGATTATAGATCCAGAGCTTTTTAATAAAGTATTACCATCTACAGGATTAACTATTTTATTTGTAACTAAAGTACTCATGAGTTTTTAAAAATATTTAGGACTAAATTACTCTAAAAGTAACCCCAGAGTTGACAGTAAGAGTCACTCCATTATTTATGGTAAGTGGACCAATTGCTGCATAATTAGACCCTGAGGATAAAGTGGTATTACTTGTAACTTGTTGATCATTTTGTATAATGTTTGCTCCTCCACCAACGCCTATAGTTACTGCCATTTAAACCTCCTGCGCATCTTTGTAGTACTCAGTTGTTTTTAAATGATTGTATGCTTGGGTAAGAATAGAATCTGCACTGTCAGGATCAATAAAGAACATAATTTCATGAGCTACTCCTGGGGTAGCCACATGACCATCAATTTTAACATCAGTTGGAGACAATCCAATACCACCAATAGGTTTCATGCCATTGTCTCTAGCATCTTTAGAGGCAAAAACTTGAATACCAATTCTGCCAATGTATCCTGCTTTCCAATAAACTTCAGGACCTCTATCTTCTGATGGTCTATCTACAGGATCTGGATAATCTTGCAATCTTTTTTCTGTTTTCACATCAACAATTACATGATATGCATCATCAACTACATATCCAGTTCCAGGTAACTCAAAATCTCTTACCAGTGCCATTATTCTTCTAACCTCTGCTTGAGTTCTTCAATTTCTTTTCTCATAGTATTTATTACTTCATTCTGTTCTTTCATAGCCTCAATCAGCAGTGCTGTCAGGTTTCCATAAGAAACTGAATATTCATCAACATCTTCTGCATATCTGACAACTTCAGGTACAACTTGTTCAACTTCTTGTGCAATAACACCCATTTGTGTTTTGTTATAATCTTCATGATCTTCTTCGAGATCATTCCAAGTAAATGTTACTCCTCTTAAGGAAAGAACTTTGTCTAATGCTTTTTCTATGGTTACTATATTATTTTTTCTTCTTTCATCAGATGCTGCAGTAATTACCCCAGTAGAATAAATGTTTCCTGAACAATAAATTGCATAAGAAGATGATGTTGAGGATGTATTAACACCCCAAGAGGCGTTTCCATGAGAATAGTATAAAGCCCATCTACCAGTAGATTCATAATAGAATCCACCATTTGCAGATCCATCAAACATCACATGAGGTGTGTTTCCACCCTCATAAAAATGAATACCTCTCCATCCATTTCTAGCTCCTCTAAGTGCAGTTCCTCCATAAGAACTTAAATCATTTGGATGAATATGCCAACCATTAGTGTCTGAATAGAACCCACTGCTATTAGTATACATCCAAGTATACTTGTAGAGGTAATTACTCCCACCATTAATTTGGAATACTAGAGATGAATGATCATAATCAGTCCAAAATCTATATCCTTGATAAGTTGGGTTAGCACCAAAACTAAGTCCAGTATGATTGTTAATGGATACATCTGGAAATGGAGATGACCATGCTCCAGTTTCTTGGAAAATATCATAGGCATAGGAACTATTAGAATATCCACTATTACCACCTGCAAATCTATTATTCAGAATAGAATAGGATAATTGAGTGCCATTCCAAGTTAAACCACTAGCACCAGCAGCAGATCCTCCATTATTGTATAAAATCTGAGTATTAGAACCACCAGTAGGTCCTGGGGCACCTTGTACACCTTGTGCACCTGTTGCTCCTTGTGCACCAGATGCTCCTTGTGCGCCAGGAGATCCTGTAGAACCTTGAGCACCTATTGAACCTTGGAATCCTTGTGCACCTTGTGCACCTACAGATCCTTGTCTACCTTGTGCACCTTGAGCTCCTGGCGCTCCAGCATCTCCCTGTGCCCCTGCACCACCTGTTGCACCAGTGGCACCTTGAACCCCTTGTGCACCTTGGAAACCTTGTGCTCCTTGAACACCTGAAGCACCTTGAACTCCTTGTGCACCTGTTGCCCCAACACCTGTAGATCCTTGTACTCCTTGAGCACCTTGTACTCCTTGTGATCCTGTATTACCTTGAGCACCTTGTGGTCCTGGTGATCCTTGAAATCCTTGTGCACCTTGAGCACCTGCTGATCCAGTTCCTCCAGTTCCTCCAGTAGCACCCTGAACACCTTGTGCACCTTGTACACCTTGTGATCCTGTAGTTCCTTGAACTCCCTGAGCTCCTTGGAATCCTTGGAACCCTTGAGATCCTGTAGATCCTTGTGGTCCTGCAGATCCTTGGGCACCAGCACTACCTTGAACCCCTTGGAATCCCTGTGATCCTTGAGATCCAGTTGCACCTTGTGCTCCTAAAGCTCCCTGAAATCCTTGTGATCCAGTAGATCCTTGAACTCCTTGGAATCCTTGTGCTCCTTGTCTTCCTTGGAATCCCTGAGCACCTTGAGCACCTAAAGCCCCTTGGAATCCTTGTGCACCTTGAACTCCTTGAGCACCTTGAACACCTTGAAATCCAGTAAATCCTGTGGCTCCTTGAACTCCTTGAGCCCCCTGAACACCTTGCAATGCAGCAGTTGTAATACTCTGCCAGGCAACTCTGCCATTTGCCCCACCAATAAGAAGTGAAGTTGCTGCTCCTACTTGATTAGTAGAATCATAAACAGGTCCAGTAATTCTTATTACTTCTCTTCCGTTATATCCCATTTACAGAACCTCTATTATGTTTGTTCCAAAATACTTAATATCACATCCACAGAAGTAGATGCACTAGAAGTAACTTGAATTAAATCTCCAGTTTCTAATACAATTTTATTTCCAGTATTAAATTCAAATGATGTTCCTGTTGGAAGTTCAATCCCCTTTACAATGTAAACATCATTAGCACCAGCATCTGATTTGTTTAAAAATACATCAGCAGTTACTGTATTTGCAGTAGTATTTGCAATATTGAATCCAATTAAAATTGTACTAGTTGCTGCTGGAACAGTGTAAACTGTAGATGGAGAAGTTCCAACATTAGATTTTGTTTTACTTTTAAATGTATTTGCCATCTTTTATTATCCTAGAGCTATTGCAAGAGCAACTGCATCATTATTTGCAGTAAAGAGGATGCTTGTTCCATTCACTCTAACATCTGTTGAGCTATTTATTACACCTCCAACATCCAAGGTATATGCTGGGAATGCTGTATTGATTCCAACTGAAGTAATTCCACTTTGAGTGTAAGCAGTCAAGACAGTTCCACCAGTTCCAACATTTAATCTATTAATGGTGGATATTCCAGATACTGATAGATCAAAAATTCTTTGTGCTTGCTTTACAGTAACAACTCCAACATTAACTTCTAAATTAGCAGAATCAAATGCAGCAATACCTTTTGTTACTGAAGTTGCTTGTACATGAGATTGAGAACTCAATCCCACAACTCTTCCATATTGATCAATTTGAACTACAGAGGTAAATGTATCGGTTAATGCTCCAGGAGTTGTATATGATCCAATTACCTGTGCTAAATCTATATCATCAGAATTAATTACAATTCTTGTGCTACTAGCTGTCCCAACATTAAAATCAGTGCCACTATCATATAGACCCAATCCTGCATTTTTTTGAGTTGGAGATGAAATTTGTGTAAACTCTAATGCACTAGTGCCAACTCCAATTGCATAAGCATCTTTTGTAATTAGAGCAAATCCTTTTGCTGCTTCTCTAACACCACCAATAACAAAAGCAAAGTCTCCAGTTTCAATTTCACCAGTAGCATCATAATCTGGGGCTCTTGTTAATTCAAATCCAGTAGCACCACTTCCAACCCTAGTAACTTCATAGAATCCATTATGTGCTGCATTAGTTTGATTTTTAATTAAAATTCTCTCTCCAAGAGACAATGCGGTTTGATCAATTGATGTTGTTCCAACACCTACACCATATATCTTTGCTCCTTCCCCACTTAAACCATTATCATAAGCACCGCCTATATTTTGAGTAGATGCAATTGATACTGCTTTTTGCACTTGGATACCTTGTGCAAAAGCATCTACATAAGATTTTGATGTTAATTCTGTAATTTGGAGAGGAATTGTTTGATTTACATAAACTCTGTCTGCAGTAATATCACTAGAAACTCCAACATTTCCTTTTACCTCTAGAGTTTTTGATATAACTGATGTATTAATGCCTAATTTATTTGCATTATCATCATAATAAACTTGAGCACCTCCAAAATACCCTCCATTATTATATTGAAGTTGTCCATCAGTTCCTGCGGGATTTGTTGCAATAGAAACAGCAACCCCAACTCCACTTCCATCATCATATGCAGTTACACCAACACCAATAAAGTTTAATGTGGTTACACTACCTGCAATTGCTACTATAGTCCCTTCATCTTTAACTGTAATGCCATTAAAGTTATTAACTGTAGCAATAGGAACCCAATCAATTCCAGTTCCAGTTGAGATTAAAACTTCATTCTGGTTTCCAGGTTCTGCATTTCTATCATAAAGAATTCCAGAAATAAAAGCATTAGAGATTGTAGAAACGCCAGATACATTTAGTGATGCTATCTTGGCATTTGATAATGTACTTACTCCAGTATAGTTTAATGTAGATCCACTTATATTTGTTACTATACCAACACCAGTTCTTACTGTTGAGCTGTATATGTCAGAATAACTTAAGATGCCTCCTTGGAGAGTTTGTATAGTGCTGATTCCAAGGAAACTGAGCCCATTTCCAGCTAAAACTCCTACATATCCACTTGTATAAGTTAAATCTATTCCACTTAAATATGTAACAACTCCAACTTGAGCATTAACTCCTGAAAAATTGCCTGAATTGTAAGATAAAGTGGTTCCACTAATGGTAGTTACTACACCACTTTGAATATATCCATTACTTGCATGAAGTGCAGTAACTATTCCAAGTTGTGAAGTTAAATTGCCAACTAAAACTCTTGCAGTAGTAACACCACTTACAAGTTGATCTCCAAAAACATGAATATCAGATTGGGCAATTGTGGTGCCAATGCCAACTTTACCACTAACTTCTAAAACTGTGCTGGTATCATTAAACCCAGACAGTCCAACTTTAATATTACGTTTTCTTCCTGATAGAAACTCTTCTGGCATTTAATTACCTCTTGGCACTTTCTAATACACTGAGGACTATTTCCATTGTACCATCAACACTGCCTTGAATTTTAAATACATCACCAGTTTCTAAAATTAATCTCCCACTTAAAAGATTTACAGAATCATTAGGAGGAACTGGAGTTTGTTTAACTAACCTAGCATCAACACTACTTCTGGAGTGTGCAGCTGTAACTGTTGGAACTGATGATCCTGTGCCAACATTGCTTACCTGAGCAAGTAGGACAATAGAAGCAACACCAGTGGGGGCAGTATAAATTCCAACATTAGAAGTTGTAATATTATGCCTGATGGTTAAAAACTTATTAAGTGCTATCTGTGCCATATTATCCTAACTGATCTAGGGCAATAATTAAGGGTGTTACTGTATTTAGAAGACTCTGATCAAAGTCTCTACCTGTGATAGTTCCTGTAAATTGGTTCACAGCAACCCCATCACCAATTCTAAAGTTTCCTGCTTGATCTGTGCTTGTATAAACTACAAGTCCACCATCTCTAAACACCACTTCATTTTCTTGAATAGTTACACCACCTAAAGCAGGTTTTGCTGTAAAGATATTTGTTCCTGCCCCTACATATTCAAATGAAATTGTAGTTGCAATTTGTAAACTTTGTCTATTAAAATAAACTGTGGTCCCAGCACCAACTTCAAAATCTAATACAGTTTTTAATGTTACTGTGCTTACTCCTGCTGATGGCAAAGTGGCACTTTCCACATAGTAGTAAATTGGTTGAAGAACTGCTGTAGCTGAGGCACTTCCAGTTCCTGCAATAGAAACATTTGGAGGTGATTCAAATTCATACTGTGATCCTGTTGCAATAACACTGATTCCAGTGATCTTTCCATCTGGGGAAACATCTGCTGCTGCTTCTGCTCTAATACCTGATGGTCCAGTAGGAGCATCTATTGTAATAACTGGGGGGGAGTTTGGATTATAATCCCCAATATCTCCTGGGTTATCAATAATAATGGAATCTAAGTTGTAATATAATTTTCCAAAATATAATGCTTGTCCATCATAAGGTCTATATGTTCCCACACCAGAAACAACCACAGTATCAGTTTCCTCTGCTGAAGTTGTAGTAATTTCTCCTGTCATTCTATAAACTGATCCAGAATCAGTTCCTCCAACTCCAATAGATACTAATCCTTTATTTCCAAATGAAGAGTTTGAGTTTGTAATGTCACATTGCCCACCATTTCCAGTGTAAATTGCAATATCATCACAAATAGTAAAGATAGAAACTAACTGTGCATATGCTCCATTTGTAATAGAAACTCCAATGCCCCCCTGATTGTATTGAGTAAATGAATCAACTGACATTGTGCCAGTTACGCCAATATCATCTTGATCTCCAGGTTCAGCATGAAACCCATCTACTTTCATTCCAATACTATTTGCAATGAAATTAGTACAGTTTCTAATGTAAGGTCCTTGAGTTATAGGACCAACACCTGGAGAAAAAGATGCATCATTGGGAGCAGTTGTACCTGCTCCACTATTTCCTGGGTAGGTAGTATTAATGCCAGCACCAAGGATACTTAATCCATTTTTAATAATAGAAGTTACAACACCAACACAAGAGTAAATTGCAGAAACTACATTAGCACAATTATCTAAAGATACCCCAAACCCAGTTGATGGATCTGGTTGAATACTTAAATCTCTGACTTGAGTGTATTCATTCTGATAATTCCCTGTCCAAGGAACATTATTAATACAAGATTTTGCTATCCCAGCAGCATAGTAAATAGCATCTATAGTTTCTGTTTTTACTCCAACAATGTGTTGTAGTGCACCTGCTTGTGTGTAATAAGATTTTCCTGCTCCAACACACTTGGAGTTTCCTCCTCTAGTTATGTCATGACATACTGCTTTAAAAATTGATTTAATGTCCTCAGCACATTGCCTTGAAGTAGAAAACCCCATAGAGAATGGAGTCATAGCTGAGGGGGATGAAAAATATACGCCACTAGTCAAAAATCCTACTGTTTCACTTGCAATATAATCAAGATTCATCCTGATCATTCTTGCAGCATCAAAAAATCTATCTGATGCAACTCCTGATAGAGGTTGAAATGCTATAACAGCAGATCCATTAGTCATTCCAGGTCCAACAAAACTTAAATTTGTTACATGGACAGCATTATTGACATGAAATAAATCTTTATCAGTATTTTGGGGAGTTACTTGACAATTTCTAAGTTCAGTTCCCTGAACTACTACATTAGTAGGCAAGATTACTGGATTATTCTCTACATAATATCCAGGATATACTTTAATAGTATCTCCAGACAGTGCTATAGATGCAGCAGCTCCAATAGTTGCTTTAGCATCATTCAAAGACAATCCAGTATTGAAATTATTGCCGTTCTTATTGACAAATATAGTTTTTCCTACTGATGATCCAGCACCAACTTCAATAACTCTTGTTCCTACTCCTACTCCACCTTGATCTTGTTTGATGAATAATTTTCCATCATAAAAGTTTACTGCAAGTTCTCCAGCTTGGAGTTGATCAATAGTAGGTTTTTTTGCAGGAACAGAAGATCTTCTTATCCTGATTTTAGGATCTGCCATATATTGAAGTGGTATATACCTTGATCCTGATATATATCAGGTTTCTTTTATTTAGTCGAAGGAATCTGACTCAGATTCTTCTTCCTCTTCTAATTTTTTTATTTTCTCAGTTAAATCTACAATCACATTGTTCAACGCATTTAACTTTGCTTCATACACAATGTTTTGATTAATTAATTCTGCTACTTTTTTTTGATAAGATGCCAATAATGCATTATAATCAATATCAACCACTAAAATGAGCCTCCATCTACTGTAATGTTATTTAAGAATCTTTCTGAACCAACACAAGAAACTAGTTGAGATTGTCCTGCACAATCATTTATCCAAAGATCTGCAATTTCTAAAGAACCATAAGAGTTAATAGTTAAAACACTACTAGTCTCTGATACATCTTTTGCTAGAACAATTCTTTGAGCACTGTCATCCCAGAAAACAGCAGCTTTCTTTGCAGTTCCTTGATACCAGTGCATTAAAAGACCAACATCAATATTTAAATCTGATGTTGGAGTTCCAAGAAGACCACCACTATTTACAAGACCAACTTCAATCATGCTGTCTTCAACTTTCATTGTCTCAGCATTTACTTCAACTGTAGTTCCAAGAACATACAGATTTCCATTAACTGTTAAATCCTGAGAAGCATTAATATTGTTACTAAATGTAGATACTCCAGAAACTAAAAGACTTGTTTGAAGTCTTGTACTTCCACCAACATCAAGAGCATAAATGCCACCTAAAGCTGGATTATCTACAACTACTCCATTTTGGAATGTTGAAATACCAGTTGCTTTGAGTTGGGTTACTCTTGTAAACCCTTCAATATCTGCCCCATTATTAACATCTAAAAATCCACCTACTGTAGCACCAGCACTAACATTAAGGTTTTGTGTATAAATTCCTCTCCAATTTTTAGCAGTATCTCCAAGATCATATGCATTAGTAGTTGATGGTCCTACATTAGATGCGAACTCTCCTCCAATAATAATATCATCATTAGGACTATCTCCAATATTAATTGTTCCCCCTTCAAATCTAACTTCACCTACAAAAGTAGAAACGCCAGAAACTTTTAAGTTACCTCCAATATTAACGCTTTTCTCTACACCAATACCTCCTTCAACCACTAAAGATCCATTGTCTTTGGTTGTTGAATCTGTAATATCAGAAATATATGCAGAATTTGTAACAGTTACAAAACCTACAGTTAAATTATCAACATCTAAGTTTGTAAATTCATTGGACCAACTTAAAATTCCACCAGAATCAGATTTTAAAAATGCTCCATCAACCGGTGCTGCTGGAAATGTATACTGAACATTAGAATCTAAACTATTTGGAGAAGCAAGAGTGACATAATTTGTTCCACTAGAAGTTGCTTCTACTAAATTAACTCCAGATCCACTAAGACTTGTTTCTTTTGACCAATATCTAGAAGATCCAAAAAATTTATTATCAGGAGCAGTAATTAATGCAGAAGTTATAGTATTAATTCCAAGGGTTATAGTTGCACCAGTCCCCACATAAAAGTCATACTTGTCAGTAGTAAACCCAGGTTCCCCTGCTTTCAGTGAGGTTATACCAATATTAGATGCAGGGCCTCTTTTTATTTGTAAAATAGCAGAAGCCATAGTTATTCCTTGTTTTTATTATTTATTAAAAGGACCCACCGTCCAAATCTATATTAGCAATTCTATTTGGGTCTGTGTCTAATGCATTAATAAATTGAACTGGCAAACCATCTCCAGCAGACGACATTGATTGTACTGTAGATGCTGCTGATACTAACACATCATCTGGATCTACAAATTGAAATTTCTGAGTTGATGCATCATATGCTAAAAGGTAATTAAAAGATGTGCTTGTAATACCTGTTGGGTTTACATCAACTAAGTCTACTAATTTGTTGGCCACGTTAGATAAAACCTCTACTTCTGTGGTTGATGTTAGATTAACCTCTATCATTAGAAGATGATCCTCTTACTAAAACATTTCCTTCTAATACTTTGGTTTTAATGTTAGTTGATGGAGTTATAGAAATCAAATCAAAAACATGTCTACCAATAGGCAATTCAGTGGTGACTGAATTATGCAATTCAAGTTTAACAATACCATCTGCAGCTGGAGATAAAATAGTTGTACTAAATCCATACCCAACTGGAGAATTATAATGCTTTCTCATTACGCATGAGAAAGCATAACCAGTTAAATTGACAACAGAACCATCAGTTTTTATTTTTATAGCTGTAGAAAAATCAGTTCCTTTATCTATGATAAAATTTACTGCTGCTACTGCCATTTTATATGCACTTTATTTTATTTAGATTATCTTCCATTCTGCTCCACTAACCACTGTGACTGTAATTCCATTGTTAATTGTTATAGGTCCTATACTTGCCTCATTATAAGTAGTATTAACAGTATAATCACTTGCCACAGTTGTAGAATTTCTAAAGAAAGGAACAGTTGTTAATGTTAAACTGCCAGCACAAGTTAATGGTCCACCAAAAGATAATTCTCCAGTTCCAGGATTGAATGCAAATGCAGTAGAACTTGTTCTAACTCTTGGGGTCGCATCTACACCTGCTTGACTGACAAATACTGGATAGTATGTGCCAGAAGATGTAGTGTTTGTTGCATTAACCACATTAGATGGTCCTGGAGCACCTTGGAATCCTTGGAAACCTTGAGGTCCTTGAGGTCCAATAGCACCTGTAGTTCCTTGAGTTCCATTTACACCTTGTACACCTTGAGCACCTTGAACACCTTGATACCCTTGGAAACCTTGTGGTCCTTGTGGTCCTCTTGGTCCTTGTGGTCCAATAGGACCAGCAGTTCCTTGTGTTCCTGATGTGCCAGGAGATCCTTGAGCACCTTGAGGTCCTACAGGTCCTTGTGGTCCTTGAGCACCTTGTGATCCTTGTGGTCCCCTTTCTCCTTGAGGTCCAATTGGTCCTTGTGGACCTTGGAAACCTTGTGGACCTTGTACGCCTTGAGGACCTGTATTACCTTGAGGTCCATATGGTCCCTGAGGTCCTTGAGCACCTTGTGATCCTTGTGGTCCTGCATTACCTTGAGGTCCATATCCTTGAGGTCCAATAGCACCTTGGATGCCCTGATTGCCAGTTGTTCCTTGTGGTCCAATTGATCCCTGAGGTCCAATAAATCCTTGAGGACCTTGTACTCCTTGTGGTCCTCTATCACCAGTAAATCCTTGTGATCCTTGGGGACCTTGGAAACCTTGTGGTCCTTGAACTCCTTGTGGTCCTTGGAAACCTTGTGGTCCTCTAAATCCTTGTGGTCCTTGGAAACCTTGTGGGCCAGTAATGTATCCAGCATCAACATAAGAACTTCCATTACAAACATATAAGTGACCATCTGCAGTTACGATATATGCATCTCCAACAGTAGTTCCATCGCAAGTTGGTAAAGCACCAACTGTTGGATATGTACCTTTAATGTTAATTGCAGTTCCTGGAGCTCCTTGTGGTCCTTGGAACCCCTGTGGTCCTTGAGGTCCAATAGGTCCTTGTGGACCTATTTCTCCTTGTGGACCATATCCCTGTGGACCTTGGAATCCTTGTGGTCCTCTAATGCCTTGAGGTCCTTGAGGTCCAAGATTTCCTTGTGGTCCTTGGAAACCTTGTGGTCCTTGTGGTCCTCTAAATCCTTGTGGACCTTGGAAACCTTGAGCACCTTGTGGTCCAAGTGCACCTTGTGGTCCAATTTCACCTTGAGGACCTTGGAAACCTTGTGATCCTTGTGGTCCTAAGTTTCCTTGGAAACCTTGTGGACCTTGAACACCTTGAGGTCCTTTTTGTCCAACTTCACCTGCTAAACCCTGTGATCCTTGTGGTCCTTGAACGCCCTGAGGTCCTTGGAAACCTTGTGGTCCTTGGAAACCTTGTGGTCCAATAAATCCTTGAGCACCTTGAACTCCTTGGAAACCTTGTGATCCTTGTGGTCCTTGGAAACCTTGTGGTCCTTGGAAACCTTGTGGTCCTTGGAAACCTTGAGCACCTTGTGGTCCTTGGAAACCTTGGAAACCTTGGAATCCTTGTGGTCCTCTAACACCTTGAGGACCTATTTCTCCTTGAGGTCCAATATTTCCTTGAGGTCCTTGGAAACCTTGTGGTCCAACACCCTGTGGTCCTTGGAAACCTTGAGGTCCCTGTACACCTTGAGGTCCTCTTTCTCCTTGTGGTCCAATAAATCCTTGAGCACCTTGAACTCCTTGGAAACCTTGTGGTCCTCTAGATCCTTGTGGTCCTTGGAAACCTTGTGGTCCTTGTGGTCCAATAGGTCCTTGTGGTCCTTGTGATCCTTGGGGTCCTCTAAATCCCTGTGCACCTTGGAATCCTTGGAAACCTTGAGGTCCTTGAGGTCCTAAACCACCAGCAACATTAGTCCAAGTAAATCCTGCTCCTGGACCTAATGAGGTTAAGACTTTTGGAAATGTTCCTACATCTCCTGCATAGTTAGCAAGATCTCCAGAAAATCTTACTGTGGTTACACCAATATCAACACCAACAGTTGGATTTGTGCTTCCAATACCTAATCTGTTAGTGCCGGGAATGAAAACTAAAGAATTTGGTTTAATATCAAAAGCAGTTACAACACCTGGAGCTCTTTGACTTGTAAACCCAATGTAATATAAATTAGAATCAGCAGGTTCATTTGCTTGAATTGAAGCAGTAATGATAACTGTTGCAATTCCAGCACCACCAGGAGGAACTGGAACAACAGTTACACCAGAACCAACAAAGTTAATTGTGGTAATAGAACCTGCAAGACCTACAATGGTCCCTTCATCTCTAACTGTAATACCTCTATCAATAACACCAGGAGGCAACTGTTGCCAATATCTTCTTCCTGGAGCAGTATCTACAGAAATAAGAATATATTGTTGTCCAATAGGAGGACTATCACCAGGAGGATCCCCCAAATTAGGTTCAGCTTGATTTAACCCAAGATATTGATATCTATCAGCTGTTAATCTTTCTTGAGGGAGCTTTATAACCCTGCGACTAAGATACTTTGCCATTATTGATTAAGAGTCTCCAGGATGCTTACAGTATACTTGAGATGATTTGGTGTAGAAGTTGAGATTCCACTCATCACAATTGCATCAGATTTTAATGCAGTTCTTTCTAAAACAAGTCTACCTTCAAGAAGAACAAGAGCATCATTTTCTGGAACTAAACCACCTTTGATTAATTCATTATAATCTGTGCTAACCCCAGCCTGACTTCTATTTGTTCTCTTGTGTGAAAATGTTACTGTACCAATTCCACTTCCAGTATTAGCAACCTGAGCATATAGAACAATGCTTGTGTAACCTGTTCTGGTAGTGTAGATTTCAGTATTTTCAGTAGTGCTGACAATGCCAGTTACTGTTTTGTATGTATTTAGTGGTTGTTGTGCCATCTAATTTTTAACCTCCTCCTAGGGCAATGATGAGCGGAGTTACTTCAGATTGAAGACTCTTACTGAATGCTGTTCCACTGATAGTACCAGTGTTTTGATTGATTGTAATACCTTCACTAATTCTGAAGTTACCTCCTTGGTCTGTGCTGGTGAAAGGAACTCTTCCTCCTGCAGTGGTTACAATTTGATTTTCATCAATTGGAACTGCAGCCTTAGAGGGGATTGCATTCACAATGTCTGTACCTGTTCCTATATATTCAAATGTAATACCAGAAGCAATAATCTTACTTGCTTGGAAGAAGTTGACTGTTGCTCCTGCAGATACAGGATAAGTAATAAATTGATCAAAGGTTACTGTTGTAATGCCAGTAGGATCTACTGGAGTTGCTGCAACTACATTGAAGAATAAGTTCTCCATAACTGCAGTAGCAGTTGCAGTTGTTCCTACACCAGGACCAACAACAGGAGGAGGAGCAATTGTTACAGTTGGTGGGGCTAAGTAACCAGTTCCAGAAACAAGAATAGAAATGCTTCCAATGGTGCCATCTGGATTGACATCATCTTCAAAAATAGTGATTTCTGCTGGAATTGCATCATCACCCAATTCAGGAAGTCCAATTTGAACTTCTACAGGAGCACCAACTTCATATCCAAATCCTGGGTTGTCAATTCTTAATGAGTTGACAGTAAAGTACTGAGTTCCAATAAATGATACCTGACCATCATAAGGTCTTTGACCTCTTGGAAGTTGTCTTGCGGGAAGAGATCCAGTGCCAAGTCCAATAACACTAGTTACAATACCAGCACTTGCTGTAATGATTCCAATGACAGCAGGACTATATCCATTTTTATTGACATCTTTGTACTGTGGAATGCTATTGATTCCACTCTGATATGATTTTGGAAGATTTAGGTTTTGGATAACATAAGTAGAGATTCCTGCCAGATATTGAATTGATTTAATCTCACCAGTTGCAACATATCCAGTGGTAAATCCTGTTGGTAGAGGAGTTGAGTCTCCTAAGTATGTGACACTGTAATCTGCAGCATCTCTATATGCTAATGCTGAATCAATAGCATTAATGTTTCCTTGTTGGATAAGATCAAGGGCAAAAGTCTCAACAAGAATTTTAGTATCTCTCTTACACTTATCTCTTCCTCCTCTTACCCCACCATAATCAAATGTTGTTCCTAGAGCACCATAAGGTCCATCTGTACTGGTAACAAATCCAACAACTTCATTTGCTAAGAAATCAGCATTTGCTCTAAGAAGATCAATTGCATCATCATATGCTTGAGTTCTACCTGCTCCAACATTAAGAACTAGAGTATCAACATTATCACCTGTTGGGGTTACTGTAACAATACCAACATATTGGAGTGGAGTGGTTCCATTTGCCCACAGACCATAGTTACCAAAGGAAGCATTACTGTTGTTCATGTCACAAACACCACCAGTGTCATTGTAAACAGCAATGTCACAGCAAATTGTGAATAATGAAACTAACTGAGCATATCCAAAGTTGGTAATTGAAACGCCAATACCACCTTGGTTGTATTGAGTATAGGCATCAAGAACCATGGACTTAAATCCACCAGCTCTGTTACCATCAATTCTCATTCCTACACTATTTGGAACAAAGTTTGTGCAGTTCTGAACATAAGGTGACTGCCAGTTTTGCTCTGTTCCATCTGCATATCCTAATCCTCTTGTTGGGAATGAGACCATTGCATGTGGGTTAGCAGGTCCTACAAATGATTGTTGTGCAATATAACAACCTCTTCTTACATGGTATAAGTCAGTTAATGCTCTAGTTGATACTAGAGTTCTTCTTAAATCTTCTCCAACAACAGCAACTCTTTCTGGAACTTGAATAGGACCATCTTCAACATATAGACCAGCAAAGATTTTAACTGTGTCTCCTGGTTGAGCTACTGAACATGCCTTCTTAATTGTTAAGAATGCTCCACCTGGGGTATCACCAACATTACTATCATTTCCATACTTAGCAACAAACCATTCATTACCTACTTTAGCTCCTGGTGGTTGCCAAGTTAATTCTCCAATTGGATTATTAATTTTTGGACCAGCCAATGGTCCATCCTGAATAATTGTGGTAACAATACCAACACAAGAATGAATGGCAGAGTAAACATTTGCACATGCATTTGGATTAGTGTTGCTATCACCATCAGGAAGAAGTTCAGTATCAAAGAGTTGAGCAATACTTGCAATGCCAGTAATTGTTCTAGAAGCAGGAAGAGTGTCAGATCCAATAGCATTTGTGATAATTAAGAAGAATGTTGCAATTGCTGATGCTTGGTCTGCACAATCTCCAGCAGTATAAACACCAGCAAGACCTGACTGATCCCCAATTACAGTGTTATCAATGTACTGAGTTTCTGCACTATACCCACTAATAGTAATTGCTTCATTACGCATGGCTTGGATTGCCATGTCTCTTGCTTGGTTAAAAGCAAATATAGATTCTGTTTCTTCCCCAGCAAGATAAGCATTGTTTACATAAATTTCTGCTGCATCATAAACTCTATCATTGCCACCAAATTCTAAGTTGAAACAAATTGCATCTAATACATCTTTGATATCATCAATGCATTCTTGGTTGCCACCAGGAACTGCAAATCCAGAGAAGTTGGCAAGCATTCTACCAACTGCAACTTCAGCAATTAGAGTTTTGTTTGCTCTAATTAGTCTAGCAGCATCAGCATAAGAACCATTTAATGGAGGAGTTTGATAAGACTTTGGAAGTCTTGAGTTATTAATTACATATCTTGCAAGGGTTGAAATGCTACTGAATCCAACAAGAGTTGCTTGCTTAACATATCCAGTGCTAAATCCAGTTGGGATAACAGCAGAATCATCAAGATATTGGAGAGTTACCCCACTGTAATATGAAAGACCTGCACCTACAGACTTAGAGTTCCCTCCTTTAGAAATATCAAATGCAATAGCATCAATGATAAGACCAATATCTCTTCTACACTTAGTTCTTCCAGTTGCTACCCCAACTTTACCATAATCAAAGTATGGACCATAATATCCAAAGGGACCATCAGTACTAGTAATAAATCCTACAATTTCATTAGCAATAAATTCTTTATTCCTTACCAGCATATTTGCTGCATCAAGGAATCTACCAGGAATATTATACTTAGATGAGAGGACTGAATATGCAAAACCTACATTATTGTCTCCATCAACAACTTCTCCTCTAATTCTAATATCACCATCTACATCTAAAGTTCTAGTTGCAGTGTCTGTTCCAATACTAACTAAAGGTTCAATTGCTTTCTTAAAATCAGTACCAAAAGTTCCATATACATTTTCTGTGGTAAATCTAGTGGCTGTTAATATAGTTCCACCAACACCAACATCCAAATTTCCAGTTGTTGTAATTCCATTAACTAAAAGGTTATCAATTACTGAAGTTACTACTCTTTCTGAAGTTATTGTTGCTATACCAATAGTAGCAATACCAGCATAAAGTCCAGTAATTGTTGCAAATCCAATATCTGCTCTGTATGCAGTTACTATGCCAATCCAGGCATCAGTTACTGTAGCAAATCCAATAGTTGCTATACCAGCAGTAAGACTGCTGATAGTTGCAATACCAACAGTAGTAATCCCTAAATTTGACTCAGTAATCGTTGCATACCCAACAATAGCAGTATCAATTCCAGCAGTACCAATAGTTGCAATGCCAATTGTTGAAAATCCTACACGCTCTGCAGTAATAGTTGCGAATCCAACAGTAGCAAACCCAATAACTGATGTAGTAATTCCAGCAAACTCAATAGTTGCTATTCCTACTCTGGCAATTCCAATATCCGAATACTGAACTGTAGAAAATCCTACTAATTCTGTTGCAATTGATGCAACACCTACAGTACCAACCCCAATATCTGCAGTTAAAAGATTTGCAAATTCTACAGTAGATACTCCTACTATTTCATTTGCTACTGTAGCAAAACCAACAGTAGAAATTCCTACAGTCTCAAATGCTATTTGAGCTACCCCAATAGTTGCCAACCCAGTTACAGTGGCAGTCCTCATTGAGGTAAATCCAGATATTCTAGCATTTTGAAGAATATCTAAATTATATTCAGGTACAGTTGAACCAATACCTACAGAACCTAGACCAGTAATTACTACTGATTCTGGAGCAAATACATTAACTTTAAATTTATTATCTCCAGGATCTTCATCAATACCAATTCCTTCAGTTACATATACTTTTCCATCAACATCAAGTTCAAATGCAGGATCTGCTACATTAACACCTAGTCTATCTCCAACTTTTAATACTGTATCTACTGCCGCATCACCTAAAATATCTAATGTATAATCTGCTGAAGTTTTACCTATTGCAACTCTTTTAGTTGTAGCATCAGCAAACAGTGCTTGTGTTCCTACACCAAGACCAGTTCTGACTACAAAATAGTTCTCTTGTGATGGCATTGGGTTCCACTATCCCCCTTTTGATTTATTTATAAAAAAATCAAGAAGTCCTTTGAATAAAGGCTAATGCATAGTATGGAGGTAGATTTTGATCAGTTCCAGATGAACCTGTAGAATTTACAGTTGGACTTGTATATGTTGGACTTCCACTTGATGAACTGAATGAAGCCCCAGTGAGAGCATTTGCACCACCAGATGATCTTCCAGCTTCAGATGTGTTAACACTACCACTAGTTAAGAAAGTTCCAGTGACACTTCCACCAGATAAAGTATGCGTATGAGTGACAACTATTGCATCCTTAGTTCCACCTGATTTGGTATTTACTCCTGTAATTGTGGTTCTACTATCTCCAGCAGAATCTTGGAATGCTCCAATGATAAATTTGTTTCTTAAATCTGGAGTTCCATTGGAACCATTACACAAAGACCAACCAGTAGGAATTGTGGCAATAGAACCAGACCACATAATAATTCCACCAAGAGGAATTGAACCATATCCATTAATTGTGGATGGAGCACTAACTGTCAAGTTGCCAGTGATATTAGTGCTGCCAGTTACTCCTAGATTATCAGTAATATTAACAGTTCCACCAGAAGAATTTAAATATAAGTTATTAGCAACAGTGTCAATTGTTGTTGCTGAGGTTAAACCAACAGTTACATTGTCAATTCTAGCATCATTGCCTACAATTAAATCATCACCAATTCCAACACCACCAACGACAACTACTGCTGCTAAACTAGTAGTAGTGGCAGGTTGATTATTTTCAAATGTAGTGATGCCTACAACATTAGCATCACCTTCCACTGTAAATCCCTGAACAGTTACATTTGCTGTAGATGCATCTATGATATCATTTACAGTTAAATTGTTAACCTCTAAGGAATCTACTGTAGCTTCTTCACCTTCATTTTCAATTGGTGCACCAAAATCTGTTTGATTTCCTGTTACAGCATCAAATTTAGTTTTGCCTATAAAGAATTCTCCATTGCTGTTCATTCCTGTATAAACAACAACACCACCTTTACTGGTGAGAGATTGAGATGTAGAAATTTCAGAATCAGTAAGAATTCTATCTTGGTTTGAAGGCATACCAGTAGAATAATTTCCTGGTCCAAATCCAACATATTCAAATGTATGACCAGATGCTCTAATAATAGAATTTCTTCTTAGTTCAATTGGGAGAGCAGAAACTTTTTTAATTGAGGAACCTGAAGAATGAGTTTCTATCTTAGTTGAGAAAATTCCTCTCTTAACATAAATTTCACCACCAGAAACTTTAGTGACAAGCATCATTTCATTGTCTATTTGGATTATATCACCCTTTTGTAATCCATAAAGACTTGAGATCAAGAAATTAATAGTAGATGTAGTTATTGCTTGTTGAACACTTGCTTTATAACCACCATAAAGAGCAAAACATCTTGTAGATAGGTTTTCATTTTCAGAATTAGTATCTTTTGCAATAGCAGAGAATCCATAAGAGTAAACTCTGTTTGCTGCACCAGCATTTCCCTTTACTGTAAATGAAGTTATTCCAAGGACATTGTTCACTGTACAAATTCCAATAGAACCAGATCCAATCTGATCATCAAAAATTACTTTATTGCCAACTGCAAATGAATGTGGTTGTTGAGTAATTATAGTTGTATTTCCTGAAATATTATTATAAACTGCCCCATCTGGAACAGTTTGAAGTTGATATGCAGGTCCTCCCCAAGTAATTACCCCTTGTTCTGGAGTTTCTGGTACACAACTATTATTATATACTGTTACAGTGTTTTTTGTTAGGCTCTTAATAATAAAAGTTCCATTATTACCTTCATTTGCACACCCTAAGATTTGAATGGTATCAGAATCAGAAGAACTTGTATTAATTGATGCTACAACAACAGTTGCAGTATTTGAAGATCCTGGAATTCCTCTAACTGTTAATGTGTCTCCTACAGTATACCCAGATCCAAAATTAGAAACCTCTACAGCAGTTACTGCATTTCCAGAAACAGTTACTGAGCAAGTTGCATCTGCTCCAGTTCCTCCACAAAGAGGAATGTCATAGTAAGTTCCATTTAAGAAGGCACTTCCACCACTACTAATAGTTAATCTAGTAATCCCTCCAAATCCATGATCTCTTGATGTTGTGATTGTACAAATTCCAACACCAATTACATTATCTTGATATGTAGTTATTCCTGTAATTGATTTTGCTAGATTAAAATCTTTTAAGAAATATGCAACTGATTCTTTAGTAGTGCTCTTTTTAGTATCATTTAAATCAACTCTTCCAATTTCTTGTCTAGATGCTTTTGATATTGTTGCATCTGGATCTGCAATAGGATTATCAAAATCTAAAGATGGATAAAGTCGTTCTATATTTTGAGATAATCTATAGTCACTGGTATTGAATGGTGATACTGATGGAGTATTTTTGAATGCATTTAAAGTAATATGATAAACACCATCTGAAATACCTTCTTGATATTGTGAAATAGTATCTACGCTATAAACTTGATAATCATTAGATACATTTACGTGGGTAAAGTAAGGAAGGTTATTTCTGTTTGCATCATAGATTGTGTATGGGGGAACTCTGTAGTTAGAAGTTTGTGCACAGTCTCTAACTGTTAACCAAGATGTTGCAGTTGAAACACCAACATTAATTGTACCAGGATCTCTGGTTATGGTATATGTAAATCTCAATTCATTAACAACAGATGCTACCGCAAATTCTCCATTGTATCCAGTTCCAGTTCCTAATCCAACTGGATTTGGCTCTGCAGAACTCTTTAAATTATAAATCTTAATTGGATCTCCAACTTGAAGACCATGAGGTTTGCTAGTTACAATAGTAACAGTACCGGAACTATACCAAGCATCTATGATTGCACCTTTATTTCTAATAGAACTAAGTTGATTTCCTGATCCAGAAATTAAGTCAGTGCTTTGTGCTTGGAATAAAACAGTATCTAGAATATTAGATGGTTTTTGGATAACAAATCCTGAAGAAATATCAGATGCTTGTGATGCTTCTTTTGGTACAACTACTCTGAGTCTGTAAGTTTTATCTTTGGGAGCTCTACTGTCTAATTTTCTCTTGACATAGCAACTTGGAGCAGACACATTTGCCAGTTGAGCAAAGAAAGTTGATGCCCCAGAACTAGTAGAATTGACTCCAATATACCAGTTTTGATTGGTTGAATCCCACTGGATTGGATGTCCTATGTCACCAACATTTTTATCAGATACTTTACTTACAAACTTTAAGTTAGATACTCCTACTCCAACTTGGTTTTTTATATCTACAACATTACTATCAGTTAAAGAATTTGCTAGGTTTTCATATAATTTTATCCCAGTTCCTCCAGTCAATCTAATATTATATAATTTGTCAAACTCAATTCCATCAGGAAGAACCCCAGTTTTTGATACTATCTTTCCAGTTATTCCTGTTGAAATTCCTGATATATTACCTCCAGTAGAACCCAATCCAACTAAGGTGACAATATTGGTAACAGTATCTATTGATGCTACATCATATTCCACCCCATATGGATCTTTAATGTCTATATTGTATTCAATATTTGCAGCTTTAAAATATAAAACATCACTTCTAGCTGCACCAACTACAAATCCTCTAGTGTCATTTCTTGGAGGATTTAGAAGATCATTAAACCCACTGAGATAAAGTTTTGTGTTTTGATTGGAAGGAGCTAAAGTTAGAGTTTTTACTGCATCAATTTTTTCATACCTAATAATATTATCTTTGTCTAAAAATTCTTTTGGTTGAATAATATGGGTTACATAGGCATGATTGTCTTTGGCAAGAACATCTTTCTTAAACCCACTTGAGAATAATGCAATTTGGCCAAAGTTAGAGTTGGAGTTTGTAATAGATTGGTCTCCACCATTTGTAGTTACAAACTGTTTTGCGTATCCAATACCAAAGATAGAAACACATTGAATAAATGCATCATTTGATGCCTTAATGTGGAAAGTTTCCCAAGATGGTCTGTATCTTGCCCTAGATGATTGGTGTAAAAACTTATCTACACCAAAATTAGTTTGAAATTTATATGATCCTGAAACTTCATCATATTCCGTAAATGCTCTATCATCTTTTTGTAGAGAAATCCCAGTAAACTGGGCAGTAACCATAGACTTAAATCCTTTTGCCTTAGATCCATCGGCATGAAGACCATTCATACCATAGACAGATTTTAAGCTGCAGTTAAAGATATATGGAGATGCTGATGCTACAGTATCAGAGATAACTTTAACAACTGCTCCAGTAACACTAGGATTCAGAGTTTGACTTGGAACTGATGGAAGTAAATATGTAAACTCTGTTGCACTAGTTACTTGTGCAACAATAAAGTTTCCATTGTATTCTAGTTCAGATACTGGACCTTCTGATTGAGCTAGTCCAGATACTAAAATAGGAGTAAATGGAGATAAATTGTGAGGAGATGCAGTTTGAACAGTAATAACTGCAGTACCATTGATTCCATCTCCAGAAACTGCAGATGTAATAATAATAGAACCAGATCCTAGTTCTCCTACAATTCTATTTTCATCTACGTTTGGTTGGAAATTAAGATAACCATCTATGACATTTCTTCCAGACTGAGCACCAAATCCAAGACTTAATTTATAGTAGTAGTTATCTAGGTCTGTATGAGTAGTATCTACATTACCATAGAAAATGTTATTAGTATCATCTACATACTCAAATGCAGTGAGTTTATGGTGAGAATAACTTGGAACTACTGTATTTGAACTATAATTGCTATATGCTTTACCTAATGGATCTGCATCAAAAACAGTAAATCCATAGATATAGCAAGCACCAGTTAATTTAAAAATAGCACAAGGATCAATATTATCATCTATCGGATCTGGAACAAATCTTGGTCTAATTTTGGTTTTTCTAAGATCAGTAGCAACAATAGATGTGCCTTTAGGTACTATGACCCCACCATCAGCACTGTTGTAAATATACAATACGTTTGAGGGATCAGTTAAATCAAAATTAGTGGAAATGTTAAATTCAGTAATAGTTCTAATAGCACCATTAACATCTCTCAGTACATTAGAACTATCTACAAAAAATCCTGGTCTGTTATCAATAAAGTGAGTGCCAGGAGAAATTAAAATGGTTGTTTGATCAAATAGGTCATTATTAGTTCCAGGAACATACGCAAATCTAGCTGCTTCAAGTAATGCCCTTTGGATAGTTTTAAAAGGTCTTAGTCTTGAATTTCCTCTATTTTCAATTGAGTCTGATGCATCTAATTCATTAGGATCAACATATAATGTATTACCATTCAAATTTTTCAAAAAGTTCTCTAGTCTCGCTAAAGGCATTAGAGTATCCTTGCTATATTTTCTTCTGTCTTATTTATCAATAAATACCATTACCAATCTTTTGTAATTTATGGCAATTAGCACTAGCACTGAGGCTTTGATATCTTTATACCAACAAAAAGTAGAGTCAGATACTGAACAAATTACGCAGGTAACTTATACAGAAAATGGGTTTACTACTCAGTTAGCTAATGGAGATCAATTTAAACTATATGGAATTCAAGAAACTTTAGATTATTTTGATGCTCCCATAGAAAAATTAGATACAAGAATAATTGAATTAAACTCCCAAATTGTTGGTCTTCAAAATACAATAATCAATGTAGGGCAATCTGCAAATACTTGTGGATGTGGAGGTGCCATTGGATTTGGTAGCACAGGAGTTCCATTTTTTATAGGAGTTAATACAACCACTGTATATGCAGATACTTTAACTTATAGGGGTTATTCATATACTTCACCAAATCCATTTTCTGCCATTAATGGAACTCTCTCCTCTGGAAATGTTGGAGTTGGTACTGAAGATTTAACAGGTCAATCTTCACTTGGTGTCTATTATGGTGATGTTGGTGTTGCTAGAACAACTCTGCCAGTAGCATCTTGTCCAACAGTTACAAGTTGTTCTGGATATGCAACATCAATCACAAATCTTACAACTCAGGTAACTTCTCTCCAAACTCAAAGAAATGACTTAATTGTTAAAGTCAATTATTTGAAGAAAGAAAGGTCTAGATTCCAAATTAGAAAATATGGGTTTGATAGGCAAAAAGAGGAATTGAATGCAGAGATTGCAACAAGCAATGCTATTCTAAGTTTCTTCCAAGACCCAGCAAATGAAGAATGGTTATAAAAACCCTACAGGCAATTTTTTGCCAGAATTTTTTTCGCCCCTTTTTTGGAATTAAAGGTCAATTTTGAAATAGGAGTGGGGAGACTTGAACTCCCACGACCTTAAGGTCAACAGATTTTAAGTCTGGTGTGTCTACCGATTCCACCACACTCCCAAGTGAGGACTTACCCAGCCTCAGGTTTCCCTTCACAGGCACGGTGCCTCTGCACTTCCTTCACACCTCAACAGTATAGAACAAACACTCTATCCTGTCAACCCTCATAAGCAAGTTCACCCTTTAGTTCAGCAACCTTAGCAGTTGCAAAACACTCAACACAAGTCCAGAAAGTTTCTCCACTTACCATATTTTCCTCACAAAAATGGGAAGCAACATCTTCAAGGATGCCATTGAGTTCATTGAGTTGGGTGCGATCAATCTGCATGATAGGTAGGGGTCTTGCTTACCTATCCATCATAGCACTAGGAACAGCACTCTGCAAGTTTGGTGGACAGTTCAGCAACTGTCTGCTTTAGATCTTCTATTTGCTTTTGTTGTTCTTTGACTGCTTCTACTAAAGCTGCTGTTATATGGGGATAATTTAAAACTTTAGTTCCTTCTGAATTTACCTTTACTAAATCAGAAAAAACTTCTTCAACTTCTTGGGCAATAAATCCAATTTCATGCCATCCATAATCAACTCTATCATATTCTACTCCTTTTAATTTTAAAACTTTTTCCAATGATTTTTCAAGTGGTTTAATATTTGTCTTTAGTTTAATGTCTGATGGACTCAATTGTACTGGAGTTCCATTTTGAGTCAATCCCCCAATAATATCCAACTGTCCAAAGAACTTTCCTTGAGGAGATGCTGCATTCCAAGTGGGAGTTCCTTCAAACTTTTTGATGATAGCATCTGCTTTGACACCAAGGTCTCCCTTCAATCCAAAAGATGTACTAGCACCAAACTTTAAGTGAGATCCAAAAGCATTGGAAAGACCAAATGCATTATGAGCACCAATTTGATTAGTCAATCCATTTAAATTGTTGACTCCAAAAGATTGTAGAGCAAATGGTTTTGTTGGGTCTAAAGATTGCCATGCTTCAATGGTTGCTGTAGCAGGAGCAGCAGCAAGACCTGCTTGTATACCTTCTGTTTCTATTGAATTAATGTATGCCATTATAGACCTCCAAATACTACTGTTTCTATTAACTTATCTACAAACTCACCTAAACTAGTTGGGATTAGTGCAGACTTGGGTTCAATAATTGTAACTCCACCAGTTCCTTTCATATAGATTGGTCCTTTTGATGCTAAGATTAATTTATTTCTAGCACCAATAGCAACATTAGCTGCATTAATTCTTACACTATCCCCAGCTTCAATAATTATATTCTGAGCAGATCTGAATACAAATGCTTCATCTGCAGCAGTAGATTCAAATCTAATTTCTCTTGCTGCTAAAGTTAAGATGCCATTACCAGCATCTATTCTTAAATTTTTCCCAGTACTCTTGATGTTTAATCCATCTTTTGCATTACTATCAATGTTATCAGCAATGTCACATGGGTTGCTATGTAATTCAAACCCACCATCCTTGAATAGTTTTAGATGAGCACCAGATGTTGAGTGAAGTTCACACTGTCTTAGTCTTCCTTTTTCTGTTGACTCACCAATGAAAAGAGTTCCATTTTGAGGATCACATAAAACATATCCTGATTTTTCTTCCTCTTCTGGTTTCTTAGGAGTTTCTGACTTGGGTTGCTTTGAAGTATCAGTAGTTCCTACTGCCTTATCTAAAGCAGTGGGTTTTGTATCATACCTGGGATCATAATTAGCTCTTGCATTTATATCCCTATCTCTAGGACTAATCTGTCTGGTTGCCATTATCTATCAGCACAAAGAATTACTTTTTGAATTGGTCTTCTGTCTTCTGGAAGTTGACCAATCTCTACAAATTTAAGAACTGGTAACAGTATAGCACCTGATCCTGAATCTGTATTTATTACCAGTTTAGGAACAGTTCTGATGATACCTCCATTGACTATTTTAGTATCAATTATTCTACCATCAGGATCAACAACAGGGTAAATTTCTACACCAGTATCACAATAGAGATTGTAAATTAGATCTTCCTCTCTATATCCAACTCCAGTGTTGATAATGATTACATCAGAAATATATGCAGTGTATTCTGTTCCATCATCTCCAACTGGATTTGTAGTGCAAGCATCACCTTCAGGAGAAACATATCCCATACCATTGCTATCCATGTAGACACTATCAATCTTCCCATCTTTAAGAATGACATTACCTCTAGCACCACCTCCAGTATTACATGCATCTTCAAAGGTAACATAAGGAGCAGTAGTATAATTTGCACCAGGATCCTTGATGTTTACTCCCATGATTTGACCAAGAACATCCACAACAACTGCACCTGATCCACCACCTCCACCAAAACCACCAAAGAAAGTTACCTTTGGCAATCCACAGTTAAGAGTTGTGCCATCACAAGTTGCATAAGCAGCAAACTGTTCTTTAGTTAATCCTAGTTCAGCAAGAACATTATCACTTGGGGCACCTCCACTGTTTTGACCCAACCAACTTGCAAATTGTTTCTTGCCATCAGAGAATAGATTTCTTACTCCTTGAGCTGGTGAATAACTTAGTACCTTTTGGAAATTAACTGATCCTTTTGGAACATATCCCTTATTCATTTCATAATCAAATTCTTCCTTACACTTTGCATCTTCACATGAGAAGAAAGAAAGAATTGTTTTTGCATAATTAATTGCCTTAGAAATGATCCCACTAACTTGTCCAATTCCCTGCCCTAAGACTGAAGTTAGTTCTTGAATTGCAGGACCAATTGCTTTGCTGATTTCATTTCCAATGGTCTGCATCATGCTTCCAATGAATGACTCAACTGCACAAAGAGGAATTGCTACAACCTTTCCTACCATTTGTGCAAGGAAATCAAAGACAAAAGAAGAAATTTTCTTAAGGATATTTTGGAAAGTACACCAAATACCATCTACAATTTTATCAGTTGCTAATTTCTTTGCAAGAATAGCATCCTTTGGTAATAGTTTTTCTATTATATTTTTTAGACCTTGATAGATCTGTTCTATAATAAAGTCTCTGGTCAGTTTAGTAAAATCTGCAAGTCCATCAGCAATAGCAGTGGTAGTTTCCTGAATTAATTCAGGAATATTTTGTATGAAATTTAGTGTTGGATTTACATAGATGTTAATATAGTTTTGAGCAGTATTCAAATAGTAGATAAACTTTCTAAGTGCTTGTGCAATCTTAGAAACTTTATCAGTTCCAGTTTTACATGCAGAAACAGTTTGTACTACTGGTGCTGTTCCTGGTGCTGCTGCTGCTTGTTTTTGAGACTCCTTATTATCTGCAGTTCTTCCAGTTGATAGTGGAATACCAGAGTCTTTTGGTTTAGTGCCATCAGCAGGTTTACTGGATGGATTAACTATCTGCTCTCCAGGTTTAAATGGTTTAAACCCATTTGTACCTAGGTCAAAAGTGTTTGGATGTTCAATGGATGCACCAGAGAATAATGCACCAATGATGACAGGTTGTTGCCCATCATCACCATCCATAAAGAATCCAACCACTGCTTCAGATCCTCTTGGGTTGAAGCTAGCACCAGATCCTCCTTCACCTGAACCAAAGTTCAAAGGAACTAGAACATGTGCCCAAGGTAGATCCTCATCCTTAACTACACTTGAAGAATCAGGATGATGACCTATGATTCTAACCTTTGCCCTATATCCATTCTCAGTATTCTTGTACTTGGTAACTATACCAACAAACCATCTAAAGGAATCTCTTCCAATGAAATTAGGATTAATTAGGGATTGTTCTATTAGCATCAGTCGTCGTACATCCTACACTCTAGTGCATTTGGATTTTCATCGCAGAATAATTCAAGAGGAGATGGATCATGCTCATCATCTGGATGATTTGATGCATAAGATTCTAAAGATTCCAATTCATTTTCAATGTGTCTTCTTCTTTGGGAAGAAATCATTGGGTCAGAAAGTTCTGACTTATCTTTTTCTATGTGATCTTTGATGTTTTTAAATGTCATTTTGCTACTCCATAAGAGTCTCTTACTAGTTCTAATCCAGTGAGACCTTTATCAGTGAAAGAATGCTTTAGTTTACTTATAATATATTTACCAGATTTGCTTTCGTCTTTTAAACCTTGTTCATCAGTATTCTTTGTAATTTTTCCAAAGTCAAGATTGATAACATCTCCCACTGTTAACCCCAAGTTTAGGGGTATAGTTATATTTAACGACTGACTAAACAATAAATTGTATCTTGACACACCTTGTGCCTGATATTCCATTCTTTTATCTGGTGCTTCTAACTTACCAGTTTTATCCATCTGTCCATTGTCAAGCATTCTAACCATTAATCTTGAAGGACTATCTTGTAATCCTTTTGGTATTTCTGGAGAATTATCTTTATCAGAAGAATGATTCATGATCTCATAACTGTCTGATAACTTATAAACATTAGAATAAAATTTTCTAGTGTTAGTATCAAAGAAATAGTTTACACTAGAGTACATCCCTATTCTTAAATTGTCTAAAATGTTTACATTCTTATTAAAAACAGGTGGAGAAGTAATCTTGAAATTTAATTTAGGATCAGCAGGTGCTGCTGTTATTTCTTTGTAAAAATATGTTTCCTTTGCTGGTCTATTAGAATCAAACAAAGAATCTACACTCTTAAAGTTGTATCCATCTTTGTTCTCAAAAAATAAAAATCCTGCAGTACCTTGTGTATTTCCTGACTTTCCTCTTTCTACTTGTGGTATTCCTTTAGGACATAACCATCCCAACACAGTGAATGGTTTCCTTGCATTGGACATGAAAGAATATTTGTTTATGGTCTTTTCTATATTGCTGCTATTATATCTTGTTGTCTTTAACTCATCTTTTAAAATTTTAGATACTGTATTATCTAATGTATTATCATATCTCTTAAACAATCTAGATGTTTCATTGACAAACACTTCACTTGGAACTAAATCTAAGGTGAATAATTCTTTTGTAGATTCTGTCGTAGAGTTTCCAATATTATAAACATAATAGATGTTATCTGATTCATCAAAAGTCAATCTTAATTTAGTTGCATCTTGCTCAATAACTAATCTTACTATCTCTCCCCCTCTCAGTTTTAATTTGGAAAGGATGCCACCAGTGTTAATTACTGCCAAAGAAAAATATGTAACTGGAGATGTAATACTCTCAGTATATTCCATAGAAGAAATTGATTGAGATATATCAATAAATCCTTCCCCAGTTCCTATGGAACATTCTATAATTTTGTAATTAAAATATGATGCCATTAACCTAAAGAGTTATAGTAGAGTTTTTTCAATAACATTTTATCTGCATCACTTTGAATATTTAGAGATGGTGACCCACCTGAAGAAACATATTGAATCTGTGGTGGCATGACAGGAATTGGAACTTGAACAGTTTGTGGTGGTAATTCTGACATAGCCATTGTATAACTTTTTGATTTTACCAAGATTGATTGTAAAAGAGGAACATCAACATTCTTTAGGGGATCTCCTCCACTTGCAGTAAAATTATTATCTAAGGGGATAACAGCTTCTGTGCCATGCAAAAATTCAAAGTAACCAGACTTTGGACCTACTGATATGCCACCTTCATTCTTTCCTTCTTTCGCTCTTTCAATAGAAAGAGGAGATGAAATTCTATTTTTAACACCTCTAACTACTGGAAGAGGATCAGTTGGAGTTTTTCCATCAGGATAAACCTCAAAGTGTAGGTGTGTATTGCCACCATCTGGATACAAAGTAGCTATTTGTTGTCCACCATAAACTACTTGCCCAACTGAAACACTAGGAACAACATGAACATATCTTGTTACTAGTCCACCACCATGATCTATTTCAACAACTCCTCTATATCCATTATTAGCTGCCTTAATTACTTTTCCTGTTTTATATGCAGCAACTGCAGCTTCTAGTGGTCCACTCCAATGAGTCATATCTAATCCAGCATGAGATCTACTTCCTCCATCTCTTGATGCTCCAAAACCTTGACTTGCACTGACCCTTCCTTGAGTTCCAACATCGCCTCCAGGTAAAGGCATAAAAGTATCACCAGAAATTGGACCATCATATGCTCCTCCTGGGGGAATATTAGGTGCTGCCATTGGAGCACCTTCATTATATGGGTCAGAAGTGCTAACTGCTCCAGTAAAATTTAAAGCAAATCTTTCAAATTTAACCAATGCTTTTTCATAACTTACAAGAGTTTTTCCAAAAGTTAAATTACCACTTCCTTCTACTAATGCCTTCTGTTTTTCTGTTTGTGTTTTTAGTTTATCTTTGTTTTTATTTTTATTTTTTTCTTCTTCTGCAGCACTAACCCCAAGTAAATCTCTAGTAAGGTTAGTTAAATCTAATGCAAATGATGCAATGGATGCCAGTCCTGCAAGTGGAAGACCTATGCCTGTTGCTGCAGATCCAGCAGCAAAAGCATCTAAAGCAGCACCAGTCCCTGCTATTGCAGCACCAGTCTGATCTCCTGCCTGTGCTCTAAATGCAGCATCAGCAGCACCAACAACTGCACCAACACCAGGAATAATTGAAGCACCAAATTTTCCAAATGCTTTTGCTGTTCTTCCTCCTTGAGTTGCAGTTTGAACTGCATTTCCTCCTTGTCTTGATCTTTTAAGAGCATCATTACCAAATCTTTTTTTAAAAGAATCATCACCATATCTAGATCTATATCTTTCCTGTGCGCCAGTAGATACTCTTCTTCCAGTAGCATCAAATCCTCTTCTAACTTTTGGTCCTTTATTGAAAAAAGCATCTCCTGCCATTCCTAACAACCCAGGACCTAATAATGCTGCAGCAGCAACCATTCCTGGTGACAATGCACCAAGGAAGTCTCCCTGCATTAATTTGTCTACTGAATTAAATGCTGCCAGTGCACCAAGTGATTTTAAAAAATCATCTGATGCTCCTGCAGTAAAAAAAGTCCCTTTAAACTTAGGTAAAGTTATTCCTTTTGGTTTTTGTTTTTGCTTTTTCCTATACTTATTGTCATTTTCTTTTTGGATAGAATCTAATCTTTTTTTGTATCTGTTTAAAACAGACAGTTGAGTTTTTCTTTGATATATTCCATTCTCAAAAGTTTTTCTTAGAGCAATAGAAGTCTTTTTAGTTTTGGTAGAAACTTTAACTAAAGGACTAATTGTAGTTACTTTAGCAACTACTGTTGGGGTTTCTTTTGGTTTTGCTAGTAAAGTTTGTGCGTCCATTTATTATCCAATAGCTCCAAGTATTCCCATCTGAGTTTCATAACTATACATATCAGATCTGTTGCTTGCACTAACACTTGCCAAAGCAGAACTCCCTGCTGGGTTAGCAGAACCAAGACCATCTGCTCCTGCCATTTGAGGAACTGGGATCACAGCAACTCTAGGTCCTGACCCTGCACTAGAAGATAATTGTCTTCCTTGTGGTCTTGCTGGTTGTGCTGGAGGGGCAGGTTGAGCAGGAGGAGGTGGAGCAGATCTTGCACCTAAACTTCTTCTACCTTCTTGTAAATCTCCTTGAGTGACTTTAGAATTAGTAGTCCAAGCAGACCATCCTGAACCTCTCAATACTTTTAAAGCTGCCTGAGCATTAGTCACTGGATCCTTTAGTTGCTCATAATTTGTAATTCCAAATTCTTGCATTCTTGCTGGTCCAAGTCTTCCTATCATATTAATTTGCCACAGACCATATGAATTGTCAGATCCTCCTCTGAGATAACTATCATTGTGAGCACCAGCTCTACCACCAGATTCATACTTTGCAATAGCAGCTAATCTTACTGCTTCCTCATCAGTAGCTCCAACTTTTTTAGCAAGATCTACAAGTTGTGCATTATTAAATTGAGGACCAGTGACAGTACCTCTCATTGATGGATCCATGTTAACTTCACCTGTTCCAATAGGAGGATTAGGTGTTTGTTGTGCACCTGCTCCTCCTCCACCGCCTCCACCACCCCCACGATCTTTCTTAGTTAGAAGTAGTTCTACTGCCTTTTCAAATTTTTCATTTAAAGTTTGAAACTTTTTAAGATCAGTTTGTGTTATAGTTCCTATTGCATCTGAAGTTAATGCTTTTTGCTCTGCAGTAACCTCTTCAAGTCTTGTTTGTGAGGCATCAACTTCTCCTTCTTCTCCTTGTGATGCTGCAAAAGCACCACCCAAAGCAAGAGCACCAGTGCCAAGTGCTGCCATCTTACCAAACTTACCTATACCAATACCAGGACCTCTTGACATTCCTCCAGGGACTCTTGGTGTTCTAGCACCAAACATATTTTTACCAAATCCTTTGAGCAGACTTTTTAATACTGCTCCAGCAACCATTGCTCCTATCTGAGGTAGGAAAGTAATTCCTATACCCATAAAGGATTTAAAAACTTGTCCCCAGTCTCCTCTAACTAAAGCATCTAATAAATTAAATGCTGCTAATGATCTAATGGCACCACCAACTCCAGAAAAGAAATTACCAACAAATGGTTTTATAATATCTTTTAATTCTTTTTTATTATCTCCAAGATCTTTTCTTGGAAGTTTTCTTCCTCTATTTGCTACTCTCTTTCTATAGTCTTCTATTTCTTTTTTATTAGTTTCTTTAGTTTGCTTATAGTCTTCTTCTATTATTTCTTTAATTCTATCTAAGTTGTCTCCAATTTGAACAAGATCTAAAGTTAATCTTCCTAATGAAGATGAAATTGCTTTTGGAGCTACTGGTCCTTGAGATTCTTCTGAAGTAGCTGCCTGAGAAACCCCTGCAGGAACAGCTCTTTTGGGAACTATCCCTGTCATTCTGGTAGTTTTTAATGCTACTTTTCTTCCAGGTCTAAAGGTAGATTCAGGTCTAGAAATAAATGATTGTGCTTTCTGTTTTTTTTGTTCTTGTATTTCTTTTAATCTAGATTCTATTGCAGCATCTTCAATCTTTTGATTGGTTTGTTGCTGGAATGGTTTCTCAAGAAACTCTTCTACCAACCATTTCTGATATGCTTCATTGTTATATGCTCCACCATACTTATCATTTTGATTTAGTTGTGGATACTTACCATACTTCTTGATATTTGCAATCAATCTATCTGCATCAGCATTACTAAGTTTTGTATAAGATGTAAAGTTCTCTCTTAACCCTTCAACTTGTCTACCAGTTAATCTACCTTTTAATCTTGCCCAAGTTATTTCACCAACCTTATTAGCAGGCCAATAAGGTTGCTGTGGATCTAATATTCCTTCTGGTGGTGATGTAATATTCATCTATTTGCTTTAGCAGCTTTTTCTTCCTCTTCTCTTATATAATTTTCTAACAGGGAAAGATAAATCTCTCTTTCCCATGGAATCATATTTTCAATCTCTGTCAAAGAGTATTTATGATGCTGCATCAAGGCAAAATTAGTTCTATAGTATGCCTCTAGATCTTCATGACCAAGGACTAACCGAAAAAACTGGACAATCCCTCCAGAACAATCTCATTGTCTTTTCCAGTAACTGGATTCTTGACTGTCATAGTGTGAGTTAGTTTTGGCATAGTATCAAAGAAAGTTTCAATTTGTTTAAATTGATTTGAATCAAAAGTTTCCAACCACTCTACCAATTCTTTTTTGGTTACGTCACTACCAGACCAAGTTTCATCTGCAGTGTATACCATATCAATACATGATGCAACAATTTCAAAAGACTTATTGATAGTTTCTTTGCTACTGTTAGCATTAAAATTAAAGTTATTATCAATAAACTCTTGGAGAGATGGGTACTTCATCTTCACCATAATTTTATCATCTACTTTGATTTCAGATGTATGTTCCTCTGGGAACTTAACTTCAATGTCTGTAATGTCAACAGAACATTCTACTTGGGTTTCTCCATCATCAGGACAAGTGATTACAAGTTCTACTGCTTCCCCAACAGACTTTGCTCTGATGTTCAGGAACAGATACTCAATATCAAAACTTGGAAGAGTATCAATTCTAATTCCTTTTGTTAAGACACATTCCTTCAAAACATTTTTAACTGCTCTGGTGATCTCTTCAGAACTATTGCTCTCCATAGCAAGGATAAGAATCTTTTCCTCTTTGACTAGGAAAGGTCTATATGAAATTTTCTTTTTGTTTGAAGGTAAAATCAACTCATAAGTTGGAGTTGCAATCTTTGGTAAAGGCATAATGTCCTATAGATTTCAGTAATGTTATTTAGTTGGTTGGTGCTGGTGGTCCTTGTAGTGCAGGAGTTACAGGGGATCCACTTCTATTCTGAGATCTCAATCTCATCTCTCTAAGTTCATCTATTTGTTGCTGTAAACTTGGAAGTTGTGGATATCCATCAGGGAACTCTGCCTCTGAAGCACCAGCAGTTCCTGTAGGAGCAGCTGGTGCATTACCTCCAGGTCCAATTACAGTTCCAGATGGTGATCCATTTTCTTCTACTCCAGGATCAGTGCCAAGTGCAAATCTATTTGATTGGTAGTTATAAACATCATAGTTAAATGTAACTGTCGTCTTTAGTATACTTGCTCCATCATATGAAACTGGAATAGAAATTAAATTAGATGGAAAAGCATTTCTTAAAGTATAAGTAACACTCTTTGCTGGAGGACCATAGACTCCTTCCTTTACAAGTCTTTGATCTTTCTGTCTAAACTGCCTTTCAAATTTAGTGATAATAACTTCACGTTCATATGAAGATGCATAGTTATGTCTTACATAGGAATTACTTACTGATCCTACATTTACAGAAACACTATTCATCCATGCTTCAAAATAGTTGATAACATCATAATTTTGATCAACATAGAAACTTACATCTACTGGAGGATAAACTCTCTTAGTTGGATATTGCTCAGTCCTACCCATTCTATCACCATAAACTTGTCCCAGTTCATATGAAGTTCCTGGCAACACAGCATCATAAGCTAAAAAATTAATTGTACTATTGCTTACACCACCAAATTCTCCTGCAACAAACACATCAAATGTATTTGTTAGTGCAGGTTTAAATTTTTTTACCAGTTCATCAGTTTTAAAATATAGATTTGTGTATGGGTTAACTGCCATCTAAATAGTGAGAGTGTCCTATATTATATGTATGAGCTATAAAGGAAGATTTAAACCTTCCTTCCCACAAAAATATATTGGAGATCAACAAAATATAATCTACAGGTCTTTGTGGGAATTGAAGTTTATGAACTACTGTGATAAGAATGAAAATATTTTAAAGTGGTCAAGTGAAGAGATTTGGATTCCATACTTATCTCCATTAGATAATAGAATACACAAATACTTTCCTGACTTTTATATCAAATACATTGACAAAAATAAAGTTACTAAAGAAAGTTTAATAGAAGTTAAACCAAAGAGACAAGTTAATGGTCCCTCTGTTGGAAAGAGAGTCACAAAAAAACAACTTGTTGAGATGAAAGAGTTCTCAAAGAACCAAGCAAAATGGAAAGCTGCCAAAGAATTCTGTGCTGATAGAAGATGGGAATTTCAAATTTTAACGGAGGATAATCTTGGCATATAAGACTATCTTTGAACAAGTCAAAGAAAAAGCACAAGGCAATCCTACAAGAGAGTGGTATAGAACAGAAGTCTTTGCCGCTAAAACTATCCAGTATGAAAATGATCCTGGTAAATTAGTAACAGAAGAAAGAGTTGATGAACAAGGTGATGTTCTTAAAAGAGACAAAAATGTAATGAGGGTTTACCCCAGACTATTCAGTCTGATGTTGTATAGTTACAAAGCAAAATATAGAGAAGACCTTCCTTACTATGACAAATATCCGTTGGCATTTGTCCTTGATGTAAACCCAAGGTCGTTCTTTGCTGTCAATCTACATTACTATACACCATCACAAAGAATAGGAATAGTTCAAAGTTTAGCAGAAAATAAGATTCCAAGATTTGAAAAAGGAGCACATAAATATTTACTATCAGAGGTAAAAACTCCATACTTACATCTTGCAGAACAAGAATGGGAAACAATATGTGCCTTACCACTAGAAGAATTTGTTATGGACTTGGGTGGAGTAGAGATACCAATTCCATCAAATAAGGTGTGGGGTAGATAAATGGCAACAACATTACCAGCAGGATGGAGTAAAAATACAGCAGATGGAGCTATATCCCAAGGAATTCCAAATGAATATCAGGCAGGATTTCCTGGATTATTTGGGCAAAAATGGGTAGTTAATGTTAATACTCAAACAGGACAAAGACAAATATATTCTGACAATGGATTGTTTGGAAGAAGTCTTGTTGCCACAGTCAATGCTAATGGAACTGTAACAAAAAACCAACCAAATTACAACAATATAGCAGAATTACCAAGTGGACAATCAAGATTAAAATTAGCTATTGATACCAGTAGAGACTTTGCAAATAAAATTGTAGGGTCTGTTGGAACTGAACAACAAAAAACAGGTCTTGCAAATCAAAAAGAATATGGAAAATTAAAATCTGGACTTCAAGGGAATCAAGGACCTGCATCTCCAGGTGGAGGATCTCAAGACACAGGAGGTCCAAATGCTGGTGCTCAGGGAGCACAAGGTGCTCAAGGTGTTCCTACAGAACAAGCATTAGGAACATTTAGAGATGTCTCTAACTTCCAGTCTACTACCAGTGCGGATAGCTATGGAACTGCATGGAGATATCCTGAAAATATGAATGGTAACCAAGATTTCATGATGATATCTGCATACAAATATCAAGTTGCTGATGTCTTTGCAGGGTCTGATGGAACATCAAATATTAATTCAGGACAAATATTTGGAGGTGCAAACATATCATCAAGAGCAAATCAAACTAAAGAAAGACTTGGACAAGTTATACTTCCAATGCCTGCAAATATTTCAGAAGCAAATCAAACTGGATGGGGAGAAGATACTTTAAGTGGATTAACTGCAGGAATGATGGGAGCTGCTACAGGAGCAGTAAAATCTATTGCTCAAGGTGATTTATTTGGGGCAGGATCAGTTACAATTGATACTGCAAAAGCTGTTTTAAATGATAAAAACCCAGCAAAAGGAACAATACAGCAGTTGTTAACTCTAAATGCTGCTGCAGCTGCTATTAAAAAACTTGGGTTGCAAGTAAACACAGAGGCATATAGATCAAGGGTTACAGGAACAGTTATAAATCCCAACCTTGAGATGCTTTTCAATGGTCCTAAACTAAGAGCATTTCAATTTACATATAAACTTGCTCCAAGAAGTCCAAGTGAAGCAAAACAAATTAGAGGTATTATTAAATTCTTCAAGAAAGCAATGGCTCCAAGAAGAGCAACAGTAGGAGAGGATGCATTTTTCCTTGGTGCTCCTGATGTGTTCCAGATTAAATTTATGAATGGTAAAAGAGAACACCCAGGACTCCCAAGTTTAAAGACATGTGCTTTAGTTAACTTCAGCGTTAACTATACTGCAGATGGTTTTTACTCTGCTTATCTAGATGGTCAACCTATATCAGTTGAAATTAGTATGAGCTTTGCTGAACTTACTCCAATATATAATGATAACTATGGAATTGTCAATGGTGATGATGTTGGATTTGGTGATGTTGATGTTGATCAATTAGAAAATCCAAGATTTCCAGTGAATGATATAAATCAACAACAAAATGCAGCAAATAATTCTCAACCTAGAAGACAAGATCCATCTCAACCAGGAGCAGGAACTGCAGCAGGATCTCCAGTACCTCCTCTTGTAACTGGAGTTGATGATACTGTAGGATCTCCAAACAATAGACCACCTTTAGCAGGATCTCCAGGATCATCATTAGCACTACCAGCAAACTAATATGACATACTTCAGAAACTTCTCAGAACTTCTATACCAATCACCACTATCAAATAGAACATCTTCTTATGACTATGTAAGAGCAAAAAATATATTTCGTAGAGCAAAGATCAGAGAAGATATATTCCAAGCAGCAGTTGCATTTGATAAGTATAAAATTGTTGGAGAAGAAAGACCAGATCAAGTATCTAAAAAAGTCTATGGTAGTTCTGAATATGATTGGGTAATTTTATTATCCAATAACATCATTAACATCAGAGAAGAATGGCCTTTATCTGACTCTGAGTTTAATACTTACATAGCAACAAAGTATACTGCAGCAGAACTAGGAGCAGTTCATCACTATGAGACTGTTGCATACTTTGATACAAGAGGAAAATTAATTGTCCCAGCTGGCAAAACAGTAGACTCTAATTTTAGTGTAACCTACTTTGACTATGATGTACAAGATCAAGAGATTGTTGGAGAACCATATACCTTTGATTCATCCACAACTAAATTTGATTCTAATCTAGTTAGATTTGATATGGATGAACAGATTGTAATAAGACAAGGAAAACCATACACAATTAACCCAGTAAAATCAGTTAGTGTTTATGAGTATGAGATTGCTAAAAATGAAGAGAAGAGAACAATCTTTGTACTCAAACCAAGGTATCTACAGACAATTATAGATGATCTAAATGAGATCATGAACTATGGATTCTCATCTCAGTATGTAGATAAGAAAACTAAAAAGGGAGATGAACTAAGAGTCATCTCCCCAAGATAATCATTCTTCAGCCAGTCTCTGGAAGTAACTCAGAGCATCATCATCTTCATCATCAGAAGAGGATGAAGGACTTTGTTTTTGAGTCCCACCATACTTTCCCTGCAGGACCTCTTCATTTGTAGGGACAGGACCACGATCCTCATCCTCATCATCAAATGATTCATCTTGCTTAGGAGCAACCTTCTTACCAAGAACTGCTTTCAGACGAGCATCAAGTTGCTCATAGGACTTAAAGGTTTCTGGTTTGACAAACTCTTGCAGAGAATAAGACTTCTTCCAGATTGCTTCAAGCACATCATCATCAAAGTCACCAAGCACAGAGGTTGATTCAAACTCAGACTTGTCATAGTTCCAGTAACCATCTTTCTTGGTGATCTTCACTTTGAAGTTAGCACCATTCCAGAAGTCAAAAGGATCAATGGGAGTCTCATCATCAAACTCAGGTTGCATTGCAGCAGAGATCTTATCAAAGATCTTCTTGCCATACTTGAACAGGAACACCTTACCTTCATTCTCAGGGTGTGCCTTGTCACTCACAACATAGATGTTGCTGTAGTAAGAAAGTTTACGCTTCCTTTGACGAACAATTTCTTGGTTTGCTTTGCTGCCAGTGTTCCACAGTTCACGATTTGCTTCACACACTGGGCACTGCTGACCAATGGTGGTGAGACAGTTATCAATGAACCAACCACCAGTCCCTTGGAAGGCATGGTTGTACACCTTTGCCCAAGGAAGTTCTTCACCCTCAGGGGCAGGAAGGAATCGAATAACTGCAAATCCATTACCTGCTTTGTCCACTTCAGGTTTCCACAGACGATCATCAGTGGAACCACTTGAAGTATTCATCTTCTCTACTTCTTGTACCAGTTTAGAAGTCAGAGAACCAAGCTTGGATTGTTTTTTAAGATCGGCAAATGCCATTTGGATTACCTCGGATTAATTGGATTGATCTGATTAGGATCAGAGGACTATCCTACCATGGGCAGGATCCTCTGTCAATGCTATTTATCTGCCTCTCTGAGCAGTCTTTCTGAGTCCATCAATGGTTTGCCTCATAGAGGAGAATACCATGGAGATATCAGGGTTAGGACCAAACCCTAAGATCTTTGCAGACTCTACCATCTGCTCCTTCATTTTAACTGCATCAGGATCATCAGAAAGAGACAGTCTAGTATACAGAATTTGTTGCTTCTCCAGCAGATCATCAAGAAGATTAATGTGTGCTAACTTCTCATCTACATCCATATCAAAGAAAGAAGGGATCTCCTTGACAATCTTTCTTTGAATTTCTGCAATCTCGTCCATTTCTTTTTGGACCATTTCTGAATTGAAAAATGACATCTCAATCTCCTATAATTGTGCCCTTTAAAATCTTCTTATATCTGAACACATCGATATTTAGAAATGGTGTGTACTTCCTAATCTTTAAGGACACAGATTCCCAAATAGGATCTAAAAGTTTCTTGTCAAAATTATTCCTGATCAGGAATATTCTATCATAGATCACTAGTGTTTCAGGTGAAATGTTCCCGCTCAGGAACTTTTTTAATACAGGTGGATGACCCTTAGAACAATCAAATGCTTGGTCTAAAGTATACTCAGAGAACAAAGTCTCAGACTCTTGGGTAAAAATATACTGCAGACTCTGCTGCCTCTTGACCCACTCCTTGTAGTAACCTTCCCCTGCTCTGATGACATTACCAATCCAAAGACTGTTGGGATCATCTGCTTCTACAAAATTAGCGATGTAGAAGTTTTTAATCTCCTCATCGCTCTTTTGTCTGCTAAGTTTTTCAAACCAATACTTGTCTTTTCTTTTATTGAATGTCTCTACTGATGCTCTAGACTTACCTGCATATTTGTGATAATCATATTTCTCTTTACTAAAATGATTTTTCAATGCAAGGTATTGCTTGTAAGCATCAAAAGGTGTCATAGTAAAAGCTTTGCCCTAGAGGTTCTTTTTAAAAAATTTAAATTGATAGCATCACACTTAAGTTTTTCTTTGAGTGGTTTGCTGACTAACTTGCCAACAGATTCTACTTCAATGTTGTTCTGATCGCAATAATGAATGATTGCATCAATGTAATTCATGTCCTTGTTGACCTTGACTAGTTCCTCAATAATCTGAGAGAACTTTGCTTGGCACAAAAACTTTGATTCTAATGCTGACTTTAATTTACTTTCCATATTCCTTTAGTTTAAACTCTATGAAATCTTTAACATATTGTGAGAGAAGTTTAATGTATTTCATTTTATCATACTCTTCATAAACAACACAATCACCATCTTCACATGCCATAAGAATGACAAGTTTTTTAACAGGAATATCAGTCAGTTCATAGAACATGCAAGCATAAGCTGCTGCCTGAACAAAATAATGTTCAATCCATTCCCTAGGTTTTGCTTTTTTTGAGGTTTTAAAATCTATGATTGCCAGTTCACCATTATATTCAGCAATGCAGTCAACTGTTCCTGCTATACCTAACTGCTTACTGTATAATGAAGTTTCAAGTGCATAGATATTATTTATCTTATCTAATTCCTTCCCCATGATTTGAAATAACATTTCAGACATGGGATTAACATCACTATTACAATCTAGATTTTTGAGGTACTGTTCACACAGGGTGTGCATTTCAGTACCACGTCTAGTTGCTTGTTTGTTAACTCTATTTGCTTCCTCTTCTCCTACCCTTTTTCTCCACTGCTCAAAGATATGTTTGTTGTGGTGACTGGTAACAGAGGTGATGGAGACTAACTTTAGAAGTTCATCCCCATCAGGAATTTTGTAGTACCTTACACCATCAATGGTCTCCCTCTCTAATTGAGGGAGACTAATATCAACATGATTGAACATTAAAAACCTGCTGCCAATTTATTAACAATGTAAGATTTAACTAGACCAGATCTAACAATATCATCAACACCAAATTCAATAGTCTCAAATTCTGGCATTCTATTAATGATCTTCATGAAATCCATGATTCCATTTCTTTCATTAGTCTTTGTAAGATCTGATTGAGTGGCATCACCACAGAACATAATTCTGGAGTTATCACCAACTCTTGTAATTATACTATCAAGTTCATGGAAGTTCAAGTTTTGACACTCATCTACAATGATGATTGAGTTATCAAGAGTTGTTCCTCTAATAAAAGAAGTGCTCCAGAAAGTAATAGTTTCCTGTGACTTCAGGTTACCATAGAGCATTTCAAAGTCTGCATCAGATGGCATCTCAAACATGTACTTAACCATGTTCTTATATGGAATCTGATAGAGAGCAGACTTGTCATCATGATCCCCAGGAAGGAAACCAATCTCTCTTGTTGCTACTAGAGATCTAACAATAACAATCTTTTGATATGGAGTGATCTCACTCATCACATCTTTCAGTGCCAAATACAGAGCACAGAAAGTTTTACCAGTACCAGCACAACCATACACAAACAGATGTTTATCTGAATTGTATGCTTCAAACAGTTTTTCTTGATTGCTTGTAACTGGAGTAATGTCTAAAAGAAGATCAGTATTGATTGGTTTTCTTCTTTTCATTTGCTTTGCAGTCATGCCAATGCCAATTGGCTGCAAATCATTGCCTCTTCTTTTTCTTGCCATTAGATTTTCTTTACACGAGAACCAGGGGATTTTGATGCTTTTGCTAGGACGTCATTCCATCCAGGATTCTTGGAGATTAATTTGTTTCTCCAATCTCCAACTTCTCCTGGACTTGCACATCCTTCTGACCAATCACGCTTCCACTCAGGATTGTCTTTATACCACTGAGTAATATCATGAACACTCATCTCTACTTCTTTCTTTTCCCCAGTCTCTACATGGATAACAGGATAAATTGCCATAGGTTATTAATAATGTATAAAATATTTATTCTATGAGAAGGGATGGAGCATCTGAACACTCACTACATTTATCTCTTGTCCAACCAAGTGCTTCAGAAACAGTGGGGAACTGGCAAGTGAAAATGCACTTTGCTAATTCTGCAATTTCCATATGTTCTTTCTGGGTTCCATTGGCAGAACGCAGATTGATATAATGAATCCATGACCTGCATGATCCAGTCATGTAAATTCTTGTTGGGGTTGCAAGGGGAAGAACAAAACGAGCACACTCCTTTGCCACACCATGATCAAGAAGAGTTTTATACAGACCATTCGCTGCTGCAAAGTGCTCAGCAATACGACTTTGAAGAGTAAGTTTTTCATACTCACCAATATCATCAATAGAATTTTGACGATTCTTTGTGTCTTGTCTTCTAAGATCTGGAACAGGAATGTGTTCAGTCAGAAGACTTGTATCAGCATACCTTTGTGAAAATTCTTGAAATGTAAATGACCTATGACGTAAGATTTGAGCTGCTATGCCACGATTAGTTTCAATCTCAAGGGTCATAGTAGATTGCTCAAACACAGACCAATGATTGTGCTTAATACAATAACGTAGCAAACCTGCATAGTTTTCATTATCTTGATTTGCTGGATTAGAAACCCTAGCAATATATGCCATTGTTTGTTCTGCATCTGGAGTAACTGAAATGAGTTTAACTTTCTGAGTCATCCTTTTCCCCTTTCATATGTTTAAACTTGAGCGCTTTTTGAGCAATCTTTTTTGCCTTTCTCATGTACTTGAGCTCTTGCTCATCATACAACCAAGGTTGCTTCAAAGCAACCTTAGAGAGCTTTATGGTGTCTTGAAACCTCATCAGTATACCTCATCATAGTCTTCAGTAAAAGGAGTTACCATAGCATTTTCTTCTGTTGTAATTTGCATAGGAGGTCCTTCTATTTCATACTTTAAAGATTGCACTAGAAGTTCCATGTTTCTAACAATCATTCTAACCTTTTCTCTATCCATAAAAATGTATAGTCTCAATCAATTTTACATAAAAAAAGGGGGAAAGTCAATCCCCCCTTTTAATCTTAGGCAACTTGTGGTTGCTTTGCCATGTTAATTTGTGCAGCATGAAGGAGTTTTTCCTTCTTATCTTTTCTCTTAAGATATCTTACAAAATAGGTATTCATTTTGCTTCCTCCCAATTCCAGTTATTGCATGGACGATAGGCAACACCACGATACTTATTATGTGGATGTGCTGGTGCATGGGTCTCAGAATACCAATGTAGATATTCTTCTTTGGGTGCATCAGTATTATACTTGCACCCACGATATGTGGCTTGTGACATGGATTTGCTCCTTTACTAATGTAAAAGTGCGTTCCTTCGGTATCCCTACTTCCGTTTGCTATTTGCAAATAGCAAATGAACGTGCTTTATCTATAAGGATAATTTTGTAATTTTTGATACAGTTTTAATCTCTCTGTCTCCAATCATCTGGTTTGTCTCTGCCATCAGTGAAGAAATCTACAATCTCATCTACACTATTGAATCTATTGACACCAAATCTTTCATTTCCTGTGCCACCAATGTCAAGTTGATTCAAAAAATCATCCATATCTCCTTCCTTCATGTCAGGATTTTCTGCTGTTCTTCTTGCTTGTCTAAGTATTGTTCCAGCAGTTCTATTTACCTTTGCTAATTTCTCTGCCCATATCATGTCTTCTAAACTTACTTCCTCATGCTTAACTATTCTTTCACAGATTGCTTCTAGACGAAGACGATATTGGGTAGAAAGCATACAACTCTCCTGATATACTGGTATTTAGTGTTATCTCTCTATGTAACTGAGGGTATGACTTTGAGCAAAAAGTTGATGAATGATCATATCGCATCCAATCTTTGGGTTACAATCTCCACATGTGTAAACATCTACTGCTGCCTTACCTTCTTCTGGCCATGTATGGATACTAATATGACTTTCAGAAAGCAAACAAATCACAGTGACTCCTTGTGGATCAAACTTTTTTGAGATAGTCTGAACCACAGTTGCACCGCTTGCTATTGCTGCACACTCTAATAGATCTATAAGACATTGTTCATTATCTAAAAGAACAAATGAGCAACCATATAAGTTTAACAGATAATGTTTGCCCATTTCACTTCTTCTTTTTGCTAGTTGTTGACCCCCAAAGTTTAGGGTTTACTCTTCCTTCTGTTTGTTTAAAACTAATTAAATCTTCTCTATATTTGTCCCAGTAATAATCAAAGATATCTACTTTTTTATTTGCAATTACAATGTCATAAGTATTTTGATCATTATCATAATACTCAACTATGTACGCAGTATATGGTAATGACCTATCATTAGCAAGTTCTGGGTCACAATTTTTGTGAATAATTCTTACTGTCAATTCCTGTGCCTCCCACCTTATGATGAGAATGCTATCTCAGGAAATGCATCTTGCACTACTGCCTTAGTAATTTTAAACCTTTTATGGATCTGCTTATCCTTCATAAGACAAACAAGTTCTGCTTCAGAAGAATGAAGTGCTTCTAGAAGCTGAATAAACATAATTTCTTTTTTCATCTTTGTGGTGTTAGTAACACCTTTAACAAAGTGATTAAACTTTCTCCATTCATGAGAAAGTTTACTATGTTCTGTTCCCTCAGGGGCATCATTTGGAGTGTAAGGCACATCCCCATCAGGAAGATCTGACTGGACCTTATCCTCAAAATTCCAAATAAGAACTGCTCTTAGAGCAGGTGTATCATAGTGTCTTAAAATTTGTATTTTTTCGTCTCTAGTTTTAGCATTAGAAACTCTTTGAATAACTTCAGACACCAATTGATTTGGTGGCAATTTCATAAATTCATCTCCTTAATTAATCTTCAGGTTCGTCCTCCTCTAGATCTCCTTCAAATCTAAAGGCAATAATTTCATCAGGAATAACATTTCCATCTTCATCATACATCTCAGGATGTAACTTAGCAATCTGTTGAGACCAAGTATGTTCTCTATAAACCCATCCAACTAATCCCCCAACCACCATTGACATTACAAAAAACATTACAGAAAAAACTAGGGTAACTGCTATCATTGTCCTACTCCTTATTGACTGGGTTTCCTTATGTTTAAGGAAAAATTAAAGGAGATGGTTACTTCCCTTTTAAAGAAGGAAACCATCTTTTCAAAATTAAATGAAAATGTTTTTGGATTTGGTCTCCTCCTTCTTAAAATTAGTTCAACACCCCTGTTAATATCAGGAGTACTTGCATTATTTATAGGGGTCATCAAAGGAGATTTTGTTCCATAAGATACTTTACTGTATCTGAACACCCACCAAGATGGGTTTCTCCCATGACAACTTGAGGGAAAGTAGATCCCTCCCCAAACTCTGCATAGAATTCTTCTCTGGTAAAATCAGTTCCTAACTCATAACAAATTACAGGAGAACCTTTTCTAACACTAAGGTCAGATAGGACTGCCTTAACTTTATCACAATAAGGACAACCCTTTTTGCTGTAAACTGTGAAATTCATAACTTTAAATTCTTACTGGATGTGGTCTACGTTTGTCTGATTTAACAGCACATAACCATGCTGTTGTTACTGCTATATTATCTTCCCACCAATTAGTTTCAAGTCTAAACTCTTGGAATCTAATTGTGGTGTTTCTAATAAATTGTGCTTTGTCTGCTCTGGTGTAATACCAGAAACTATTTTGATTCCAAAAACTCACATGGGTTGGATCTTGCCATGCTCCTCTACCATCAGTAGAAGGAACTTCAATGAATGCCCAACCACCATCACAAAGAACCCTGTGGATCTCACTCATTGATTTGACTGGATCCTTTAGGTGCTCAAGTACATGACTTGCATTGATAACACCAACACTATTATCTGGCAGAGGAATACCATCATTAAGATCACAAATAATGTCAGCACCACACTGATCAATTGTCACATATCCTGGTCTTGGGAAAAGACCACCACCAATATCAACTTTCATCAGACCTTTTAGATCTGCATCTCTTTCTGCAAGAGCTTGTCCATATTGATGGAACAGTTCAAATGTTTTAATTTGAATGTCATCAATTCTTTCAGTTTGTGTGTTGTTGTTATCAGGAAGCCATCTATAATAATATAGGATCTTATCAATGAAGTGAAACTTAGTATTCAAATAAGATCTAATTACTAATTCATGATCATCACAAATATTCAGATCAGGATTATGTCCACCAATCTGATGATAGAAACTGGTTCTCCATGCTCTTACATGATCAGGAGCATACCAAATAATACCAATACTATGACTAGTAGCAGGAAAACTGTCAATCTTCATGAACTGTTCTCCTCTGAATTCCACCCACTTATGGGTCCACCCATTAGCAGCATTCCAAGGGATTTTATATTCATCCCCTCTCATATCATAAAGAAGATCTTCACTGTATGCAAATCCAACCTCAGGATCTTGGAAAGCATTATTAAGTTCTTCAAGACAATCTAAAGTCAACAGATCATCATGATCTACTTCAACAAGAACATCTCCCCTTCCTAAAAAGAAAGCTTTGTTTTTAATAAACCCAACATTTGGATTAGTAATACCAGTGTGAATTCTAACCTTAGGGTGATCTCTAATTTCTTGAGGAATATGATGGAGTTTACAATCTCCATTTAAATACAAAACCCATTCCCAATTTTCATAGGTTTGGTCACGAATAGTTTCATACAATTCCAATAAGAAAGGCATGTTCTTAGAGCTATGCTCTGGTGTGATGATGCTAAATTTGTGATTAATCATATCAATCAAAAAAGAAAATGTGAAATAGTCTAGAGTCTTCTATCTGTGTCCCAAAGTATTCTGATGCAGCATGAATACATTTAGCATCAAATATAACCAACCTATTAAAAATATTCCCAACTACATCTACTAATCTAAATTTAGTTTTATCATAAAACCCACCAGTAAATGCTTGATCAGAGTTAGGATCTGATTCCTGTCTAGCCCCATTTTCATGAGCATAAAAAGATGTTCCACACTGATATGGAGCATTAGGTGTTAAGTATACCATGCCAGCCCAGGTTTGTAAATCCCAGTGGTAAACTAAAGAATCTTGGGGAGTGCAGTATTGGAACTTTCCACACATGCCATACTCTTCCCAAACTTTAAGTTTGGTTCCCATAATTGCTTCTATTGCTCTTTTTGTTCCTGGAACAAAATGTTGATCTATAGTTCTTCTACCTTTATACCATTCAGATTGATCTTCATATTGTTGCTGCAAAGCGTATTCTCTTACAGCATAAGGATCAGAATAAAAGTTATCAACTATCCAAATCTTTTTATTGTATGATGGATTGACTGTACTATTTGTTAAGAACTTCATTATTATACCTCTCTATTTTTTCCATTGCTACATTCTTTAAATGCTCTAGGTAATTTCCTGTATCATAATAACAGTTATTGTCAATCAAAAACATAAATTCAGGGAAAGGATTTTTTCTTTCTTCTGTTGTGATGTAGTTTAACATTCCTATGGCAGTTGTTGGATCATCCTGTTCCAAACAAATTTCAATTAATCTAACTAAATGTTCATTCCTTCTGGGACAAAACTTTCCAGCTCTATTAAAAAACTCAATGGAAGTTTCTAAGTCTCCAAGTTCTTTAGAAACATGGGCACAAAGATACATGGCAAAATAACCAAATTCATCTATCCTAGTTGGAACAGAAGTTTCTCTATATCCTTCATGGTTATGACAAACATATTCATAAAAATAATAGACTGCTCTTCTAGCATACTCTTCTTGTTGACTTTTTCCTAAAGGAAAATTGTTATAAAAATGGGCATCAAAATAACTCTTACCAACATACCAAAAATGATAGTTGTCTGTTAGTAATGTATTTTCTCTTATTAACTGCTCTTCTAATTTAAGAGCATCACTTACATACTTTGTTGGACTAGAATAACTTTCACCATCATTAGTCCCTATGTGCCTGAAAGATTTAGGAAGATTAACTCTTTGGAAGTTCTCTCCAATACCATCAATCTCTAGAGAAATTGTTTCATGAATTAAATCATGATTAAATTTCCAAGGCATTCTGGAATTCCAAATCCATGCTCTGTAGTAGGTAATACCTGGAGCAATAGATGGGACATGAAAACTTTGAATGGAAGTATCATTAAAAATTGTCCAATCAAAATCATTATCAACTTCCATATATTCATCACAGTCCATTTTCATGATCCAATCACAACCATGGTCTGTCTTTAAGCATGTCTGTAATAGATGATCTCTATTCCATCCAAAGCTTACCCACCCCTCATCAACTTGATAGATGAATCCTGGAACTGGGTGCTCTTCAAAAAAATCCCTAACAACTTCTGGGGTTCCATCTGTTGATCCATTGTCCTGAAATACCCAGTAATCAATATACTTATAAGAAGATTCCAACATCCTGCGAATGGTTTTTGCCTCATTCTTGAACATTGTAATCATTACAATTTTAGTTGTCTTGTTCATGCAGATCTTCTCTCAATTAATTCTAAGATTTCAGGATTGTATCTTTGATCACCATATGGAGAATACAATGCTCTCTTTCTTTCCTCTACATCAGGAGGTGGATCAGTCAAATAATAAAAAGCAATACTCTTTCTATACGCTCCTTCAGGACATGTTAATGGTTCTGGGAATCCATGCCATGATTTTTGAGTAGTATCAAAAAGAACTGCTCTATTAAATACATTTTCTATGACAACTCTTTTGTCTTTTGGTCTATTAATTCTAGTATCATGTGTCCAAAGTTCTAGTCCACCTCCCCATTCAGGATTCCAATCTTCTGTTAAGTATAAAATTAAATTTAATTTTCTTTGAAGATTTAATTTTGGATGAAGAGAGTAGTCTAGATGCACATTTAGTTTACCACCTGTCCCATGAATATGCCACCCAGCTCCATGTAATCCTATATCAGGGTAAAGACTTTTGATTCCAGTTAGGTCTTTAATCTTTTGTACAAATTCTGATGAAGCAAGATACATGAAGAACTGATATGTCTTAGGAGGAAACTCCCACCAGTCATTGCATGTTTTTTTATTCTCTAATGCATTGTCATAGCAATACCATTTAGGATAATTGTAATCCATGAACTCACTAGAAAGTTGTCTAGCAATTTCTACAGAAGTAAAATTATCAATTACCCAATAATCAAAAGGTTCTTTCATCAGTATACTGTATTAAAGAAAAATGTTTGGAACAATCTACCACTGCTCATATCAGATCCAAAGTAATCTATAGAAGCATGATACAAACTTCCTGGATATAAGATCAATCTATTATATACATTCCCTATTCTATCAACTATTTCCCATTTAGTCATGTCATATGCATCTTCACCATGATCTTGATGCCCTACAGATCTCCTTTCACCAGATGCTTTATGTTTGTATAGTGCAGTACCACCACTTAGGGGAGCATCTGGAGTTAGATAACAAACCCCAGCCCACATATTATTATAATCAGAGTGGATCCAAGTCCTATCCATTGATGTGCATAACTGAAATGCTCCAGTGTATCCATCTCCCTGTTCATTGAGTAACCAATCAGTTACTCCTCCTGCTGCATGAGATACTAAAGCATTAATAACTTCCTTAAGACTATCATTAAGAAATGATTTTGTCCTAAGTCCAGGATAATTTCCTCTAACAGAAAACTCTTGGGATAAAGCAAATGCCCTTACATCATCTGGATTATTATAAAAATCATCAGCAATAATAAGATTAACCTTCATTCCAATATGCTCCTGTTCTAGAACAATATTTTACATTAGGATCTATAGTTTTAAATCCTTCCCATCCAGGTTCTCCTTCTGCAACTCTCTTGCCATGAAAGTAATCACCAATATGATTGACCATCATGCCTCCTTCACTGGTCTTCAAAAGACCAGCACCTAAACCATACTTTCCTGCAAGATACTGAGCAATAACAGACTCTGAAGGATTGTATCCTGTCTCTTCTAAGATAGGTTCTTTAGCAATCCATGCTGGATACAATGACATCAACATCCAAAAATATGGAGTTGCTTTTTCATATCTATAATTCTTAAAGATTACATCATCTTCTTTTGCACCAATATCTTCTGTCTCAAAAGTATACCAATTGTTTCTCTTCAATTGTATTTGAGAAAGAGTATTATCCTGTTGGAGAAGTTCAATCATATCCATTATTTTTAATGGATACATTACTTCAACATCATCTTCATGATGAAAGATATAATCATAGTCTCTTTGTTTAACCAAATCAAAAAGTTCTTGCCAGGTTTTTGTAATACCTTGATTTTGTTCATGGAAAATAACTTCATTGTATCCATGAGATATTACAAATTCTGCCAGAGATTCATTGTCTCTACCAATAGGATAATCATCAATAAAAAGATGATGTACATCCAATCCACTAAAGTCTAACTTTTTGTTTGCATCAAATGTTTTCTTAAGGAACTCTACCCTATTGGTAGAGAAAACTACATGAAGTAATTTCATTGGGATTCCATACTATCTGTATTATGTATCTTGATATTATTGTGCTTCCTCGCACAAATACCACGTGCATATGCACGTGTCATGCTGTTCAAATTAGAGCATGGTTGTTGAGATTCTCCACAGTAAGGACAAACTGATTCCTTTGGATCATCATACTTAAACTTGGTCATACTACAACAGGTTGTCCTTCACCTTCTGGAAGACTAATTTGTGGAAGTTTATTTCCTCTACCCCTTAAATTCCAAGGATCAACACCCTCTGGAATTGGATCATCCCACTTACCACCCAAATCAACAATCTCATTTGTTGGTAATGCTTTAGGAACTTCAACATCAATCACTGGACTCATGAGTGTTTTGTTTTTTACAACTTCACGATTTGGCGTGTCCAGTCTCATCACCATTTTTGCATCTTCAAAACTACCACAATCACAAATTTTTTTATGAGTTCTTCTTTCTCTTACTGTGAAATAATCTTCACTGTTGTACTTGTTCATCTTCCTGTTCTTTTTCTTTATTATAGAGTGGTTGTGGTTTCCTGTAAAGGTTAGGCCAGGTATCCCTGATAATTTCTGCTAGTTTGTAAGGTGTTTCTGAAGTAATCATATCGACTAAAAAGGGGGTGAACCCACCCCCATCTTGAGTAGTTTACAGAGCATTGCCTCTTGGCAACACTTCCTCTGGGAACACAAAGTTCTCATGAGGTTGATCTACAGGTGCCATCCAAGCACGTAGACCTTCATTAAGCAAAATGTTCTTAGTATAGAAGGTTTCAAACTCTGGATCCTCTGCTGCTCTAATCTCCTGACTCACAAAATCATAAGCACGAAGATTAAGGGCAAGACCAATGATACCAATACTGGAAGTCCAAAGACCCATGACAGGTACAAAGAGCATAAAGAAATGAAGCCAACGCTTGTTACTAAAAGCAATCCCAAAGATCTGCGACCAGAATCTGTTTGCAGTGACCATAGAATAAGTTTCTTCTTCCTGCGTAGGCTCAAAAGCCTTAAAAGTGTTTGCTTGTTCACTATCTTCAAATAGAGTGTTTTCTACAGTAGCTCCATGAATTGCACAGAGCAGTGCTCCACCCAGTATACCAGCAACTCCCATCATATGGAAGGGGTTGAGGGTCCAGTTGTGGAAACCCTGAAGGAACAGAAGGAACCTGAAGATCGCAGCAACACCAAAAGAAGGTGCAAAGAACCAACTAGACTGTCCCAGTGGATACATCAGAAATACTGAGACAAACACTGCAATAGGACCAGAGAAAGCAATAGCATTATAAGGTCTAATACCTACAAGTCTTGCAATTTCAAATTGCCTAAGCATGAATCCAATCAAACTAAAGGCCCCATGGAGTGCCACAAAAGGCCAGAGTCCCCCAAGTTGGAACCACCTGACGATATCCCCTTGAGCCTCAGGACCCCAGAGCAGAAGAAGAGAATGACCCATAGAATCTGCTGGAGTAGAAACTGCTGCAGTAAGAAAGTTTGCACCCTCAAGATAGCTGGACGCAAGACCATGAGTGTACCAACTCGTAACGAAAGTTGTCCCAGTAAGCCAACCACCAAGAGCAAGGTAAGCAGTGGGAAAAAGAAGAAGTCCAGACCAGCCAACAAAAACGAAACGATCTCTTTTAAGCCAGTCATCAAGTACATCAAACCATCCTCTCTGTGAAATTGGTTGTGAAAGTGTAGATGAAACCATTAATACCTCCGAAATAAAAAGGGGTCCTAAGACCCCAATTTGTAGTTTTGTTTATTGTATCAACCAATTGCAGGTGCAGTGAGAGCAACAGGAGTTGCTTCAGAAGCAGCAAGGTCAAGAGGGAAGTTGTGAGCATTTCTTTCATGCATTACTTCCATACCCAGACCAGCACGATTGAGGACATCTGCCCAAGTGTTAATCACTTTACCTTGAGAATCAACAATAGACTGGTTGAAGTTGAAACCATTGAGGTTGAATGCCATGGTGCTAACACCAAGAGCAGTGAACCAAATGCCAACTACAGGCCATGCAGCAAGGAAGAAGTGAAGTGAACGAGAGTTGTTGAATGATGCATACTGGAAGATCAGACGACCAAAGTATCCATGAGCAGCAACAATGTTATAGGTCTCTTCTTCTTGACCAAACTTGTAACCATAGTTCTGTGACTCATTCTCAGTGGTTTCACGAACCAGTGAAGAGGTTACCAGAGAACCATGCATAGCAGAGAACAGAGAACCACCAAACACACCAGCAACTCCAAGCATATGGAAGGGGTGCATCAGGATGTTATGTTCTGCCTGGAACACAAGCATGTAGTTGAAAGTACCAGAAATACCCAGAGGCATTGCATCAGAGAAAGAACCCTGACCAAAAGGATACACCAGGAACACTGCAGAAGCAGCAGCAACAGGTGCAGAGTAAGCAACACAGATCCAAGGACGCATACCAAGTCTGTAAGAAAGTTCCCACTCACGACCCATGTAAGCATAGATACCAATCAGGAAGTGGAACACAACCAGTTGGAAAGGTCCACCATTGTAGAGCCACTCATCAAGAGAAGCAGCTTCCCAAATGGGGTAAAAGTGCAGTCCAATAGCATTGGAGGAAGGAATTACAGCACCAGAAATAATGTTGTTTCCATACATGAGAGAACCAGCAACTGGTTCACGAATACCATCAATGTCTACAGGAGGTGCAGCAATAAAAGCAACAATAAAGCAAATTGTTGCAGCAAGCAGACAGGGGATCATCAGAACCCCAAACCAACCTACATATAGGCGATTGTCTGTTGAAGTAACCCAGTTACAGAATTGATCCCAGGTGTTAGTAGATTGTCTTTGAGCAATTGTAGCAGTCATTTTTATTAAAAGAAAGTAAAACCATCAGGGAAATGGTGGAGTTACTATTCCCCAGTCACCCTCAGACTGGGTATGAGAGACTGTGTTTTACCTCCCCATAGGTCTCGGTTAGGAAGAGGGCAACTGTTAAGAACTTGTTACATTCCTTAACTTGTTGATATATTTATCATACCAGACCTCTTCAAACATGTCAAGGCAATAAATACAGGAGTAGCATAAGGATGTCTGATGGCTAAGTCAGCTAACAAAGGTAAGAAGGGTAGTGCAGGTTCTGCAAACAATAAGAAGCAGAACTCAGGGAATGCTACTGCTAAGAAAGCAAAGAATGGCGGCAAGAAAAAATGATTGAATTGGTTGCCTTCATGATTGTTGGTTATGTTGAGACTAGTCCTGGGCAATGTCAAATTGATTATTGGAGATATAATGACATTCATTCACTTACTGTCCCATGCCACGAGAATGGAACACTCCAAAGAGGGAGTGTTGGAATGCTCCCATCCATCAAATACTTAAAGCCATAGACAACCACACAAGATTGTGGATGGAGACTGGTGATTACTGGCATGAAGAACAAGCACAGATATTAAGAAAATATGTAAAAGATCTAAAAGTTTGGATCCATAGGCAAGAAGGAAAATAAGATAAATAGTTGGCAAGAACTATACATAAGAAAATGAAAAGACTTCTACTAGCCTTTTCGTTATTCTTTATCACCCCTGTAAGTGCTGCTGAAATTACATCAAGAATAACTGACTCTGTACAACTTAAGGTTGATGCTGCTGCTTCACAAGCATTAAGAGTAGGTGGACAATACTCAGTTTCTGGCACTAATATTCAATCCTCTACATTTGGTGGTGTAGGTGGTGCTGGCACATATTCAGTTAACACTGCTGGTCAAGCATTTACTTTCTCTGAAAGTTTAATTGAAGCAGATACTACACCTGCATCAGTGTCTACTGGAGCAATTGCCCCCTATGGAAATATTACCTCTACTGCTGCTGGTTCTGCTGGAAGCCTTGCTGGTACTCTGTCTGGGACAGGGGTTCCTACAGTAACTGCTGGTGGTGCTGGTACAACAGCAACAGGTCAAAGATCTATTGAATTAAGCGTATTTAAATGAGACTTATAACTCCTGCTCTGCTTACAGCAGCAGGAGTCATTTGTACTCCTGTTTATGCTGAGAGTGTTGTACCAAACTTCACCAGAGGAACCATCACTGCAACCACAGAAACAACAACAAAAGTTATAGAATCCATTCGTCAAGTTGAATATACAACTGGCACATCATACACTGTAACTGGCACCAACATTAACATTCCTAGTAATCCACAACCAGGAGCGAACTACACCATCATGAACCAAGGTGCTCCATTCCAGTTCAGTGAAACCTATCTAGGACCTGGAGTGGCAAAAGAAACATGGATAGATCGCACCACAGAAAGTCAATCAGTTACAAACTCTGTATCTGTCTTTACTCAATGATGCTTCCTGCTTTTGCACAGCAAGCACCATCCAATACAAACATAGCAGGACCCTCTGCATCTGCCACTGGTAATGTAACCAACCAGGCAGTTCAAGTGCTACAGGGTCCTTTTGCTTTGAATACTTATGGTGGTGGTGTTAGTTGCCAAGGTCCTACCATGAGCTTTGCTCCATTTATATTAGGAACTGGTAATGGAAATGATGATCCAGCAACTTACAAATCCTACAGTGGCAACGCTGGGTTAAGTTTTGGTTTCAACTTTCCTCTTGATGGATCACTACAAGAAATATGTAAGACAAGGGCAAAAGTTGAAATTGCCAGACAACAAGCTGAAGCAGATAAAGCAAGACTTGATTTTGAATTAGTTAGATTATTGAAGTGTGGTGAGGCAATGAAGAATGGAATATCATTTCATCCTCAATCACCTTATCATAAAATCTGTGCGGATGTAGTTGTCAAATACCCACAAGCATCTAAATAAAATTAAAAATGTTTATAGCAAAAAGAATTGCTTTCATGAATGAAGTTTTGTACTTTGAAGAAGATACAAAATGGACTCCAGATAGATCAAAAGCAAAACAATTTAATACTAAAAAAGAAGCAATTAAAGAATCTGATAGAGCAGGTCTTTATGAAATTGTATTAGAGGAAGTAAAATGAAACAAGTAGCATTAGCATTATCAATTGTTAGTTTAAGTATCAGTGGGGCACTTTGTTATGGTGCTTATGTAACCTACCAGAAAGCACAAAAAATTCTTGACAATCCAGAGGAATTTGTTGGTGCTGTAGTGGAGAAACAAGTCAACAAAGCATTTCAAAATCTACCTATTCCAGGATTAAAAGGGGGAACTTTAGAACTAGGATCTCTAAATAAAGAGAAGTTTAAATTACCATTCTAATGGCTGACAAAGATCCTTACATCTATAGAATAAGATCAGTCCACAAAGTAGTAGATGGAGACACTATTGACGCTGATATTGATCTTGGTTTTGATATCTCCCTTACTAAGCGAATTCGTCTTGCTGGTATCGATACCCCAGAGAGCAGAACAACTGATGCAAATGAAAAGAAACTTGGTCTTGAAGTTAAGGAATGGCTCAAAGAAAGATTAAACTTTGCCAAAGATATTATTATCAAGACAGAGTTACCTGATAGTACAGAAAAGTATGGGCGTATCATTGGACATCTGTATATTAATGGAGAAGAAGTATCAATCAATAATCAAATGATTGCTGAGGGATATGCTTGGGAATATGATGGAGGCACAAAGAAAAAAGATTTTAATTTACTCTTAGAAAAAAGAAAGGCTTACAAACAATCTCTCTAAATAATATTATTAAAGACTACAATATTAATGACTGCTCCAGTAAAAATAAATTTAGTTGTTAATCAAAAGTCTAGTTTTGTTGCAGGGTTCATTGTAACTGATCAAGATGATAATAAAATTGATTTAGCAGGATATAGTATTGAAGCAAAACTAAAAAAAGATTTTACTTCTCCATCCACTGTTAGCTTTGCAACAACTGCAATAGCACCAACAACAAATGGAAAGTTAGAAATTTCTTTAACACCCAATCAAACTGCTCCTTTGAGTGGTACTTTCGTGTATGATGTAACTATTACTAATACATCAACCAATTTTAAAACTAGAATTGCTGAAGGAAATATCAGAGTAGATCCAGGTGTAACCTAATGCCAGACCCACAATATTTCAAAGTATCATTAATCCCAAATAAAAATTATGCTTCTGAAATAAGAGGTCAGGAGTATACAGCATCAATCACTCAAGGAGTTAGAGGACCTCAAGGGTTTCAAGGAGTTCAGGGCGCTCAAGGTCCTCCCTATGTAATTGGACCTCAAGGTTTTCAAGGAGATTCTGGTCCTCAAGGTGTACAAGGACCACAAGGATTCCAAGGTCTTCAGGGATTCCAAGGAGAAGTTGGTAACATAGGACCACAAGGAATACAAGGTCCTCAAGGTCTTGGACCACAAGGGTTTACTGGACCACAAGGAGTTCAAGGACCACAAGGAGTTCAAGGACCTCAAGGATTTGGTCCTCAAGGTTCTCAAGGTAACGCAGGACCTCAAGGTTCACAAGGATTTCAAGGAAATCAAGGATATGGTCCACAAGGACCACAAGGTTCAATTGGAAATATTGGACCTCAAGGTATACAAGGACCTCAAGGTGTTGGTCCCCAAGGACCTCTTGGTCCCCAAGGAGAAAGTGGACCTCAAGGAGTACAAGGTCCTCAAGGATATGGACCTCAAGGATCTACTGGACCACAAGGTATCCAAGGTCCTCAGGGGGTACAAGGTCCTCAGGGATATGGACCTCAAGGTGAAAGAGGACCTCAAGGAATTATTGGACCTCAAGGCGCACAAGGAATAGGACCACAAGGATCTCAAGGATTCCAAGGGTTTATTGGTCTACAAGGAGCTCAAGGTTCTCCAGGAAATCCAGGATCTCAAGGAATTCAAGGTCCTGTAGGAGAAAGAGGACCTCAAGGAGTACAAGGTCCACAAGGAGTACAAGGTCCACAAGGATTTGGACCTCAAGGTGCTCAAGGAGTACAAGGAGATCAGGGACTACTAGGACCTCAAGGTCCAGCTAATGGACCAATAGGTCCACAAGGTTCTCAAGGAATTCAAGGTGCCCCTGGAAGTCAAGGGTTACCAGGGTTTCAAGGAAACTCAGGATTAGCAGGATCTCAAGGACCACAAGGACCAGTGGGACCTCAAGGGTTTAGTTATTTTATTCCCACAGCAACAGGAATACATACACTTTCTAATGTTGGCATTGGAACCACAAACGCAACATCAACATTAGTTGTAATTGGAGATGCTAAAGTTGGAATTAACACCTCACAAGGAGTAATATTAACATCCCCAAATGGAACTCAATATAGATTGATAGTAGATAATTCTGGAAACTTATCTACTACATTAGTCTAAGAGTGAAACTCTTTGTACTGCCTTTGTTTATCCTTTTTCTGTTCTTTCTTAAGTAACTTATTGACTTTCTTCAAGGACTGACTTTTCTCAAAAGCAAAGTATATCTGTAGTTCATATGGGGTAAGATCTCTACTCAGGAGTTTCTTACCCCTTACAAATATCTGTTGAACTACAGGTTTCATTTTGTTTACCATCCATTCCACCAAAGATTTGCCAATAAGAGCCGCAGCAACAGAGGCAGTAGCAGTAGTCCCAGCAAGAATAACCTGCTCTTTAGGTGGGATGGGGACTTGTCCAATAATTGGAACTTCAATTACAGGAACTCCTAAGTTATTAGATGGTGGCAATCCATCAGAAGACTCTTGAGAGGGTGGGGGTTGAACAACCTGAGGCAGTTGAGGTACAGGGGTAGCATCAGGAAGTCCCCTATTTTTTTCTTGTTGTTCCTCTTCTTTCTTCTTTTGTTCTGCTTTTACAGCAGCATCAAACTCTTCCTGTGTTGGCACATCAATCACAGGATAATTTATTGAAGGGTCTGGTGCCCTAAAAATAGGCAGTGTCAGACCCTGTGTTACAGGAAACTCAAACTTCTGGGCGGGTAGACGCTCTACTGTAGTCTGGGGAATCCCCTGGATCACAGTTGGGGCAACCTGCTGTTGAGGTATCTGCTGCTGCGATATCTGCTGGAGGTTCTGGTTCTGGAGTGGGTTCAACTCCTGTGATATTGGGCTCCCTACGAGTTTGATCTCCATCTTTATCATCTCCTTTCTTCAGAGTGTCAACTCCAAAGGTTGCAGCTGCAGCAGTAAATACTGTAGCAATAAATGTTGGGTCCATCTTAGCAAGAAGACCAGCATAAGATGCAGTGAGTAATGCTGCACTCCAGCTCAATACAGTAATTCTAACAATAGTGCTCATACATCTTTCCTTTTTCTGTGGCGTATCGCTCATCATTCTATGAATGAAGTTTCCTCTATATTTAGGATTAGAATCTAAATTTAACTTTAACTGCTGCTGAGTTGTTTGTTAATCCATCAGCAACAGAATGAGTTCCCTCCACATATAGTACTTCTTTAACATCTATTGATGCAGTTGCACTATATGAATTGTCTGTAGCATAGGATCCTTCTACACTCACTCCAATTACATCTTTCTTCTTGCCCCCAAATCTGGTTTCAAGTTTAAGACCTGCTTCACCAACATGAGTAGTTTCATTAACTGCTTCTACAGTTCTTGCTGATTCAGGAGAACCAGTTTCTGTATAAGCATCTCTTTTGATATTAGAAACAGTATAACCTAAGAATGGTTTAAACCATCCAGAGTTATTCACATACAATCTATTGTTAACCCACCATTGCTGACCATCAACCTTAGACCAATTACCAAACAGATACTCAACAGTTCTAGCAACATCATACTTATCTTGAGAAGCACCAGCATTTGTAACAAGTGCTACATCTCTACCATGGAAACTATTAAAGATTCCCACATGCTGTCTCTTAAGGTGTGAGATGCTATCTACACCTTTGAGTTCAGAATAGATATCATTATATTGTGCGCCAACAGTCCATCCTTTTGTAAGTGCTAACTCTACACCACCACCAAATACTGTTGATTGTGCTTCATAACCATCAGCATTATAGGAATGCATGAATCTATTAGTTTCAAATATCCTAAACTTTTTCTTGTGGTTGACCAGTGGTTCATGATTAAGTGTGTTATTGACAGCACCACTGATACCATCAAGAACTTCTAATTGATCAATACGACCAGAATATTCAGCATACTGATGAGAAACTGCAGACTGACTTGAACTACTTGTGGTAACTACTGGTGTTCCATTTGTGACTACAGTTGAGTTATCACTGTAAGTATCAGTAGTGACTGGTGTTGTTGTGGTAGTTGTTACTGTTGTAGCAGTGACTGTGGTAGCAGCATCAAAGTTAAGTTTTTGTTTTCCACCACTCTCTGAAGTTGCATGAGTGATAACAGTGTTTGATGTAAATGTAGGAGCACCAACATTTAAAACAACATTGTTAGTAACAACAGAACTTACAAGTGTTGGTGGTGGAGGTGTACCTCCAGTTTCATAAATGTCAAGGACTCCATTATTGTTAGCATCACCAGAAAGAAGACCAGCAGATAAAGTTACAGTTCCTGTGCGAATAACTTGTGATGATGGATCCCAATCCATCGTTGGTTGAGCAATAGGATTATAAGTGAATTGATAGTCTCCTGCTGTTAAACCATTAAAGGTTACACCCTGCCAGGTGTAACTCTGAGTTATTCCATAAGCTGCTGATGGATCTCCATAAGGGATTAAGTTAGTTCCATCAGACATAAAATAGTTTGTACCAGGAATTAATCCTGTTGGTTCAGTATTTGAAAGTAAAGTCCAGTTAACTGTTGTTGGTGAAAATGCAGTTCCATTGACACCTTGAAGAGTCATAGAACCTTCTGTAAAATTAGTTCCAGCGTGCCAGGAACCATACCAGAAAGTTACTGTTCCATTGCCCCCACCAACATATCCTAAAGAGTTGGTGTGTGCTAATGCTGCTGTTGGCACTCCAAATAAGAGCACAGAGGTCGCAGCAAGCGCCTTTTGTGTGATAGACATAAAAATACAGTGGTGTTGGTTATTGTGATTCTCTAGAATCTACAAAGACCAACCCACTGTGGAGTGGTTCAACTCAATGGTTGAAACTATTTAGTTATCCCTTCTTCCAAGCTTCCCCTTCTGCTTTTCTTCTTCTAGCAAGACCTGCCTCTACATTTGAACCAGGATTTCTGTAAAGATATAAAGCATCAGGAACTTGATCCCATTCCTTATTCTTCAGGCGTTTAGTAATAGTATTAAAGTTATCACCACCGTAAAAACCGGCACCAAGATTATAAGCAAAGCTGAGCAGAGCGCCTCTTTTTCCATCTGACATTTCACTCCAATGTGGGATTTTTCTAAGGGATGGGAGAAACTGATTCTTGCACTGACTAATCAACAACTCATCTGCTTCCTGTTGAGTGATTGTGTCACCCATTTGGAATGGAGATCCATCCTTTTTACGAGTTGATCCCCAGCCAATTGTGATTGGAAGTCCACCTGTAAGAGGATCAGGGTATGCCTTGAGATGGCATCCCTCAAATTCCTTGATGAGTTTAATGCCTGTCATAGGCATATCATCACCACCTGCAACAGGAGCAGAAGCTGCAGCAGCAGGAGCTGGTGCAGCATTACCCTTTTTTCCTCTGTAGATCTCCGCCCAGTCAACATTGTCCTCAAGGAACTTAACCGGTAGGTTATCCTCTAACCACTGTACTGCTTTAACATGATTAGGGTTCTTCTCATCATAGAATTTGAAGAAGTTGTGTAAATCTATTCTTGCCATTGTTTGTTCTCCTATCAGTCGAAAATTCTTCCCCAACCATCGTTGCCACCTGGACACCAACGATGCTTAAGAACTGCTTTTGTGTAAATGGTCTTCTTACCATTTGTCACTGGACCAGTATAGTTATCATTCAGAGAACCATATGGATCATTGACATAATATCCTTTGCCATCTGGAGTCTTTCCAATTACAACACACATGTGCCCACCAGTAGGTGCAGAAAGAGAACCCCTATGGAGTATGCCAATAACAACGGGCTTTCCAGAGTCCAAACTTTTATCAATATCAGCAAAAGATAGATTGTAACTAAAGTGTGACTTAACACCATAACCTGCCAAAACCTTCGTCTGTACGGCATGGTCAGTTGTATCGCCAATTGCAAATACTTTCTTAACATATTCGTCATCGCCTTTGATTGAACCAGGCTTTAGAAAAGCAAGACACATAGCACAAGAAGAACTGTTACAAGTTCTGTGTGCATCTCTGTAGTTGTCTACTTGGTTAAAGTATGGAACTGCAAGAACCTCTGGAGTTGGTGGTTTGGTTCTGAAAATTCCAATCCAATCTGTCTCTGAATCATCCATGAATTCAGCAGGGAGGTTATCCTCTAACCACTGTACTGCTGCTACATGATTCGCATTACCATCATCATAATACTTGAAAAAGTTATGAAGATCTAAAGTCATTATCCTCGTAATAGCACTGAGCTATTTAGCTTTAGGCATTAAAAAACCCCCTATAGGGGGTTCACTATTATACAGGAGAAAGTTCTCTTGTTTTAGATTTCACATATTCAAATACTTTCTCTGGAGTAGTCTCCTCATAAGGGTCTGATGTGGCATTATCTCTTTGACCACCTTCCAAGAATAGTTTCTCGATGACTCCATTATCCACAACCATAGCATAACGCCAAGAGCGATCACCGAAACCAAGGTTAGACTTACTGACAAGCATTCCCATAGAACGTGTGAAGTATGCATTGCCATCTGGGATGAGTTTTACATTCTTGATATTCTGATCTTGTGCCCAGGCATTCATTACGAAACCATCATTAACAGAAACACAATAGATGCCATCAATCCCAAGAGCCACAAAATCATCGTACTTCTCTTCAAATCCAGGGAGTTGATAAGCAGAGCAAGTAGGAGTAAATGCACCAGGGAGAGAGAATACAATAACACGCTTACCATCAAATAGATCAGCAGATGTTCTATTTACAAACTCACCATTTTCTCTGAATACAAATTCTACTTGAGGAATTTGGTAACTTTCTTTACGCATACTTACCTCCATCAAAAAACTCCAGGAATAATCTGTCCAGTGACAAGATAAGAAACTACTCCAGCAACAAATCCAAGCATTGCCAGACGAGCATTGAGGATCTCTGCCTCAGGGGTAAAACCGAATTTCATTTTTGTTCTCCTTGATAGGGGTGTTGTTGTTTAAGGTTTGGATCTGGTTTAGAATCCACTTTTTCTTTTACAGGTTTGATGACAATGAACTTGTCATTCTTTAAAGTGCCTGCCACTTTTACTTCAAGTTCTAGATTATTCCAATCTAAACTTTGGAGGGCAACACCAAGTTGCCCAAGCATTCCAGCACTCACAGGTTCTCTTCCTGCTCAGTGAGGATCACACAATCAGACTTGGGATATGCTACACAAAGGAGAGCAAATCCTTCTGCCATCTGATCATCATCAAGGAAAGATTGTTCTTCATTATCAATCTCACCAGAAACAACTTTGCCAGCACATGAAGAACATGCACCTGCTTTACAAGAATAAGGAAGATCAATATCTGCTTCTTCAGCAGCTTCAAGAATATATTGATCTTCAGCACACTGAATAGTGGTTTCAGTGCCGTCAGGAGATTGAAGAGTAATATTGTAAGTAGTCATTAGTAAGTTTCGGAAAGTTTTTCTACAGATACTGCCAACAAAACAAAGAAGGCAATACTAATAATTGTAAAGATGAATGAAGTCATTGTCAATCAATTGTCAGAAGATTCCGAAGAAGAGGTTGCCAGTGAGTACATAAGAAAGAGCACCAGCAACAATGCCGACCATAGCCCAGCGTCCATTATACTTCTCCTTTACTTGGTTGGGGGTATCCATACCATAGTTTTGATAGTACATGGTAGGTTCTTTGGCAAACATATTCTGTTGACCAAGTTCATTAGTTGTTACAGTCATTTAACTTTTGTTTCAGATTGTTACAACAGTATATAGTAAAAATTAAGGGGAGTCAAGCTCCCCCAGTAGTCATTTATACCTAATATTGTTAGGAGACTCTAACAATATTAGAAGGTATAGCGAACTTTTAGTTCACCACCCATGTCAAATACATCCGTCACACCACCAAGTTCACCAGTAACTTTGGCTTTCAGAGCAAGTTTCTCAGCAAGAGGTGCAGTCACACCAACTTCACCAACAGTAACATATTCATTACGAACAGAGGTTACAGTATTCCACTCATAACCAGGACCAATTTCAGCATAAACATTTACGCCTCCACCAACAGGTGCTTCATAACCAATACGAAGTTCAGTTTGGGCACCTTTGTAGTCACCACCAGATAGGGCAGTGGTGGTTTTAGACTCCACATAAGGAGCTGCCATAGCAGGAGCAGAAAGGAGAAGTGCTGTTGAACTTAAAATAATAGACTTCATAAATTGTATTTTTTTCTAAACTATAAAGACAGTCTAAGGTTTCTTAGACTGTCTTTAGAATATAACATTTTCTTCAGATTGTCAACCTATCAGTGGTTCCCAGAATCCATAGAATTCATAATCTAACAATTCTTGTGTTCCAAGTTCTGGTGGTCTATTCTTCCAGAAGTTCATAACACCTTCTACATTTTGTTTATGAAATACTTCAATATGATCCTGGTGAATACCAGAATCAAAGTCATACCTATAAGTAAACATAGGCATAGAATAAGTTACACCAGAGTTGTAGATAATTTCCTCTGATGTTGCTCTAGGTTTGATTTTCTGGTCAAGTCTATACTTGTCTCCTCTAATATGATGCTTGATTAATTTTTCAGCATGATGTCTAGTAATGACATAAAATGCTGCACAGAAATCATTAATCAATCTTGGGTGTAAGTTAGCCCTAAGATTCTTTGTACTCGTGATTGCACATTGTAATACATCCCAATCATATGGAACAGCAGAAAGATATCCGCCCCAAGTAAAAGGCCAATAAGGGACTGTATCAAATACAATGTCGTCTTCACAAATAATAATGTAATCTAAATCTGTATTGTCATAGAAGTGCTTGATAGCCTTCAGATGTGACATTGTACACCCCAGTTCCCCTGGAGTCAATAGGTCTGGGAATCTGCCCACAAGAAATTCAGAAACATCATTCTCTCCTCTAGCATCAATAGCAGAAATTCTGGTGTTTTCAATTCCATAAAAGTCAAACAGTTCATTCATATGATCCTGTCTGTCAGTCTCTGTATCTAGATTGATCCACAATACAGGACCCATCCCTTTAAGTTTCTTTTTTATTGTAGAAGTATCTGTCATGGTTTCCCCCACTGTGGATATCTATGGTGTTTTAAAAATGTATAATCTACATTTACTTTTTCAATATCTGAATAACTATTCCTTTGCCAAGTTAAGTGGGGAATAATTACATATGCATTAATTTCTCTATGTGATTCTGCATAATGCACATCACATGGTTTAGTAATATCAATTAATTTATCAATAAACCTATCAAAAACTTTGCTGCTAAAAGCAACTGAGTGTGCTGCTAAGGTGTACTCACATTTATAAACATGATCAGAAACCTGCTTGAGGTTCATTCCATGGAAATGCTGTCCACCAAGATATAACATATCCCAATCAGATGGAACTTCTGTAATGTATTGAGTGAACAATTCATTGACATTCTCATCAAACTGAATGTCATCTTCTAATAGAAGAAAACTATTAAGACCTAATTGCTTGGCATACTTGATGCAAAAGAACTGAGATAGTGCACATCCAACTGCTCCTTCTTTAATCTCTGGAGGGAAATCCAGATTCATTTTAGCACCTTCAATGCCAGGAACTCTTTCAACATTAAAAGAATGTTTTGCAAATTCTTTCTGTGCTTCTTCCCATCTATCTGGTCTTGAATCTAGATTGATACAAAAAGTTCTATCAAAGTAATCAGTTAGAATCATAATGTCTCCCATCCTTCACAATAAAGATCTGATGTATCATGATCCATTAGAGAAGGTCCAAACCAAATCTTAGGAGCAATAACCTTTTCGCTCTTTGCCAACCATGCTCCCCACCAACTAAAGGAACTGTTAGCAATGATATGATACTTACACATAGACATAAAGCACATGTCATGCTTAGCAGAATTAGATTGTGATACAAAGAACCTATCTGGATCAAATACACTTTGCATCATACACCAATCAATGTCATCTGAGAATATCAACACAGGAACATCTGGAAGTTTTTTCAATGCCTCTATGTAATACTCAATTGGGGGCACTGGATGAAAAGACTGAAGATGGAGATAATCACTTCTTCTAATGTGCAAAGAAATCAATTCACTAGTTCCAATTTCATTGGTAATAATATCTTTGCAAGAATTTATAACATCTTCATCAAAGGTAAAGTCTTGTCTAATTTGATCTTCAATGTGCTTGAAGTATTTCTCTGATTGAAAATAACCATAAAGATCTACATTATCTTCACAGTTATTAAATAGATACTCATCAAAATGAAATCCAGATTCCTTTACCATCTTATTTGGTTCAAGGAATTTATCCACTTTACTAAGATCAAAAGCATTATGGATGTTAGTATCTGAATTCTTTACATTTGGATCACTAACCCCAAAAGAATATTCAGGAGGAATACAAAACCCAAGTCCTCTGTTAGCAGCAATACCTCTCAAAGAAGCATACTGAAACATTTGATTGCCTAACCTACCAAGGTTTCCTAATTGGTTAAAAGAGATCATTGTAGATAATTAATGTAAATAAAGTCTTCAAGAACTTCAATCTGTTTTACTCTTTCCAGATTGTCTTTGATAGCATCTAATTTGCTTTGATAGATCTCTTCAGATACTTCAAACTCTTCACTCAATTGAATGATGCCATCTTTGTTGAAATGATCTGCAATGTCAGGAGATCCCATATAAACAGGGATAGTACCAGTAGCAAAACAATCAAGAATCTTCTCTGTGTAGTATGATTCATAAACTCCATTCTCAATCACAACAGAGAACATATAATCACAAAGACCTTGTTCTTTATCTGCAATCTCATTGAAACCTCTACCATAAAGATCTACTTGATCACCAATCCTTTCCACCCATTCAAGTCTAGTTTTCTGACCTTCAGTAAAAGACTTGTTAGATGAAATCATAGAAATCATTTTAGTCTTTTCATAGATCTTAGGTTCTTTAATCCAGAACCCTTGAGCAGGACACCATTTAAATCTTGGATCCAAATCAAGAAGTTCTTTATCATGAGTAAAAATGTACTTGAATACTTTAAAGTATTCTTCTAAGTTAGATTTGATTTCATCAGAAATACCTGGAACTACAAATCTAGATTCAAGCAACCATCCATACTTAATACCTTCAACCTTATCAGTGAATGCTTGGTTGATATTTTGATCTACATAAACAGTCTCATCTGCAGACAGATCAAAGACCCATTCTACATACTTAGATTCTTTACCATGAACTGAGTATCCTTTGTTTCCACCAGTAAGATGTGTAAAGGAGTTGCCTACTAAATTAATCTTGTGTTTCATAGTTGATATAATTTTTATTTTTTAAATCAGGAATCTTACTTTCAAAGAAAGGATACATCATCCACTGTGGAGATTTTAGCACATAGTCAGGAGTAATTTCAAGTGCAGTATTATATCCAATGTCAACTTTAATTTGTCCTTCCCAATGGACACCAGGAATTCCATATCCCCACTTCTTAATAAAAACATTCATAGAAGTATTATGATGCTCTAAAGATTTCATATGATGAGGATCTGATCTATTGAAACCAGAGAATCTTTCAAAATCTACAAAATCAAAATGAATTCTATTATGGACTCTATGATGGAGAGGATCATTGACAGAACTATGCTCTTTGTTGTAAATCAATTGCCTCAAAAAATAATCACAGTCTTGCCATCCAATGTTGCAAAATCTCTCATCCCAAAGTCCTACAGATCTAATTGCATCAATAGTATAACTGTGGAATGCATCACCACAACCATAAGAAATAAAACTATACTTCTGGTGATATTCAATTAAAGTATCAATAACATCTTCATTATACTCAACATCATTCTGAGACAAGATTACAATATCTGAATCAGGTTCATCTACACTTTTAAATCCTTCTATAAGACACTCATTCCAATTTCTTGCAAGGTGTCCTGTAGAAAAACTTGGTCTTGTTTGATTGGTAACTACTTTGATTGGAAGATTAATATCATCTAAAATAACAGGAGCATCTTTAAAATTATTGATTACTGTTATTTCGCAGTCATACTTTTTGATACCACTTTTTTCAAAACTCTTTAATGTCTTGTTTAATTCAAGATCATTATCATAAGTTACAAAGTATGCTTTAATTTTCATAGGATACAGATAGCAGTGTCTTGAACCATATTGTCATGGTAATACTCATCATTCCATTCTTCAAAGTCCCACTTGATCAATTCAAGTTCATCATAAAATTGTCGTACATCCTTAAGTCTAATGTCCCATACATTATCAATAACAATAAGAGTATCTTTGTCTGCAACTGATTGAGCAACTTCAAAATCTCTCTTGACTCCTTCATAAGAATGATCCCCATCTACAAAGATAAGATCATATCTTCCACCAAAATCTTTAGATGCTTCTTTCAGAATAGCAATATTCTTTTCGGAAATCTCTTCATTAGTGTAGTTAACAAAATCACCAAAAGGAAGATCTACTTTATATTTCCAATCATCATAATCAGAATGATGAGGATACCAATATCTGGCATTGATTCTATCTGAGTGTGGAAGGTATGCAATCTGTCCATCATAACCACCTTTCCTAATGTCAAAAGAATCAATCACACCATATCCATCATCACCATAAAGTTCATCCATAGCATATGCCATAGCATTAGAACTTTCATAATGCCAAGATCCAATCTCAAGAACAGTCTTTGCCTCAACCATCTTAACTAGAGTAGCAAGACAATTCCTACAATGAGTTGATGCACCTTCATACTTAAATCCTTGAAGGATTCCATTCTCAGGTCCTTTGTCTACATAATAATTTTTGAACTCATTCTTAATGAACTCAACTTTATTTGCATAACCTTTGTAACTCATCAAAGTAATCCTCTTTTATTAAAAGCGTTTAGAATGGTTGGCATTGCCCTTTGTGACAAATGCATGTGAGATCCTTCCCAGTCATCTAGAAAATCTGGAATGGTTTTCATATCATCAGTAACCATATCATAGAAAATAGACACAAACTTAAATCCTTCCCTTAAACAAGCAAGTTGCAAAGCTATATTAAAAGCAAATGTAACCCAGTTTCTTTCTTGGTTTGTACCAAAAGAAGGTCCACCTGTATATTCTTTTTCTTCAGACCAAGAAGCAATAGGACCCCAAATAATAATTTGGACCCCATACTTTTTGTAATATGTAAGAGCATTGATATACCTATCAACGCATTCTACCACAAGATCATTGACAGGTCTATCTTGCATCTTTGCCTGCTTAATCAAATGTGCCCTAATATCAACTTCACCAAAACAAAACATCAATTGATCATCAGAACCAAGATCCAATGAACCAATTAAGGAATCTAAGATAGGTTGCTTGTTTGCTATTTGATATGCTGTGGCAGGACCAATTCTATAACTTGTAAAGTAAGGAAGTTTGTTTGCTGCTGGTTCTGGCCAACAGGGTTGCATTGCTTCCTCACCACTGAATACTGCTGAGTGACTATCACCAATACAATGAATCATTTTAATTTACCAAGAATGCTGTCTACAAAATCTACTTCATAAGTGTAACCATCTTCCATCCCTATGTTCCAAACATTTTTGTTACCATAGATGGTGTTGTAAATGGTATGAATGCCAAATCCATTTTCAACATAAAGAAATTTTTTGTTATATCTTTCTCTATAGATGTTTAATTGAATCTCATCAAATGAGTCATAAGAACCAACCTCTAGTAATTTTCTCCAATCCTCAGTTTTAATTATAAAAGTGCTGGTTGTATAATAAGGTTCTTTAAATTCTTTAATAGTGTAGTCATGCTTTGATACAAGTCTATCAAAGTTTTCTACAATATAATTGTTTAATAATAACTGAGCATTAGCACAAATTCTAATGGGGTGAATTCCCTTTAAGTATGTATTCAGGTTTGAAACTCCCTCAAAAAATGCCTCTGAATCCCAGGTGTGGGCATTGATTGTATATGCATTGAGAGGAGTATAGTTTGCTCCCCACAATCCATTTGGCATCTCTTGATGTAGATAACAACTGTGGATTGCTTCTCTAACTTTTGGATCTTTGATGAATGACTTTACAAACCTGTCTGTATGAGGAATGCCATTTGACAGCATTGGAGTAAGAACAAAATTATCTTCATCATCTAAAACATCTATGTTCTCAATAATGTAATCCCAAACATGATTACTAATAAAACAATCCTCATCAAGTTTGACAGAATACTTATTAGTTTCAGATAAAATTGCATCAATCTTTTGCATGTAGTTGAGTTCTACATCTGGAAAAATCAATACTTGATAATCAAATCCTTCAAGATAAGACTCCCAATCAAGAGGTCTTGTAGCAAGAATATTAATTTTTACTTTCTCTTTATTCTCTGGTTTAATTTTATTGAGAAAATGTGATGTTATCTCCCAATACTTATGGAAGTCTCTTCTATGATGAGACAAATAATTGATGGTAATCATGGAACCTTAGACAGATTTACAATGTTCAATTCATCTTGCTTGAATGATAAGATCTTTTTAAATCCACAATAAGCAAAAAGTTCTTCTACTAATTCTATAGTAAAAGTGTGATGATGTACAACTCTGGTTAAATGATTAATTTCACATAGTTCATAAAACTGATGATGTCCACCATAACTCCAATCATGGAGTTCTTTCTGTTCTTCTATATGGGTCTTATCATCCTCTCCCACATCTTCAATATAATCTGCAATCAAATGATCTATGGTTGTTAGTGGTCTATTCCTATCAAAACAATATTGATAGTCTGGTATAATGGTTAGAATATAACTACCTGAATTTAAAATATATTTCTCCCACATCTTTAAAGTATGAATTGGATTTGCAAAGTGCTCTATTGCATGAGAGGTAACCACAAAATCATACTTCTTTAACTTCTTTAGTTGATCCTCATTTGTACAATCAACATCATATTGCCTACCAAGTTTTCCTCCATACAAAAAATTAGATCCTAGATTAGTTTGGAAATAATTATTCTTAATGATGTTGCCACCATCTAGATGCACATGTGGATACAAGTGCATACCATACTGAGGACTTGAAAACAGTTCAGTAGGACCACCAAACTCAATTCCAGACTTATCTCTTAATGAGTTTATAACTAATTCAAAGGACATAATACATTTATATTGTAGGGCAATTCTTTAACTAGGAAATATTTTTTTGCTATGCTTAATGAAGGATAGTAAATTAAATTATGGAATGGTTCTATATCTATAAACACATTCTGTTCCCCAATGTGGGGATAGGGGGAAAGTATAACTTCTTCTAAAATTCTTTCTTTAGGCAATCTAGTCAACAAGTAATAAAAAGTATCTGGGGTATCACAGTGATATTTACCAAAGGGATGTTTTTCTGGATAGAACTGTTGCTCTAGCAACTGAGTAATGTGGTAGGGTTCTGTAGCATCATATCCAAGATCAATTTTATTACCAACCTGAACTCCAACATAACCAGCAGCAGTGCATTGATCCCCTATTTTCATCTCACCATCATGATCATCAGTAAACTCCCACTCAATCTGCTTTAGAACTTCTGCCTTTGCAAACCAAAGAGGAGCTCTAATATGACTTTCATGTGGGTATCTCTTGTGACCATTAAAGATTTGACTGGCACCAAATCCAATCTTGTCATGTAGATCAAGAGTCTTTACAATTTCCCTCAACCAATATTCTCTTTTTAAAATAACATCATCAGATATGAATACAAAATATTCATAGTCATCTTGATACTTATAGAAGTAATGCCTGTAAGCACCAAATGCTCTATGAGGTATATCCCTACCATTCACTATCTTGTTATGGATGATCATCCTACCATTAGGATTTTTTAAATTAGTAGGAACACCCAAATAATCTCTATGAACAATAATCAAATCATGAGGGTAACCTGCATCACAATTAAAATAAGATGGCCAAAACAAGTCTCCTTGCTTTGCACCACCTAACATTATGACAGCAACTTTTTTCATTGTACCATCCTAAGTTTTTGAATTGTTTCCTCACCAGCAACATTAAAAGCAGGATCTTTAAATTTCAAAGATCTTACTGTTGAGTATGGGTTCATAGAGAATCCATATCTAATTCTAGCTTTCTTAGACCACTCTACATCTTCACCTTGACCCCAACAAAGATCATCATTTAAAGGGCACTCTGCCATAACCTGTTTCTTAGCAACCCAATAAGTTCCAGAAATATACTGATACTTTGAAAGGTGAGTCATGTCATATGGAATCAGACACTCTCTGTTTGGGAGAACTATGCTATCCATAAAGTTATCATTGTGAGGCCAAATAACCCAATCTCTAAATCTTGAATAGTCTGGGTTCACAAACTTATTCATACAGATCTTAAAGTCTTCTCCATACTGAAGAAACCCTTGATACCAATCATCTTCAAATACAACATAGTCATGAGAATAAACTATGTTGTCATACCTGGCATTAATAGTAATTAAATTCTTCTTTCTAGTAATCCATGCTTGTCTAACACTCTCATCAAATGGAATAATAAAAGTATTAGTTCTGGAAACATTACTATTACCAACTACAAGAATCTGATATTCTGGTATGTTTTGTTTCTCAATGCTATCAATGACAGCATTAAGAGAGTCATCTGAATTACCAGCAGTAATAATTCCAAAAGTAAATTTCATGCTAGATACCCAATATAATCACTACAAATTCCATAACAATCATATGCTCTGAGATCTACAAACTCATCAATATTTTTGTTCCACTCTGGCATGACTATAACTGATCTAGGAGTATATGGGAATCCAGGATAAGTCCAAATTTTATTGGTGCTGGTTAAAGTATACTCATCACTCTGGTGCCAGAAATAATTAAATCCACTAGTTCCATGAGAGAACTCATAAAGTGCCTCAAGATTCTTACAATGAATCCAAAGATATTCTTTATACTTACCCAACCAAAACCAATCAACTTGATATTCAGGAGTATCATGACCAAGATACAGTTTATTATCAAGTCTACTGTATCTAACATCAATCTCTACATTGAATCCCTGTGCAATTGCTTGCTCAATATACTCAGGGTGATTTTCTTTTGATAGGTCAGGTCCAGTAATGTTCCCCCTATGTGCAATCAGTTTCATTCTTTGTAGTGCTCCAAGAAATAATTCAAGTCTTCAGGTGTACCAATGCCCCACATACCATCTTTTTCAATTTCCTTGATGCGAATTTTCTTCCCATCAGAAATTGCTTCATTGAATACTGGGCAGACATAGAATTCATTATTGACTCTAATGTCTTTGTTGATCATCTGTTCTGCATACTTTACATAGTCAGAACCTTTCTTCCAATAGTAGATACCAACAGTTGCATGTTCAGAAATAGGTTTCTTCTCAGCAACTTCTTCTACATATCCATCTTCACCCAACTTAGCATAAGACCATTTAGGGTGAGTTGCAGGGAATGTTAGGATACCACCATCACATTCTCCATTCTGGAATGCATAAAGTGTTTCATTAGAATCCCAAACAACAAACTGATCTGAGTTTGCCATGACAAGAGGTTCATCATTATTGATAAACTCTTTGGCAAGAAGAGTTGTACAAGCAGCACCTTCAGTAATGCCATCAACCTGAACAATGTTACAACCAGGAGCAATCAGTGGAAGCAGATAGTTCAAGTTATATTTTTCATAGTGTTCCTTCTGAACAATAAAGGTATAGTTTGCTTTGATGTTGAGGTTCTCAACCACAACCTGAATCATAGGTTTGCCTCTGACTTCAATCAAAGGTTTAGGGAAGGTGTATCCCTGACTAGCAAATCTACTACCAGCACCTGCCATAGGAATCAATACATTCATGGTTTTACTCTCCCATGCAACTTTTTGTTTTGTTCCATTCAAAATCTTTTTGATTCTATTGATCTTTTCTTGATTGAGATCTTTTCTATTTTCTACAGGTACAAGATGTGCTTTGCTATCAAGAGCACCCTGCCTACCAATATGACTGTCTTCAATAATCACAGTGTCAGCAGGAAGAGCACCAAGAGCAGTCATACACTTCCAGTACATTGCTGGGAATGGTTTGTTCCTGACTACATCTTCATTGGACACATACATGTCCACAAACTCTAATACTCCTAATCTCAATAAAATGATTTTAACAGTATTCCTAATAGAATTAGATGCCACTGCAATCTTGTAACCAGAATCCACAAGTTGCTGGAAGTATCCCATCAACTCATAGTCTTTTGCCACACAGTCATTAAAGATCTTAAGAGTTGCCTCTTGCTTATCTTGCCAGATCTGATCATAGAGTTCTACAGGCAATCCCTTGTTCTTAGTAAGAAGTTCCAGTTTTGCTCTGGTAGGGAGACCATCATAGATGCTCACATGTTCTTCTCTACTGATGGCATACTTGTCCCCAAGTGCCTGGTTCAGTGCTTCATAATGATAGTCCTTACTATCAATAAGAACACCATCTAAATCAAAGATTACTAGTTTGCTCATTCTTGTACCACTCATATGTTTCATAGATTCCTTGTCTAAGTCCAATCTTAGGACTCCAACCAAGTGATTTAATTTTATCTACATTTAATACTTTTCTAGGTGTTCCATTAGGTTTGGAATCATCCCACATTGTTACCCCACCATACCCAACAATAATAGAGATAAGTCTTGTTAGTTCTTTGATGGATATATCTTCTCCAGTTCCAACATTAATAATTTCAGAATCATTATATGAAATCATACATCTAAAACAAGCTTCTGCCAAGTCATCAACATGCAGAAACTCTCTCATTGGAGATCCATCTCCCCAACATTCAACAAAGGATGTATTTGATTCCTTTGCCTCATGAAACTTTCTAATCAGTGCAGGAAGCACATGAGAACTATTCAGATCAAAATTATCATTGGGACCATAGAGATTAGTAGGCATCAATGAGATAGCATTGAATCCATACTGTTCTCTGTATGCCTGACAGAGTTTAATGCCAGCAATCTTGGCAATAGCATAAGCATCATTTGTTGGTTCTAAAGGACCACCAAGAAGATCATCTTCAATGATTGGCATGTGCTCTGGCCATCTTGGATAGATGCAAGAAGACCCAAGAAAAACAAGTTTCTTTACATCATTCACCATAGAGTAATGGATGATGTTGTTCTGAATCATTAGATTCTGATACAGAAAATCGCCCTTGTATGTTTTGTTTGCCATGATGCCACCAACTTTAGCAGCAGCAACAAACACATACTCAGGTTTGTTTTTTTCAAAGTATTCTTTAGTTTCTTCTTGATCAGTAAAGTCAACTTGATTACGAGTTGCCTCAGTAACATAGTAACCTTTACTCTTCAAGTTTCTCACAATTGCTGATCCAACCATTCCTTTGGCACCAGCAACCATAATCTTAGAATCACTGTCCATAAATGCACATGTCCTCAATCAATTGATCAAATGTAATTTTAGGTTCCCAACCTAATTCAACTTTTGCCTTAGTGGCATCACCTAATAAAGTCTCTACTTCAGCAGGTCTAAAATATTTAGGATCTACTCTGACCACCTCTTTTCCAGTGTTAGTATCAATCCCAACCTCATCCAAATATTCACCTTTCCACTCAATATTAAATCCAAAGTAAGGTGCTGCTTTTTCTACAAACTCTCTAACTGAATACTGGTGTCCAGTTGCAATAACATAATCATCTGGATAGTTTTGTTGCAACATTAACCACATTGCTTCTGCATAATCTTTAGCATGACCCCAATCCCTTTGAGCATTAAGGTTACCCAAATACAGAGTATCCTGTAATCCAGAAGTCATTCTAGAAAATGCCCTAACAATCTTTCTGGTTACAAAGGTCTCACCTCTTCTAGGTGACTCATGGTTAAACAGAATGCCAGTACAAGCATACATGTCATATGCCTCTCTGTAGTTCTTTGTAATCCAGTAAGCATATAACTTAGCAACACCATAAGGAGATCTAGGATAAAAAGGTGTTGTCTCTTTCTGTGGAATCTCTTGGACAAGTCCATAGAGTTCAGATGTAGATGCTTGATAGATTCTAGTCTTCTCTTCCATACCAAGCAGTCTAACTGCTTCTAGAACTCTTAAAGTACCAACTCCATCAACATCAGCAGTGTACTCAGGCATCTCAAAAGACACCTTTACATGACTCTGTGCAGCAAGATTGTAGATCTCATCTGGTTGTACTTGCTGAATAACTCTTACAAGATTGGTAGAATCAGTAAGGTCACCGTAATGGAGAGTAATAGAATCATAGATATGGTCAATACGATGAGTATTAATAAGGGATGCTCGTCTGACAATGCCATGAACTTTATAACCTTTTTCAAGTAGTAATTCAGCAAGATAAGATCCGTCCTGTCCAGTAATACCAGTAATAAGTGCAGTCTTCATATAACAAGTACTTTTTTCTATTATACAAAAAAAGGTGGGTTTATGCAACCCACCTTATGTAACTCAGGCTCGCCACCAATTCTTTGACTGGAAATTGGAAACCAGGCGGGAGTAAGATCCCATCCGCACCACTTGCTTTTTGTGGAAGCAAGAAACCTAAAGGAGGTCATTAGACTCCACCAGGGTTGTTTAAGTCTCTCCATGACTAGGGGGTTCATCCCGACCAGGGTGCTTTTAAAGTCATCCCAAGACTATGGGAATACTGGGAGTTGAACCCAGACTAAGCCCTTATAAGGAGCCCGCTCTAACCATTAAGCTATACTCCCAAGAAATGAGGATTAGCAACCCTCTTCATGATCAAAATAACTATCATAGTAGTCATTGTAATCATCATATGGAATGAGAACACAGTCAGTATTATCTGGTGTGCGTATCAAAAAGTGTTCTCCATCTGCAACTTTATCCATTACTTGATCAAAGTTTTCTTCTAGTTCTTCCAAAGTAATCTCTGTCATTTCTCCTGTTTATGTACTAGCATTATACCCATGATGGGTAGGATTGTCAATCCTGCACCACACAGTCCCAACCATATTGGACTGGATGCAAGTGCTTCAATTATATGCATTATGTAGTCCCCAATAAACAAAAAGTCCAATAGATGAAAATACTAAACCTGCCTTAATGAGAAGGTGGTTCATCCTTCATTTCCTCTGCTGCTAATTTAAGTATACTGTAAATGATGTAAGCTGTTCCAGTTAGACCAGTGCCAAGAATTATAAGTACTCCCCAGGGAAACTCATTCATCTTCTTCATCTTCATATGTGGATGGTTCTTCAAAAAGTTCATCCATTTTTTGATTTAATATTCTTTTTTGTAGGTTTTGTATATCTTCTTCTGTAAGAGATATCATTTGTCCTTAAGTAGTTCTTCTAATCTTTGACGCATATTTATGCTTTCCTGTTTCATATAGTCTCTAAGGGAATATCCTTTTTGACCTTTCATAATACAGGTGCCTTGATAAAACATCGTGGCAGCAAATACTAAAAGGAAAACAATACCAATTATTTCAGGGTAATGTTGAGCCATGGTAGTACAGGGGGAATAACCCCAATGAGTCTTAAAAGTCCTTCTGCAAATAATGCTAGAACAACCCAACCCACACACATACTAATTATACTAGCATTTCTATTGTGTTTTCTTATAGCAGCATCAATCATTTCTTGACACTCTCTATATGTAACCAGATGTTCTGGATTTAATTGTGTCATCCTATGTGCCATTTTAAGTCTCCCCAAAATTTATCCATAGGATCAACTCCAGTTTTTACAACTTCACAAGCTCTTTTATAAAACATATTGTCTGTATTACCAGACTCTTCAAAGGTTTTTTTAATTTTCACCCAATTTTCATAGGTGTGCTTGTCCATTTGATTTAGACATAGTACTACTATATACTAGTCAGGAATTTTCAGTTGTCAGGTTATGTGTGTATTTCAAAACTTTTTAAGATGATCCTCTAGTCTATGCAACAGTTTTTCCATCTTGGGCATATCAGGCACTTCAAGATTTGAGACATAGAGATACTCATCTAATGCAATGGTGAGCAGTTCAATATCTCCTTTGGAAAGAGTTGGGGATTCCCAGGTCATCTAATTTCAAACTCCAGTTTTCTAACTTTACGATTTTTTCTTGATTCTTGGAAAGCAAGATCTTCTCTACTTAATACAGAGTTACTTTCCTTCTTTAGTATATTACTGACTATCTCCACCTTTGTCAAGTCAATAGCAGTAATAGTTTCACCTTTAATAGACGTTAAATTATCACACCCACAACATCTAGTTTGTGATGGGTGTGATTCTAATATTGAATTGCAATTTTTGCATCTTATTTTTAACATGGTCTTACATAAGTAGCAAGCGGGTAAGGGGATTCGAACCCCTGACTACAACTTGGAAGGATGGTATGTTACCACTACACCATACCCGCATATTTAAGGAGGTAGGGGAGTTATCTCCCCCAAGGACTCAAACCTCCACTGTAACTAGACGATTAGCATATTCATAGGCATAGTTTGTTCTAGCACCATGAATACCCCAACCAATCCAGCTATAAGCATAATCCATATATCTGTCAATGGATTTTCCAGGGACTTTCATCCTATCTTCTATTCTCTTCCATTGGACTTCATTTGTCAAGTATTTAAGTTGGGTTTGCATTTCAGATGGATTGCCACCATATCTTTTAGCAAAATCACCCAATCCATAATACCTATTGGCAGATGTCCATTGAATCAGACCATAACCACGCCAGCAGTTATGATAACTGGTTCTGCTACCACCTTCACAAACATTAGGCACAAACATAGATTCCTGCTTAATGTTGCCCATGATAGTAGCAAGGGCATTTCTGTCTTTGATTCCTTGGTCCTGAAAAAATTGCAGGGCAAGGTTTTCATGTTCTGAACACCCTTTACAAATTAGCCTTTTCTCTTTTGGCTTTGGTAGTGCAACCTCTCGGATTGCTGTCTTCTTTTCATCTACAAGATCAAACTCTTTAATAATAGAATAAGGTTTTGTTTCCACTGGAGGTGGAGGACCTTGCATCTTGTAGTTTAGGAATGGCAGTGATGCCGTACTGGTTGTAACCGTTGCCAAGAGAGGCAGGGCTACTGTAAAGATTGATTGCATTTAAATTGATTGAACTCTACATCCTAATAGAGAAAGCGCACTTCCCCTTTCTCAAGGGGCAATCTCCTAGGCTCTAATATCATTGTCAATGACTAATGACAAAACCATAATATCAGTCTATTTAGGACTTGTCAATATTGGTCCAAATAATCCAAAGACAATACTTCAATGTCTTCTTTCTGAATGACCCAATCTCTAATTTCATCATAGAGTGCTTGAGCATCCTTTGATCTACCTTCTGCACAAAGATCATGCATTCTATCAATGATATCATCAACACCCTTTTGACAAAGATCCTTCATTTGAGTTGGGGTCATAATAATCTTTCCTAAAGTACCTGGATAGAATGTTGCTATTATAGTACTTGGGGATACCAATGTCAAGGGATTCAGTCAGTACATTATTCAAGAACAGTTGTCTTGTCTCTTCGTAATTGCACTTTCCTTTTGTTTTATGGAGGCTAAGTATGCTTCTGTTGCAGGATGACTTGCCCCATTTGTCAACATCCTCTTTGAGTTCTGGACAGGATCCATAATACTTTTTCCAGTCAGACTCTGACTTAACCTTTCTAGATTTTCCTCTTGGTGTGCGGTATGACCAGAAATACTTTCTACCAATATAGTCACGATTAGTTGGATTGCAGTGTATAAGATAAACAAAACCAAAATAATCTTGAATATGATCTGTATCAAATACTTCCCCATTGTACATCCAAGGGTTATCGTAGCTCATATATCTCATAGTATAATGAGCTATTATTTATCTTGAACCCTTACAGAGTTATTCTATTTACTTTCTGAGTTCTTGTCAACTCCAGATTTCTTCTCTCTGATCTTGGCAATCAGGGCATTGAGCTTCTCCCTCTTGGCAACCTGAGAGGGTTTCCTGCCCTTCCTAGGACCCTCTGGAGGGGTTAACTCCTCATTCATCTCTCTACCCCATATCTTCTGTCAGACTTAGAGGTATCCATTCTCTCCTTTGCTTGCTTAGTAGCAGTAGCATACATTACTTCTTTTGCTCTCTTGCCATATCTTTCTTTGAACCCAGCAGCAGACTTCTTCATTCCCTTCACAAGTCTTTCCTTCTCTGCTTTTTCTGTAGGATCAAGTGCTCTTTCATCTAGGTGATCTGCAGCCCTATATCCTTTGTGACCTGCTTTATAATTTTGATATGCTTTTGTATTTGCTTTTTTATCAGCATTTGTTACTACCATTCTGTCATCTTTTGGTTCCTTCTTCTCTCCACCATAAACTGCTTCACCAACACAGTTAGGAACTTCCTTTCCACCCTTCATTTTAGTAGGAGGATTGCCAAGTTTCTTGCCAGTCCAGCACTTACTTGCACCAACATTCTTTCTTGCTTGTCTGATACCTTCAATGATTTGATCTAGTTCCTCTACATTAAGAGTCTTAGGATATCCCTTTTCTCCTGGTCTAGCAGGTCTTTCTCCACGCTTTCTCTTATCATGAATGTTATCCCAAAGACCTCTCTTCTCTTCTAAGTCTTCAGAAGATTCTCTGATCTTCTTTTTATTTTTTACTTCCTTTGCTTTGGCAAGAGTTCTTTCTCTTGCTGCTTCTCTTTCTTTTTGGGGAATTTCAAATCCTTTAATATCCATAGTTCCTTCATCAACTAGATCACCATCTAGTTCAACAGAGTCTGCCATCCCATGAATATGCTTACCTCTTGACTTCTTATCTTCTCTTTCAGCAGATCTTGCCTCAGATCCTGCATACTTAGATGCAACCTTAGGATCCATTCTGCTTGCTTTTTTATCAGCAACCTCTGCTCTTCTCAATGCTCTTTCTTCTGGATCCATTCTTTCATCCAGTTGATTCTCATAAATTGCTAGATAAGCTTCTCTTAGATCTTTCATGACGCACAAAGACTTTTCAACTATTTATAAAAAAAGAGGGGCATAACCCCTCAGAGTTGGAAACCAGCAAAGGTATCCTTCTTTACATCTTGTTTGATTCCACCAACAACATAGGATTCAACTTCTGTTTCTTGTGGTGCAACCTGTAGTCCCTTAGAAGAAATCCAGTGTTCAGTCCAAGGAAGAGGGTTATTCTTTGCAGGAATATCATAAATTGGTTTAAGTCCAATAGCACGCATTCTTCTATTAGCAATCCACTCAACATAACTGTTAAGCAGTTTGTCATTCAGACCAATCATAGATCCATCCTTGAACAGATACTGTGCCCAGGACTTCTCTTGATCTACACAATTTTTAAATGCACTGGTTACCCAATCTTGCTCTTCTTTAGCAATTTGCTGCATCTCTGGATCATCCCCTTCATTCCACTTATTGAGGATGTTTTGAGTAATGACAAGGTGCTGATTTTCATCTCTGGCGATGAGAGAGATAATTTTAGCGGATCCTTCCATAAGTTTGAGTTCACCAAATGCAAAGCTGCAAGCGAACGAGACATAAAACCTGATACCTTCGAGAATGTTGACATTGGCAATTGCTCTGTAAAGTTTCCTCTTTAATTCAATTCTTTCTTCCCTTGCAAAACCTGCACCTTCTTGTGCATACAACCAAGCATTAGATGTTCCATACTGCTGTGCAGAGTTGATGAAATCATCATATGCACCAGTGACAGAAGATGCTCTTTCAAGAATCCTTTCGTTATTTAAGATAGTATCAAATACTTCTGTAGGATCAGAGTAAACATTCTTAATGATATAAGTATAGGATCTGGAGTGAATCATCTCCATGAACTCCCATACAGTCATACATGCTTCCAGTTCAGGAAGAGAACAGTATGGAATGAATGCCATACCAGGACCTCTTCCTTGAACTGAATCAAGAAGGATTTGGTACTTTAGATTGGATGTAAAGATGTGCTTTTGTTCAGGTCTTAGAGTCTGATAATCAGCACGATCTTTCTGGAGAGAAACCTCTTCAGGTCTCCAAAAATAACCCAGTTGCTGTTGAGTCAGTTTATCAAAGACAGGATACTTATATTGATCATACCTTTGAACACCAAGAGGGTTTCCAAAAAACATAGGTTGCTTTTTGAAATCCACAGGGGATGTATTGAATACTGTCATACCTTGGATGTTCTCTTCTGAATTGACTCTAAATTTTGCAACTGTCACAGTCTTCCTCTCCTTTTGAACTTAAGATTTCTTCAATTAAATCATTGATATTTTGTGATGGTTCCTTAATTTCATCTGTCTTATTATCATAAGTGTTTTGATAATAAGAAGTTTTCCATCCATACTTATATGTATTGAGAAGATCTTGTGCCATTACTGACACAGGAACTTCATTATTTTCGTAATTCTCTGGATTATAGGACCAGTTTCCAGAAATCGCTTGATCAAAGAACTTTTGCATAACTGCAACAATATTAATATACCCAGTATTGCTAGGCATATCCCAAAGGAGCGTGTAATTGTTCTTAAGTGCTTGGTACTGTGGAACAATTTGCTTAAGGGGTCCTTTCTTGCTCTTTTTAATAGACAAGAATCCTCTAGGTGGTTCGATTCCATTGGTTGCATTTGACACAACGGAACTGCTCTCTGAAGGCATCTGTGCCGACAATGTGCTATGTCTAAGTCCATGTGCCTGAATCTCGGCACGTAAAGTCTCCCAATCATGCTGGTATGGAATTGAAGTTAGTTCATCTACATCCTTTTTGTATGTATCAATAGGCAAAATACCATCAGCATACTTAGTCCTTGAGAAATATTCACAAGCACCTTTTTCTTTAGCAACCTGATTAGATGCCTTAAGCAGATAATATTGGAATGACTCAGACAGTCCATGAACTGCATCCCATGCCTCTTGAGAATCATATCTGAATCCAAGTTTGGCAAGATAGTGTGCAAGTCCAATATAACCAATACCTAGGGATCTACGTGCCTTTGTAGATTTCTCTGCAGCAATGACAGGATAGTCCTGATAATCAATCAGTTCTTCCAAACCTCTTACAGACAGTTCACAAAGTTCTTCAAACTCTTCATCATCCTTGACCTTACCTACATTAACTGCAGACAGAATACAAAGGGCAATCTCACCATCAGGATCATCAATATGATTCAATGGTTTTGTTGGAAGAGTAATTTCTTGACACAGATTGCTCATCTCAATCTTATCCTTAAAGGAAGAGTGAGAGTTGCAATGGTCAATATTCATGATGTAGATTCTACCAGTTTCTGCTCTCTCTTTCAAGAGTGCCAGAAATAGTTCTTGACCCCCAATAGTTTTTCTTGGAATAGACTCATTTCGTTCTGCATCCAGATAAAGGTCGTCAAATCCATCAAGCCCAAAATTAGCACTAAGCTCAGGAACATCATGTGGGCTGAAGAGTGAAATGTCTTGGTTCTTAATGAATCTTTCATAGAAGAGTTTGCTGATTTGAATTGAGTAATCTAGTTTTCTAACTCTATTGTCTTCTGTTCCTTTGTTGTTCTTAAGTACAATAATATCTTCTATCTCTTTGTGCCAGATTGGAAAGTGGACAGTAGCACTTCCACCACGAATCCCATTCTGTGTACAGCATCTAACAGTTGCTTCAAACTTTTTGAGGAATGGGACAACCCCTGTATGAGCAACTTCTCCCCCTCTGATCTTAGAGTTGATTGCACGGATTTTGCCTGCATTGATACCAATTCCTGCTCTTTGAGCAACATACCTACCAATTGCCATATCAGAACTGAAGATGCTGTCAAGGGAGTCATCAACATCAACAAGAACACAACTTGCAAATTGACGAAGTGGGGTTCTAACACCTGCCATGATTGGTGTAGGAATGTTGATTTTGTGCTTTGAGATTGCATCATAGTATCTCTTTACATAGGAGAGTCTAGTTTCTTTTGGATACTTAGCAAAAATAGTTGCAGCAATCAACATGTACATAAACTGTGGAGTCTCATAGACCTTTCCACTGCTTCTATCTTGTACAAGATATTTGTCTACTACTTGTCTGAGTCCAGCATAAGTGAATAGATAATCACGATTATGGTTGATATGATGACCCAGTTTATTGAGTTCATCCTCACTATAGTTAGTCAAAATATCAGGATCATAAACACCTAGATTGACACAATTATTAACATGGTCAAACAGTGATGGATGATCTTGAACTCTACCATAAAGAGACTTCCTTACAGCAAACAAAAGAAGTCTTGCTGCTACAAATTGATAGTTAGGATTATCAAGATCAATTAGATCTGATGCAGACCTAATCAAAATCTCTTGGATCTCTGCAGTGGTAATACCATCATAAAACTGAATACCAGAATGCATCTCAATCTGAGATGCAGATACACCAGCAATATCTTTACATGCTTCTTCTACCATCAGATGAAGCTTATTCAGATCCAGTGCCTCAATAGATCCATTTCTCTTAACTACTTTTGTTCCGTTGCTCATACTCGTTTCCAACTAATAAGTTTTGTTTTTGCTTCTAGACCAGAATAGGTATTAGATTCTAGCAGATGATTTACATCATGTCCAGACAACACCATGTCATTAATATCTTTTTCTTTTATATCTTGTGGCCAAATAACTACAGGAAATTTCAAATCAATTGCCTTTTGGATCCTATCTACAATCTGTTTATTTCTCTTTTCATTATCATAGACCATCACAAAATCAACTTCAAAATTTGAGATAAAAAACATCCTATCAATATCAGCACCTACCATGGCAATGGCATTGTCTAGGAACATACTATCAAATGGACCCTCTGTAATGTATACAGTCTTGTCCCAATCAACCCTATCTAATCCATATATTTTTGGATGGTGCTCATCTAGGATAATTGTAATGTATTTAATTTTTGATTTTGCATTTAAACTACGACCTTGAAACCCAAATAGTTTCCCATGGTTGATGAGTGGGATGATGATCCTTGGTTCATCTTGGTCTGTAGAATCAAATGTATGCTTTTGCTGGTTAGTCCAGTCTTTAAACTTTTCACAATAATATAGTTGATCATAAAACTTTTTTGGAATTTGCCTCTGATCTACATACTGTCTTGCTGGATGTGTAATATTTAGATCTGCCAGGGTAGGTAAGTCTACAATTTTCAGAGTTTCAGAATTTTCAGATTTCTTGAAAAACTTTGGTTCCTGAAAATTCCAGTCTGGGTCTGCAGTGTTGGATCCTTTACCAGTCAATCCATTCTTATATCTTTCCATCACATACTGATCGTACAGTGTGGTATCAAGATCCTTTAAAAAATGGGTAAATGACTTTGACACTCCACAGTTATGACACTTGAAGTTATGATCATTTTTAAATTTATAGATGTACCCTCTTGCCTTATTCTTATGCCTCTGAGAATCTCCACAATAAGGACATCTAAAATTATATAAACCTGTCTTCTTCTGTGAGAACTTTTGCAATCTAGAAGAAACTAATCCAATATATTTGGAATCAACAATACTCATCACAAAAGAAAGGTACTACTTTGTCCTTTCCATCATAGGAGTTTGGGTGGGTCCTGTCAATAGTCTTGGACCAAATGCATTGATAACACCTACTAATGCAAGGATTACTGCTGCTACTCCACCTGCTTTCCATCTAAACTTATACAGGTCATCTATCTTAACTTCTATATCATTTACTTTTGCACAAATATCATCATCTGCTTTAGATTGGACAGTAATTCTCTCATCATGCACTGCCAACATCTTACAGATATTTTGATTTGTTTCGCTCAAAGTTTGGATTGCAGTATCAACCTTGTCAATAATCTGCTCATGGGCTTTGAATCTTTCTTGCAGTACCGCAAGTTCTATTTTATTATCCTGTCCGAACATTACTTTTTCTTCCTTAGTAACTCTCTAAAGAAGTAAGGAATTTTCTTATACTTTTTTAATCTCAAATCAACTGGAGGTTCATCAGGTGGTAATCCTGCTAACCCACCACCAGTGGCGGTCATATCTTCTCTGATAATATTTATTATCTTGTCTAATTTAGAAGGTTCCATGTTTTAAATTGCTTGCAATATTTTTAAACATTCCTCATTAATAGGAATCTCATCAACAAAAGTTTTTGGATACTCTGGAACTCTGTTTAAAAATACCAAAAATGTTTTCATGGAAGGCCAAAGTTCTTTTTCTATTTTAAAGAACAATAAAGGAAGAGCAGCTTCATTAAAAATGTTAAACACGATAATAAAATGGTTAATCAGGAGACTTGTCTTTAAGTCTCCTGTCTTAACATATTTCCTTAATAGTTTTTTTATATATTTGAATCTGCTTAGGTCTTCAAAAAAATCCTCTTGCGTTACTGCTTGAGGATTGTCATAATATTTTATGGCAAATAAAATATAATTATCTTCATTCAACTCATCAAACTTCATAGATTATCATGAATATGTTACTGTTACAGCAGCAGACTCAGCACTTACACCATCACCAGTGACAACAGCTCTGAAGCTGTATCCATTAGGTCTGGAAGATGTAATGTCTGTTGATGCGATCCCAAGAACAGGACCAGTAACATTGCTGAAGATAGAGTTGTTGGATAATGCAGTGTATCCAGCAGATACTGGGTATGCATACTGCCATTGAGTTGACAGACCAACATAAGGAGTTGCAAGAGCAAATGCTGTTAGAGTTGTAGAAGCGGTGGTTGCAATTCCAACAACAGCAGTTGGTTGAGTTGTGAAATCAACAGTTCTATCTCCATAGTTGGTATCATCATTTGCATCACCAGTTGTACCATAAGTAGTACCTTGAACTGGAGGAAGATTAGTTGTAATACCAGACAATGCAACAAGAGTCTCAGACTTAACTCTTAAGTTACCATGCATGTCAGTATAAGTATGAACTCCAACCCAACCAGCATGTGCTACTGCATACTTATATCCAGGGTCTCCATTTGAATAATCAGTATCTCTAACAGCAGCAGTCTCATAAATGTCAACACCAACAATTGTATTGCTTACACTGGTTGCCTGAAGATCATAGTTGCTATCTTGCATCAGGTACTTAGGTTGCTGTGAGCAAGTATATGCAACACCAGCAACAGCAACACCACTGAGGAATTGAGTTGAAGCAATTGAAACAGTGGTTGCATCAGTTACACTAGTAATAACTGCTTCACCAATAGTATTACCAGCACCAACATAGATTACAGAGCCAACATATGCTGAAGAAAATGAAGTCCCAGAACCAGTTATTGTTTTAGTGGCATAAACGAGTGAGATAGTGCCAGGTGAATTAATACTATCTGCTGTTCCCCAAAGAGCCATGTGCCTTACCTTGAATAAAATTTCTTTTCTTATGTTATTTATAAAAATGGG
>Ga0222712_10000033_pt1 | contig 180484 bp, 156 predicted proteins | sample C33_657DmetaG_FD_165043 | JGI IMG/M metagenome (GOLD analysis project Ga0222712, IMG submission 165043) | Estuarine water microbial communities from San Francisco Bay, California, United States - C33_657D | ecosystem: Environmental > Aquatic > Marine > Unclassified | place: USA: California...
CGAAACTGCTGCCACCCGTAGGTGTCTGGACCGTGTCTCAGTTCCAGTGTGACTGATCATCCTCTCAGACCAGTTACCCGTCTTAGCCTTGGTGAGCCGTTACCTCGCCAACTAGCTGATAGGCCGCAAGCTCCTCCTGAAGCGCCGTTACAAGCTTTGGAAAGAATCAGATGCCTGACTCTTCACCATCCGGTATTAATCCTAGTTTCCCAGGGCTATTCCAGACTTCAGGGCAGATTGCTCACGTGTTACGCACCCGTTTGCCGCTCTAGTATTGCTACTATCGCTCGACTTGCATGTCTTAACCACGCCGCCAGCGTTCACTCTGAGCCAGGATCAAACTCTCCAAAGATCCACCCGAAGGTGGCATTTGAAGGTTCGGATCCTGGGATCCGAACTATTTTTTTCTCAAGTTCCTTAGTGAACACCGGAGATATTGAAAATCGCGTTTTCTAATTTTGGTAGAACCCGCGACATAATATCGCCGGGTTCACCAGGTGTAAGGTTTGACTAATACGATAGGCCGTATTGTCGCACAAAATGAACTCTCAAAGAACCGAAAGGGATCACCTCGTGATGAGGTGGGAGGGCGGACGGTGATGGCGCTGAGTGTTTCGTCAACGTCTTTTTTTAGGTTCAGCTCACTTTTTTAAGCGGCCTCGCTAAACACCGGTCGATCCAAGGAACAGTCTCCCGCTAGGGGGAGAAGAGTTCTGAGAGTGAAGACTTTGGTGCAGGAATTCAAGCGGATTTTTGTCTTTTTTCACACAATCATCACGCATGTTAAGTCACCTATAAACAACGACTTACGATGCGTATTTGTAGATTTTACACTTTTTTGACAATCATCCTGCTCCTCCTGGGTGCCCGAAAGTCTCCTTGGTTGCCGCTTTCTAACCTCCCAGGGGCATGGGCTTCCCGCCTCCCCCCCCTCTCCTTGGGCCCGCAGGTATGGCCTCCGACGCTCACTGGGCGCCGGCCGCCGCGAGGCCGATCCCTCCGCTACCCTCCATGTATGCGCGTGACGGATACGCTACAAGCTCGGTGCGATTTGCTCGTCAGCGCCATGTTCTTTGGGCTTAATCGCGACATGCTCCTTGCCCCGCTGCTCTGCTTCCTTGGCGCCGCCTTCAGCCCGCCCGGACAATCCGTCGATGTCGCCGCCGATGACCGGGCCCTCTTCACGCAAGCGGAGACGGCCACGGCCAACCTGGCGGAAGGAAACAAATCGCCGCTCAACAAGGAAACTCGCTTGGCCCAAGTCAAACGTACCTCCACCACCAGCGTTCGCCTGCAGGCGCCGATCCGCGACAAGCAACTCAACGGCGAAGAGGCCTACCGCGTGGCCGCCGCCGCCTCCGTGCTGATCACCGGTGCCTACAAATGCGATAAGTGCACGCGTTGGCACTGCACGCTCGCCAGCGGCGTCGTGGTCGATCCGGATGGCGTGATCGCCACCAACCACCATGTCGCCGCGGGCGAGCAAGCGGTGGCCATGGGCGTGATGACCGCGGACGGTCGCTTCTTCCCGGTGACGGAGGTGTTGGCGGCCAACAAAGGCACCGACGTGGCCCTACTGCGGGTGGACGCCAAAGGGCTCACCGCCCTGCCCGTCCGCGACGACCTGGGAGCTGGCGCCGCCATTTACTGTTACAGCCATCCGGCCAACTCGTTCGGTTGCTTCACGGATGGCATCGTGACGCGCTACTGTCGTCTCGGCGGTGCGGACCGCAATGGCGCGGTTTTCATGCAGATCACCGCGGACTACGCCCGCGGGTCCAGCGGCGGGCCGATCATCGATCAAGCCGGCAATCTGGTGGGCCTCGTGTCCTCGACGTCTCCCGTCCTTTATACCGATAATGCCGCCGCCAAAGGCACGCCCACGGGCCAAGGCAACTTGCAGATGGTGCGGCACAACTGCGTGACAGGCCGAGCCATCCTCGACCTGACCCGTCCGCCGACCAATGCAGCCGGCGCCAAATAAAGGCCTTAGGCGTGGCCCGGGGTCCGGGGATAGGCGATGACGTCGCGGATATTGCCTTCCCCGGTCACGAACATCAACAGGCGCTCGAATCCGAGTCCGAATCCCGCGTGCGGGACGGACCCGAAACGGCGCGTGTCGATGTACCAGCCGTAGGACTCCAAGTCGAGGTCGTGGGCCTGCATGGCCGCCACCAGACGGTCGAGCCGCTCTTCGCGCTGGCTGCCACCCACGATTTCACCGACGCCAGGCACCAGCAAATCCATGGCCGCGACGGTTTTGCCGTCGTCGTTCTGCCGCATGTAGAAAGGCTTCGCCGTCTTGGGATAGTTGTAGACGGTCAACGGGCTCTTGAAATGCACTTCCGTGAGGTAGCGCTCGTGCTCGGACTGCAAGTTCTCGCCCCAGACGACGGGGAACTCGAACGTCCGACCGCACCGCAGGAGGATCTCCACCGCTTCGGTGTAGGAGACCCGCGCGAAGGGGCGTTCCGCGACAAAACGCAGGCGCTCGAGGAGGCCCTTGTCGACGTAGGCATTGAAGAATTCGAGTTCGTCGGAACACTCTTCCAAGGCCGTCTTTACTAGGTGCTTAACGAGTTCCTCGGCGCAACGCATGTCGCCCTCGAGGTCGCAGAAGGCCATCTCCGGCTCGATCATCCAGAACTCGCTGGCATGACGGCTGGTGTTGGAGTTTTCGGCCCGGAAAGTCGGTCCGAACGTGTACACGTCACCCAAGGCACAGGCCAAGGTCTCGCCTTCCAATTGCCCGGAGACGGTGAGGTAGGACTGGCGCGCGAAAAAATCCGCCGACCAATCAATCGCCCCATCCGGACCCTTCGGTGGTGACGCGGGATCGAGGGTGGTGACGCGGAAAAGTTCGCCGGCGCCTTCGCAGTCGCTCGCGGTGATGATCGGGGTGTGGACGTAGGCGAAGCCGCGTTGCTGGAAAAAGCCGTGGACGGCCATCGCCATGCGGCTGCGCACGCGCATCAAGGAGCCGAGCCGGTTCGTCCGGGCACGCAGGTGCGGAATCGTCCGGAGGAACTCTACCGTATGCCCCTTTTTCTGGAGCGGGAAGGACTCGTCGGCGCGGCCGACCAAGCGGAAAGCGGTGGCCTTCAGCTCCCACTTCTGGCCCTTGGCGGGCGAAGGCACGAGTTCACCCTCGATCGAGACGGAAGACCCCGTGAGGGCGTCCTTGAGGTCGTCGGCGCCCGGCAGCGCATGGTCAACGACGGCTTGGAGGTTCTTGAAGCAAGAACCGTCGTTCACTTCGACGAAGGAAAAGCCTTTGGAGTCCCGGCGGGTCCGGACCCAGCCGGAAACCGTCACGCCCACGAGGGGCTGCTCCGCCGACAATGCCTGCCTGACCTTGATGCGCATGCCGGCACTGTGGAGGAGTCCGGCCGCGGAAACAAGCGAGAGATGCCCGACCGAGCTGCCCACGTGGCGCTTCTCTGGCTGGACAACGCAACGGGCATCGACCACGCTGGAGCCCTCTTATTTATGAACGCACTCGAGCAACTCCGCCAGCACACCAAGGTCGTCGCCGACACCGGCGACTTCGCCGCCATGAAGGCTTTTAAGCCTCTCGACGCCACGACCAACCCCAGCCTTATCCTTAAGGCCGTCCAGATGCCGGAATACCAGGCCCTACTGGTGAAGGCCGCGCAGGACAACAAGAGCAAGGGCGTCCAGGCCGCCGTCGACGCGCTCCTCATCTCGTTCGGAACCGAGATCCTCAAGATCGTCCCGGGCCGCGTGTCCACCGAAGTCGATGCCCGCCTATCGTTCGATAAGGCCGCCACCGTCGCCAAGGCCCGCGAGCTGATCGCCCTCTATAAGGCCGCCGGCATCCCCAAGGAACGCATCCTCGTGAAGATGGCTTCCACCTGGGAAGGCATCCAGGCCGCCGCGGAGCTCGAAAAGGAAGGTATCCGCTGCAACCTCACCCTCCTCTTCTCGTTCGCCCAGGCCGTCGCCTGCGCCGACGCCAAGGTCCAGCTGATCTCGCCGTTCGTCGGCCGCATCTACGACTGGCATAAGAAGGCCCAAGGCGCGAATTGGAACGAAACCGCCTCCTCCGGCGCCAACGACCCCGGCGTGCAGTCCGTCCGCCGCATCTTCGCCTATTACAAGCGCAACGGCATCAAGACCGAAGTCATGGGCGCCTCCTTCCGCAATTGCGGCCAAATCAAGGCCCTCTGTGGTTGCGACCTCCTGACGATCGCCCCGAACCTCCTCGACGAGCTCTCCAAGGACTCGGCCGCAGTACCAAAGGTCCTCGACGAAGCTACCGCTAAGGCCGAAGGCGAAGCCGCCAAGGTCTGGGGCGAAAAGGAATTCCGCTGGTTCCACAACGAAGACGCCATGGCCACCGAGAAGACCGCCGAAGGCATCCGGGCCTTCGCCGTCGACGGCAAGAAGCTCGACGACCTGGTCGCCAAGGCCATCGGCTAAGCGGATCGTCAGTCCTGTAAGCAAGGCCGGGCCCCACGCCCGGCCTTTTTATTTGCGACGGTGCATCGCGAGCACAAGCAGCAGAGCAGCCACAAAGCCGAACAACCAGCCCAAGGGGAGCAGCCCAAAAGGCTCATGCAGGAAGCCTTGGGCATCCAACGTGGCGGGGGTCGCCTGAAAGACCAAGAAGCATGCGGCTGAAACCAGCGTACAAAGGACCGCCGCGACGAGGTAAGTCCGATGCATGCTTATCTGCGGCGCTGTCGGACGGCCTCGAACAGCACGATGCCCGCCGCCATCGACACGTTCAGGGAATCCGACAGGCCCGCCTGCGGGATGGAAATCTTCTCGTTCGCCGAACCGAGCATGAAGTCGCTGAGGCCGTCCTTCTCCGAGCCGAGCAGCAGGGCGCTCGGACCACGGCAATCGACATCCCAGAAGGTCTTCGTGGCGGCCGGCGAGGTGGCGAGCGAGCGGATCCCCTTGGATTGCATCCAAGCCACGGCTTCGGCCGAGGCGCAAACCGCCACGGGAATCGAGAATACGGCCCCCTGGGAGGAGCGCACGACGTTGGGATTAAAAAGGTCGGTAATGGGGTCGCAAACGATCAAGGCATCACAACCGGCCGAATCCGCCGTGCGCAATAAAGCCCCGAGATTACCGGGCTTTTCGACCGATTCGGCAACCAGGAGCAGAGGGTTCGCGGAGAGCTGCAGGCGACTCAGGGAGCAATCCCAAGTCTGGGCGATGCCGAGGAGCCCATCGGGGCCTTCGCGGCCGCTGATCTTCTCGAAAGCGGAGCGGCCGACCTCGCAGCAGTCGATGCCGGCGGAGCGGCAGCCGGAGACAAGCTCGGCCGCCTCGACCCCACGGAACAACTCTGGGCAGAAATAGACCTCCGCGACCGCCACCTTCCGTTCCAGCGCTCGGCTGAGTTCACGGAGTCCTTCGGCAATGAAGAGCCCACGGGCTTCCCGCTCGGGGCGGTCGCGCAGACGGGCGACCGCTTGGATGCGGGGGTTTTGGCGGCTTTGGATGACCTCGTCTGGCACGGGCGGGATGAAGCAGGATTCTCGAGCAAAGGGCAAGGAAAGCCGTTCACCACCACCAAGGGCAGGGTTAAGGCTCGACCTTCCGGGCGGGTAGCCGAGTTTGCTCACATGTCCGAAGAAGAAGCCACCGATGCACCGCAGGGCCGCAAGCCCGACTCCTCCAAATTCCGCGAAGGGAAGTTCACCTACCACCAAGAGGTGGAAGTGGACATCGCGACCATCACGAACCTCGGCGACGGCCTCGGCCGCGTCGATGGTTGGGTCGTCTTCGTGCCTGGTGCCCTGCCCGGCGAAAAGGTCGTCGCCCGCATCTGGCATAACGCCGCCAACTTCTCGCGTGGCGACCTCGTCCGCGTGATCATCCCGTCCGCCGCCCGCGTCCAGCCCCGCTGCGAACTCTTCGGGGAATGCGGCGGCTGCCAGTACCAGAACATGGCCTACGCCGAACAGCTCGTCTGGAAGCGCAAGCAGGTCGCGGAAGTCTACGAACGACTCGGTGGCCTGACGGTCGAGGTCGAGCCGACCCACCCTTCGCCGAAGCAGTACGGCTACCGCTCGAAGATCACCCCGCACTTCATGACCCCGCGCCGGGCCGATTTCCCGATCGGCTTCCTCGCCGCCGGCACGTCCCGCCGCGTCGTCGACGTCGCCAAGTGCCCCATCGCGACGGACGCGATCAACGCCGCCTACGCGCGCTCGCGGAAGGACATCCGGGCCAACCCCGGCCGTTTCGAACGCGGCGCCACCCTGCTCTTCCGCGACTGCCAAGAAGGCGTCGTCTCCGACCCTCGCCAAACGGTCACCGAACAGGTCGGCCGCGTGAAGATGAAGTTCCTCGCCGGGGAGTTCTTCCAGAACAACCCGTCGGTGCTCGAAGACTTCGTCGGCCACGCCATCCGCCTCGCCAAGGCCTCCGGCGCCAAGCACCTCGTCGACACCTATTGCGGCTCCGGCCTCTTCGCCCTCTCCGGCGCCCGCGAGTTCGAATCCGTCAACGGCGTCGAAGTCAGCGCCGAAGCCGCCCGCAAGGCCGCGGAGAACGCGACCCTCAACGGCTTCCTCAACTGCCGCTTCATCGCCGGCTCGGCGGAATCGATCTTCGCCAACGTGCCGGTCCGCGGTCCCGAGACCGCGGTCATCGTCGATCCGCCCCGCCGCGGTTGCGACGAGCCGTTCCTCGAACAGCTGCACGCCTTCAACCCGCGCCGCATCGTCTACATCAGCTGCGCGCCGGACACCCAGGCCCGCGACCTCAAGTACCTCTGCAGCCGCGGCTGGAAGGTCATCTCGGCCAAGCCCTTCGACCTCTTCCCGCAGACCCGCCACGTGGAGTGCATCGCGGCGCTGGAGAAGGCCTGAGGCTCCGCCGAGCTGGGCACAAAAAAGGGGCGCCGCGCGGCGCCCCTTCTGCTTTCCCGGTCGGGCCGCTTAGGCCTGCGGCTTGGCGGCGTTTTCTTCCTCTTCGTCCGAGCGCTCGACCTTGGAGATGCCCAGCAGCGACTCGCCTTCCTTGAGGCGCATGACGCGGACGCCCTTGGTGTTGCGGCCCGCCGTGCAGCGGATGTCGGACACCTTGGTGCGGATCGACTGGCCACCCTTCGTGAGGAGCATGACTTCGTCGGCTTCCTGGACGCTGAGCGCGCCGGCCACACCGACGTCGGTGCTGATGGCGATGACGCCCTTGCCGCCGCGGGACTGCTTGCGGTAGATGGGCTCCTTGGTTTCGGGATCGTCGAAGGGCGTGCGCTTGCCGATGCCGTCGATGCCGACGACGAGGAGCGTGCAGGTTTCGTCGACGACCTCCATCGCCTTCACCTGGTCGCCGCTGTCCAACCGCATGCCGGAGACGCCGGTGGTGTCGCGGCCCATCGAACGGACGTCCGACTCATGGAAGCGGATGGACATGCCCGACTGGGAGATCATCACGACCTCGTTGTCGCCGTTGGTCAGCTTGGTGGAGATGAGGCGATCGCCGTGCTCGATGTTGATGCCGATGATGCCGCCCTTGCGGTAGTTGGCGTACTTGGAGATCTCGGTCTTCTTGATCGTGCCGTTGGCCGTGCACATCATCAGGAACTTGCCTTCCTCGAAGTTGGAGACGCAGACCATGGCGGCCAGCTTCTCGTCGTCCTTCAGTTCCAGCAAACGGGCGATGGACTTGCCGCGCGAAGCGCGGTTGGCCTCTTCGATCTCGTAGACCTTCTCCACGTACACGCGACCGTTGTTCATGAAGAACAGGATATGGTCATGCGTATTGGCGGTGAAGAGGTGCTCGATGAAGTCGCTGTCCTCGTCCGAAGCGGCCTTGGAGAGCTCGGCGCCCTTGGTGCCCTTGCCGCCGCGCTTCTGCAGGCGGTATTGGGCGACCGGCGTGCGCTTGATGAAGCCGGCATGCGAGACGGTGACCACGCAGCCCTCGTTGGCCACGATGTCCTCCATGGACAGGTCGCCTTCCTGGGCCGTCACCTTCGTCTTGCGCGGACCGATGTGCTTCTTGGCGGCTTCGCGCAGCTCCTTCTTGATGAGGGACAGCAGCTTGGACTCGCTCGACAGGATGCTGCGGAGCTCTTCGACGAGCGCCATCAGTTCGCGGTATTCGGCCTCGATCTTGTCGCGCTCCAAACCGGTGAGCTGGTAGAGACGGAGGTCGAGGATGGCCACGGCTTGGCGTTCGCTGAGGCCGTACTTGGCCATGAGCTTGACGCGGGCCTCGTCGCGGTTGGAGGCCGCACGGATGATCTTCACGAAGTCGTCCAGGTTGCGGAGGGCGATCTTGAAGCCTTCGAGGATGTGGGCGCGGTCTTCGGCCTTGCGGAGACGGAAGCGCGTGCGGCGGGTGACCACGTCGCGGCGGTGCTCGACGAAGCACTCGAGGAGTTCGCGGATGTTCATCTGCTTCGGCCGACGCTTGTCGAGGGCCAGCAGGATGACGCCGAACGAGTTCTCGAAGTTGGTGTGCTTGTAGAGCTTGTTGATGACGACCTTCGGGTTCTCGTTGCGCTTGAGCTCGATGACCACGCGGGTGTTCTCGTCGGACTCGTCGCGGAGGTCGGAAACCTCATCGAGGATCTTCTCGGAGCAGAGTTCGGCGATGTGCTTGACGAGGGACGAGCGGTTGACGTTGTACGGCAGCTCCGTGAGGACGATCTGCTCCTTGCCGTTCTTCATCTCCTCGGTGTGGGCGACGCCGCGGACGCGGATGATGCCACGGCCCGTCCGGAGGTACTGCTTGATGCCCTCCTTGCCGTTGATCACGCCGCCGGTCGGGAAGTCCGGGCCGATGATGATCTTCTCGAGGTCCTCGACGGTGGCGCTGGGCTTGTCGATGATGAGGCAGGTGGCCTCGACGAGTTCGCTCAGGTTATGCGGCGGGATGTTGGTCGTCATGCCGACCGCGATGCCGGTCGAGCCGTTCATCAGCAGGTGGGGCAAGGCGCAGGGCAGGACGGTCGGCTCGGTGGTCGACTCCTTGTAGTTCGGGATGAAGTCGACCGTATCCTCGTCGATGTCGGCGAGGAGTTCGGCCGAGACTTCGGAGAGACGGCACTCCGTGTAACGGTAGGCCGCGGGCGGATCGCCGTCGACGGAACCGAAGTTGCCCTGGGGCTCGATCAGCTGGTAACGCATGACCCAGTTCTGGGCCAGGCGGACGAGCGTGTCGTAGACCGAGCTGTCGCCGTGCGGGTGGTAGTTCTTCAGCACTTCGCCGACGACGCCGGCGCACTTGTCGAACGGGCGGTTGTGGACGAGGCCTTCCCGCAGCATCGCGTACAGGATGCGGCGTTGGACGGGCTTCAGGCCATCGCGCGCGTCCGGGAGGGCGCGGGAGACGATGACCGACATCGAGTAATCGATGTAGGCCGTCTGCATGATGTCCGTGATGTTGGCGGACGTGAGCTTTTCTTTGTCAGAATACATTGTCGAAGAGGTCTAGGGTGAGGACTGGGTGGGGGCTTAGACGTCGAGGTTCGAGGTGTTGAGCGCGTTGTCCTCGATGAAGGCCCGGCGGGAAGGCACATCCTCGCCCATGAGCATGGCGAAGACGCGATTGGCTTCGGCGGCATCCGCGATATCGACCTTGAGGAAGCGGCGCTTGGCCGGATCCATCGTGGTCTCGAAGAGTTGCTTGGGGTTCATTTCGCCCAGACCCTTGTATCGCTGGATGGTCAGGCCCTTGCGGCCGAACTGGCGAATCTGGCCGATGAGTTCGAGGATGGAGCCGAGCGGGATGGGCTCGGCCTTCTTCACGATCTTCTTGGCGGGCTTCTCCTCGCCCTTGGGCTCCTCTTCGCCTTCGGTCGCCGGCGCTTCTTCGGCCGTCGAGCCGTCGATGAGGTTGTAACGCGGCTCCTCGCCGGGGGCGAATTGCTTCACGTCCATCCCCTGGGCTTCGAGTTCCTTGAGCACCTTGGTGATGGAATCATTCTCGAAGATCTCGATCACGTTGACGCGCTCCTGGACGACGGTGCCGTCCTTGAGCTTCTTTTCGCGGTCGATCTTGTCGGCGAGGAAATCCTCGACGCCGGCCTTCCGCAGGTAGGCCTGCTTGGCGTCCGTATCGGCGAGGAACTCGTAGGTCTCCTCGTTGCCGGTGCGGGTGCGGACGATGAAGCGCGGGAGCGCGTGCGACTTGTGGTCCTGCTGGTCGAGGTAGGCGCCGAGCTGGCAGCCGGTCCGACCGATGGCGGAGCCGAGGGACTCCAACCGCGCGAGGGACTCGACGATCTTGTCGAGCTTCTGGCCCGGGAAGACGTGCTTGTCGCGCAGACGGAGCAGGTTCACGTCCTCGGAGCCGAGCTCCAGGAGGATGCGGTTGAGTTCCGGGTCGTTGTCGACGTACTGCTCGCGCTTCTTGCGCTTGATGCGGTAGAGGGGCGGCTGGGCGATGTAAACGTAGCCCGCCTCGATCAAGCCGGGCATCTGGCGGTAAAGGAACGTGAGCAGCAGCGTGCGGATGTGCGAGCCGTCGACGTCGGCGTCCGTCATGATGACGAGCTTGTGGTAGCGGCACTTCGTGACGTCGAAGGCGCCGTCGCCCTCGTGCTTGCCGATGCCGGTCCCGCAGGCCGTGATGATGGTGCGGATTTCCTCATTGGAGAGGATCTTGTCGATGCGGGCCTTCTCGACGTTGAGGATCTTGCCCTTGATCGGCAGGATCGCCTGGTAGCGGCGGTCGCGGCCCTGCTTGGCGGAACCACCGGCGGAGTCCCCTTCGACGATGTAGAGTTCGCAGACGGATGGGTCGCTTTCGGAACAGTCGGCCAGCTTGCCGGGGAGACCGCCGGAGGACATGGCGGACTTGCGGACCGTTTCGCGCGCCTTACGGGCGGCTTCACGGGCGCGGGCGGCGTTGAGGCACTTGTCGACGATGCGACGGCCGGTCTTCGGGTCGCGCTCGAGGTAATACTTCAGCTGTTCGCCGACGACGGAGGTCACGATGCCTTCGACCTCGGGGTTCGTCAGGCGCGTCTTGTTCTGCGACTGGAACTTCGGGTCCGGGTGCTTGACGGAGATCACGGCCACGAGGCCTTCGCGCATGTCGTCGCCGTTCAGCTTGGCGTCCTTGTCCTTGATGAGGTTGTTGGACTTCGCGTAGTGGTTGATGACGCGGGTCAGCGCGGAACGGAAACCCGACAGGTGCGTGCCGCCTTCGGGCTGGTTGATCAGGTTGGCGTAGCTGAAGACCATCTCGTCATAGCGGTCGTTGTACTGCAGGGCGACGTCGAGGGTCATCCGGCGCTGGCCCGGCTTGGGCTTTTCGCCGTCGGCCATCACGCGCGGGTTGGCCAGATCGGTGAAGTCGACCTCGGCGGAAATCAGGATGGGCTTCTCGAAGAGACGCTCCTCGTTCGCGTTGAGGAACGAAACGTACTCGGCAATGCCCTCCTTGAACTCGAACTTGTCGGCCCGGTTCGTGCGCTGATCCTTCATCTCGACGGTGATGCCCGGCACGAGGAAGGCCAGTTCGCGCATGCGGCGGACGAGGGTGTCGTACTTGAACTCCTGGGTGGCGATGAAGATCTCCGGATCCGGGTGGAAGGTGATCTTGGTGCCCGTCCGCTTGGTCTTGCCGATGACCTTGATGGATTGCGTGACTTCGCCCCGGCAGAACTTCATCTGGTGCACTTCGCCTTCGCGGCTGACTTCCGCGATGAAACTATCGGAGAGCGCATTGACGCACTTGGCGCCGACGCCGTTGAGGCCGCCGGAAACCTGGTAGGCGCCCTTGTCGAACTTACCACCCGCGTGCAGGTTCGTCAGCACGAGCTCCAGCGTCGGCACCTTCTCCTCCGGGTGCATCGCGACGGGAATGCCGCGGCCATCGTCCTCGACGGAGAGCGAGCCATCGGTGTGGATCTCGACCTTGATGCTCTTGCAATAGCCGGCGAGGGCTTCGTCGATGGAGTTGTCGACGATTTCGTAGACGCAATGGTGGAGGCCCGTTTCGTTCGTATCACCGATGTACATACCGGGTCGCTCGCGCACGGCCTTGAGGCCCTTCAGGCGCTTGATGTCGGAAGCACCATAGCTTTCGTTGCCGGCGTGCTTGCCGCGATTCGGGTTTTTCTCGGAATTTTCGCTCATGTTTTAGTGGTAAAATGGGGGTAAAGGACCCGCCGTGAAGCGGGTCTCGAAATCCTGTTTTTCACACCGTTTTCTGCAATAGGAAACGAGAGGTGAACGAATGTTTTTACCTCAGCCGAAATACCTATTTATCAACCCCTTACAAAAACTTATAGGGGGCTTAAGAAACGCTTGTTCACAGGGCTTTTCGCACCCCACACACAGAGTCGCCCACCGGGGGGTATTAGGCCCCCAGCAGGAAGTCGACGGCCGCCTGAATCCCGGCCTCGCCGCTATCCTCGAAGACATAGTGGCCGGCGGCGGGGAAAAGGCGTTGCTGGGCCGCCGGGAAGCGCTGGGCAAAGCCGGCCAAGAACGATTGGTCGAAACAGAAGTCCTGGAGGCCCCAGAGCAGCAGCATGGGCTTGCCGCGCAGCGTCGGCAGGGCGGCCTCGACGGCGGCCAGGACCGGGCGCGTCGGGTGATCGCCCTCCATCGGGATATCCGCCACGAAGTCCGCGACCGCCCGGCGGCGAGCCATCGTGCCGTACGGGGCCAGAAAACCGTCCTTTACGGCCTTAGGAAGCGGCTTTTCGACCGCCATCCACGTTGCCGGCCAGGCAAACCCGTCCAAGTACTGGGCAATCAAGCGCCCAATCAAGGGGGCTCGACAAAGCGCGATCCGCTTGGGGATACGCTCCGAGAGGAACGCCCCGGTGTTCGTCACCAGAATTCGACCGATGCGTTCAGGCATGCGGGTGGCCAGGCCGAAGCCGATCGCACCACCCCAATCGTGTACCCCCAAGTGGAAGGTTTTCAGGCCCAAATGGTCGACCAGCCCTTGGACGGCCTGGATCCGGTCCTCGAGGCGCAGAAAACGGTCAGGGCGGGCCGACAGGCCCATGCCGAGGTGGTCCGGGGCGATGACCCGGTAACCCTTGGCTGCCAGGGCGAGGATCAGGTTGCGCCAGAGGAACGACCACGAGGGATTACCATGCAGGAGCAGGACCGCCTGGCCCTCCCGCGGTCCATGGTCCACGAAGCGCATGGGGCCGTCGGGCGTAGCCCAGCTTTGGACGTCAAAGGGGTACAGGGCCTTCACCTCGGCGGGCAAGGCGGCTGGATCGGGGGTTAGCATTCGACGGCGAGCATGAGGCTGGCGAGTCCGCTCCCGATGCCAAGCAAGGCGGCCTTCTCGCCCCGACGGACGCGGCCCTCCGCGCGGGCCAAGGCCAACGTCGCAGGGAGGGAAACCGACCCGACGTTGCCGAGGCGGTCAAACGATTGGTAATCCTTGGCCGGATCCAAACCGAGGCGCTCGAAGAGCAACGAGGAATGCCGACGACCCACTTGATGCGTGATGATCCGGTCGGGGGTCGCTTCATTCCAACCACTCTCCTGCTTGAAGCGCCCCCAGCAACGTTGCGCGAGACCGACGCCGGCGGCGAGCAACGCCTCGGAGTCGGTGCGCATGTCGAGTTCGTCGGAGGACGTATCGCCTTCGCAGAGCGCGTTCGCGGAAGAATCGGTTTCCCAAGCGCCCGCCAACAGACGGATCGCATCCGGGCCGGCCAAGTCATCGCGCGAAACCACGGCGGCGGCGCCCCCCGCACCGATGGTGAGGTTGGCGAAATACGGCTTGATGCCATCGCGCGTCAACGAAAGGTCCTCATTGAGCAGCCGGATGGTGCGCTCAACGAGGGGCCGACCGTTTTCGCCGGAGCAAACCAAGGCGCGCCGAATCTGGCCGGACTCGACCAAGCCCGCCGCGAGCACGACGGCGTTGAGGAAGCCGAGGCAGGCATTGGAGACGTCGAGGATTTGGGCCTGCGGTCCGAGCCCCAAGAGGCCGTGCACATAAGCGGCGGTCGAGGGTTCCAGGCGATCGCGGCAGACCGACGAATGGATCAAGAGGTCAATGTCCGCCGGCCCCACCGCGGCGGCCTGCAGGGCGCGGCGGCCCGCCAGCGCGGAGATTTCCGAAGGGCGGATGGCCTGCGGCCAGAAGCGACGCTCCTTGATCCCCGTCATCAATTCCAAGCGGCCTTCCGGCAACTTCAGGCGCCCATACAATGGCGCCAGCCGGCGCTCCACCTCGTCGGAGGTCCAAACCTCGGGAGGCAGTTCGGCCACGAGGCCGGTGAGGACTGAACGGTTGAACTGCACGTTCAGAGAAGACGGGCCGAGGCCTTGACCAGTTCTTCGTCGAAGAAATTCAGGCCCATGCCGGCGTCGACGACGATGCCTTGGCCATTGACGCCACTGGAGCGCGGGGAAAGCAGCCAGACGGCGGTATCCGCGACTTCCTGCGTCTTGAGGGCTTCCTTGCGGAGCGTCATCTTTTCGGCGTGGAGATAGTTGTCGAGGTAGCCCGGGATGCCGGCGCTGGCGCTGGTCTTGAGCGGGCCGGCGTTCACGCTGTTGAAGCGGACGCGCGTGTCGGCGGAAAAGGACTTCGCGAGGAAACGGCTGGCGGACTCGAGGGCGGCCTTGATCGGCGACATGTAGCCGTAGTTCGCCGCGGTCACCTGCGAGGAAATCCCGATGGAGACGACCGAAGCGTCCTTCGCGAGGTGCGGCTTGAGCGCGCGGGAGAGCTCCACCAAGGAGAAACAGGAGATCGCCGTGGCCTGCAGGAAATCCGCGCGGGCCGTCTCATGGAACGGCTGCATCCCGCGGGAGAAATTCGCGAAGGCCACGCTGTGCAGGACACCATGGATCGGGGCGTGTTCGCGACCGACGGCCGCGGCGAGGGCGATGGTCTCCTCTTCGCGTTCGAGGTCGCAGAGATAGGTCGGCTTACCGTCCAGGAGGCCTTTCAGCGAATCCAAGCGGGCCTGCGAACGCACGGAGTAGATGACCTTGGCCCCTTCGGCTTCCAACGTCTTGGCCACGTGCCAGGCGACCGACTTCTTGTTGGCCACGCCGAGGACGAGGTAGGTTTTGCCGCTGAGGCCGAGGAACGACATGACGGGATTTCAGGCGGGCTGATCGACGAGGGCGAGCGCGAAACGCAGCGTGAGCACGGCCTTGCCGTCGCGCCGGACCGTCCCGGTGAGGAAATGGAACTGCTGCAGCGTCTCCACATGCTTGACCTCGATGACGACGGTGTCGCCCGGCTTCACCATCCCTTTGAACTTGGCTTCCTCGATGCGACACAGCACCGGCGTCTTGCCATCAGGCGCGCCACCTTCGGACTGCAGCTTGCGCGTCAGATAGACGGCACCGGCCTGAAAGACGGACTCGCACAAAAGCACCCCCGGGGTGATGGGATTCCCGGGATAATGGCCGGCATAAAACGGCTCATCGGCCCGGAAGGTGCGCGTACAGATGGCCCCGTCGGCCCGGACCTCCTTGATCTCATCGATGAAGAGAAAAGGCGGGCGGTGCGGGATGGTGGCGAGGACTTCCGACAGCATGCGTGCAAATTGCCCCCGGAAGGCCCGACAAGCGACACGAAAACACCCTAGGGACGTTTGCTTTTTTTCAGGAACGACCCAAGTTCATCTGGGTATGAAAGCCCTCGCCACCATGCTCCTCTCCCTCCTCCCCTTCCTCGGTAACGCCGCCGACCGCCTTGCCGTCGGCGACGCCCTGCCGGCCGTGACCTGCAACGACCAGGACGGCAAGCCCGTCGATGTGGCCGCCGAGGGTGCCAAGGGCTACCTTCTCGTCTACTTCTACCCGAAGGCCAAGACGGGCGGCTGCACCAAGCAGGGCTGCTCCCTCCGCGACAGCTGGACCGACCTCAGCAAGCTCGGCGTCAAGGTCCTCGGCGTCAGCACCGACGGCGAGAAGCTCCAAAAGGAATTCCGGGACGAACAGAAGTTCCCCTTCCCCCTCCTGGCCGACAAGGACAAGAAAGTCGTCACCGCCTTCAAGGTCCCCACCACGATGGGCTTCGCGAGCCGCTGCGCCTACCTCTTCAAGGACGGCAAGTGCGTCTACGCGGACAACAAGGGCCACACCGGCGACCAAGCCCAGCAGATCCTCGAGTTCCTGAAGAAGTAAGCGGACGCGCTGGAAACAAAAAGGCCGCCTTCAGCGAGGCGGCCTTTTTCATGCCTGGCGGCGACCTCAATGGCCCTTGATGGGGAAAAGGTCCGTCACGCTGTTGTTGCCGTGGATGCGACGGATGGCGTCGGCCAGCAACGGGGCGATGGACAGGACCGTGATCGGGAGACCGCGGGTCTCGATGGGCACGGAATTGGTCGTGATGACCTCGTCGATGACGCCCGACCGAAAGCGCTCGTAGGCGATCTCCTGGATCATGCAGTGCGAAACCATCGCGCGAACCGAACGGGCACCGTTCTTCTTCAGCAATTCGGCGGCGGCGGTCAACGTGCCGGCCGTTTCGGTCATGTCGTCGACCAAGATGATGTCCCGGCCTTCGACTTCGCCGACGAGGCTCGTGGCCTGGACGGTCGTCGCGCTCGTGCGGCGCTTCGCCACGAAACCATAGGGCAGGTGCAGCATGTCGGCCACCGCGGAGGCGTACTTCAGGCCGCCGACATCGGGGGAGAAGACCGTGGCATCCTTGAGCCAAGGCTTGTCCTTGATGTGCTTGTAGAAGACCGGGGAGGCGTAGAGATGGTCGACGGGGATGTCGAAGAAGCCCTGGATCTGCTGGGCGTGGAGGTCGACGGTGAGGACGCGGTTGGCGCCGGCGGCGGTCAGCAGGTTGGCGACGAGTTTGGCCGTGATCGGCACGCGGGGCTTATCCTTGCGATCCTGCCGGGCGTAGCCGAAGAACGGGATGACGGCGGTGATCCGCGCGGCCGACGCCCGGCGCAGGGCGTCGATCATGATGAGCAGCTCCATGATGCGGTCGTTGGCCGGCGCGCAGGTGGGCTGGATGATGAAGACGTCGCAGCCGCGGATGTTCTCGTTGATCTGGACGAACGTCTCGCCGTCGGGAAAGCGGTTGACCGTAGCCGAACCCAGCGGCTCACCGAGGTTTTGGCAGATTTCCTGGGCGAGCGCCGGATTGGCGTTCCCAGTGAAGATTTTCATCGCAGGCAAGGTCATGGATTGGAGCGGCCTCCAGCGTCCAAGGACGCGACCAGCGAATCAACCTTTTTGAACAAGTCGGGGAGTTTTCGCGACAACACGACCAAGCGACGCTCCAGCCCGATCGGAATGGCGGGCGTACCGTTGTAAAAGCCGCCCTCGGGAATATCGACGAACACGCCCGTTTGGGCGCCCAGTTGGACGCGGTGGCCGAGGTTGAGGTGACCGGCGACGCCGGCCTGGCCGCCCAACACGCAGAAGTCCCCCAGCGTCGTGCTGCCGGCGATGCCGACCTGCGCGGTGATCAAGCACTGTTGGCCGATGCGGACATTGTGGGCGATCTGCACGAGGTTATCGATCTTCGTGCCGCGGCCGATCACCGTCTGGCTAAAGCGGGCGCGGTCGATGGTCGTATTCGCGCCGACATCCACATCGTCGGCGAGGACCACATTGCCGATCTGGGGAATCCGGTGAATCTGGCCGCCCGCCGGTTCATAGCCGAAACCGTCGGAACCGATGACGACGCCGGACTGGAGACGGCAGCGCGCCCCCAAGCGGCAATAATCCGCGATGGTGACGCCGTTCTTCAACCAGCAGCCCGCGCCGAGCACGGCTTGAACGCCAATCAGGCAATGCGCTTCGAGCACGGCCCCGGCGCCGATGCGCGCGCCGTCGCCGATCACGCAAAGCGGGCCGACGTGGGCGGAAGCATCGACGACGGCGGTCGGGGCAACCACGGCGCTCGCATGGATGCCGGCGGCGGGCTTCGGCCAGAGTTGGGCTTCGATGGCGGCGCAGACGAGCGCCAACGCATAGGAAGGCTTGGCGACGCGCAGGAAGGCCTGCCCGGTGGCGGGCTGTCCGACGTAATCGAGCGGCACGAGGATGACGCCGGCCTTGCAGGTCGGCACTTCGGTCGCGTACTTCGGGTTACCCAAGAAAGACAAGTCCTCGGGGCCAGCTTCCGCCAAGGAAGCCAACGACCTCACCTTGCCCAGATACTCGCCCTCCACCTTCGTCGCACCGGTGAGGGCGACGAGTTGCTGGGAGTCGAGCGAGATGGACATGGGCAGAAACAAAGCGCCCCTGACTGGCAGGGGCGGTTGGTCTTATTTGGCGGCCGGCTTGTCGCCAGCGGGCGCCACGGGTGCGGCCGGGGCGGCCGGGGCGGCGGGGGCCTCGGCGGGCTTATAACCGGCGTTGAGGACTTTCACGACCTCCTCGGTGATGTCGAGCGATGCGTCTGCGTAGAGGGCGACGCCTTTGGGCAGGACCAGCTGCAGCGACTTCGCCTTGGAGATCTTTTCGACTTCGGCGCGGACTTCGGCGCCAATGGTCTTGGTCATTTCCGCCTGGCGCTGCTGGATGGTGGCATTGGCCTCCTGGATGAACTTCTCGAGCTCGCCGCGGCGCTGCTGGAAGACTTCCGACTTGCTCTGGAATTCGGCTTGGACCGACTTCTTGCCGGCGTCGCTGAGGAGCGGGCTCTGGCCACGCTTCTGGATGGCCTGCAGCTCGGCGATCATGCCTTCCACTTCCTTGCCACGCTCGTTGATCGCGGCCTGGGCGGCGTCCTTGGACTTCTGGATTTCGCCTTGGATGGCCACGGCCTTGCCGTATTTCTTCATCACTTCTTCGGCATCGACGACGCCGACGTTAGGGGCAGCGGCGCGCAAGGTGACGGCGGCGAAGGCAAGGGCTAGGAAAAATGACTTCATAGTGAGGGAAGGAAGAAGGTTGGCCGTGGGGTTGGCAATCAAAAGACGGTCCCGAAGCTGAAGTTGAACTTCATCCCGCCGCCGTTGAGCTCGGCCCCCGTGGTCGGGTTCACCGTGGTCTGCAGCGGGAAACCGAAATCGAGGCGCATGACCGCACCACCAAGGAGGATGCGCATCCCGACCCCGATGTCGGAATTGGCCTCGGAGAGGCTGAACTTGGCGGCATCCTTGTTGACGAAGCCATAGTCATAGAAAGCGGCGAAGCGGAGGTTATCGGCCGCCTTGATCGTGTATTCCGCGCTCAGGTAACCATAGGTCAAGCCGCCGACCGGCTGGTTGCCGTTGGTCGTGTCCCAGGTCGCGGCTGAGCCGACGTCATTATAGTCGAAGCCGCGCATGTCGTAGGCGCCCCCCAAGTAGAAGCGCTCATAGAACGGCAGGTTGCCGCCGGAGCCGGCGATGGTGCCGACGCGACCGATCAGCCCGAGCGTTTGCTCCGCGGTCGGGGAGAGCAGGAACCACTTACCGGTGCGGAGTTCGGTCTTAAAGTAATCCAAGCTGCCACCGAGACCGTTGCCGGCGATTTCCTCGGAGAGCGACAAGCGCGAACCCTTGGTCGGGAAATTGTACTCATCGCGGGTGTCCTGGGTCAGGGAGAGCGTGACCGAAGAAATCGTCCGCGGGTTGCCATCTTCGGCCTTAACGTCGAGGGGTGCGGTCGCGGTGACGTTACCCACGCTGACGCGGCGCAAGTCGTAGGCGATGCGGCCTTCGACGGCGCCGAAGAGGCGGCGGCGGGCGTAGACGCCGACCCCTTCGTTGACGACGTTGTAGTTGGCCGAGAAATAACCGGTGTAACGGCGTTCGAGCTTATAACCCACCGCCAAATCACGTTCCCAGAGCGCGGGCTCTTCGAAGGAGTGTTCGAACGAGTTGGAGACGCTGCCGGCCTGGAGGCGGACGCGGAACTTCTGACCACCGCCGCGATACCAGCCCTCGGGATTGGTGTAATCGAAGTTACCCTCGGAATACTCGACGAAGCCGACGAGCTGCTCGACCGTGCTGTAACCGGCGCCAAAGCTCACCGAACCGGTGCTGCCCTCCTTGACGACGACACGGAGGTCGCTTTGGTTGGGGACCGGCGAAGGGACCGGGACGACCCGGACTTCCTCGAAGAACTGGGTGTTGCGCAGGCGAGCCTCGGAGACGCGGACGCGCGCCAAGTCGAAGACCTCACCGGGGCTCAGCGCCAACTCGCGCGCGATGACGGTCGAGCGGGTCTTGGTGTTTCCTTGGATGTCCAAGGACCGGACCGTGAAGCGCTCGCCTTCCTGAATCTTGAACGACACGGCGATCACGCCCGTGGAAAGGTTGGGGACGCGGACGGCTTCCACCTGCGCGTTCAGGTACCCCATCTGTCCGTAATATTCACGTAGCTTCTCGGTGGCGGCATCCAAAGCCGGGGTCGCGAAGGCCTCGCCCGTGATGAAACGATCCACTTCCGGACGATAGGCGCCGCGACGCAAGGACGGTTCGGCGACCACCTTCTGCAGCGCCGCGGTCGCAAAGATCGGGTTGGTGGCTCCGAGCTTGTTGCCGGAGATGTCCAAGGCGCCGATGGTGTAACGACGGCCTTCCTTGACCTTGAAGACCACGTCCAGTTTGCCCGAGCCATTCTTCAGCTCCTTGATGGTGCAGGCCTTCGAGGGATCGAGCTCGACGACTTCGACGTCCAAGAAACCCTTGAGGCGGTAGAAATCGCGGATGCGGTTGCAGTCCCGACGATACTCTTCGGGGTCGAGGCGCGGGGTGAAAAAGGCGCCCAAGAAAAGATGGGACAAGAAGCCCCGCTCCTCGGTCTTAAGCTCCGCGCCGGCGATGATTTCCTTCTCCGTGAGGGCCGCGGCGCCCTCGATGCGGATGACGTCGATCATCAGGCTCGGGCTTTCGCTGGCGGTCAGTTCGACGCGGGTGCCATTGGCCCCTTTGGCCTCGGGCAGGACCTTGGCGCTCAGCACCAAAAACGGGCGATCCTTGCGGAGCTCTTTCTGCAGGGCCTGCACGGCCCGCTGCATCGCGGAGGCATCGAGCGGCTCGCCCACGCTGAAGCCGGCGACCTTCAAGGCCTCGGCCTGGAGGTCGATCAACTCGGCCTTCCCGGCCGCGACGATTTCCCGGAGAATGGGCCGGGGCTCGACGACGATCACCAAGTCGACCTGACCCGTCTTCGGGTCCAACTCCGGCACCACCAAGGCCTGGTCAAACCGACCCGTGGCATAAAGCGCCCGTACGGTGCTGGTGACGGCATCGCGCGTGAACGGCTCACCCGCGCGCAAAGAGACGTGTCCAAGAATGAAGGATTCGGAAGCCTGCAACTCCTCAATGCGCGTACCCTTCTCGTCTTTGACGACCTTCTCGGCCTTGATGCGGATGGAGCGGACGATGAGCGGCTTTTCGGCGGCCGGCGGAGCCAGCTGGGCGACGACGCCCAAGGGCGCCAAGGCCAAAGCGAAGCAGGCAGCCCGGAGAAAGTTCCGGCAGACGGTCACGTCATTCATTGGAATGGCTTTTGGCAGGGGTTTCGAACCTTGTCAGCCCTGGATTCCAGAGCAGGTCGAGGTCATTGGTCGGGCCATTGCGGTTCTTGGCCACGATCAGCTGGCGCGCAAAGCACCCGTCTTGGCCCATTTGCTCGGCCTCCGCCTCAGCGGCCTTGCTTTGGCTGACATTGGGGCGGGAAATCAGCATCACGATGTCGGCGTCCTGCTCGATGGAGCCGGACTCGCGCAAGTCGGACATCTTCGGCTGGCGGGCCTCGTCCTCGGACTTTCGGTTGAGCTGGGCGAGCGCGATGATGGGAATCTGGAATTCCTTGGCCATGGCCTTGATGCTGCGGGACACCTCGGCGATCTGCTGTTCGCGCGGGATGCTGGCATCCAGGCCGTTGATGAGCTGGATGTAGTCGATGACGACCATGTCGAGCTTGCGGCGGCGCGCGATGCGCCGGCACTTGGCGCGGATTTCGAGGATCGTCTGGCCACCGTTGTCATCGACGATGAGCGGCTTCCCGCGGTATTCGTTGGAAGCCTGCACGAGGTCGAGTTGCGTCTGCGCGTCGGGCCGGCTGGAGCGCATCTTCTGCAGGTTGACGCGGGCGCGGGAGCACAGGAGGCGCATCGCCAACTCGCGGGCCGGCATTTCGAGCGAGAACATCAGCACGTGCGCGGGCTCGCGGCCGGAATTCGGCGGCGGGAACATCGCGGCCTCGATGAAGTTGAGCGCGATGGACGTCTTGCCCATGCCCGGGCGGGCCGCGACGACGATCATCTGGCCGCTCTGGAAGCCGTAGGTCAACGTATCGAGGTCGCGGAAGCCCGTCGGCACGCCTTGCACGCGGCCGTTCTCCTTGATCATGCGCGCGACCATCTCCATCGCCTCTTCGATGGGCTTGTCGATCTGCTGCGAAGTTTCGGCGATGCGGCTTTCGCTGATGCGGAAGAAGGATTGTTCGACGTCCTCGAGCAGGCGATCGATGCCTTCGGTGTGCGAATGGGCCTTCTCGACGGTGCTGACCGAAGTGGAGATCAGGCAACGCAGGAAGTGCTTCTCGCGCACGATGACCATCCAATGCGGGGCGTGGGCGGAAGAGGCCACCTGGCCGGTCAACTCATTGACGTAGGCGGCGCCACCGGCGGAATCCAGGCGCCCATCGCGGCGCAACTGTTCGGTCAGCGTGATCTCGTCGATGCCCGTGTTCTCCTGCGACAGCTTGACCGCGGCCGCGTAGATGTCCTGATGCTTCGGGTCGAAGAAGAAGTCGGGCGTGATCTTCTCGGAAAGGCAGCGCTGCAGCGTTTCGCCGTCGATGATGATGCTCGCGATCAACCCGCGCTCGGCGTCGAGGTTATGGGGCGGCACGCGGTCGCCGTAGCTGGGCTGGGTATCGCGGCGGTTGCGCTGGTTTCGGTCGGCCATGGGAAGGCGACAGCATGGACGGTCTGCCCTCGGTTTCACCGTCAAAGTGCCGAGAACCATTCACAGCCGTTCACAACGCCATCCCTGCCCTATTCACAGGACATTCACCCAAAACAAAAAGGCGCCGGACCGAAGTCCGACGCCTTTTGAGGGCAAGCGTAAGCCGCTTTAGGCGGTCTTTTCCTTGCGCGTCTTGCGCGGCTTCTTGTCGCGCTCGGGACGTTCCGGAGCTTCTTCGGCTTCTTCGGCAACCGGCTCGATCGGGTTCTCGGAAACCACTTCGAACTCCTGCTCGACCGAGACGGAAGCATGGAGGCGGATGGTCGTGAGATGCTTGCCGAGGACCTTGACGGGACCCTGGCCGAGGTGGATGCGCTTGCGCTCCAGCTCGATGCCGTGTTCGGCGAGCTTGGCGGCGATTTCCGCGGTGCTGATCGCGCCGAACATCTTGCCACCTTCACCGGTCTTGACGGCGAAGACGAGCTTGAGGGCGGCCAGCTTGGCGGAGGTCGCGGTGGCGGACTCGAGGTCCTTGGCTTCGCGGGCGTCGCGGGCCTTCTTCAGGGACTCGATGTACTTGGTGTTGGCGCGATTGACGGGGAGCGCGATGCCCTGCAGGAGCAGGAAATTACGCGCGTAGCCCGCGCGGACGCGGACCTGCTCGCCTTCGGCGCCGAGGCCGTCGACAGGCTTGATGAGTAAAACTTCGGTGAATGCCATGATGGTGTCTTGCTTGGGTTAAAGTGAGGGTTGGATTTAGAAGGGGACGTCGTCGCCGCCGTGGTCGCCGGAAGGAGCGGGGGTATCGCCACCGCGGGAGCGCGGAGCCGAACCGCCGTCTTCGCCGCCTTGGGCCTTGCCGCCGATGAAGGTGAAGTTCTCGAGGACGACGCCGAGGCGCGAACGCTTCTCGCCGGTCTTCTTGTCTTCCCACTGGTCGAGCTTGAGGCGGCCTTCGACGAGGATACCGGAACCTTTGCCGCAATACTTGGCGATGATTTCAGCCTGCTTGCCGTAGCTCTCGATGTCGACGTAGGTGACTTCCTCGCGCTTTTCGCCTTCCTTGGTGGTGTAGGCGCGGTTGACGGCGAGGGAGAACTTGGTGAGGGCCTGGCCAGAGGGCAACGCCCGCGCTTCCGGATCGCGGGTCATATTGCCGGCGAGGATCACGCGATTGAAGGACGAGGCCATGGTCGTGAGGAGACGGGAAGGGCTTAGGCGCGGACCGACTGCACGAGGATGCGATCCACGGTGCGGTCGAGGCGAAGCTTGTCGGCGAAGGCGGTCGGGGCGGTGACCGGACCTTCGAAGTGGAACTGGACGTAGAGCCCGGAGAGGAACTTGCGGTCGACGGCGCGGCTGAACTCGCGCTGGCCGAGGTTTTCGACCTCGGTGACCTTGCAGTCGACGGACTTAAGGATTTCCTTCAGGCGTTCGATAGCGGCCTCGGGAGCCTCGGCGGAACCGCGGAGGTCGAGGATCAGGCTGACGCGGTAGGCGCGGCGAATCGTGGCGGTGGTCATGGTAATGGTGGTTTTCTGTTGGTGAAGTTTTGGGCGGCCGGGAGGCCGCGGGAAATCAGGGTTTCTAGTCCTAAGAGGAAGTCAGGGGTAGCTTGGTGGAGGCGCTGCAGGTCTTCGGCCGGGAATTTGCCGAGCACATGGTCGGCGAGGTCTTGGGCGGGGTGCCGCTTGGGACCGATGCCGAGACGGGCACGAACGAACGCTTCGCCGAAATGCTGGATACAACTGGCGATGCCGTTGTGACCAGCGGCGGAGCCACCCAGGGAAAGTCGCATTTGGCCGGGCTCGAAGGCGATATCGTCGTGAAGGACGACCATTTCGGCGGCGGGGAGGCGATGGAAGTGGAGGAAGGCGGCCAAGGGTTCGCCGCTCAAGTTCATGAACGACTGTGGCTTGACGAGGAATACCTGCCGACCACCGAAGGTGGTCTTGGCCACGGCGGCCGGAAAACGGCTTTCGTGCTTCCACTCCGCGCCAGCCTTGGTGGCCAGCGCATCCAGGATGATCCAGCCCGCATTGTGGCGGGTGGCGACGTATTCCTTGCCGGGATTGCCGAGGGCGGCGATGACCGAGAATACCATCTGACTTCAAAGAACAGGTGCCGGGGACGCCCGGCGCGGAAATTACTTCTTGGCGGCCGGAGCAGCAGCCGGGGCAGCGCCAGCGGCCGGAGCCGCGGCACCCGCAGCCGGAGCGGCAGCACCTTCGGCGCCCGCGGCCGGAGCGGCAGCGGCGGCTTCGGGAGCGGCTTCTTCTTCGGCCATTTCGGAGCAGACCACGACGACACGGGCAGGGTCGCCAGGGAAAGTGATGCCGGCCGGGGCCTTGAGGGCACCGACGTGGATGGACTCGTTGACCTTCAGCTCAGTCACGTCGACTTCGATGAACTCAGGGAGATCCTTCGGCAAACAGCGGACATTGACGGTCTGGGAGACGATCGCGAGGGTGCCGCCATCGGTCTTCACGCCATAAGCCTCGCCGACCACGCGGATCGGGATCGCGGCGCTCATCGGAGCGTTCGGGTCGATCTGCTGGATGTCGATGTGGAGGAACTTCTGGGTGATGGGGTGACGCTGGAACTCCTTGATGATGGAGAGCATCTTCTTCCCTTCGAGGGTGAGCTCGATGAGGGCGGCAGCGGTGCCCTTGGCACGCATGAGGTCACGGAACTTCTCCTGTTCGACGGAAACGCTGTGATTGCCGGCAGGACCATAGATGATGGCCGGAATGGAACCCGCGTTGCGCATACGACGGGAGTGGCCACGGCCAAGGTTCTGACGATTGGAGACGGTGAGACTGAGCTGCTTCATGGTGTGTAAAGGTCTTTGGGATCCTAGTAAGTCGCGGGCCCGCGTTGTGCGGCCGTGCCTTGCCTAGGGAAAGGAGGGTCGAACTTGAGAAGCCCGGCCACGGAAGCAAGCGGGAAATTAAAAGGGGGCTTCCCTCGCGGAAAACCCCCTGAAAAGCCTGAATTAAGCCCCGGGCTTAGTTATAGGTGGCCAGCCAAGCAGCGATATCGGCCACATCCTGAGCCGTCAGCCCAAGTTGATCGGACGAAAGCATCAGGGAACGGTTCAGCTTGGACTGTCCCGCGATACGGTTCTTGGGGACGAGCTGGGAGACGCCGCCCGCCGACTTGACGACGACAGGGTCGTTATTGGACTGGATGAGGCCGTCGATCTGACCGCCCGCCTTGAGCTTCAAGGTCGAGCCTTCATAGCCGAGGGCGATGCTCGCCGAGGGCTCCACGATGGCCGTGACCACCGATTCGATGCCTTGGCGGGCCGCGAAACCACGGAGCTCGGGGCCATAGCTCGGGCCGTTGGCCCCGACTTGGTGGCACATCGTGCAACGCTGGACGAGTTCCCCACCCTTGGTGGCGTCGCCCTTCTTAGAGAGCACGTCCTGGACCGTATAGGTGGCCTTGGGGGCCTCGGGGACCGGGGCCGGGACTACCGTGACCTTGGCTTCGTCGTAGACGCCGGCCTTCTTCAGTTCGGAGCGAATATCGAAGGCCGACCAAGTGCCGGTCATGCGCATCAGGGCCCAGGTGGCGGCTTCCCCCTTCACCGGCGAACCTTCCGCGGCGAGTTTGATCATGGCGAGCGCGGCCTCCTTCGACTCGACGAACGAAAGGGTCTCGGTCGCCAACGTCCGCTGGGCAGCGGGGACCTTCTGGCCGCTGGCCTGCGCGGCGAGCTCGTTCACCATCTCCGGCGTGTGCAGCACCCAAGCGATGCGGGCCACGTGGGTCGGCCAGGTTTCGCCGTTCTTGACGTAAGCCGCCTTCACCGCCGCCCAGACCGCCGACTCCTTGCCGGCGGAACCGATGCCAAAGGCGGCGACGGAATTCTTGTCGGTCACGTCGAGGTGCTTGGCGAGTTCGACGAGGATCGGCACGGCCTTATCGGCGGCGACGGCGTGGAGCGAGGTGGCCACGTCGCGACGGACGGCGACATCGGCGTCGGCGGCCAGCGCCGCCGAGGCGGCGAGGACGTCGTGGTTGGCGCGGCGCAGGGACTGGAACGCGAGGCGGCGGTTGGCGGGATTGGCGTCCTTCAGGAGTTCCTTGGTGCGGGCGACGCCTTCGTCACCCAGGTAAGGCAAGAGCCACACGGCGCGCGCGGCGACGAAGGGATTCGCGTCCTTGGCGAGTTCGAGCACCGCAGGCAGGGCCTTGGCGCCGAAGCCCTTGGCGGCGTTAAAGCCGAGGTGACGAACATTCACCGCGGGGCTGCGCAAAGCCTCGACCGCGCCAGCCGGACTGGCGAGGTCGAGCTTGGGGATGACGGACCTGAAGCCCTTCGGAGCGATGCGGTAGATCGCGCCCGTGCAGGTGTCATCGAGCGTCTGGTGCCCACCCACGCGCGTGTCGAACCAATCGGCGACGTAGATCGCCCCATCGGGGCCGACGGCGACATCGGACGGACGGAACCAGATGTGCTCACCGCTCTTGCCCGGGGTCTTGATGCGATGGAAGTCGGTGCCTTCGAATTCGCGCGTCGGATTCGAAGTGATAAAGTCCTTACGCGTGGCCTCACTGAGCGCGAAGGCGCCCTTCTGGGGCTGCAGCTTGTAGCCGAAGATCGTGTTGCGGGATGGTTCGCAATTCAACAGCGTGCCGTTCCACGCGGCCCCGAGCGCGCCGTTTTCGTAGATGGCAACCCCCGTCGGCGAACCCGAGCCGTAGACGTCGCCGACGTCCATGGTGTCGGGGTCGTCCTGGCGCCAGTGGGCGCGCGGCGTCGGCTGGCCGGGGCGGCGCACGGAGTTGTAGCTCGTGGCCTTCGGCGTGGTGTAGCCGGCGGTGCCGTACTCGAGGACGTACGACGTGCGGCAGCTGCTGGAGTCGTCGTTGTCGCCCTGGAAGAGGTCGCCGAAGGAAGACGGGAAGTGCTCGAAGCTGTTGCGGTAGCCGTTCCCGATGATTTCGACGCCCGTGGCGTCGGGGTTCATGCGCGCGGAAAAGCCGGAGGACCAGACGAAGCCGTCATCGCTTTTCGCGCCGGCGGTGGCCTTGGGGTCGAAGGGCCAAGCGCCCCCGCGTTGGTCGACATAACCGGAACCGACGCGGTAGGTCTTGCCCGACTTGTCGGTGAACGAGCCGCCGCAATTGCCGGAATTCAGGTAGAGCTTGCCGTCCGGACCAGCGACGATCGCGTGCAGCGAGTGGTCATGGTCCTGGCCACCGAAACCGCCCAGGATCACTTCGCGCTTGTCGACCGCGGGGTCGAATTTGCCGTCGCGATTCACATCGGTGAACTTGATGAGGTCGGGGGCGTGCGAGACAATCACGACGTTATCGAAGACCGCGATGCCCAGCGGAGAGGTCCAACCGGCGTCCTGCACGAACGTATGGACGGTGTCGGCCTTGCCGGCGCCCTTGCTGTCGCTGAGCACCACGACGCGGTCGCCTTCGGGGCGACGCTTGCCGCCCTTGTTGTAGACGCGGTAGTTGACGCCTTCGGTCACCCACACCCGGCCTTGGGCATCGATGTCGAGGTTCGTGGGATTGGCCAGCATGGGCGAGCGCGCCCAGAGCGTGACTTCCAAGCCCTCCGGAACCTGGAAGAGGTTGAGCGAAACGGAACCCCCTTCGGAGGGCGCGTATGGTTGGGGGGCGGCCGAAAGGGAAACGGCGGCCATCAGGAAGAAGGCGAGGCGGGGCATACCTCGATAACAAGACCCTCTGCGGAAAGTTCCAGCCTAACTTATCAATCGGGAGCAAATCAGGCCCACCAGGACCGGAGCGTCGCCAAGTCCGCCCGCGAAGCCTCGATGGCGCGTTCCAGATAGCCGGCTTCGCCGATGGCCCCCTTGAGGTACTCCACATGCAGGCAGACCGGTCCTTGGTAGCGCGCGGCCTGCAGCATCCGGACGTAGCCGGCATCGATGAGACCGTCGGCGAGCGGGCAGGATTCCACCACCCGCCCCTTCCAGCGGAAGTTCTTGAAGTAAGCCATGGCCAGACGCTCGCGGGCCAAGGCCACTTGGTTCGGCCAAGACAGGCCGCCCTCGACGGTCGCATGCAAGATGTCGAAACTCCAAGCCAAGTCGGCCGGGGGGTACTCGCGCATGAGCGCGTCCATATCCCAGACCGCCGCCCCGACATGCTTGGCCCCCGAGTGGTTCTGGTAACAAGGCTGGATACCGATTTCTTTGCTGAGCGCGACGAGGTCGCGCAAGCGTGGCTTGATCTCGTCCAGTTGCACCCGCAAAGGCTTGTCGGCGGAATAGGTATACCAGTTCAGGCGGTAGCGCTGGATGCCCAAAGCCTTGGCCGTCCGCAGGACGGCCTCGGTGCGCGTGGCGTCGCTGACGGCATTGATGCCGGTGGTCAGCATCGAAATCGCGATGCCATGGGCGGCCAGCGCTTCGACGAGTTTAGGCAACTCACCCTCGACTTGCGCCGGGAGCACATGCCCACCGGGACGGACCGGAGCCTCGATGCTCGTGACCCCGATGCGCGCGACGGCGGCGGCCAACTCGCGATGCGACAGGCCGACCAGATGCTTCGTGAAAAGACTGATTTCCGGGCCGCCGCCAATGCCCGCCGACGCCGCCACCGCGGGCCCGGCCCACAAGCCCGCCAACGCGGCGCTCGTCGTGCGCAGGAAATCGCGGCGCGTCGTCATCGCCCCTTACTTCTTCGGGGCGAGGCGCTTCAGTTGACCGGACAGCGTGACGAAGAGGACGTCGCCATTGACGGGGTCGTGACCGAAGCCTGCGATCGTCATGTCCTTGGCGATGACTTCGCCCGTCCATTTTCCGTCCTGCTCCTTGATGGCGAGCAAACGGCCCGAGGCATAGTCGCCGAAGACGTAAGCGTCACGGATGGCGGGGATGCGCTCGCTCCGGCAAAAGACGCCGCCGGTCACGGAGCTGCCGACCTTACGGTCGTACTCGTAGATGGGAGCGACATAGGCGGAAGCCGGGGCCAACTTCGCCGGGGCCTGTTTGGCGCTCGCATCCTTTTTATTATAAACGTGGTTCCCTTCGATCTCGCTCCAACCGTAGTCGCCCCCGGCGGTAAGGATGTCGATTTCCTCGTAGAGGTTCTGGCCGACGTCGCCGGTGAAGCAGGCCCCGGTCTTGGGGTCGAAGGAGAAGCGCCACGCATTCCGGAGCCCCGTCGCCCAGGTCTCGGTCCGGACGGACTTCGGGTCGAGGGGCTGGCCGCGGTGGGTCGTGGCCTTCACGAAGGGGTTGTCGGCCGGGACGGCATAGAAGGCTTCACCCTTGGCGTCCACCGGTACCGAAGCATGGGGATTCGGAGCCAGGTTGCCCGGGCGCTTGTCGACATCGATGCGGTAGACGGCGGCATGGAAGCCCTTGTTGATGAAGCCAGCCGTGTTGAAGGCGTCGCCCCCCGCGCCACCATCGCCGCAACTGAAGTAAAGGTAGCCATCGGGCCCGAAGTGGAGATCCCCGCCGTTATGATTGGAGGCGGGGTCGGCTTGGGTCAGCAAAGGCTGCTCGGAATCGGCATCGATCTTGAAGGGCTTTTCCTTGGAAACCAGGAAGCGCGAGACGCGCTGATGGAGCTTGCCGTTAATCTTAAGACTATAATAGACAAAGACTTGTCCGTTCTTTTCCACGTTCGGATGAACCGCGAAACCCAGGAGGCCGCACTCCCCGCCGGCCTCGAACTTCCCCTCCTTCACTTGCAGTTGAAAGACCGCGCGCTTGGTCGGCTGGCCAGACTTGAGCCCTTCAACCAATTGAATCTTCCCGCCGAGGAAGCTCCCCTTGCCCGCGGGATCGGGGTCGCCCTTTTCGACGACGAAAAAGGCGTCGGTGCGACCGGGGAAAGGGGTGATCGCCACCGGGAGGCTGAAGCTGATTCCGGGATAAGCCTGTTCGACCGCGACCAAGTCAGCGGCGCGAAGCGGAGCCGTGGCGAGGACGGCCGCCAACAGAATCGTGGAGAGGGTGGAAGGCTGCATGGGAGTCAGGGGTAGGTGGTCTTATGACAGACACCACGACCGACGAAAAGTTTTTTCGAAATGCGCGGCGGACCCCGGGGCGGCCAGCAACCTTGCAAATACCTTTATTTTTCGCTGGTTTTCAGCACACACTTCGATACTAAATAGAACCGCATCACTGCACACCAACCCATAAACACCATGTCCAAAGCCCTCACCAAGTCCCAAATCGCCGCTGCTATCGCCGAGAAGGCCGAGATCAGCAAGAAGCAGGCCGTCGCGATCCTCGAGATCATCGCCGCCCTCGCCTACAAGAACGCGAAGAACTCCTTCACGCTCCCCGGCCTCGGCAAGCTCGTCCTCGTGCACCGCAAGGCTCGCCAGGGTCGCAACCCTGCCACCGGCGAAGTCATCCAGATCAAGGCCAAGAAGGTCGTGAAGTTCCGCGTGGCCAAGGCCGCGAAGGACGCGATCCTCGGCGCCAAGTAATCTTCGATTACAGCTGCCACCAGAGGCGCCTCGCAAGAGGCGCCTCTTTTGTTTGGTGCGGTGCATAACCCGTGACGGTTTTTCTTGCGAGCGACCGAGGGAGCGGAATGAATGCTGACACGCAAGCCGCCCGGGTGGCGAAATGGCAGCCGCAGCGGACTCAAAATCCGCCGCCCTCTAAAGGCGTGAAGGTTCGAGTCCTTTCCCGGGCACTTGCGTGAAGGTTTCGCCGCGGCTCACGCCGCGGCGAACCACCATGCGCCCGCCCCCGCGAGCAAGCCGAGGCCGCCCATCAGCAACGCAGCGCACCCACGGTTCGCCAAGCGTTCGCGGTACGAGAGACCTGTACCCGGCACGCCCACCGTCCCATCGACACGATCCTTGCGCACGTTGAGCGTCGCTCCCGGCCGACCGACGGAAGCGGAGACACCCGTCTTCGAGACGTTGATCTTCAGGAAGCGTCCCAACGCGACGACCTTGCGGAAACGAAAGGAACCCATACCTGCTTTAGAGAATATAAGAAGCGGCCGACCGCGAGCGCTTTTCGCCGGGACACTGCGGGATTGCGCGGCGCGCGCGGGCCGCTAGCTTGGCACCCATGCTCCTCGTGTTCGCCGCCCTCAGTTTGGCCGCCGCCAGCGGCGACCTGCCGCCGGCGCCCCCGCGCGTCACCTTGATGACCATCCCCGGGCGCGAGGTCTGCGCGCTGGCCTACGACGTGAAGCGGGTCGATCTTCCGCTCGCCAAGCAACGGGAACTCGCGGCGGCCCTGGAAGCCGCGCAACTCGACGACCTGCTCGCCGCGCACCTGCGGCTGCGCACGGCCCTCGCGGCGGCCAAGAAAGCCGACGGCGACCAGGCCGAAGCCGCCCAGGCTGCTGCCCGGGAAAAAGAGCGTCACCAGAAACAAGCGGGCGAAGTGGACCGCGCGGAAAAACAGGTGGAGACCGCCAAGCAAAGGGTCGAGACCGCGCAACGCCGCCGGGAAGACGCCAAGACCATCGATGGGTATCGCGCCACCCTGACCGCCAGCAACAATCGCCTGAGCACCGAAAGGCGCCAGTTGGCCCGCGCCAAGGAACTGCTGCAACTAGCGGAAGGCCGCGCCAAAGAAGCCGCCCAAGCCGAGTCCTTGGTGCAGAAGAGCTATCAGGCGGCCGCCGCCGATTACGCCAAGGCCGCCGCGACCTCCGAGCCCGCCCTGCGCAAACTCCGCGCCGCGGCCGGCGTGCCGGAGCCCAAATAAGGCCGGCCCGGCCTATGACACAGGTCCCACCTCCCTGGGACTTGCCTTTTCGCGGCCACCGGCCAAGGTAAGCCCCGTTCCTTAACAGACGCATCACGAGCAAAGCAGCCCCCTGCCTTGCACCAACCGAGCCTTCCCGGCCACGGTGGTTTTCAGGATAACCATCCTGAGATGAGGACCGAAAGGTCACAATTCATCCTCCCCCCGGAGTCGATCGTGCTGCGTGCCGCCTTCCACTACACGCCATGATCAACACCACCGACACCGCTCCCACCGCCCCGCGCCTCTCGATTCGCGTGCAGGGCGAAAACCCGTTGCACCATCTCTGGAACAACAACGGCACCTGGTGGATCCATTACACGATCCACCCCGATGCCTACACGAAGGCCCGCGTCCGCCGTTCGTTGCGGACCCCTGACCTCGCCACGGCGATCCAACGACGCGACGCCATCCTCGGCGGCTTGCCGCACGCGCCGCGGCCGGCCGGCACGGCTCAGTAGAACTCGACGATGTATTCGAGTTTCGGGCTCCGCCAGCCTTTGACGGGCAAGGAAACGCCCAAACGCTGGCCGCGCTTCGGCACGACCTCGGGCCGGAAGATCACGCACTGCGCGATGCCCATGCCCTCGCGACTTACCCGCACATCCGTCAACTTGAGTTCCTTGAGGCCCTTGGTGTCCTGCGGGAAACGGTCGGTGCCGCCCAGCAGGTAAACCTTCACTTCCGGATTATCCTCCACGCGATAGCGTCCGGGATCGAGCGAGATGCTCCACGCGGCCCGACTGGGCCAATAGGCGAGCGGCCAAAAACCCGCCGCCGGAAAACAGACGATGTGCTCGCCCTTCCCCGCCGCGTTGCTCGCATCCATCGACCACATGGCGGAGTAGCCACGGACCTGACCAAACCCGGTGGCCCCCAAGGCGGGATTCAGGCACCAGCGACGGTGCCCCACCCGCGCGACATTGGATGCATCGCTGTCATCCATGTAGCCGTTGACGGAACCCGTGAGGCCGTCGGGACCGGAAGACCAGAAGAGGTTCGAGTGCGAGGTGCCTTCGTAGCCTTTCTTGTAGACCAATTCATCCATGCCCGCGGGCTTCGCGGGCGTGTGCTCGATGCGGCCGATCACGCTGCAGAGATAGGCGCCAAATTTGCAGGTCAGGTTGTACTCCTCCGTGAGCACGACGTCCGCCTCGAGCCCGCACAGGTAGCGGTAGCCGTTCAGACGGAGCAGTTCGGCCCGCGCGCGCTTGAGCTCATCGGGCTTGATGACCAGGTCGTTCACGACGGCCTTCGGGCCCTTGCCATCCTTGGACCTGTCGGTGCCCACCGGCACCTTGGGCGCGTCGGGGGCGGTCCGGGCTTTCGTCTCCAGAGCCTTGAGGCCGGCCTCGATCTCCGCCCGCGTCCGCTTGGCGGTCGCATCCGGCGAGACCGCGGCGCCGAGCGTGGCGGCGAAACAACCGAGCAGCAGGAGGCAACGCATGGGACGCAGCTGACCGCGGGCTTAGAAACGCGCTCCGGCGCGCGCGGCGAAACCCCACGTCGCGGCGGTCTGGAAGACACCTTGCGTCTCGCCGGCGTGCACGAAGGAATGCCGCGAAAACGCGACCCACTCGAAAGAACCTTGGACGAACCAGGTGCCGCTCGGCTCGAGGAATTGGGTGACCCCGATGCGCAGCGGCACTTCCCCGATGGAAACGGCCCGACTGCCATAGACCGAGCTGTCGACCAAGCGGAAGGTCAGCGTCTCATACATGACCGAGAGATCGATGCGCGTGGCCTTATCCTCGGTGAGGTAACCGCGGATGATGAGGCCATTCTGGAGGCCCGTGGCCCGCAGCTCGACCTCCGCCGCCCGGCAGGGCCGCCAGACCGCCTTGAGATAAGGTATCGGCAGCACCCCCGCCTCGAAGCGATCCTGGAGCATCACGCCTAAGGCGATGTCGGTCTCGGCATCGGGTCGCCAACGGGCGGCGCCGCCGAACCCCCAGCGAAAGCCGCGCGAAAGGCCGACCCCTTCTTCATGGGCCGACTCCAAAGCGTAGATCGTCTGAACGGCGTACTTGGCGTTCCAGTCCCACTGCTTGAAGCCGGTGAGCATCAAGTCGGTCGTGGCGCCGTAGGCTTGGTCCGAACCTTTGATGCTTCCGGTGAAATCGTTTTGGTAGCGATAGTACTCGAAGTCGACCGCGGCGGTCGGGGTGGCCCAAATGACTTCGGCGCCGGAACGCGAGCGTCCGAAGGTTCCGCTCACGGGGCCGGCGTGGTTGACCATCTCCGCGCTGCGGGTCTGCCCATCGACCATGACCATCCAGGGCTTCACGGGGGCCTCCGCCGCCGCCAAAGCCGTAAAACCGACTGCCGAAAGTAAGGCAAGATGCGTAAGTTTAGACATTATTTATGCAGAAAAAAATATGGTGGTGGGGAAACCTTCGAAAGCAAGCGACTAGCAAACGCTGTATAAAAATTGGCACATATCTTGCTCATAAAATCGCACTATGCTCGTTTCTATCGCTGCCACCACCGTCACCGCGGGTGACAACGCCTGGGTCCTCATCAGCGCCGCCTTGGTTTTGCTGATGTGCATCCCCGGGCTCTTCCTCTTCTACGGCGGCCTCGTTCGGACCAAGAACGTCCTCTCCGTCGCCGCCCAGTGCTTGGCTCTCACCGCCATGGGCCTCCTGCTCTGGTGGGCCTGCGGATACTCCTTGGTCTTCGGCAAGAACCTGCAGGGCTCCTTCCTCGGCCATCTCTTCGGCGGCACCGAGCACCTCGGCTTTGCGGGCATCGGCATGGAGGCGAGCGCCTACGAAGGGCGCATCTCGGCGGGCAGCTTCGCGCTCTTCCAGGCCATGTTCGCCGCCATCACGCCGGCCTTGATCATCGGGGCCGTCGCCGAACGCATGAAGTTCTCGGCCGTGATGCTCTTCTCCCTCCTCTGGACCATCGGCGTGTATTATCCGGTGGCCCACGCCGTCTGGGGGCAGACGGGCGACTTCGCGGGCTTGGCCAATCCGAATGCCGCCTTCAAGGCCGCGGACTTCGCCGGCGGCATCGTCGTGCACATGACTTCCGGTTGGTCGGCCCTCCTGCTTTGCATCATGGTCGGGCCCCGCGCGGGCTTTGGTAAGCGCGCCATGACGCCGCACAGCATGGTGCTTTGCGTGCTGGGTACGGGCCTGCTGTGGGCTGGCTGGTATGGCTTCAATGCCGGCTCCGCCCTTGCCGCTGACGGCGTCGCCATCCAAGCCTTCCTGACCACGACGCTCGGCGCCGCCACCGCGACGCTCGTCTGGGCCATCGTCGAAAAACTCCATCGCGGGAAACCTTCCGTGCTCGGGCTCTGCTCAGGCGCGATCGCCGGCCTCGCCACCATCACGAATGCAGCGGGCTTCGTTTCGGGCAGTTCCGCCGTTCTCATCGGGGCGCTGGCGGGGGCCATCTCCTATTGGGCCTGCTCCGTCCTGAAAGGTAAGCTCGGCTACGACGATGCCTTGGATACCTTTGGCGTGCACGGCATCGGTGGCACCTTGGGGGCACTCGCCACCGGCCTCTTGATGAGCTCGTCCGTCCATGCGGCCGGCGGGGCGCTCACCACCCAAGGCCTGCTGCAAGGCCAACTCCTGGCGATGCTCCTGTGCGTGCTTCTTTCCTTGGCGGTCACATGGCTGATCGCGAAATTCGTGGCGAAGACCATCGGCCTGCGCCCCACCGAAGAAGAAGAAGCCCAAGGGTTGGACATCGCGGACCACGGCGAAGAGGGATATCAGCACAATTAAGCCCGGCCGCGCGGCGGCGGCCCGCTCGACCGCCCCCTGATTGCTTGAAAAGAGGCAAGCACGGGTGGGGGCTGCGTCGGATTTTAATCAAAAATGCGAGGGGGGCGTTTCCCCGCACGGTTGGCACGACCGTTGCGATAGGGGGAATGCCATGAACTCCCTGCTTCGCACACTCACCATCCTCGCTCTCGCGGCGGCGCCCTACTGGGCGACGGCTGCGGACAGCGCTCCCGCCACGCCAGCCGCCCCCGCCGCTGAAGCGGCCAAGACTCCCCCGCCCCCGCCGGCCCCGACCCTGGAACAGCGCATCGCGGGTCTCGAGGCCTATCTCGGCAATGGCGACCCCTCGGCCGTCCTGAAAGATGCCAAGGGCACGATCCCTGCGGGCCTCACCACTCCGGCCGCCAGCTCCACGGGCCCAGGCCACAACGGCTTCATGATGATCTGCGCCGCCTTGGTGCTCTTCATGACGCTCCCGGGTCTCTTCCTCTTCTACGGCGGCTTGGTCCGTTCGAAGAACGTCCTCTCCGTCGTCGCGCAGTGCTTCGGCTTGGCGGGTCTCGTCACCATCCTCTGGTGGGCCGTCGGCTACTCGCTCGTCTTCGGTAAGAGCTTCGACGGCACGCTGCTCGGCCACATCTTCGGCGGCAGCGAGTTCTTCTTCATGAATGGCGTCACCTCGGCGCCGAACACGGATTACGCCTACTGGATCTCCCAGAACGTCTTCTCCATGTACCAGCTCATGTTCGCGATCATCACCCCGGCCCTCATCGTCGGAGCGGTCGCCGAACGCATGAAGTTCTCCGCGCTGATGGCCTTCATGACGGCCTGGATGTTCCTCGTCTACTTCCCGATGGCCCACGCCATCTGGGGCATCACCGGTGACATGAACGGCGTCTGGAACGCCAAGGCCACGATCAAGGCCATCGACTTCGCGGGCGGCACCGTCGTCCACATGACCTCGGGTTGGTCGGCGCTCCTCCTCTGCATCATCCTCGGACCGCGCCTCGGCTTCGGCAAGAAGTCCATGAGCCCGCACAGCATGGTCCTCTGCGCCATCGGTACGGGCATGCTCTGGGTGGGTTGGTACGGCTTCAACGCCGGCTCGGCCCTCGCCGCCGATGGCGTCGCCGCGCAGGCCTTCACCACGACGACCCTCGCCGCCGCCGTGGCCGCCTTCACCTGGGGTGCCCTCGAGTGGATCCTCCGCAAGCACGCCAGCGTCCTGGGCATCTGCTCCGGTGCCGTCGCCGGTCTCGTCGTCATCACTCCCGCCACGGGCTTCGTCTCGACCACGGGTGCGGTCATCATCGGCGTCCTCGCCGGCGTGGTGCCCTTCCTCGCGGTGGTTTACCTGAAGTCCAAGCTCGGCTACGACGACGCCCTGGACACCTTCGGCGTCCACGCGGTCGGCGGTACCTTGGGTGCCATCCTGACCGGCATCCTCGCGACGGTCGATGCCAACGCCAACTTGGCCACCAACCTCAAGGACGTCGTGGGCAAGACGCTCCTCACCGAGCAGTTCAAGGCGATCGGCGTCACCCTCGTGCTCTCCCTCGTCGCCACGGCCATCATCGCCTACGCGCTGAAGGCCACCATCGGCCTGCGCCCGACCGAAGAAGACGAATCCCGCGGTCTGGACATCTCGGACCACGGCGAAGAAGGCTACAACCACAACTCCTGAGCTCCCCGCGAGGGAGTCAGGCCTCCAGGCCGCCCAGCAACGGGCGGCCTGTTTTTTTGCTCCCACGGAACCAATGCCCCCACCGGGTGTTAACAAACCATGTTAAAAGATTGCCAGGCCGGCCGATGCTGACACCTTGCTGTCTATAAAAGAAATCTATGTTAAAAATCTCAGCCCAAATAGGAGACGAGTTCCTCGGCACCGCCGAAGAACTCGCCCTGCATGTCTCGGAGAAACTGCAGAAACTGGGGTTTGGCGATCGCCACCGGGCGACCGAACGCCTCGTCCGCTTCTACACGTACGAAAACCTCATTTCCAAGCCCGAACGGGCCAACGACGACCGCCGCAAAGCCAACTACGGCAGCCTCCAGGTGCGCCAATTGCTGCTCGCGCGCCTGTTGGCCGAACGCGGCTGGGAACTCGACCGCATCCGCAATCTCCTGAAGGACAACGCCCACGTCGATAAGCTGAACAAGCTGATCGATGAATTAGCCCAGCCCAACGAGGCCGAACGCCTGTTCTTCCGAACGGCCTCGCCCCAGGCCCCCGAAAGCCACGCACGCGTGGCCTCGATGCGGCAGAACCGCCATTATAGCGTCGCCGCCTTTGAGTCCGATATGGTCAGCGAACCCGACGCCGGCGCTCCCGCCGCCCGGAAAAGCCGTTTCGCCAACGAGGCTTTCCAGCAGCTCCGCGATCTTTCCGAATCGCCGATGCCCGCGATCCAGTTCCGCAAGCTGGTCATCAAAGAATCCATGCGCCCGGACCTGGAGCCCGAAGTCCGCGAGTTATTCCAACAACTGCTGGCCTTCCACCCCACCTCGCGGGGCGAAGAACCGAAGCGCGAAAGGTGGACGCGCCTGCGCCTAGCTCACTGGTGCGAAGCCTCCTTCCACATCGACAACCGGGGTCGTCCCAGCGAAGAGGAACTCGACGAAATCGTCGAAAAGTTCCGCAAAGCATTGAAAGATAGTTATTTAAGAGTTTAAACCATATTTATGACAGTATCTTTCGGGTGTTAATAACAAAAAAGATACTCTGGCGGTGTTGACAGTTTAGTGGGTGTGTGCATGGTAGTCGATGAATGATCGCTCCTATGCACTCCCCCACCATCGAAATCCTGCCTTTGAAAAAGGGCTTCCTCCGTGCCGCCGCTGAAGCGACGCACGTCCTCGTCCGTCTCGTCGCTCCGGCCCAGCCCGTCACCGAGAACGCCGCGGCCGCCCAACGCGCCCCGCTCGACCTTGCCTTGGTCATCGACCGCTCCGGGTCCATGAGCGGCGACCCGCTCAAGGCCGCCCTCGAAAGTTCGGTGCGCATCATCCAGGGCCTGCGCCCGGATGACCGTATCGCGGTCATCGCCTTCGACGACGCCATCCAAGTCGTCCAGCCGTTGATCGCCGTCGGCGATGCCCACGACTTGGCCAACCGCGTCCGCCTGATCGAGTCGGGTGGTTCCACGGCCCTGTTCGACGGCTGGCAGGAAGGCGTCAAGCAGCTCGCCCCATTCGTGAAGAAGGAGCGCATCGCCCGGGTCATCCTCCTGACCGATGGACAAGCCAACCACGGACTCGTCGATGAGGCGAAGATCTGCGAACACGTGTCCAAGGCCGCCGGCGCCGGGATCACGACTTCCACGGTCGGCCTAGGCCACGGCTTCAACGAATCCCTCCTCACGGGCATGGCTAAAGCCGGCGAAGGTGCCGCCAACTTCGGCCAGACGGCCGATGACCTGAGCGAAGCCTTTGAAGAACAATTCGCCATCCTGTCCAATGGCTTCCTCCGTCAGGTCAAGGTCACGGTCCAAGGGGGCAGCGATGTCCAAGCCCGCCTGCTGGGCGAATTGCTGGAAGACGGCGTGACGCGTAGCCGCAAGCTCGGGACGTTGCCTTGGGATTCGGCGCTGACCGCCGTGGTCGAGCTGAAGATCGGCGCCAACGCGAAGGCGGATTCGTTGCTCGCGGTGAATTTCGCCGCCATCACCAAGGACGGCACGCCCGTCACCTTCGGGCCGCAGATCCTCGCGCTCGCGGAAGTCGACCTTGCGACCTTCAGCACCCTGCAGTCCGACGTGAACGTGGCGGCCGCCGTGGGTGAGGCGGTGACCGCGGAGAAGCTCGAGGTGATCGAAGCCCTCGTGCGCGACGGCGAAGTGGCCGAAGCCAAGCAGAAGCTGGCCGAACTCACCGAACAGGCCAACCTCTCCGAGTGGGCGCGCGAAAAGGTGATCTACCTCACGCGCCTCCTGGACGAAGACCGCGTCATGGCGATGAAGGAGCTGCGCTACGCCAGCCGCAACTTCACCCGCAGCATCAAGGGCAGCAACGTCGCCGAAAACTCGGAGTGCTTCAATGAGGACGTCGAGCGGGCGAAGGCGCTCTTCCTGCGCAAGAAGCGCGCGGCCGGTCGCAGCTCGGCCCCCCAGCCACCGCAACAGCCTCCGCAGGCCTAAACGGCCCGCCGAACGCAATCACCTAGCCCGGTGGGAGTAATTCCACCGGGCTTTTTGTTGCCCGCCTGCCGAAGCCGGCCAATCTGCAGGCATCGTCCCATGCCCCGTGCCCTTCGTATTAGTCTCTGGACCCTCGGTGCCCTCATCGTCCTGGCCGGTTGCACCGTCCTCTGGATTGATTCCGAACTTAAACCCGACCCACTCGGCAAGCGCGTCGCCGCCGCCTTGGCCGATGCGAAGATCACCGGAGGCATCGGCAAAGTCTCGGCCTCATTGGACGGTTCCTTCGAAGTCCTGGGGGTCGACTTGACGCTCCCCGACGGGACCAAGGTCAAACTCGCGAGCGCGACCGGCAAGGCGGATGTCTGGGCTTCGGCCTTCGGCACCTACACGCTGGAAAAAATCACGGTGCGCGGCTTCGACCTCGACCTATCCAACCGCCTCCCGACGAAGCCTGAAGCCACCCCGAACCCACCCGTCCCTGCCGCCACCACGACGCCCAAGCTCCCGGGCTTCAAGGTCGGGCCTTACGCCGCCAACGGGCGCGTGGTCCTGGCCGATGGACAAGAGTTGCGCTTCAGCGTCGCGGGCGAAGGCATCGACTCCGCGGGCGCCGTGAACCTCCGCGCGGGCGTCATGTGGCCTGGCTTCAAGGTCGGGACGACGACGACGCGCCCCCGCGCCGAAATCATCCTGAAGGGACAGCTGCAACGGCCGCTGGGAGCCGCGGGCCTCGATATCCAGAACCTCACCGACGACGTGCAATCGTTCGAGCTCAACGTCGTCGCCAAAGACGACAGCCCCTTGGCCGCCGGCGCCATGGGCCTGGAATTGCGCGGGCAACATGATGCGCAAAAACCGTTGGCCTTCGCGGGCCAAGTACTCGATGCCGCCCGCCGGCCCGCGCTCAAGTTCACGGGCACCGCCGACCAAGGTGCGCTCAACCTCGAGGCGACCCTCGACCTGGATCCGACGCGCTTCGGCATCCTCAGTTCGAGCCTGCCCGACTGCCAAGTCTCCGGCCTCATCAAGGCCCAAGCGACGCCGCTGGCCGGCACCTGGGCCGTGCAAACGAATGTAAAAGCGACGTGGACCGACCTCGCGAAATTCTCGTCCACCATCCCGCGTAACACCGCTTCGTCTTGGACGATCAAGGCCCAGGCCCGGAATGCGCCCGACGGCCTCGACGTGGAGCAGCTCGATGTCTCGGGCAACGGCATCGCGTTGGTCCTCGCCAAGCCCTTGCGCCTCACCAACGGCCAGCTCCCGACGGAGGCGGTGCTGACCTTGACGGCCCGCGACGCCAACCTCGTCTCGCTGACGCCCTTCTTGGCGATGGCTAACCTGACGGCCACCGCTGGCCGCTGGACCGGGGAAGCCGAACTGGCGCTCGTCAAAGGCGAACCAACCATCACGACGGTCAAGACGCACGCGTTCGCGGGCCTGACGCTCGAGCGCGCCGGCAAAGTCCTCCTGAAAGAAGTGGATGCGCAACTCCCCTTGCGCTCGGAAGGTGGCGCCATCTTCATCGCCCCGTTTTCGCTGAGCTCCGCCGCCGGGCAAATCGCGGTCGGCGATGCGGTCGTACGGCCCGGCAAAGATGGTGCATGGTCGGTCACCGCCAATGCCCAGGTCGGCATCGCCGAACTCGCGGAGCAACCGGGCTGGGAAGACCTCCCGAAGGACAAGCTCGCGGGGATCCGGGTCTTCGCCAAGACCGCCCTCGGGGCGGAAGCCGGCAAAGCCCCGGCCTTGCAAACCCTCGAAGCGCGCATCACGCGCGCCGGCGAGAACCTCCTCAACGTCAAGTTGCGCCAGCCCTTCCCGTTCTCCGGCGAAAAGCCCGCGGGCGTCCTGATCGAGGCCAGCGCCTCCAAGCTCCCGCTGGAATCGCTCGCCGCGCTGGTCCCGGGCCTGAAACTCGCCGGCAATCTGGAGCGTGCCGACATCGTCGTGGGCTTCAAGTCAGGCGGTCTTTTCATCCGCACCGAGGGAGCGCCCGTCGCCTTCATCGACACGAGCGTGAGCTGGCGCGACAAACTCTGGGTCAGTCATTGCGACCTCGCGGCCGGCTTGGACCTGAGCTTCGGCGACAAGACGAGCGTCTTGGCGTTCACCCAAGCGAAGCTGGTGAACCAGGGACGCATCTTGGCCGCCGGCGACCTTTCCTGGGGCATGGGGGAAGCGCCCACCACGATGCGCCTGCAGGGAAATTTGGGCGCGATGGCCGAGCAGCCTTTCGCCGAAGCCCTCAACCTCATCACGACCGGCAGCTACGTGGCGGCGGCGACCATCGCGCCCACCGGCGAGATCAAGGCCTCCCTCACCCTCAAGGAACTCGCGTTCAAGGACCGCGAAGGCAAGCTCAAGGCCGTCGCCCTGAGCGGCGGCTACACGCCGCAAGCGCAAGGGCTCGAAGCTTCCGGCCGTATCCGCGTCGAAGCCGACGGCGTCTCCGAAGGCCAGATCCTCGTCAAGCAGACCAAGCATGGCGAACGCACCGAGTGGAAGGTCTTGGCGGAATTCCCCAACGTGGCGGGCGACGACCTCCTGGCGGTCTTATCCAAGGCCGAAACCGAGCCCACGGATAAACCGGTCAAGCCGAACACCGCGAAAGATGCGGAGCCGCTGTGGCATAACCAGTTCGGGCAGGCGCAAGTGCGCATCGGCAAGGCCTACGCCAAAGGCATCGTCGCCCAGAATGTTTCGCTCCAGTTGGACGTCGTCGAGGAACAGGTGACCCTCTCGAAAATCCAGGGCAAGGTCGCCGAAGGCACCTTGGGCGGGGGCGGCAAGCTCACCTTCCAAACCACGACCACCGGTGGCCCTTATGCGCTGACCTCCAAGGTCACCTTGACCCAGTTTGACTTCGGCTCCGTGGCGGCCGCCTTCCCCGCCTTGCGCGAATTCGTCGACGGCAAAGCGGATGGCTGGGCCACCGCCGAAGGCGTCTCCGGCAACCTCGACGCCTTGACGGCGAAGATGAACATCCACGCGGGGCTGACCTCGAAGGGGGGCCGCATCCAAGCCTTCGGCGGCAAGGATAGCGCCATCGCCCTCACCGCCAACAAGGCGGGCGACACGGCGGAGGTCGTCGGCGGACTCGCCATCCTCGCCGGGGTACTCACCAAAAACCAGCAGCAAGGCGAGAAGGTCGCCAAGATCGGCGCGGCCATCTCCGCCGTCGGGAAACTGCAGAAATCCCTCGCCAATTTCCAATATGACAACGCCGAGTTCCTCGCTCAGCGCATGCCCGACGGCACGATCAAGATCACCAAGGCCGAAGTGGCCAATGCGGAGCTGACGCTCAACGCGCTGGGAGAAATCGGTGCCCGGACGCAACTGGGCTTCGCGGATTGGCCCTTGAGCCTCCAGGCGGATATCCGCGGCAAAGGCGATTACGCCCAGTACTTCGCCCTGCTCGGCTTTGCGGACGGCATCGCGGTGCCGGATGGTTCGACCAAAGGACCGGGCGTGAAATTCAGCGGTTCCCTGAACAACCTGCAGAACGACCTCGTCGAGCGTCTCCAGACCGCCGTGAGCAACATCCGTTCCGGCGCGAGCTACCAAGACCAGAACACGGTCCAGCCTGACCGGACGACGCCGCCGAAACCGCGCAACCCGCTCGAGTCCTTGTTCGGCAAGTGACGATGAAGCGTCCCGTCGGCACCCTCGTCCTCGCGGCGTTGCTCTTGGCCTTATTGGCTTTGGCCGCGCTGGCCTGCGGCGGCGCGGGCTTGGGCTGGGGCACCAACGGCGAGCTGCTCATGCTCCGCCTACCTCGCGTGCTGGCGGCGCTCGCCGCAGGGCTCGCCCTCGGACTCGGTGGGGCCAACCAGCAAGGCGTCTTCCGCAATCCCTTGGCGGACCCGGGGCTGACGGGCGTCTTCGGCGGGGCGCTCCTCGGCATCGCGCTGCTCTTGGCCGGGGCCACCGAATTCACCTGGCAACATCGCTGGGCCCTGCCCACCGCGGCCTTCGCGGGAGCCTTGGCGACGTCGGCCGCCTTGGTTTGGCTTGGGCGCGGTCGGTCGACCTCGAAACTCCTGCTCACGGGACTGGGACTGAATGCTTTCACGGCGGCGGGGACTTTGCTCATCGCGGCCCGCTTTCCGGAAGCGCGCGACATCTTGGTCAACGGCGCCGCCGGAGATTGGCTCGGGGCCGCCACGCTCGAACTGGCGGGGTTGCCCATCCTCGGGTGCGTGGTGGCCGCGCTCTGCTTGCTGACCCAAGCTTCGGCGCTCGACCGAATGGCCCTCGGCGAAGATATGGCCTTTTGCCTCGGCACCGACGTCGCGCAAACGCGCCGCACGGGCGTCTTGCTCACCGCCCTGGCGGCGGCCGCGGCGGTTTGCCTCGTCGGACAAGTGGCCTTCATCGGCTTGCTCGCGCCACACCTCGCTCGGGCGCTCGTGGGACCGCGGCATCGGGCCATGCTTCCGCTCGCCGGCGTGCTCGGTGCAGGGCTACTCCTGTTGGCGGACACCTTAGGCCGCTCCCTGTGGACGCAGACGCCCGTCTCCGCTGCGGCAATGACCGCACTACTTGGCGCTCCCGCCTTCGTCTGGATTGCCGCCCGTCGCCATGCGTGAGGTCCTGCTCACAGCGCTCCGCCTGTCGGTGGATTTAGCCGACCGCACGGTGCTCGATGGGATCGCGCTCGCGGCCTCCGCGGGTGAAGTCGTCGCCGTCGTCGGCGCCAATGGAGCCGGCAAGACGACGTTGCTTCGTGCCTGTGCGGGCCTCTTACCGGAAGCGACCGGGGACCTCGCCCTCGGCGGCATCGACCCACGGCAGACCGCCCCCGCCACACTGGCGACCCTGCGCGCCTACGCCCCGCAACACCCAACGTCCGCCTGGGACTACACCCTGGCGGAGCTCGGGTCGCTCGCCGCTTCCCCCGAAGCCTTCCATCACTGGCGCGCGCGGTTCGGACTGGGCGCGTTGGAGGCGCGGCGGCTTTCGGAACTTTCCGGCGGGGAACGCAAGCTCGCCCACCTGTGCCTGACCTTCAGCGCGCTCGGCGATGCCTACGGCAAAGTCTTGCTCCTGGATGAACCGACGACCGCGTTGGATCTCTGCCGCGCGGAACTCGTCGCGCGCGCGGTCCGCGCCAACGCCCAAGCCGGTGCCGCGGTGCTCGTCGCCACCCATGACCTCGCTTGGGCCCGCACCTGCGATCGCGTCCTCGTGCTGAGCGAAGGCCGCCTCGTCGCGGCGGGCCCGCCCGACACGGCGCTTACCGCCGAGCTCGTCCGCGCGACTTGGGGCGGGGCTTGACCGCGATCGCCGGCAAGGCGTACGGCTGGAGCAAGACGCCGGCGCGGGCCGCGGCGAAAAGGTATTGCTGGGCGAGGCCCGCCGCCGGACCAAAATGCGCGCGGCCAAACTCCTCCAACCGCGCCGGGGCCCAACCGCGGAACCCATAAGCCCCGGCCAGCGCCTGGACGACCCAAGTATCGACCGGAAAACTTTCCAACCGTCCAAACCCGAAGAGCGCCACGCATGCGGCGACCTTTGGGCCAACGCCGGGTAAGCGCTGCAGTTCGAGCAACAGGTCGCCCGTCGATAGGGCCTGGAATTCCTCGGCCCAACGCGGGCGAGCCTGCAACCGCTGGGCCGTGCCGCGCAAGAAGGCCGCCCGATAACCGAGCGCGCAGGCCTTCAGCTGGCCATCCGTCGCGGCGGCCAGCTGCGGCCACGTCGGCAAAGCATGGAAACCGCCGCCCAACGGGTCGCCGAGGGTCGTCGCCAACTGCGCGACCATCTGGCGGATCTGCAGGATGCGCTTGTTGGAACTGCAGAGAAATCCGATGAGGGCCTCATGGGGATCTTGGCGCAAAATGCGCAACCCTGGATTGGCGGCGATGGCCGCGCGCAGCACCGCATCGGAGCGCCACGGCAACGCCGCCACGAGGCTGGCCTGCTCGCCCGGGGCGTCCAGGTAAGACCGCACGGCTGCCTCCGTGGTCGGCACGCCGACGACGCCGCGCCACTCGAGGCCGTCCAAACCATGACGCACTCCCGCGATGGTGCGACCAAAGACCCCCGTCCACTCGCCGGCTTCATCGACATTCCAGCGAAAGGACTGACCTCCATCGAGCTGCTCGCGCAAAGACCGCGCCGGGACCGGGTCCGCGAGCTCCAACGGGCGCCAAGCGGTCCAAGCGATAGCCTTCATGCCTTACTTCTGGCCGAGATCCGTGGGCGAACCCCAGAGGAAACTATGCGTCGAGGCCAAGACCTTGCCTTGGGCGTCGACGACGGAAAGGCGCCAAGCAATCGGCACCCACTTGGCGTCACCCGCGTCCTTACCCGTCAGGCCGATGACGTATTCACCGACCGGAAACTGCGGGCGCACCTTCGTCGAGAAAACGTACCGTTCAGGCGCGGTGGCTTCCGTCCGGACCACCTCGAGGACGACGCGGGCATCGACCGGCGGCTCGAAAGCGAACTTCGTGTAAAAGTAATAGCCGGCCTGCTCGTGTTCCACCGACCGAAAAACCACGTCCTGACCATGCGTCTCCTTGGCGTAGAACGCCTCGGAGGCACGGGCCACATCGGCTTCCGAGCGCCGCTTCGGGTGGACATACGCCACACCGGGAAGCTCGACGGCGGAAGGAGGCGGAGAGTCGCAGGCGGTCAAGGCCAGCGCGATGAGCGCGGCCTGCCAACAGGCCATGCCACCCGGTCGCTTCACTTCTTCGACTTCTTCTTGCTGGCGGCGGCGCGGGCGGCCTTGATCCGCTCCTTCTTGCGCTCGAGGTAAGCACGGAGACGACGACGCTTGATAACTTTGTTGGTTTGCTGGCCCATGGTGGCTTGCATCCTCCCGCAACCGCCCCCGTGGTCAAGGAGAAGGTGAAAGCAGTCAAACCGACCGCGGGAGGGTCGGTTTGCGCAAAAGGCCCTTTCTGGCTGCCTGGGTAGGGATCGAACCTACGACCAAGTGATTAACAGTCACCTGCTCTACCGCTGAGCTACCAGGCAGTGCGAAAGGACCTGAATGAAGGCAATAATCGGGCAAGGCTGTCAAACAAAACCCATCGGAGGATTCGGCACACCAAGCCAAAGGCTCCTAGCGACCGAAAACCCTAGGATTATCCATGTATATGGCGGGTGTCCGTTGGCTAATCTCTGGACAGGGGGCGAGGGGCTGTCTTGCTTATGTCGTGATGTCGATGCGCTGGTCCCGAATTCCTGAATCTCCCAACGCCCCTGGCGTCGGCGGCGCCTTCCTCGGCACGTCGGGCGACCTCCTGCTCATGGCCGGTGGTTCCAACTTTCCGGCCAAGCCCGCCTGGGAAGGCGGCGCCAAGGTTTGGCACGACACCGTCTACACGATTGGCCCGCGCAACCGCAAGTGGACCGCGGCGGGCAAGCTGCCTCGCCCGATCGGCTATGGCGTCGGCATTTCCATTCGCCAAGGTTTGCTGACGATCGGCGGCGCCAACGCCGAGCGCCACTATCAAGATTGCTACGTCCTCAGCATCGAGGAAGGCGAACTCAAGGTGCGGCCATTCCCCTTCCTCCCGCGCCCGCTCGCTTATGCGGCCGGTGCACTCGTCGGCAGCAAAGTGATCGTCGCCGGCGGCACCGAACGCCCCGATGCGACCGCCGCGTCCTCGACGGCCTATGCCATCGACCTCGCGAACCTGACCGGGGGCTGGAAAGAACTCCCGCTCTGGGCGGGCTCGGGTCGCATGCTCGCGCAAGCCGCCGGCACGAAGGACACGTTCTTCCTCTTCGGCGGCGTGGCTTTGACCGCCGGCGCGAAAGGCGCCGAACGCGAATACCTCACCGATTGCCACGCGTTCACGCTGGGCAAGGAATGGCGCCGAATCGCCGCGCTCCCGCGCCCCATCGCGGCGGCACCCACCCCCTGCCCCTTTATCGGCGAACAAGCGCTGCTCATCGGCGGCGACGACGGCAGCTTGGCCGGCAAGGTTGAAGCCGCGAAGCACCCGGGTTTCTCCAAGAAGATTCTTTCGTACGATAAGACCGCGGACATCTGGCAAGAAGCGGGTGAGGCCCCGGCAGCGCTGCTGACGACGGGTTGCACGAAATGGAATGGAGGGATTGCGGTCGTAAACGGTGAGATCCGTCCCTGCATGCGCTCCTCCGAAGGCTGGTTGGGCCGCGAAGAGTAACGCTTAGGCTGGCAGGCGTCCGTCACGGTGGTATCACAGGATATCCCCGACATGCCCCTGTCCGTCCTAAGCGCCTTCACCCTGCTCTGCCTCGCCCTCCGCGTGGTGGCGATGGAGCCGTTGCCGGACCTGCCTGACCCGCTGGGACGCGCCGGCATGATGGCCGCAGTGCTGAAGGACAGCGCTGGCCAAGAAGTGATCCTCGCCGCCGGCGGCAGCAACTTCCCCGGCAAGATGCCCTGGGAAGGCGGCACCAAGGTCTTCTACAAAGATATCTTCCTGCTGAAGCAGACGGACGGCAAGTGGTCGTGGCGCAAGGTCGGCGAGCTACCGACGCCCAACGCCTACGCGGCCTTCGCCGCCACGCCCGCACGCGACGGCCTCGTCATCGCTGGCGGCTGCAACGCCGAGGGGCACCTCTCGGCGGTGCTCGTGGCAAAGACCGACGGCACTTGCACGCCGCAGAAAGCCGACATGAACAGGGGGCGTGCGTACGCCGGCTTCTTCACCAGCGGAACGTGCTTATACGTACTCGGCGGCACGAACCAACCTAACTCCACTTCCGCGGAAGAGACGCGAGCGTTCCTCGACCTGCGGAAGTTGGATGCTTGGTTGGCCGTCGGGTCTGACGATTACGCACGTATCTTGCCACTGACAGGAGCCAGCAACAATGGCACCAGAATCTGGGCAGGGGGATGCGCCTTAAGGGACCACCAGGGACAGCCCATGCGCACTTACGACGACACACTCTACTACAGCAAACCCAACGGGGTAGAACGTGGCACCAAGTTCCATGCGTTGCCGACCCCGCTCGCCGCGTGTGCAGGTCCCGGCGTAGCCGCAGGGCACCACCTCTTCTTCGTCGGCGGCGATGATGGCAAACACTACGGCAAGCCACCCGCGACGCATCCCGGCCAGAGCACGCAGGTCTTGGCCATCGACACGGAAACCTTGGAAGTCCAAGTCGTCGACCAATGGCCACACCCCGTGGCGACCGCGCCGTTGCTGCGGCTGGGCGATGACCTCGTGACCATCAGCGGCGAAACGCGCCCGGGCGTACGCACGCCCGCCTGCACGCGCTGGACCATCCCCGCGAAACTCCGATGAAGGACGAAGCCCCCAACGCCACCGCGATGCGTACCGCTTGGCTGGTCGTCGCGCTGCTCGTGCCGGTCGCCCTGCTCAACTACCTCGACCGCCAGATGCTGGCGGCGATGAAGTCGTCGATGATGGGCGACATCCCGGACATCGGGAGCAAGGCCAACTGGGGCCTCGTCTTGGGTTCCTTCAAGTGGGTCTACGCCATCCTCAGCCCGCTGGGCGGATACCTGTCCGATCGACTCAACCGTCGCAACGTCATCTGCATCAGCCTCCTCGTCTGGTCGGCGGTGACTTGGTACATGGGGCACGTCAACAGCTTCCACGAATTGCTCGCCGCGCGCGCCCTCATGGGCATCAGCGAAGCGTTCTACATCCCGGCAGCCCTGGCGCTGATCACCGACTTCCACCTGGGGCCCACCCGGTCACGCGCCGTCGGGTTCCACCAAATGGGCATCTACGTCGGCATCATCCTCGGTGGCTTCGCGGGCTACGCGGCGGACAGTCCAGCCATCGGCTGGCGCTCGGCCTTCGCCTGGTGCGGGGCGGTCGGTATTTTCTACGCGATTCCGCTGTTCTTCCTGCTCCGCAATCCGCCCGCGCGCGCCGAGGCGGCCGAGCCCGCCCCACGCTTCTTCAGCGCCTTCCAGGAACTGCTCACGAATCGCGGCTTCCTGCTCCTGGTGCTCTACTTCACCCTACCGGCCCTCGCGGGTTGGGTCGTGAAGGACTGGATGCCCGACATCCTCCGCGAACAGTTCGGCCTCGGCCAAGGCAAGGCGGGCGTATCGGCCGTGCTCTACGTCCAGATCGCCTCCCTCGTCGGCGTCGGTATCGGCGGCTGGCTGGCCGATCGCTGGATGCGCCGGACGGAACGTGGACGCATCTTCGTCAGCGCGCTGGGCATGTTGCTGTTCCTGCCCGCCCTCTTTGGCGTGGGCAATGCGGGCACGTTGCTCGTGGCGATCTGCTTCCTCATCCTCTTCGGACTCGGCTGGGGCTTCTTCGACTGCAACAACATGCCCATCCTCTGCCAGCTGGTCCGGCCGGAGCTCCGGGCCACCGGTTACGGATTCATGAACCTGATCAGCATCAGTTGCGGCGGCTTGGCGGATTGGGGCTTTGGCGTGATGCGCGATGCCCACATCCCGTTGAACGTGATCTTCGGTTCCTTCGCGGCGATTGCTTTACTGTCCGTCGGCGTCGTCTTATGCATCCGTCCTAACGCCGCCTTGCGCCGTTAAACCCTTTCCTCATGTCCGCCTTCAAGTTCCATGGGCTCTGTCCCGCCACCCACACGCCCTTCCACGCCGACGGCTCGCTGAACCTCGCGGTGGTCGAACGCCAAGCCGAGCACCTGCTCGCCCGGAAAATCGACCGCGTCTTCATCGGCGGCACGACCGGCGAAAGCGTTTCCCTGCAACTCACCGAACGCCTCGCCCTCGGTGACCGCTGGGCCGCCGTGGCGAAATCCAGCGGCATCAAGGTGGTCGTCCACGTGGGCGCCAACTGCCTCGCCGACGCCGCGACCCTCGCGGCGCAGGCCCAACGCAATCAAGCCAGCGCCATCTCGATGATCGCGCCTTCCTACTTCAAGCCGCGTAACGTCGAGGACCTGGTGGCTTGTTGCGCCCAGGTGGCCGCGGCCGCCCCGGAACTGCCCTTCTACTATTACGACATCCCGGCGCTCACGGGGATCAACTTCCCGGTCGACGACTTCCTGAAGCTCGCCGCCCAGCGCATCTCCAACCTCGCGGGCGTCAAATACTCCAACCCCGACCTCGGCACCTACCTGCTCGGCAAGCGCCTCGCCGGCGGCAAATACGACCTGCCGTGGGGCATCGACGAGTACTTCCTCGCATCCCTGGCGATGGGCGCCCAAGGCGGCGTCGGCAGCACCTACAATTTCGTCCCCGGCCCACTCCAGCGGATGATGCTGGCCTTCCCCAAGGGCGACCTCGCCACCTGCCAGCTGGAGCAGGACCGCATGATGCAGGTCATCCGCATCGTCGCCAAACGCGGCTACATGGGCTGCGCCAAGGCCCTGATGACGCACCTCGGCGTCCCGGTCGGCCCAGCTCGGCTACCGAACGCCAACCCCGACGCCGCCGGCATCCAAGCGATGCTCGGCGAACTCGAAGCCATCGGCTATTTCTCATGGAAAGACTAATCGCGCTCTGCCTCCTCCTGCCGGCCTGCCTCACCGCAGCGCCCAAGCCCTCCGAAACCCCCGCGGTGGCGGTTTTTGAGGCGAAGAAGAACATCCCGCACGCCTCCGTCCGGATCCCCGCGCTGCTGATGACGGGCAAAGGGACGCTCATCGCCATCGCCGAAGGCCGCGATAAGGCCACCGATCAAGCAGGCAACGACCTGCTCGTCGCGCTCTCCAAGGACCAAGGCAAGACCTGGTCCAAGCCGACCATCGCCTATGAACAGGGCGATGACAGCTGCAACAACCCCTGCCTCGTCCAGGACGCCAAGAGCGGCCGCGTCTTCCTCTTCTTCCAAACCTTCCCGGCCGGCGGCAAGGAGTTCGGCGGCCTCCCGGTCGGCCCGAAAGACCCTAAGGGCAACCGCCTGAAGTTCGTGACGTCGGACGACGACGGCGCGACGTGGTCCCGGCCCGTCGACGTGAGCAATGAATTGAAACCCGCCAACGCCGCCACGTGTGCTTCCGGCCCCGGCATCGGCATCCAATTGCATAAAGGCAAATTCGCCGGTCGCTTGGTGATGCCGTTCAACTCCCAAGACGCGCAGCGGAATTTCGTGAACTGGGTCGCCTTCAGCGATGACGCGGGCAAGACCTGGCAACGCAGCGCTGAAGTGCCGCAGGAAGGCATGCAACTCAACGAGGTGCAGGTCGCCGAGACCGCGGATGGTTCGCTCTACCTGAATTCGCGTCGCTGGCGCTCGGGCGCACCCTTGCGCAAGGTATCCTGGTCCCAGGATGGCGGTGCGACGTGGGCCAAGGCCACGGAAGACGCCACCCTACCCGAGCCGGTGTGCCAAGGCTCCCTGCTCTCCGCCACGACCAGCGGCCAGACGGCCATCTTCTTCCTGAACCCAGTCGGCAAAGGCCGCGCGAACGGCACGCTCCGTCGCTCCATGGATGGCGGCAAGTCTTGGGCTGAATCGACCCTGCTCTTCCCCGGGCCCTTCGCGTACAGTTCCATGGCGCAGGTCGGCAAGGACATCGGCGTGCTCTATGAGCCCGCCAGCAATACGATCGTCCTCTATCGCGCCATCTCGGGCACCAACCTGGAGGGCAAGTGAACCATTCGACGCTGAGCCTAGGGCTATGCCTTTGGGCCAGCCTCGCGGCCGCGGGTGAACTGCACCCTTGGTTCAGCGATGGCATGGTCCTGCAGCGCGACCAGCCCATCCGCATCACGGGCACGGCCACACCCGGCGGTAAGGTCGCGGTCCATCTCGGCGCGGAAACCTCCACCGTGGCGGTGACGCCGTCCGGGCGGTGGTCCGTGGTCCTCCCGCCGCGTGGCGCCAACGCCCAACCCACCACCCTCGCCGTCGAGGAACGCGGACAGACCGTGACCATCGGCAACGTGCTCGTCGGGGATATCTGGGTTTGCGCGGGACAATCCAACATGGAGTTCCCGTTGAGTCGTGATGCTGACGCCAAAGCGGAACTCCCCCAGGCCAACCTGGCCTTGGTCAGGTTACGCAACCATAGCTTCGCCGGACAGTACCGCTACGCGGCACCGCTGGATGCGGCGACCGTCGCTCAAATGACGGTCGCCCACTTCTACTCCGGCCGCTGGGAAACCTGTACCCCGAAGAGCGCCGCCCCGCTGAGCGCGGTCGGTTACTACTTCGCCAAGCGCGTCGCAGCGGAAGCGGGCGTGCCCGTGGGGATCGTCAATTATGCAGTGGGGGGCGCCCCCATCGAAGCCTTCATCAGCCGCGAAGCCTTGGCGGGCGATGCGGCCTTCCGAAAGAAAATCGCCGGCAACTGGCTGGAGAACGAAAGCCTCGAAGGCAGTTTCGTCCGCCTCCGCGGGCGGCAGCAGGTCGGCGCCGCCCAGGAAGCGCCCGGCGACGACTGCGGCCCCAACCACGGGTACAAGCCTGGCTTCGCATGGGCCGCGGGACCCGCCCAAGCCACCGACTTCGCGATCAAAGGCGTTCTCTGGTATCAGGGTGAAAGCAACGCGATCCGTCAGGCGGACATCGGCGAATACGGCGGCTTGATGCAACTCCTCGTGGCCGACTGGCGCAAGCGTTGGCAGCAACCCAACCTCCCCTTCTATTGGGTCCAGTTACCCGCCATCCATGAACCCGCTCGCCAATTCTGGCCGGAGTTCCGCGAGGTCCAACGTCAACTGACGACAGAGATTACCAATAGCGGCATGGCCGTCGCGCTCGACGTCGGCACGCCCAAGGATGTCCACCCACGCAATAAACGCGCCGTGGGTGAACGCTTGGCCGCGCTGGCGCTTCGCGACCTCTATGGCCGCAAGGACCTCACCGCCGAAGGTCCCGTGGCGCTCGACGCCCGGCAAGCGGGGAAAACCGTTCGCGTCCGTTTCCGCTCAGCCGAAGGTCTGACGCTGGCGGGCCCGACGCCACCGCTGGTCGAAGCCCGCCTGACGGGCCTGACCGAGTTCGCAGCCGTCCGCGGGGTGCGGGTGGAAGGCGACGCGCTGATCATCGCGGCCGAAGGGCCGGTCGCGGAGGTCCGCTACGCTTGGCACATGAACGCGGCCGCGGCCCTCCGCAATGCCGCCGGCCTTCCCGCCGGACCGTTCGTGCTCAGGGTCTCGGAATGAAGTCCGCCGACTCACCTGCGGCGCCGTTATAGAAAGCGTCGATCGCCGACGCGAGGTACGCCTTCACGTCCTTGGCCAAGAAGGAGCCGAAACTGATCTCCTGCCCGTCGGACACCAGCACGACGGCATTCACCGCGTTGTTGTTTTCGCGGGCGCCGCGGTAGGCCAACGCGACGCGGATGGTCTCGCCGACCGCCAGGCGCCAAGTCCAACCGACGAACGGGAAGAGGCGGTAGCGCACGATCGCCAGGTTGTCGGACAACCGAACGGTGTAGCGGCTAAGGGTGAAGGCGAAGCCGACGGCGAAGAAAATCGAGTAGAACGCCGCGAGCCCGAGGAAGTGCCAGACACTCGGGTGGGTGACGACCTGACCGTTCACCCGGACCGTACCTTGGGCGAGGCCGTAGAACATGAACCCGCAATGCAGCGTCGTGAAGGCCAGCCAGAACCAACCGAACCACGAACCCTGTCGCGTGACGTAGACCTGTTCGGCCCCTTCCATGCGCTGGGTGACCTTCGGGTGCGTGGCCCCGACCGGCAAAGGACTCACGACCACCTGCCCACCGGCGTCGTCCTGCAACGTCTGGCACCAAGGACAAGTGACCTTACCGTCCACGAAGCGCGTACGCGGAATTCCCCGGTCGCACTCGACGCAGGGGAGGTGCCCGTCGTCGGGCGTCGATAGCGATCGGCCGAGCATGGGTTCAGCTCAAGCCCTCCAGGAGCTGCCAGCACACCAGTTTCTGGCGCGGCATATGGAAAGGGCCCTTCCACATGTTCCCCTTGAGCTCGGTCGTCGGACGGCCGGAGCGGTCGAGGTAGCCGTACCATTCACCGCCCACGGGGTCGGGGAAATGCGCATAGGACCAATCATGCACCTGGCGGTGCATCTCGGCATACTTGGGGTCGCCGGTCATCACGTGGGCCATGAGCGTCGCGATGATCGCTTCGTTGTGTGGCCACCAGAACTTCATGAAGTGCCAATATTCCTGGATCGGCTTCCCGTAGAGGTCCACGAAGTAAAGAATGCCGCCGTGCTCGCGATCCCAGCCGCGGGCCCACATCCAGTCGAGCATGTCGAGGCCGAGCCGCTGCATGGACGCATCGCCGAGGTGGCGGGCCTCGCGAAGGATAAACCAAGCCGCTTCGATCGAATGGCCGGGATTGAGGAGCCGACCGTCGAAGTGATCATAGATTTCACCATTGGGTCCCACGACTTCCATGACCGCCTTCAGTTCCGGCTTCACGAAATCCGCGCGGATCTCGGCGATCGCCTCAGCCGCCCACTGCGTCAGTGTCTTGCCGCGCACGCAAACATCGCCGAGGTCGGCGCGCATATCCTGGGCCGTCACCAACGTCATCATCAGCGGCGAGAGGCCCTTCATCGGACGCGTTTCCGGCGAGGTCTTGGGGGCGATATGGCCCGGCTCGCGGTTGAACTTCAGGAAGAGGTCAAAGGCCGCGATGGACCGCTCCTTCCACTGGGCTTGGCCGGTGGCATGGAAAAGCGCCGCGTAGGCGATGGCCGCGAAGCATTCGCTGAAGACGTAGCGGCGCATGCGTAGGGGGTCGCCCTCGGCGGTCACGGTGAAATGCAGCTTGCCGGTCAGGTCCGGGCAGCGCTCGTGCAGGAAATTGCCGCAGGATAAGGCGGCCTCCAGCCATTCGGGCCGGGGCTCCACGGTGTTGTAGAGGTTCGCAAACGTCCAAGCCGCGCGCCCCTGGAACCAAACGGACTTATCCGAATCGAGCAGTTCGCCATGACGACCAAGCGCGGTGTAGATGCCGCCGTTGACGCGGTCCAAGCCGTGCTTCAGCCAGAAAGGGATGACATCCTGCAGGAGCCCATCGCGATAGGCCTTCAGGAGTTCCGGGCGACGCTGCTGCAGGTAAGGAGTCACGCGTTGGGTTTAGCCGCAATTGCGGGAAGGTCAACGCAGGGCCCTCAGCGGGGCTGGACCGACCGGTGCCGCACCTTCCCCTCGGCGTCAAAGAAGCGGATGACCAACTCCTCGCGCCCGAAGTCCAAGGCCGTGAAGCCAGGATAGGCGCCGATGAACTCGGACCCTTGGCCGGACCCGGTCGGATAGAGGTCGGAGCCATTGCCGCAGGTGACGTAAGCCACGCCCTTCGCCTTCACGAGTTCGGCGTGGTGGTTATGCCCGTTCAGGTAAAGCTGGACGCGGTGCTGCTCGAGCAAGGGGGTCAGCCGGCGGATGTATTCGGGCTCGGTGGAATGGACGCCTTGGCTGCGGATCGGCAGATGGCCCACGACGACCTTCCAACGGGCGGGCTTAGCCAGTTCGGCTTCCGCCCACGCCCATTGGGCCGCGGTGGCGCGCTCGGCCTCGGCGCTGAAATACCGTCGATTCCAGAGCGGGCTCAGGGAGCAAGCGTCGAGCACGATCACGCGGATATCCTGGGCGGGGAGATGGTGCGCGTAGTAGCGGGCCGGCATGATCCAGCGACCTTTGGATTTTGCCGCGTAATCGATTTCGGCCTGCGCCGAGTTCTCATGGTCGTGGTCGTGGTTGCCGAGCGAAGCGATCCAGGGCACCTGCAGCGCGGGGGCGGCGTAGACCTGTTCGAAGGAGGTGGACCAGCGCGGGTCGGTGGCCGACTTCACCCCGCTGGGATAGAAGTTGTCGCCCGTGGTCAGGACCGCCGAAATCGGCTCCTGCGCCGCCTGGGCGGCCATCGCCTTGGCGACCGCCCGCTGCAGGTCGGCGTTCTGACGGACGAGCGGGTACTGCCGCTCCAGCTCCGGATCGGCCCAACCCCAATCGCCCAAGACGAACAGCCGTTCGGCCGCTGGCTCGGCGGCCACGGCCACGAGGGCGAAGAAACAAAGTGCAAAGGGGCGAAGCACCCCGCCACGCTAGCGCCCAGCCGACGAACGGCAAGCACTTGCCTGCCAGCCCCGCGCCACGGGCGCGCGGGGTTCCACGAACCAAGCCAACAAAAAGGGCCGCCCATCCGGGCGGCCCTTGAGGTGAACGCAGGCGCGAAGGGTTACTTCGTCCAGCGCATCGTGCTGCCGGCGTAGATCGCGTGCTGGCCGAGCTCTTCTTCGATGCGGAGGAGCTGGTTGTACTTGGCGACGCGGTCGGAGCGGCAGAGGGAGCCGGTCTTGATCTGGCCGGCGTTGAGGCCGACGGCGATGTCCGCGATCGTGGCATCTTCCGTTTCGCCGGAGCGGTGGGAGATGATGGCGGAATAACCGGCGCGCTGGGCCATGGCCACGGCGTCGAAGGTCTCGGTGAGGGAACCGATCTGGTTCACCTTCACGAGGATCGAGTTGGCGGTTTCGGTCTTGATGCCGCGGGAGAGGAACTCGGTGTTGGTGACGAAGAGGTCATCGCCGACCAGCTGGGTGTTGGCGCCCATGGCGTCGGTGGCGGACTTCCAGCCCTTCCAATCGGCCTCGGAGAAGCCGTCTTCGATCGAGACGATCGGGTAGCGCTTCTGCAGGTCCTGGTAGAACTTGATCATCGCCTCGGAGTTGCGCTGCGACTTGTCGGACTTGTGGAAAGTGTACTTGCCGGTCTTCTCGTCGAAGAACTCGGAAGCGGCGACGTCGAGGGCGAGGAAGACTTCGGAGCCGAGCTTGTAGCCGGCGGCCTTGACGGCGGCGGCGATGGCTTCGAGGGCGGCCTCATTGGAGGCGACCTTCGGGGCGAAACCACCTTCGTCGCCGACGGAGGTCGAAAGGCCCTGGGCCTTGAGGACCTTCTTCAGCGCGTGGAAGATTTCCGTGCCCATGCGGAGGGCTTCGCTGAAGGACTTGGCGCCGCTGGGGACGACCATGAATTCCTGGATGTCGACCGGGGCGTCGGAGTGCGCGCCGCCGTTCATGATGTTCATCAGGGGAACCGGGAGCACCTTGGCGTTCGTGCCACCGATGTAACGGTAGAGGGGCTGGTTGAGGGCGATGGCGGAAGCCTTGGCGACGGCCATGGAGACGCCGAGGATGGCGTTGGCGCCGAGCTTGTTCTTGTTCTTCGTGCCATCGAGCTTGAGCATGGCGTGGTCGATGCCGACCTGATCCTGCGCGTCGACGCCTTCGAGCATCGGGGCGATCTCCTCGTTCACGTTGGCGACGGCCTTGAGGACGCCCTTGCCGAGGTAACGCTTCTTGGGGTCGACGCCCTTCGGGAAGGACTTGGCGCTCACGTCGGAGTCGCGGAGCTCATGGGCTTCGTAGGTGCCGGTCGAGGCGCCGGACGGAACCGCGGCGCGGCCGAGGGCGCCGCAAGCCAGACGGACGTCCACTTCGATGGTCGGGTTGCCGCGGGAATCGAGGATTTCGCGGGCGTTGATTTCGGTGATGTGGGTGCTGCTCATGTTAGGAAATACGCTCATAGGGCTAAGGACAACCGACGGGAGTGAGCGAGAAAAAAGGTGGGGCCGACCCCTGCGGGGGCGGGCAAAAAAGAACCCCGGCCGAAGTCAGGCCGGGGTCTTTAAAGTGGTGGGAGTAGAAGAACTCGAATCTTCGACCTCCTGCGTGTCATGCAGGCGCTCTAACCAACTGAGCTATACCCCCAAAAAAGCGGAAGTTGAACAAAGGGAACGGAATGGCGGCTGGCAAGCCTTCAGTGCACATCCCCCAGATAGCGGGCGGAGCCGTCCTGGAGGGACTGCTTGATAATCGCCCCCAATCCCTGCGGGGAAAGGGGGTAATCGGCCAGTTTTTCCAAGGGAATCCACTCGAAGCCAATTTGCCGGCGATCGGTGGTGCGCCCGCCGCCAATCGGCGAAAAATCGTCGCAGGTGCAATGGAAGACCGCCTCGACCTGGTGAAAACGGCCGTGAATCCGGTGCATCCCGTGATTCTTGCCGACATACTCCCGAAGGTAAACCAAGCCGCGTGGCTCCACCTTCAGACCCAGTTCCTCGAAGACCTCCCGCCGGACGGTCCCGGTCAAGGTTTCGCCATGTTCCTGACCGCCCCCCGGCAGCACCAGGAACTCACCTTCATCCGTCCGCACCCGCACGACCAGCAACGCTTCAGCGCGGATGATCACCGCACGGGCCGCAGTCCGGACAGTCGGTGGACCAGAACGGGACGAAGAAGAAGAGGCCACCCCGACAGGGTGGCCTCAAGGCATCGCTCTGGGAAGCCGGAAATCGGCCTACCCGAGCAACTTCTCGTCGATCTCCTGATTGCCGTGGACGGCCTTGACGTCGTCCAAGGCCTCCAAGGCATCGATGAGTTCCATGACCTGCTTGGCGATCGCGGCATCGCTCACGGGCACGGGGATGCTCGTGACGTAGGCAATTTCGCTGGACTCCGGCTTAAGCGCTTTCTCCTGCAAGGCCTTGGCGACGGAATCGTATGATGCGATGGCGCAGAGGACTTCGAAGTGATCGCCGTTGTTGATGATGTCGTCGGCCCCGGCTTCGAGGGCGAGCTCCATCAACTGGTCTTCGGAGATTTGCGAGGCCCCGATCAGGATCTGGCCCTTGCGCTGGAAGCTATGGGAGACGGCGCCGGTCTGGGCCATGTTGCCACCGTTGTCGTTGAACGCTTGGCGGACTTCGGCCGCGGCGCGGTTCTTGTTGTCGGTCGTGACTTCCACGATGATGCCGACGCCCCCGGGGGCGTAGCCTTCATAGGTGATTTCTTCGTAGGTGACGCCGGGGATTTCGCCGGTGCCCTTCTGGACCGCCCGCTTGATGTTATCCGACGGCATGTTCGCCGCGCGGGCCTTATCCATCAAGGTGCGGAGACGGGCATTGCTCTCCGGGCTGCCGCCGCCGGCGCGCGCGGCGAGGGTGATTTCCTTCGCCAGCACGGAGAAGATCTTGCCGCGCTTAGCGTCGATGACGGCCTTATGCCGCTTGGTCGTGTGCCATTTGCTATGACCTGACATGGGAGTATGGGGGTGGAAAAATCAGCCTTTAGCCTTCTTCGTGCGGGGCTCGACGACGACCACTTCCGCCGTGGGATTCGGGGTCATCTTGGCCTGCAGGATGGTCAACAGGTTCTGCACCGTCATATACAGCGGCAAGGCGGCCGGGAGCGAGTAACAGATGACCGGGAAGACCAAGGCCATCGTGTACATGATGATCTTCTGGGTGTCGTCCGCCGAGGGATTCGGGGTCATCTTCATCGAGATCCACATGGTGATGCCCATGAGGATCGGGAGGATGTTCACGCCGAAGCTGCCGATATGGAAGACCGTGTCCGGCGCGGCCAAATCATGGATCCAAAGGAAGGATTCCAGGCGGAGCTCCACCGTGGTCTGGAATGCGGTGTAGAGACCGAAGAAGACGGGGATCTGGATCAGGATCGGCAAGCAACCGGCGAAGGGATTGATCTTATGCTCCTGGTAGAGCTTCATCATCTCCTTGTTCAGCTTCTCGGAGTTGTCCTTGTACTTCTCGCGCAGCTCCTTCATCGGGCCGGCGAACTGCTGCATCTTCAGGGCGCTGCGCTGCTGCGCGGCGGTGAGCGGCCAGGTGATGATTTTGATGAGGACCGTCAGGATGACGATGGCCCAACCCCACGACCAACCGCCCGTCCAGGTCAGCAAGGCGTGCACCCCGCCGAGGCAGGCCAAGAGGAGCTTGCAGATGGCGCCGAAGGAAATGAACCCGAGGATCTTCGAGAACTGCAGCACGGCGACCTGACCGTCCGCCAAGGCCGAGACGCGGGCGTACTCCTTCGGCCCAACGAAGAAGTTGCCCTCCGTCGTGATGGAGGCATCGCCGGCCACGGGGCTTTCCCAATAGGCAAAGGCTTGGATCCCATGGGCATCCTTGGTGAAATCGACCGGCCGGGCGAGGAGCTCGGAACGGGTGCCACGGCTGGCGGCGTCGACATGGACGATGGAAGCAAAGAATTGATTGCCCGACGAGACCCACTGGTAGGGCTTGCCGACCGCCGCGGCCGGTTGCTCGGCGACGGCCTTATGCGAACCCAGACCGAAGAAGCCGCTCGAGTCCTTGAAGACCTCGGTGCCGACGCGGGTCAGGTCATCGCCATCATGGGCCAAGACCGAGATGTACTGGTTGATGGTGTCACCGGCGGTCAAGTTCCAGCAACCCGTGGACAGCCAGACGCGCGTAGCCGCGACGCCGGCCGCGGAGGGGACGACCTGGGTGCTGAAGCGAACCGCGTAGGGCTCTTCGCCCTCCTTTTCGCCAAGGTTAAGGGAGAACCGGCGGACCACGCGGGTGCCGTCCGGCAGCTTGCCCGTGAAGGTGACCGCGCGGGCCTTCTCATCGACGTTCGCGACAAACTCGGAGTAGACCGGCTCGACCTTATTCGTCAGCGCATTGCGCACCCCCAGAGCCAGGGCGGAATCCTGGTTGTTGTCGTTGAAGACGACCTTGGCCTTGCGCTCGGTATCGGCGAACTGCTTGAGGAGCTCGACCTTCTCGATGGCACCCCCACGGGAAGTGAAGGTGACCTTGACGTAGCCGTTTTCGAGCGTGACGCGTTTAGCGTCGGCAGGATTGATGGCGCCGACGGCGCCAGGGGCTGGGGCAACCGGAGCGACCACCGGAGCGACCTTGCCGGCGGCGGCGGTTTCGACGACCTTAGGGGTACCCGGGACGACCGGAGCCGGCTTCGGGGCGTTTAAGACGTAGAGGAACAGGGCCAGCGAGACGCAGCCGAGACCTAGAAAGAGATTCTTGCGATCCATGGAAAGTAAGCAGTGGGCGTAGGGAAGAGGCCCGCCGGGTGCAAGGCACAAGGCATAAGGTCCCGTTTTACGGGCAATTTAGCCCGCCAGACCGGCCTCGCCCGCCTCTTACGACCCCGGCTTGGTGGCCGGAATCTTCGCCAATTCAGCCGGCACCTGGTCGGCGGCGTAAGTCGGGAAAGTCAGTTCCAGTAAAGCGATGAAAGGCACCGTGAACTTGGTCTGTCCGCCGGACCGGTCGACCAAGCTCGTCACGGCGACCGTGGTCGCCCCTTGCTGGGCGACGATGTCGAGGCACTCCTGCACGCGCCCCCCGCGGGTGACGACATCCTCGGCGATCAGGACACGTTCGCCCGGGCGGAAGGTGAAGTTGCGGCGCAAGACCAAGCGGTCGTTCTCCTTCTCCACGAAGATAAAGCGGACGCCGAGCTGGCGAGCAAGTTCCTGCCCGACGACCAAGCCGCCCATGGCGGGAGCCAGGACGACGTCACAGGGGTGCGCCGCCAACTTGGGACGGAGCAGTTCGATGAGGCGCGTGACCTTATCCATGTACTGGCAAACCTGGGCGCACTGGAAGAAGTGGCCGCTATGCAGGCCGGAACGCAGGACGAAATGCCCCGTCAGGAGGGCGCGGGAGTCACGGAAGATTTGGAGGACCTCTTCTTGGGACGAACTCATGGTGACTTTGGTCTAATACCCCCACGCGGCCAAGGGCGAGGCGATATCCGTCCGGACGGAGGAAAAATAAGAAAGGGTCGACCGCGTCGAGAACAGGGGTTATCCCTACCCCACCCATCCCCATGGAAACCACCGAAGAAGCCGACAGCCCGGCCGCGCGGGCCCGCACCACGCTCATCGTGGCCACCGCCTGCTTCATGCTGCTGCCGGTCGGACTCTTCTACTGGATGAACCGCACCCCCGCGGTGGACCCTACGAACGTCTGCAAGATGGTCTGGATTCCCGGCGGGGAATTCCGGATGGGCACCGGCAACGTCGACGACAAACATAAGGAAGAAGGACCCGCGCACGATGTCCAGGTCAAGGGCTTCTGGATGGATGAAACCGAGGTGACCAACCAGCAATTCGCGGCCTTCGTCCAAGCCACGGGCTATGTCACCGACGCCGAGAAGGACCTCAGCGCCGCGGAGTTCCCCAACGCCCCGGCGGAATACCTCAAGGGGGGCTCGCTCATCTTCAAGCGCGTCCAAGGCGTCGACCCTTTCCAATGCGGCACGAGCGGCAACCTGCCGTGGTGGAAATTCACGGCGGGGGCGACCTGGCGGACGCCCGAGGGTCCGGGTTCATCCATTGAGCGACGCATGAACCACCCGGTCATTTGCCTGACCTGGAAAGATGTGCATGCCTTCGCGACTTGGGCCGGCAAGCGCCTCCCGACGGAAGCCGAATGGGAATTCGCCGCGCGGGGCGGCCTCAAGGACATGCCCTACGTCTGGGGCGCCGAAGAACGCCCCAACGGCAAGATCCTCTGCAACCACTGGCAAGGCACGTTCCCGGCCAATGACACGGGGGAGGATGGGTTCCAGAGCGTCGCACCGGTCGCCAGCTTCCCGCCGAACGGCTACGGCCTCTACGATGTGGCGGGTAACGTCTGGGAAATGTGCGAGGACTGGTATCACCCTGACTTCTACAAGATCTCGCCGGCCGTGAATCCGCTCGGTCCCGCCATCGGTTACGACCCCGAGCAAACGGGCTTCGGCCAACACGTCATCCGCGGCGGTTCCTGGCTCTGCGACGTCGGCTACTGCTTCCGCTTCCGCGTGGGGTCGCGCCAAGGGCTCGACACGTTGACGTCGACGAACCACGCGGGCTTCCGCTGCGTGGCCGACCGCCCCGCGCCGAGCGCGCAGAAGTAAGCGTCACTTCTGCTCCTGATAGTCGAGGTCCTTGCCGTAGGTCTCCTCCATCTTCCAAAGCGCCAAGAAGGCCGCTCCGAAACAGACGGCGCCCAGGATGACCCCCGCCGTCGACGGGGCGTAGTTCGGGGCAGCCTTCGTCCCGATGAGCATGGTGAAGAAGAAGGTCAGCAGCACCAGGGAGCCGCGCGCGAAATTGGGGACGGTCGTCGCCACGGTGGCGCGCAGGTTCGTGCCGAACTGTTCCGCCGCGATGGTGACGAACAGGGCCCAGTAGCCCATGCCGAAGCCCATGAGGAAGATGAGGCGGTAGTAAGCCGTGGTCGTCCAGCCATCGGTGCCGTAGAGGTAGACGCCGACGCACAGGAGGCTGAAGAGGAGGAACGCGGCGACGACCTTCTTGCGCGACTTCAGCAGCTGGCTGGCGACGCCGCTCGCGAGGTCCCCGAAGGTCAAACCGAGGTAGAACGCCGCCACGGCCCAATTCGTCTGCACCTTCTCACCCTGGATGCCGGCCGCCGGGGCGAAAACGGTGGCCGCGCGTTGGACGAGGATGCCGATCATGAACCAGGTGGGCAGGCCGATGAGCACGCAACGGGCGTAACGCGCGAAGCGTTCGCGATCCGTGAACAGGGCGAAGAAATTGCCGCGGGCAATCGAGCCTTCACCGGCCGACTCCTTGGCATGCCGGAACATGCCGGACTCATGCACGCCGACGCGCAGGAGCAACAAGGCCAGACCCAAGCCGCCGCCGATGTAGTAGCTCATGCGCCAACCGGCCGTACCGAAGACCGCGCCGATGGCATCGACATGATCGGCCATGTAACCGGCCACGACGGCGCCGAAGACCCCCACCGTCGCCACCAAGGCGGTGCCGTAGCCGCGGCGCTCCTTGGACAACGTCTCGGAGACGAGCGCGATGCATCCGCCGAGCTCGCCGGCCAAGCCGATACCGGCGATGAACCGCCAAGCGGCGTAGGCCCCGAAGGTATCGACCATGCCGTTGGCGATGTTCGCGACCGAATAGAGCAGGATGGAACCGAAGAGGGTCGTCAGGCGACCCATGCGGTCGCCGAGGATGCCGAAGAAGATGCCACCGAGGAGCATGCCCGCCATCTGCCAGGAAAGCAGGTCCATATACCAGGGCGCACCGGAAATGAGGTGCTCCAACCCAAGCCCGCCTTCACTGATTGGCCCGAGGCTCTTCTCGCGCACGGTCATGAAGAGCGTGAGGTCGTAGATATCGACGAAGTAGCCGAGGGCGCCGACGATCACGGCCGGCTGCAGGAGGTCACGCCATAAGGGACGGGGGGCAGTCGAGAAATCAGGCTGGCTCATGGGGAAAGGGTCAGGCCTTCAAACCATGCAGGTTGGCCATCGAAATACCAGAAAGCATTGCGCCGGTGACGCCCAAGAAGCCTTGGTCCGTGCCGATGAGAAAGAGGTTGGCGACATCCGTCCGGCCATCCCGGCGCTTGGCGGGAGCCCCATAGATGGCGCCGTTCAGGTGACCCGTGAACTTCCGGACGGTCCGGGGGGTGAAGACGTCCGTCGAGGTCTGCGCCGCGTCGTGCACGGCGTCCGTGACCGCCGGGAGGTGCGCCCGCGCCACGCGGTTGAGGCGCGTGCACCAAGCCTGCTTGTGCGCGAGGTATTCGTCTTCAGGCAAACGGCACCAAGCGTCATGGTTGGCCAGGGCGGTGACGCGCAACCAGCCTTCATCCAGCGCGCGGCCGGGGCCGTACTGGTAATTATTGGGGATGCAGATGACGCCGGAACGCGGGTCGACCAAGTCCGCCGGGGCCCGGTAAGAAAAGCGTTCGTCATCACAGAAGAAGACGATCGTATCCTGCCAGCCAAACCCGGCAAAGGCCTGAGGCTCGTAGGTGGCGATCGTCTCCGCGTAACCCAGCCGACCGACCTCGCTCGCGCCGACAAGGGGCGCTTGGTCGGAGCGTAGGCGCAAGGTTTCGACGGCGCCCGCCGAGGAATACACCCGCTCGGCGGTGACTTCGGTGCCGTCATCCAAGACGAGCGCCGCCACGCGATCGCCGCGGACCTCCAGCCGCCGGACGCCGCACTTCATGCGCCGCTCGACGCCATGCTCACGGCAACGGTCGACGAGCAAACGAATGACCTGGCGGACGCCGATGAACGGACGCGCAAAGCCTTCCTTGAACAAGGAACGCCACATGACCGCGAACTGCGAGACCTCGATGTCGTCCTCGACCGCGCTACCGTAGAAACAAGTCGGGAGCAGCAGCATGTCGCGCAGGAGCGGGTCACCGAGGCGTTCATCCAGCAGCGCGCGGGCCGAGCCCCCCGGCGCCTCCAAGGCCGCCTCATCCAAGCCCGACAGGTATGCGTCCAACGCGCGGAAGCAATCGATGGAACGGGGGAATTCGCGGGCGACGTCCGCCTCGAAATCCGCGAAGCAATTATTCACGCGCAGGTTCCGGCCCGCCATGGTGACGCGCGAGCCCACCTGCGGGCAAAGGTCGAGCTCTTCCCGGCGAATGCGGAGCTGGCGCATGAGCTTGACCAAAGGGGCCCCCTTGGCTCCCTCGGGCACCCAATTGGTGAGCGCGTGCAGGCCCACGTCGTACTTGCGCTGCCCGCGGGCGTAAAAGGAATTCAGGCCACCCGCGGCGTTGTGCCGCTCGAGGACGAGGACCTTCTGCCCGAACATCCCGAGACGCACCGCCGCGGCGAGGCCGGACATGCCGGCGCCGATGATGACCGCATCGTAATGGGAACTCGCGACGCTCACAGGCCTACAGTCCAAGACCGCCGACCGGGGTCAAGCGAACGCATCAAGGCGCGCTCAACTGCAGGACCTCTTCGGCCGCGCGGATCACTTGATCGGGGGTGATGCGGGCCAAGGCACGGTCCATCCGCCGCCGGTAATCCGCCGGGTCCTCGCCCTCGAAGGGCGTGGTGTCCACGCGCACGATCCGGTGCAAGACCGCCCAGGGACGGGAACGGACGTAGTCGGAAGGCCCAAAGACGCCCACCACGGGCGTGTTCACCGCCGCCGCGAGTTGCAGGATGGGCGAGTCCGCCCCCATGAACAGCCGGGCACCGCTGATGAGTTTGGCGAGTTGCGGAAGGCCCAACCCACCCCGCGTCGGTTGCGCGGCGGGGCCAATGAGGCCACACAGGGCTTCGGCGAGGATACGCTCGGAAGACGTGGTGCCGGCGGAGACGATGATGCGGTCGACGCGGCGGCTGGCGACGAGCTCGCGCCCGACCTTGGCCCACTTGTCGATTTCGAAGACCTGGTCTTCACGCGAGGCGCCGGGGTGGATCACCGCATAGCGACGCGGCTCCACAAGCAACCCGTGTTCCTCCATGCGCGAGGCGGCATACCATAGCCCGGGCACTTCATGTCCCAACCCCATGACCGCGGCCAAGACCGCATGGTCGCGCGACGCTTCATGCGGATCGGCCACCGTCCCCGTGACGACCTGATGGAACCAAGGGTACAGACCCCAAGAGGGGCGACCGGCGCAGGCGCGTTTGGCGGCGCCGCTCCAAGCCACCAGGCGGCGGGATAGGGCGTCGACGCCCAAGGCGACGGCCACGTCGAAACGCTGCCGACGCAGATGGCTGAGCAAGGCCCAGACTTCCCAAGCGCTGGACTGCGGATCGAAGGCGACGATTTCGCCCACGATGGGACAGCCCTCCAAGCCGGGCTCGCTCCCCGGAGTCGTCACCACGGTGACGGCCGCTCCGGGATGGCGTTCCTTGAGCGAACGGAAGGCCGCCGTGGTGGCGAGGGCTCCGCGCAGGCCGGAGAACTTGACCACCAAGAGGCGCATCAGGAAATGCCTTGGGCTTGATTATCCCACAGACGCCGAAAGAGCTCGTTCGTGCGGTAAACCTCTTCGCGCGGGCCGTCGGCGACGATGCGGCCACCCTCGAAGACCAACACCCGATCCACATCACGGATGGTCGAGAAACGGTGGGCCACGATGAGCGTCGTGCGCCCCTTCATGAGCTGGGCGAGGGAGTGCTGGATGCTCCGCTCGGTGTCGGTATCCAAGGCCGAGGTGGCCTCATCGAGGATGAGGATCGGGGCATCCTTGAGGAACGCGCGGGCGATGGAGATGCGTTGCCGCTGTCCGCCCGAAAGGCGCGAGCCCCGCTCCCCCACCCGCGTGGCGAAGCCCTGCGGCTGGGCCTCGATGAACTCCAAGGCACCGGCCAACTGGGCGGCCGCGCGGACCTCCGCCTCCGTGGCTCCGGGGCGACCGAGCCGGATATTTTCGGCGATCGTCTCGTCGAACAGCACCGGCTCCTGTGAAACCAGAGCGATATTGGCACGCAAATCGGCCTGCCGGACCGAACGCAAATCATGGCCATCCACCCGGATCGAGCCGGACCGCGGATCGAAGAAGCGGGGCACGAGGTTGACGAACGTGCTCTTGCCGGCCCCGCTCGGACCGACCAACGCGACCGACTGGCCGGCCGGAATACGCAACGTGACTTCGCTCAAGATCGGCTCGGCGCCATAGGCGAAAGTCAGTTGGTCCAAGGCGATCTCCCCGCGCACACGGCCCAAGGCACGGGCCCCCGGGGCATCATCCACCTCGATGGGCGCCTCGAGGATTTCCGTCAAGCGGTCCAAGCCCGGCTCGGCCATGCTGAGGCGGTTGCTCACATACCCGATCCGCTTCAGCGGGCCGTAGGCCAAATAGAAAGCGGCGATGAGCGCGAGGAGCTCTTCGAAACGGAAACCGATGCCCGCCCCGACGCCGATGGCCAAGGCAATCCCGATGGCCGCTGAGATTTCCAGGAGCGGCGACAAGGCCTTCTCGTAACGGACCAGCTTGGCCTGAATCCGCAGACCCTCGCGGCTAGCGGCATCGAACCGCGCACACTCGCGGTCCTGCAAACCATACGCGCGCACTTCGCGGGCGGACTGCAGGTTCTCCACGGCGATGCCGTTCAGGTCCGAAGCCGAAGCGAGGCCGGCGCGGGCGCGGCGCTGGATGGCGGTGCCGATCGACCGCACGAGAAAAACAGCGGCGGGCACGACCAGGAGGCAACCCAAGAACCAGTAGCCGTCGGGCTTGGACAGGCAGATCCAAGTCACGTAGCCGAGGGCGAAGAGCAACGTCAGCGGCTGAATCAGGAGGTCGTTCGACACGTCCACCAGGACCGTGCGGACCGAGTTGGCGTCGTTGATGACCCGTTGCAGGAGATCGCCGGTCGGCAACTTGGCGAAGAAACCGAGATGAAGTCGCTGGAGCCGGGCGAACACCGCGCGGCGGACGGACTCGACCACCCGCAGGCCGGCGAGGTTCAGGAGGTAGTTGGCGGAAAATTCCGAGAGGCCCCGGACGCAGAAGACGGCGGGCAGAAAAGCCACGGCAAAAGCCACCTCGTTCCCCTTCGGCAAGTAAAGGGGGCTCCACCCCAACCAAGGGGGGAAAGCCACCAGCGGCGCCGCCCGCTGGGCCTCCGACCCAAAGACGGCCGGCAGGACCTTTCCGATCAGGAAAGGGATGCCCAGCGCGCTGCTGGCCGCGAAACAGACGCCCGCCAAGAGCGCCAACACCAAAAGCCGGCGGCTCCCCTTAAGGTGGACCAAGTAGGCTCGGTAGCGGCGGTTGAACACAGCCCCAGCGTGGCGGGAAGCCCGGACGGTGGAAACACCAAAAACCCGCTTAAGCCTTCTTCGGGAAGGCCACCGAAAGCGCGATGGCTGTCGCCAAGATCACCCCGATGACGCCCAAGGAAACTTGGGTCGGCAGGTGGACCACGCCGCCATTCACGAACAACTCGGGCACCCAAGCGGCGACCTTCCCGTCAGGCTGGCCCAACTTGGCGGCCCACGGCAGGATCATCTTGATGCCGATGAAGACCAAGATGAACGCCAAGGCCGGCTTCAGGAAGCGGACATACTGAACAAAGCCGCTCAGCGCGAAATACATCGAGCGCAGGCCCATGATCGCGAAGATGTTCGAGGTGAAGGCGATGAAACGGCGCTCCTCGATCGCCATGCCGGGCGGCAAGATGCCCAGGACCGCCGGAATCGAATCCAAGGCGAAGATCAGGTCCGTCCCTTCGACGACCAACAGGACGAGGAACAGGGGGGTGAACACGCGCCGGCCGTTCTCGATCGCCCAGAAGGAATTCCCATGCAGGTGCGTGGTCAGCGGGATGCACTTGCGGGCAACCTTGACGATGAAGTTCTCCTCCATGCTCTTGCCCTCGTTCTCATCTTTGGCGAACGCCAGCTTGAAGCCCGTGAAGAGCAGGAACGCGCCGAACACCGGGAGCAACCAGGTGAAGCGGTCGACCGCGGCGACCCCGACGACGATGAAGAGCGCGCGCATCGCCACGGCCCCGAGAATGCCCCAGAAAAGGACGCGATGCTGCAGGCGTTCGGGGATGCTGAAGTGCGCGAAGACGAGGATGAAGATGAAGAGGTTGTCGACCGAGAGCGCCAACTCCAGGATGTAAGCCGCGGCGAACAGTTCGGCGTCTTCGGAGCCGCGCCAAGCGCTGAGCAGGAAGGCGAAGGCCCCCGCCAAGCTCACCCAGACGACGCACCAAGCGACGGCCTTGCGGAAGCTCGGGGCCTCCTCCTTCTTGCTGAAGACGCCGAGGTCCAAGGCGAGCATGACGCCGACGAAGGCAAGGAAGGCCACCCACGCCCAACCTGGGATGACAAGCGGCAGATCGGAGGCCAGAAACAAGGTATTCACAGGCCAAGAACTTACCTTAATCTACAAGGAGTCAAGTCGACCCCACCGATGGAGGCTTGCCCGACGACCCGCCCCCGAACTAGATGGAGTCCGCGTTCCCGTAGTTCAACGGATAGAACATTGGTTTCCTAAACCGAGGATGTGGGTTCGATTCCCGCCGGGGACAGCGAGGGCTTCAGCGCTTCAGGCGGAAGCCCTGGACGCGGGTGTCGGGCGAACGTCGATAGACGGCCTCGACATCCTTGACCTGCATCAAAACCCATGGCGCCAAGATGCTGTCGCCGTTCTTCGTGAAAACAATGTCGTCGGCCAGGTAGACGCAGGTATGCAGCCCCTCGCCGCCTTCGAGGAAGCACAGGATATCCCCATAACGGTAAGGGGGTTCGACCGTGGCATAGCCCTGGACCAGACGAGTGGCCGCTTGGCGCATATCCAAATACTCGTCCTTCGGGGTCGAGTTGAAGAAATTCAAGGATGTCCAATGGCAATCCGGCAGGCGGCCGCGGGCACCGTGCTCGATTTCAGGGAAGGTATAGGCCCGCTGACGGATCACCGAGGGGAAAAAGTGGGTGATATCCACCGACTGGATGGCTTGGCGCTGCGTGATGGCCCGCAGGAAACTCGCCTGCGTGGCGTCCCCCTGCCCGGCGGTCCAGTAATCCAAAAAGGCCTGGCGATCGCCCTTCAACGGCAATTTCAGTTCCACGAGCAAGCTCCGCACGCGCGTCACGGCCCGGAAAGTACTGCGGACCTCCGCCGCGTCCTTCGCCAAGGTCAAGAGGGCCTGGATGTCGCTGAAGGCAATGGCTTCACCATGCTTCCAGACCAGCTGGCGGAAGAGTTTCTCCTGGGCTTCGTTCAGCCCGGACCCCGCCAACCAATCATCCAGATCACCGCCCAGGACATAGACCGGGTCGCGCTGGTATTCATTGGCCGGGTACTTCGCCAATTCACGATACAACGCCGAACGCACCGCGACATCCAGCGAACCGATCTCGGCCACGGTCGGGTAAAGGCTGATGACGTTGGCCTGGACGGTGCGGCTGGCTGGATCAAGGAGCCGGGTGACCATCGCCGCCGAGACCCCTTGACGCACCAACAACTCACGAACCGCCGACTCCGTGGTCTGCTCGAAGACCCAGCGGGTGGTGGCATTGGGCTTGGCCACGGCCGCCAAGAGCGTCTCGGGGACCTCCAGATAGACCGTACGCACCTCCAACTCGCCCCACGGACCGGGCTGCGCCTTCCACACCGGCTCGGTGCGGGCCACACAAAGGCCCAGCGACGCGGCTAAGCAGGCGATGAAGACGGCGACTTTTTTCACATCTTTTTAACACCACATCTGAGCCAAGGTTCCGACAATATTATAAGTCAGCCCCAGGCCATGACCCCTTCGGTGCCAAGCAACCCTTCGCCCGAGCCTAGGCCACCCTCCGCCGGCGGCGGCACGCACGGGTGCTCCCATCAGCGTAGCCGCGTGGCCGGTTGCCCAAGGGGCCACCCGGCTCGGCGAAAACGCCGGGGCAAAGGGCCGACAACCTCCCGCGGGGTGTTTCGCATTGTAGTAAGGAAGGCTTCTCGACAGGGATAGGTGAACCTTTTCCTCCTTCCCGTGGCCCGTCCTCCGTCCAAAAAAGCGCCCGCCCCCCGCGGCCGCACCGCCAAGCCCTCCAAACGCCCTGCCAAAGGCCGCGCGCCACGCCGCCAAGCCGACGCCGCCTCGACCTCCACGCCCGAAGCCGCCAAGGGCCAAAAGGGCCAGCGCATCGGCGTCCTGATCGACGCGGATAACGTTTCGCACCAACACCTCCCCACCCTGCGCCGCTTCATCGGCGAAACCCCCATCGCCGCCGCCCGCGCGTATGGCGACTTCCAGGGGCGCCTCAGCGGCTGGCGGGCCTTCGCGCAGGACTGGCCGGAACTCGAACTCGTCGACCAACGTAGCTACACGCCCGGCAAGAACGCCGCCGACATGCGCCTGACGATCGACGCCGTCAAGTTGATGGCCGCGGCCGAGCCACCGACGACCCTCATCTTCGTCACCAACGACAGCGACTTCACGCCCGTGGTCGAAGACGCCAAGCGCCTCGGCGTACGGATCGTCGTCATGGGCGAACGCACGCACAAGGCGCTCCGCTCGACGGCCCATCACTACCTCAACCTCTCGGAACTGCGCGAACGCATGGACTCCGAAGAACGCGCGAAGTCCGACCCGCGGGCCGCGCTCGCCTTGCTGGCCCAAGCCATCCGCGAACTGACGCCGAAGACCAAGCCGAAGGCGTTGGAGTTGCTCGAGCAATTCGAGAAGATGTTGCCCGAGCTCCGCTTCGGCGACGTCCGTCCCCCGCGCCCCGCCGCGCCCGCGCGCGAACCGCGTCCAGCCCGCGAAGCCCGGCCGGCCCGCGAACCGCGCGGTCAACGCCCGGCCCGTGAAGCCCGCCAAGAAAACCAGGGCGGCAACGGTCAGGATTACCGCGACACGCCCAACCTTTCCGCCGCGCAACAGGCCCAAGGCAAAGCCGAAGCCGACCAGCGCCGCCAGCAACTATTGGCCCGCAAGGACATCATCGAAGCGCTCATCGACGTGGCCACCGGGCTCGCCCCGGAGGGCGAATGGATCAAGGTCGAGGTGATCAAGAAGTTCCTGATCCAGGAATACCCTGGCCTCGAACGCGACGCCCCGCGCTACGCCAAGTTCTACCGCATGCTCGAGGATACCGGCTGCTTTGAAGTCCAGCTGCAAGGCTCGACGGTCATGGCCAAGCTCAAGCCTCAGCCCGGCGAAGAACCGCGCGGCGCCTGATCACTTCCCGATCGTCCGAGCGAGGAAATCCAAGGTCGGCTCCGCGAGGTCAGGCTGGGTGCTCTTGGTTTCGTTCCTCGTCTCGTTGCCATTCGCGGCCCAACGCAGCGTGAGGCGCGTCCAACCCTTCCCCTTCGGATGCAGGTCGAAGGTATGCGGCGCTCCATCAACGACGATCAGCTCATGCGCGACCTTGGCCTTGGCTAAGGCCGCCGCCATGTCCCTGGACTGCTGGATATCCACCGTGGTGTCGGCGGTGCCATGCAGGATCAACACGGGGGGATCCTTCGCGTCGGCCTGCTGCTCGGGAAGGTAGGCGGCCTGCTGGGCCGCACCGACGCCCGGGACGTCGCCCTTGCCGTGCTTGGAGAAATTCACCACGCCGTACATGTCGATGACCGCGGCCACCTGAGCGGAGACGGTCGCCTGGGCGTCGCCACCCGGGCCGGTTCTATCATCCGAGAGGCCGACCATGAGCGCGAGGTAGCCACCCGCCGAACCACCCGCGACGGCGATCTTCGCTGGATTCACGCCGAGTTCCTTCGCATGCGCGCGCACCCAGCGGACGGCGTCCCGGCAGTCGGCGATGTTTTGCGGCCATACGCCTTCCTTGGTCTTGGCGCCGAGGATGTAGTTGCAGCTGACGACCACATAGCCGGCCCGCGCCAAGTCGGCGCTGACGCTCGCGGAACGGTACTCGGCCTTGTCCCCGCCCGTGAAACCGCCACCATGGATGAAGACGACCGCCGGGCGATCCGGCCGGGCCGGCCCGTTCGGCAGATAGAGGTCGAGCTTCTCCTTTCGCTCCGGCGCAAGGAAGGTCAGGTCGCTGAGCCGGAAGACCGGGTTCGGCATCTCCTGCGTGAACAGCTTGCCCTTCTGCGCCTCACGTAGGCGCGGGAGATCGGCCAACGCCGCTGGCTTGCCGGCTTCGGCGAGCTCATAGATGCGCAGCTTGGCTTGATCGGGAGCGGCAAAGAGGGTCGCGGCGGCCAACAGGAGAAGGAAACGCATGGGGGCGGGGCTGGAGGACATCCAATCCCGCCCCCACGGGCAGTCAATCCGCCAACGGATGCTCAGGACAAAGCGTAAGCGTAACCGTCGACGATGGCCCGCAAGGACGCCTCGACGAGGTTGGCGCTGACGCCGACCGTACCCCAGGAGCGAGTGCCGTCGGTGGAACGGACGACGACGCGGGTCTGCGCCGAGGTGCCATCCTGGCCAGCGAGCACCCGGACCTTGTAGTCGGCGAGGTGCACCTTCTTCAGTTTCGGGAAAGCCTTCACGAGGGCTTCGCGCAACGCTTGGTCCAAGGCATGCACCGGGCCTTCGCCTTCGGCGACGGTGAGGGACTCCTTGCCATCGATGCGCACCCGCACCGTGGCTTCGCAACTGGCATCCTTGAGGCCGCCCTGCACGGAGATATGGTACTTCACGACCTCGAAAGGCACGACCGACGACTTGCCCATGTGGCTGCGGAGCAGCAAGGCGAGCGAGGCATCGGCATCCTCGAAGCTCCAGCCCTTGTGCTCGAGTTTCTTGAGTTCATCCAACGCGACGCGCGTCGACGGCGCATCCTTGTCGAGTTCGATCCCGAGCTCGGCGGCCTTGAGGAGGAGGTTGCTGCGCCCTGACTGGTCGCTGACGAGGACGTCGCGGGCGTTGCCGACGGCGGACGGGTCGACGTGCTCGTAGGCGGCGGAAAACTTGCGGATGGCGTCGACGTGCGTGCCGCCCTTGTGGGCGAACGCGGCGGCGCCGACCCAGGGACGACGCGGATCGGGGGCCTGGTTGGTGACGCCATCGACGAAACGCGAAAGCGCGGTGAGGCGCTTGAGCGAAGCCGCCGGGACGCAGCTCCAGCCGCGCTTGATCTGGGCGACCGGGATGACGGCCGTGAGGTCGCAATTGCCCGTGCGCTCGCCGATGCCGTTCATCGTGCCCTGCACATGGACCGCGCCCGCGTCCAACGAAGCCAAGGCATTGGCGAGGGCCAAGCCGGAGTCGTCGTGGGTGTGGATGCCGATGGCGGCCTTGACGGCGGCCCGGGCATGGCGGGTGGCTTCGGCCACTTCATCGGGCAGCGAACCGCCATTGGTGTCGCAGAGGACGATGCGCGAGGCACCGGCTTCCGCGGCGGCGCGGAAACAGGCCGCGGCGTAGGCGGGGTCTTCCTTCCAGCCATCGATCGCGTGTTCGCAATCGTAGACGACCTCGCGGCCGTGGGACTTCAGGAAGGCCACCGTATCGGCGATCATCGCCAGGTTTTCCTCGGGCGTACAGCGGAGGACTTCCCGGACATGCAGGGCCGAGGTCTTGCCGTAGATGGTGACGACCGGGGTCTCCACCTCGAGGAGGCCTTTGACCTGGGCGTCTTCGGCGGCGCGGATCCCCTTCTTGCGGGTGGAGCCGAAAGCCGCGAGTTTGGCGTGCTTGAACTTCAGCTTGCGGGCTTCGTGGAAGAATTCGATGTCGCGCGGGTTGGAACCCGGCCAGCCGCCTTCGATGTAGGTCACCCCGAAGCGCTCGAGCTCCTGGGCGACGCGCAGCTTGTCGGCGACCGAGAAATGAATCCCCAGACCCTGCGAGCCGTCGCGGAGGGTGGTGTCGTAGATTTCGATTTTTCGTGCCATAATGGTGGGGGGAGGAGAAATGTAGGGGAGGTCGCCGTTCCGGCAGCCGCGGAACGGGAAGTCGCCAGAGGCGAGCCGTTCAGCGGGCTTAGAGCCCGATGATGATAATCGCAGGGATAATGGCACGACCGCCCACGAGGGGAAGGGTCTGAGACTGTGCCGGGTATTCCATGGGAGAAACCTGAGTCCAAGGAAATCCCCCCGTTGAGTCAAAGGCAAAGGCAGGGCGGCACAGACTCGGCTCGCCAAAACCATGATTTTAGCCAAAAAATGCCGATATGCGAAACTTGCTCGCCCTCCTTGCCCTCCTTGGGAGCACGGCTTGTGCCCATGCCCAATGGAATATTTTCGCGGAAAAACTCCCCGCCCCGGGGTCCTGGGCCACCTATCAAATCAAGAAAGTCTCCCCGGAACCGGCCGGGGAACCATCGACCATCAAGCTCTCCATCCGCGACGGAGGCATGGTCAAAGACAAGCCGCACGTTTGGCTCAGCGTCGAACCGGTGGCGTGGTTAGGTTCCAGCCATAAAGCGGCTTTACGCTTCTTGGTGCCGAAAGACCTGAGCCGCGAAGGCGCGAACAAGCTCCTGGAATCCTCCGTGGAGATCCTGTTCTCCGAGCCCATCAAGGGCCCCTGGCACATGCTGCCCGAAGACGTCGCCTCCATCGCCGAGAAGGCCGGCTACAAAACCACCAACACCCTTGAACCCGAGACCGCCGCCGCCGAACCTCTGACGCTCGGCACGAAAACCTTCCAATGCCGCCGGCTCAAGATGGAGTCCTACACCATCATCGACCCACCGTTCGTGAAGAAGCAGACCATCATCCTCCGCGGCACGGTCTGGCGCGACGACGCAACGCCCTTCGGCGTCGTCCAAGCGAAGTGGACGGAAAAAACGATCAAGGCCGAAAAGACCCGCGAAGACGAGAAGGTCATCACCTTGGTCGAGTTTGGCAAAGACGAGACGCCGCCCCCACCCCTCGACCACGGGGAGCGCTTCTCGATGATGCGTCTGCTGTTCAACCGCTGAAAAGGTTCGGCCCGCTTGAGGGCATCAAGCGGGCCGGTTGGAAGTGGTGGCCTGAGTCGGAATCGAACCAACGACACGACGCTCTTCAGGCGTCTGCTCTACCAACTGAGCTATCAGGCCAAATTAACTAGAGGTCGAAGGTGACCAAAGACCCCCTCCCCTGTCAATCCGACAAGGAAGGGGTCAAAAACGGGCTTAGAAGGCGAATTTCCAAGCCGAAAGGCGGCGTTCCACCTCGGCGATAACCTCGGCTTCACCGGCCTCGCCCTTGTCCGAGACGAAGGTCACGGAGAAACGGACGAAGGCACCGCAGTCATCCCACGGCACGGTCGAGATGAGGTGCTCGGTGATCATCCACTGCGAGAAGGCCTCGCCGGAATCGAAGTTCACCGTCCCCGTCGCACCCGTGGCCGACTTCGGCGCCGGCATGTAGAGGAAGAAACCGGCGCCGGGCTTGCGCACCTGGAAGCCGAGCTTGGCGAGGACGCCGACGAGCTTGTCCATGCGACGTGAATACTTCGCGGCGATGGCCTTCGGGATGGAAGCGTCATCGAGACCGGCGACGCCCGCCTTCTGGATGCCGAGGAACTGACCGGAGTCGGAGTTATCCTTCACGTCGCCGTAGGCGCGGACGATGAGGGCGTTGCCGGCGACGAAACCGATGCGCCAACCGGTCATGTTGTGGCTCTTGGACAGCGAGTGCAGCTCGACGGCGACATCCTTCGCGCCCGGGACCTGCAGGATCGAAACCTGCTCGGCGCCGAAGTGGAGCGAGCCGTAAGCCGCGTCCTGGATGACGATGAGGTTGTGCTGCTTGGCGAAAGCGACGACTTCCTCGAAGAACTTGCGGGTGGCGCAGGCGCCCGTCGGGTTGTTCGGGTAGTTGAGGACGAGCACCTTGGCCTTGGCGAGGACGTCGGCGGGGATCGACTTCAGGTCCGGCAGGAAGTTGTTCTCGGCCGTGAGCTTCAAGTTGTGGACGAGGCCACCGTAGTACTTGGCGTGCGTGCCGAAGACCGGGTAACCGGGGACGGTCATGAGGACGTAGTCACCGGGATTGATGAAGCACGCCGGCATGATCGACAGCGCCGCCTTGGAGCCGATGGAGTGCAGGACTTCGGTGTCGGGATCGACGGTCACGCCGAAGAGGTTCTGCATGTAGCGGGCCGCGGCCTGCTTGAAGTCCGCGCCGCCGTTGTCGGCGTAGCCGCGGTTCTCGGGCTTGGCGGCTTCGGTCTGCAGGGCCTTGACGACCTGCGGGAAAGCCATCTCGTCCGGCTCGCCGACGCCGAGGTCGATCAGGGCGACGTCGGGCTTGGCCTTCTTGGCGGCGGCCTTGGCGCGCTTGATCTTCTCGAACTTATAGATGGCGGTGGACTTGCCGTAATTGACGCCGCCGATGCGTTCGGCGAAGAGCTGCTGGATATAGGGGTCGGACATGGCGAGGAGACCTCGAAAAAGAGGGACAAAAGGGCCGATGGCAAGCGGTCATCGCCGTTGCCCTTGCACCCACGGCATCCAAGGCCAGCCTAAGCCCATGGAAACCCCTGTCTCGCGCGGTTCGGCCGTCACGCTCGTCGGCCTGATTATCCTGACCCTAGGCATCGGCGGGCTGGGCTCAATGGCGACCATGTCCGAAATCCCGACCTGGTACGCCCAGCTCCGGAAACCCTCCTTCAACCCACCCAACTGGATCTTCGGTCCCGTCTGGACGACCCTCTACGTCCTCATGGCGGTCTCGATCTGGCGGGTCTGGCGCTCCCCGCATGCGGACGCGCTGAAGACCAAGATCGCGTTCTTCCTGATGCTCCTCCTCAACGCCGCGTGGTCGCCCGTCTTCTTCGCGCTGCACCGCCCCGACCTCGCGCTCTGGATCATCTACTTCTACGTCGGCGCCCTCGCGCTGCTCATCCGCAACCTCTGGCGCCAAGACCGACTCGCGGCGGCCTTGCAGTTCCCGCACCTCGCGTGGGTGCTCTTCGCGACCGCGCTGAACTCGGCCATCGCGCGCCTCAATCAATAAAACAGGCCCCGGATGCGCGGGGCCTGCGTTAACGACTGAATGGACGCTTAGGCGTCGAGCTTGGTCCAGCGGGCGTTCGCCTTCGAGGACTTCACCGCCGCGGCCACGAAGGCCATGCCGGTGACGCCATCGTCGATGGTCGGGAAGTCATAACCGGCCTTCGGGGCCTTGCGACCAGCGAGACGGTCGCGGACGGCTTCGGTGACGGAGCGGTAGATGTTCGCGAAGGCTTCGATGAAGGCTTCCGGGTGGCCAAACGGGGTGCGCGTGTACTTCTTGGCCTCCGGGCCGTTGTAAGAGTTGCCACGGCGCCAGACCTGGCGGGGAGCCTCGGCGAACTTCACGGTAAGTTCATTCGGATGCTCCTGATGCCATTCCAGCGAAGCCAAGGTACCGTAGACGCGGATGTTGAGGTTGTTCTCGTCACCCGTGGAGATCTGCGAGGAATGCAGGATGCCCTTCGCGCCGCCCTTGTAGCGGAGCAGCATGTTGGCGTCGTCGTCGAGCGGACGGCCGGGGATGTAGGTGCTGAGGTCGGCGGCGACTTCGGCGAGCTCGAGGCCCGTGATGTACTGGGCGAGGTTCTCGGCGTGCGTACCGATATCGCCGACGCAGTTGGAGAGGCCCGAGAGCGTCGGGTCCATGCGCCAGTTGGAGATCTTGGTGTCCTGCTTGGACTTCAGCGCGGTGATCGCGTAGCCCTGCGGGTACTCGACGACGACCTTGTTGATCTTGCCGAGTTTGCCGGCGCGGACCATCGCCCGGGCTTCCTTCACCATCGGGTAACCGGTGTAGTTATGGGTCAGGGCGAAGATGAGGCCGCTCTTCTTGGCGAGCGCGCGCAGCTGCTTGGCTTCGGCGAGGGAATAGGCGAGGGGCTTTTCGCAGACGACGTGGATGCCGGCTTCGAGGAAGGCCTTGGCCACCGGGTAGTGCATGTCATTGCGCGCGACGATGGTGACGAAGTCGATGCGGTCGGGACGCTTAGCCTCGGCCTTCGCCATCTCCAGGTAAGAGGCGTAGACCCGTTCCGGGCTCAGGAAAAGATCTTCGCCGGAGAGCCGGGACTTCTCGGGGTCCGAAGAGAACGCGCCGGCGACGAGCTCGATCTGGCCGTCGAGGGCCGCGGCCATGCGGTGCACGCCGCCGATGAAGGCGCCACGGCCGCCACCGACCATGCCCATGCGAAGTTTACGGTTCTTGGTAGCCATAGGAGTTAGATGGAGACGGGCTTGCCGGTCTTGGCCGACGCATAGATCGCGTCGATGACCTGCATGAGGCGGAGGGCCTGCTCCGGCGTGTTGAGCGGGGCGGCCTTGCCTTCGATGGCCTCGATGAAGTTGGCGGCGCTGGCGATGCGGCCCATGTCTTCGCACGCCGGGGTGACGATGGAGCGGTTCACGCTGTGGCCGTTCTCCTGCACGTAGAGTTCGCAGGTGTCGATCGCGGTGTTGTCGAGGCCGTCGATGCCGAAGAGGCGTTCGACCTTGCCGCCGGCCTTGGTGCCCTGGAAGACGACCGAGACCTCCTCGCGCTTGACCATCTCCGCCCAGGAAACCTGGAGCGTGAGGACTTGGCCGGTCTTGAACATCACGAAGCCATGCGCGGCGTTCTCGACGTCCGTGACGCCACCGACGCGGTCGGGGATGCCCCACGGACCCTTGAAGGACTTGTCTTCGATGAAATCGTTGAAGGTCTGCCCGAGCACGTGCGCGGGCTCCGGATAGCCCATGAAATACATGGCGAGGTCGACCATGTGCAGGAGGTCGATGAGCGGACCGCCGCCCGAGAGCTCCTTGGTCGTGAACCAGCCGCCGAAGCCCGGGATGCCGGTGCGGCGGATCCACTTCGCTTGCGCGGAGTTGATCTTCCCGACCTGGCCCGCGGCGACGTACTTCATCATCGCCTGCGACTCGGGGCGCGCGCGGTTATTGAAGTTGAACATCACCTTCTTGCCCGACTTCTGGGACGCGGCGATGATGCCGTTGACTTCCGCGGCGCTGAGGGCCGGCGGCTTTTCGCAGAAGACGTGCTTGCCGGCGGCAAGGCACTGGATCGCGAGGGAGGCGTGGAACTTGTTCGGGACGATGATGCTGACCGCGTCGAGCTCCTGGCATTCGGCGAGCAGGGCGTCGACGGACTCGTAGGCGTGCTTGGCGCCCCACTTGTCGGCGGCCTTGCGGGCCGCCCCCGGAGCGGCGTCCGCGATCGCGACGATTTCAGCGCCGGCCTGCTTGAAGCCGGCGGCGTGGTACTGGAGCATGCCGCCTGCCCCGATGATGCCTACTTTGATTGCCATAAATGTGCGGTTCGGGGTCGAGGTTACTTCTTGGCCTTCTGCTTGGCCTTGTCGAAGGCGGCGTCGAACGCGACCTTGTTGGTCGGGAAGGCCAGCTTCTTGACGAAGGCGCAGGACTCGGTGGCGCCATGGAAACGATCCATGCGGCCATCTTCCCACTCGACGGAAAGCGGGCCGGCGTAGCCGACGTCGTTGAGGGCGACGATGACGTCCTCGAAGCGGATGTCGCCGCGGCCGACGGAGCGGAAGTCCCAGGCGCGACGGGCGTCGCAGAAATCGGTGTGGCCACCGAAGACGCCGACGGTGCCGTCGCCATGGCCCCACCACACGTCCTTCATGTGCGCGTGGTGGATCTGCTTGCCGAAGGTGCGGATGAACTTCACGTAGTCGACGCCTTGGTAGCCGAGGTGGCTGGGGTCGTAGTTGAAGCCGAAGCGCTTGTGGTGGCCGACGGCCTCAAGGGCGCGCTGGGCCGAAGCGATGTCGAAGGCGATTTCGGTCGGGTGGACCTCGAGGGCGAAGAAGACGTCGTGCTTCTCGAAGGCCGCCAGGATCGGCTGCCAGCGCTTGGCGAAGTCATCGTAACCCTTCTGCAGGAAGACCTGGTTGGTCGGCGGGAAGGCGTACAGCGCGTGCCAGATCGAGGAACCCGTGAAGCCGTTGACGACGACCTTGCCGGAACCCTTCGGCTTCTTGGCCATATACACCTTGCCGGCGTTGAAGAACTTGCGGGCGGCTTCGGCGGTCAGCGCCATTTCCTTGGCGGCGCGTTGGCGGACGCCTTCGGGCTTACCATCACCCCACACGTGCGCGGGCAGGATGGACTTGTGGCGTTCGTCGATGTTGTCGCAGGTGGCCTGGCCGACGAGGTGCGAGGAGATGGCCCAGCAACCGAGGTCATGCTCGGCGAGCAGCGCCCAGACGGATTCGATGTAACCCTTTTCCTTCACGGCGCGGGTGACGTCAAAGTGGTCGCCCCAGCAGGCGAGCTCCACGCCTTCGTAGCCCATGGCTTTGACCTTGGGGAGGAGTTCGGCGATCGGGAGGTCGGCCCACTGGCCGGTGAAGAGGGTGACAGGGCGTTGGGACATGGCAGGAGGGATTGGGGACCTATGAGTCAGCCAATCCCTCCGCTTTGTTCAAGCGGGCAATGCAGGAAACCGCTCGAAACCGCTTACTTGGCCAAGGCCTTCGCGAGCTCGGCCTCGAGGGCATCGTAAGCCCCGCGCAGGCTGGCATCAGGCGAGACCTGGCCGGGTGCGGGTGCGCAAAAAACGGCCTCTAAATCAGCCATTTTAGCACCGCAAGCCGCATGGGCCGCCCGTAAGGCCGCACCCAAGGCCGCGGAGTCGGAGACGGCCAAGCGGAGCACCGGGGCCCCAAAGACATCGGCGAAAATCTTGGCGACCGACGGGTTCTCGGAGGCCCCACCGGTCAAGAGGAGGTGCGTCGTCGGCGTGCCGACCCAGCGGCTGTGCAGGCGGAGGCTCAGGGCTTGGCCTTCGACCGCGGCGCGCGGCAACGTCGCCGGCGTGGTCGGGGCACCCAAAGCGATCCGACCTGCGGCGCGACGGGGCGTGATCTCGGTCTCCTCCATCGGCAGGAGAGCGGCCCGCGCGGCGGGAGCGGCGTCGACGGCGGCCGAGAAAGCCGCCCAATCAGCCAACCCGCATTCGCGCCGAATCGCCTCGCGCGCGAGCGAACCGTTGCGAACGCAAATCAGGCTCATGCTGCCGCCTTGCGGGTTGCCGAAAGCATGGCCCAGGCCCGCGCCGTCGGTGCGGATGCCTTCGATGGCCGCGAAGAGCGTGTCGCTCGTGCCGAGGCTGATGACGACCTTACCGGGCTTGGAAGCGCCCATGCCGACGAGGCTGGAAGGGTTGTCGCCGGTACCGATGACGACTTGGCAGCGGGGCGAGAAGCCGTAGCGGTTGACGAAGTATGCGGAGATGGCACCGGCCACCGTGGCGCCCGGACGGACCGGCGGCAATTTATCGGCGAGACCAGGCGCGGTGGCGTTCAGCGCCGCGGGCGACCAATCACCCTGGCGGATGTCCATCAGGTTCATGCCGGCCCCATCCCCCGTGTCGATGGCCGCATCCTTGCCGGCCAAGACCGAAGCGAAGAACGAAGAGACCAAGTGGATCCGACGCGTGCGGGCCCAACCCGCCGCATCCGACTTGTAGAAACGACGGATCTGCGGACCCGTGAAGCGCGGCGTCGCCACGCTGCCGGTCAGGTCGCAGACCGCTTGATCGCCCCCCAAGGTGGCCGCGATTTCGGCGCACTCGGCGGTCGTCGAGGAATCCATCCAGATCGGCGAGCTCACGCGTGCGAGCACCGGCTTGAACTTGGCGGCCAACGTCGTGGCGCGGTCGCCATCCGCCAACGCGGCGGCGTAGCCATCGGCGAGGTAGACGCTGCCGTGCTGCTGCCCCGACACCGAAACGGCGTCGACCTTCGACAGGTCCGTCAGCTTGGCCAGTCGCTCGAGCGCGAGCTCGAGGCCGTCCAGCCACAGCAAAGGATCCGCGTGGACGACACCCCCCTGACCGCCGGGCAGGAAACCTTCGGGATGCCCCCGGCCCGGGAAGTCGGGACCAAAACCCGCGCGGGCGCGGGCCAAGGTCTTGCCGGCTTGCGTGTCGAGCACGAGCGCCGTGGCGCTCTGCGTGGACAAGTCCAGACCGAGGACGATCGCCATAAGGGCTTAGCGGATGTACTCGTTGATGAGGTTCTCGAGCAGCTCTTGGCGGCCGGAAGCGAGGCGCGGGGCCGGGATGCCTTGGGCGTAAGCGTCGAGCTGGGCGAGGGTGACCTTGCCGGACTCGATCTTCTTGCCGATGCCGGCATCCCAGGAAGCGTAACGCTTCGCGACGAACTGATCCATCTTGCCGTCCTTGATGATCGCATGGGCGATCTTGAGGCCGCGGGCGAAGGCGTCCATGCCGCCGATGTGGGCGTGGAAGAGGTCGACGGGCTCGTGCGACTCGCGACGACGCTTCGCGTCGAAGTTGAGGCCGCCCGTGGTGAAGCCGCCCATCTTGAGGACGCGCAGCATGATGTTGGTCGTCAGGTAGAGGTCGGTCGGGAACTGGTCGGTATCCCAGCCGAGGAGCGTGTCGCCGCGGTTGGCGTCGATGGAACCCAGCGCGTCGGCGCCGATGGCGACCTCGAGCTCGTGCTCCATGGTGTGGCCGGCGAGGGTCGCGTGGTTGGTTTCGATGTTCAGCTTGAAGTGCTTGAGCAGGCCGTACTCGCGGAGGAAGTTGAGGCAGGCGGCGGAATCGGAATCGTACTGGTGGGTCGAAGGTTCCCGCGGCTTGGGCTCGATGTAGAACTGGCCCTTGAAGCCGATCTTCTTGGCATGGTCGACGGCGAGGTGCAGCAACGCGGCCAAGTGGTCGAGCTCGCGCTTCATGTTCGTGTTGAGCAGCGTGGCGTAGCCTTCGCGGCCGCCCCAGAAGACGTAACCTTCACCGCCGAGGGCCTTGGTGGCCTCGAGGGCGTGGCGCACCTGGCTCGCGCCATAGGCGAACACGTCGGCGTTCGGCGAAGTGCCGGCGCCCTGCGCGTAGCGCGGGTGCGAGAACAGGCAGGCCGTGCCCCAAAGCAGGCCCTTGCCGGTGGCCTTCTGGTAGGCCTTCAGCTCCTTGGTGACGCGGGCGAGGTTGGCGTGCGTCTCGGCGAGGGTGGCGCCTTCCGGAGCGACGTCGCGGTCATGGAAGCAATAGAAGTCGATCTGGCACTTCTCCAGGAACTCGAAGAACACCGGCACGCGGCGCAGGGCGTTGTCGAGGGAGTCCGAGCCATCGTCCCACGGCATGAGCGCCGTCGGGCCACCGAACGGGTCGGAGAGGCCGTTGCGCATCACGTGCCAATAGGCGGCGGCGAAGCGCATGTGGTCCTTCATCTTCTGACCGCCGACTTTCTCGTCGGGGTTGTAGTGCTTGAAGGCGAAAGGATTCTTGGACTTCGGTCCTTCGAACTGAATGACCGGAACGTTAGGGAAGTGCGACATGGCGTTAATGAGCGATTTCCGACTTTGGGATTCGAAGGACGACTGCCAAGAGGGTATTTTCGATAAAAGAACAAAAGTACCCGTTTGGTATTAATACGACCTTGGGCGACGCTGGGACCGGCCAAAACAACTGCGCCTTGCGCCCCCTGCCCTGCGCCCTAGCCTCCACCCTGATGCAGGTCGTCCAAACCATCCCAGCGCTCCGGGCCGCCCTGGCCCAAGCCCGTGCCGCCGGCCAGACCGTGGGTTTCGTCCCGACCATGGGTTGCCTGCACGCCGGCCACCTCGCCTTGATCACCCGCGCCCGGCAAGAGGCGACCTTCACCGTGGTCTCGATCTTCGTGAACCCGACCCAGTTCGGGCCGACCGAAGACTTCTCGCGCTACCCACGCACCTTCGAAGCGGACCGCGAGGCCTGCGCCCGCGCCGGGGCCGACCTGATCTTCGCCCCGACCCCCACTGATTTCTACCCCCAGGGCGCCTCGACTTGGGTCGACGTCGAAGGCATCTCCAGCGGCCTGTGCGGGGAATTCCGGCCCGGCCACTTCCGGGGCGTCGCCACCGTCGTGGCCATGCTCTTCAACGCCGTCCAAGCCGACGTCGCCGTCTTCGGGCAAAAGGACCTGCAACAACTCGCCGTGATCCGCCGCATGGTGCGCGACCTCCATTTCCCCGTGCGCATCATCGCCCATGAGACCATCCGCGAAAGCAACGGCGTGGCCATGAGCTCGCGCAACCGTTACCTGTCGCCCGAGGACTTCCAACGGGCGACGGCCATCCCCGCCGCGCTGACCGAAGCCCGCCGGCTCGTCGCCGCGGGCGAGACGGATGCCGCCCGGATCCGCGGCGCCGCGCTGGCCTGCCTGACGAAGGAGCCCGCCCTCCGGCCCCAGTATGTCGCGCTCGTGGATCAAGAGACCATGGCCCCGGTGACGCAGGTGACCCCGGGACGTTGCGCCTTGGCGATAGCCTGCCACCTCGGGAACACGCGGCTCATCGACAATACGGTCCTTTAAGCCGGCTCGCCGGAAAAAGCGCGGCCGGCGGGGGCGGGCACTTGCCCCCGGCCCCCTTTCGGGCAATCTGACGGCATGGGACAATACGCGTACAAGAACGACCTCGTCACCCCTTGCCGCAAGACGCTCTCCGAACAGCTCGTCCACGACCTCGCCTTCGTCCCGCCCGGTCCGCTGCTTGCGCTAGCCAAGAAAACCCCCGGAGGCTGGAGCCATCGCACGCCTTTCCTGAAGAACGCGCGCCGGCTCTTCCAAGCCCGGCATCACTTAATCGCGGCGGATTTCGATGCCATCGCCGACGAACTGCCCTGGATGCCCGCCCTGCTGAAGCTGGAGAAGGCGACCTTGCTGACGCATCTCGACGAGCTGGCGACCATCCTCGGCGGGCCACGCACGGCTCTCCTCTGCTTGGTGCGCTCCGCCCGCGCGGAGGACAAGGAGGCAGCCATCGCGTCGGAACACTTCACCAAGCACGCCGGCGCGGGCAAACCCAGCGCCAACCAGCCGGACGCCAAAGCCTTACGCCTCTGGCTCCAGAAGGTCGGCGCCCCGACCGTCGACGCACCCGCCGAAGCGGAAACCCCCTCCACCACCGATCCCTCCGTCCGCAAACTGAAGGAGGAAATCGACCGGATGGCGACGGCCCGCGAAAACGAGTTGCGGGCCGAACGCCGCCACAACGCCCATGTGCTGGGCGAGCGCGATACGCGCATCGCGGAACTGGAAGCCGCTGCGAAAGCCCAGCTCGAAGCCCACGCCTTACAGCAGACGACCCACGAGGCCGCCCTCCAAGCCTTGCTGACCCGGGCGACCAAAGCGGACGCGGAGGTCGCGCGGCTCAAGGACGAACTCGCGCAAGCCCGGGAGCACGTGGCGAAGAAAGCGCGCGAGATCGCGGAACACCTCCTCTCGGAAGAGCTGCGGCCCTGGTTCACGGATGCGCGCAAGCTCCGCGAAGCGTCGGACGAAGTCGCGCAACTTCGCCACCTGACCGCCGAGACGGTGGAGGCGATCCGGAAGGCGCAACGCGACGCCGACCCCTTCTTGGCCAAAGAACATGAGCTCCGTCAGGCCATCCCGCAGATGGAGGATATGCTCAAGTTGCTCCGCCGCTACCAACGAACGGCGGGCAACGTGCTGCCTGCGATCGTGACTTTGGAAAAGCGCGTCACCGAACATATCGAAAAAGTCCGCTACGAACTCGAACGCCGCGACCTCCCTTCCGACCCCTTCCTGGAACGGATCGCCGCGAAGATCAACGTGGCGGAGACCGCCGAACTGAAGGCCATCGAAGCCGCCCTCGCCGCCGCCGAACAGTCGGGCCTCGTCGATTCTCGGCACGCCGACCTTTACCGCGGCGACATCCATCGCCGCCGGTCGTTCATGGCGGACCAACGCTTCCACGACCAGAAGCCCTCGGGCCCCGTCGCGCTGCTCGAACGCGCCGTGGCGCTGGGCGAACCCGCCCGCCTCGGCATCGACGCCAATAACTTCGCCTGCCTGCAACAAGCCTACCTCGGCTTGAAGCTCGCCGCGAAGCGCAACGCCCAGGGCGACCTGCGCTTGCTCCTCGATGCGCCCGCCCGCCAGAAGGTCTTAAACCTCTTGGAAAAACTTGCCCACGAAGGGACCGGCCTGCTCATCTGGGCGAGCTTCGACGGGCAGGCCTCGAACCTGCGGCTCGACCATCCGCGGCTCAAGGCGACCTACAGCCGGGCGGGCGCCAAGGCGGACCACGACCTCATGGACCTCGTCGGCAAGGACAAGTCCTCGGAAGGCCCTTGGTTCATCGTCTCCGATGACGCGGAAGTCCGCGATGCGTGCACGCGGCAAGGAGCGTTCATCCTCAGCAACGAAGCCTTCGTGCGCCTGCTCGCGGGCCGCGGGCTGCGCAGCTAAAAAGAAGAGGCGTCCCGCGCGGGACGCCTCCAGGCGGACCAACCGCGCGGCTTACTTGGCGGCGGGCTTCTTCGGCGCGGGGGCCGGCGCGGCCACCGGATCGGGCAAGACGCCGGCGAAATCGGCCGCCTTCAAGCCCTTGTGGAAAAGGTTGAAGGAGTACTTGCTCGGCTTCCATTCCACGAGCGGGGTGACGTCGGCCTTGGCCGGAACCTCGAGTTGGAGACCCCAGAAGACGCCGTTCACCAGGAGGCGGCGGAGGGACTCATCCTTCAGGTCGCTGGCCGAAGCCATCGTCGTGGTCAGGATACGGTTGACCTTACCGGTGTCGCCCTTGAGTTCACGCGTCCAAGCCACGGCCATCGCGGGGTCGTTGACGCCCTGTTCCTGCTTGTCGCTCGCGCGCTTCTTGCGGCGTTCGCTGGGCGGGCTCTTCGGGTCCATATCCTTCAGGACGACGCCGCGGAGCAGGACCTTGGCGTCCGCCGGCGGGTAGGCTTCATAGACGTCGGTGTCACCGTAGGCGATGTCGACGCCATTGAGGACGGGATGCTTTTCCGCACCCGACTCGACGGCGGTGCGCGTGGCTTCACCCTTGTGGTTGCCCCAGTGGCTGATCCAGGTTTCGCCGAGGACGTTCTTCCCGAAGCCGCCCTTGGCGTTCCAATTATAGCTCACGAAAGCGCTCTCCTTCGGGATGCCCGCGAAGGCGTGCGTGCTGGTGCGCGTACCGACGATCGGCACGCCACGCTTCACGGCGGCGTCGAACTTCGCGAGGGTCGCCTCGTTCCACTTCCGGAAACGCAGACCAAGCACGAGCGCATCGGCGCCGTCGAGGGCTTCGGGCTTGCCGAGCGACGCCCCGTTGTTCGGATTGATCACCCCGTCATCGTGCGAAAACAGGACGATGGCATGGAAACCGTGGCGCTCGGCCAGGATGCGCGCGAGCATGGGCATCGACTCTTCCGAGCGGTACTCTTCGTCGCCGGCCAGCAGGACGACGGTCTTGCCGGCACCGGGCCCCTTGCCGCCGGGGAAGTCGAGCCAACCAGGACCTGAGGTAAACGTATCGGCCGCCAGCAGGAGCGGAGCCGCGAGGATGAGGGCGGCGGTAGCGGCCCAGCGGGTGAGGTTATGCGTCATGGGGTGATGGAAGGTGAGACTGCCGACGGCCGCCCAGGTTGCAAGCGACCTGTAGACCTAGGCGGCTTCTTTTTCGGTCATTTTTTGCCGGCGGGCGGCCGCGGGGCAAAGGGGTCGGGGCGGATCGTTTCGGTCCGACCATCGCTGTAGGTCGTCACCTGATTGCCGAACGGATCCACCCGGGTCGTCGAGCGGGTACCATCGCTGTAGACCGTGTCGGTATTGCCGAGGGCGTCTTTTCGGGAGTTCGCCGTCACCCCGTTCGAATAACGCGTGGTCGTCCCGCCCAACGCGTCGGTCCGCGTCGAAGCCGTCACGCCATTGCTGAAGCGGGTCGTGCTCCCACCCAAGGCATCCGTGGAGGTCGTCGCCGTGACGCCGTTGTCCAAACGCACTTCGCGGTTGCCCAATGCATCCAGCCGGACCTGGCCGCCGGTGGGGAGACGGCCCGCGGCATCCGCCTTCACCTGGGCAACGGAAGCCGGGGTGGGCGACAGGTCGCCGGCAGGCCCACCAATGACTCCACCCTGGCCGGGCGTGCCGGCCGGGCGCGGGCGTGACCGCACCAGACTATCCGCCGCGGGCCCACCGACCACCGAACCCGCAGCGGACGCCGCAGGGACCTCGTCCGCTTCCGCGGCGCGCACCAACGCCGGCGGAGCCACGGGAGCCGCCGGCCGGGCCCGGCTGGGCGCCCGCTCGGTCGGCCAGGTCAAGAAGACCACCGCCGCACAAGAAGCCACCAAGACCATGAAGAATCGCAGGGGCATCGGCTTTATCCTTCTAAGATACAATCAGAAGAAAAACCTGCAAGCCTAGGCGCAAAAAAGGGCGGACATCGGGGACGTCCACCCTTTCGAGGCCAGCCGCGGGGCGCGGCTTAGGCGATGACCTTGCTGACGACCTTGCCGAAGTTGTCGGTCAGGCGGAAGTCACGGCCGTTGTAGCGGTAGGTGAGCTTCGTGTGGTCGAAACCAAGGAGACGCAGGATGGTCGCGTGCAAGTCATGGATGTCGACGCCGTCGGCGGCCACTTGGCTGCCGATTTCGTCGGTCTCACCGTAGTGCATGCCGCCCTTGACGCCACCACCCGCCATCCAGCAGCAGAACGCCTTGGCATGGTGGTCGCGGCCGGAATTGGTGTTCACGCGACCCGCGGTCGTCGGGGTGCGGCCGAATTCTCCGCCCCAGATGATGAGGGTCTCGTCGAGCAGACCGCGCTGCTTGAGGTCGGCGATGAGCGCGGCGGCGGGGGTGTCGATGGCGGCACCGGTGCGGCCGGCCGAGGTGAAGATGTTGGTGTGGTGATCCCAACCGCCGGCATCGACCTGCACGAAGCGGACGCCACGCTCGACGAGGCGGCGGGCGCAGAGGAGCTTGGCGCCGAGGTCGCTCTTGCCGTACATGTCGCGGGTCTTCTGCGACTCCTTGGAGATGTCGAAGGCGTCGGTCGCCGCGGTCTGCATGCGGAAGGCGAGCTCGAAGGATTCGATGCGCGCCTCCAGCTGCTCGTCCTTCTGGACGGTCTGCATGTGGCGATCGTTCAGCTGGTGCACGAGGTCGAGCTGCTTGCGCTGGGCCTCTTCGGTCGTGAACTCGCTCTGGAGGTTGGCGATCACCTTGTTGGACGGAGCGCCCGGACGGAAGGAGGTCTTCGCGCCTTGGAAGATGCTCGGCAAGAAGGCGGACTGGCGACCTTCGGCGCCACCGCCGAGGCTGACGAAACCGGGGAGATCCTGGCTCTCGGTGCCGAGGCCGTAGAGGACCCAGGAACCCAAGCAGGGCTTGGTGAGGATCGCCGAGCCGGTGTGCATCAGCTTGGCGGCCGGACCGTGGGCCGGGAGGTCGGAGTGCAACGAGCGGATGACGCACATCTCATCCGCCTGCTCCTGGAGCTTCGGGAAGATCTCGGAGATCTCGAGGCCGGACTTGCCGCACTTCTTGAATTCGAACGGCGTGGGGAAGAGGACGCCACCGCCGCCACCCTGCGACTTCTCCGCGTAGGCCTTCATGCCCGGCTTGTAGTCGAAGGTGTCGAGGTGCGAAGGCGCGCCACCGGCGAAGATGTGGATGACGTGCTTGGCCTTGGCCGGCAACGGGGCCTGGCGCGGCTTCAAGGTGGCGGTGATCTCGGCGCTCGCCGGGTTCACCATGTAGTCGGCGACCATGGTGCCGAAGGCGATGGTGCCCATGCTCATGCCGGTCTGGCGCAGGAAGTCGCGGCGGGAGGTGGGCGTCGGGAGGCTGTTATGGCAGTTTTGGATTTCCATAGGGGGCTTGGTTATATGATTAGTATGAAAGGTGGCGGGGCTTAGTCGAGGTAAACGAACTCGTTCGAGCAAATCATGGCCTGGGCCAGCATCTCCCAGGGGGAGCTGGGGGTCTTACGGGAGATTTTCTCGCCGAGATTGACGATGACGCCGCCGGCGATGGCGGTCGCCCCGTTGGTGGCCGCTTGGCCCGGAGCCTGGGTGGAGGGCACGAGGGGCTTGTTCATCATGGCCCGCGCCTCTTCCTTGGTGACCTTCTTGGCGGCCACGGGGGTCTTCGGCTTCGCGGAGGGCGGCGGCTCATCGATGTAGCCGGCGACCTTCTTGACGAAATCCTTGGCGAGACGGACTTCCTCCGGCTTGGGCACGCGCTGGAACATCACGCGGTAAAGGACCGCGATGCGCCCTTCATCGCTGGAGGCGCTGAGGAATTCGGGGCGGGAGGCGACCGCGCGCGCCACCTCGACCGACAGCGGGTTGTTCATGAAGAACAACGCCTGCTGGGGCACGATGGTGGAATTGCGCTTCGAGTTGGCCATCGACGGGTCGGCGAAGTCGAACTGCGACTGCAGGTCGCTGAGGCGGTCGCGGTCGATGTAACCGTAGATGCTACGGCGGTAGCTGATCGGCTCTTCGGTGATGTTGACGGGGCGCCCACCGACGGAGAGGTCCATCTTGCCCGTGAGCATGATCATGGCGTCGCGGATGCACTCGAAGTCGAGGCGACGGAGGTTGGAGCGCCACAGGAACTTGTTGCCGGCATCGACCTTCATGGGGTCGATTTCGCCCTTCTGGGCGACCAGCGGGTTGAGCAGCGGGTTGGCGGACTGCCGATAGGTCTGCGAGGTGAGGATCTTGCGGTGGAGCTTCTTGAGCGACCAGCCGGCATCGATGAAGTTGGCGGACAGCCAATCCAGGAGTTCGGGGTGGGAAGGCTTCTCGGCCATGTTGCCGAAGTCGTCCGGCGAAGACACGATCCCCGCGCCGAAGTGGTGCATCCAGACGCGGTTCACGAGCACGCGGGCGGTCAGCGGGTTGGTGCGGCTGGCGATGGCCACGGCGAGTTCGCGGCGGCCGCTGCCATCGAAGAAGGGCTGGCGGTCGGGGCCGGCGAGGATCTCCAGGAACTGGCGAGGGGCCACGGGGCCCTGCTTGTTGCGATCGCCGCGGAGGAAGACGTTGGTGTTCTTCGGGCGCTCGCTATCGGCGACGACCATCGCCGTACCGGGGCCGCCGGGGTGCGTCAGCTCGAGCTGATTGATGGCGTCGAAGCGGAAGTACTTGGGGGGGATGTTGCCGTTGCGGAAGCTCGGCGCGGATTGCCACGGCTCACAGAAACTGCGCGTCGAGATCAGCACGGTCACGAGCGGCACGGAGGCGACCTCCTCGTAATTCGGCAGGGGCCACGGCCAAGCGGCCAACTGGGCGAGGGCCTTGTCATCCCGATCGCCGGCGCCGCCCGGCACGCCGCGCAGGCCGATATGGGCGATGATGCGGGCGTGATGCTTCTGGAACATGGCCTGATAGGCCAAGGCGACGTCATCGAGGGTCTTCGGCTTGAGGTTGGCGAGGGCTTCGACGACCAGCGGATTGACCGGGCTCTTCTTGTCCGTGAGGGCGGCGGCGAGGACTTCCGGGGCGCGGGTGGCGAACTCGGCGTCCGTCAGACGACGCAGGCGGGCCAACGGACCGGTGATCGGCGAGTTGGTCGCGATGTTGATGGAGCCATCGACTTCCCGCACGGGCTCGAACTTGTACTGCTTCTGGATATCGAAGCCCTTTTCCGAACGCTGCCCGGCCATCTGGAACAAGGCCCGCCCCGCGAAATCCTTGTGCAGGATGGCCAGCTGGGCCGCGATGTAACGGTAGTATCCACGGGTATTCGACTCCACGAGCTCGCGCATCTTCTTGTCGTAGTCGGCACGTTCGGCGGCATTGCCGATACGGGTCCCACGAATCACCGGCTCCTGCATCGGCTCGGTCGTCGAAGCGAAGATGCCGTGCAGGGAGTAGTAGTCGGCCGCGGGGATCGGATCGAACTTATGGTCATGGCAACGCGCGCACGAGACCGTCAGGCCCAAGAAAGCCTTCGTGGTCGTGTCGATGCGCTCGTCGATGGTGTCGTCGTTGTTGTCGAAGCGCTTGCCGACGGTGATGAAACCGAGCGCCGCCAGGCGCGGGTCGTCCTTGGCGAGGTCCGGCAGGCGGTCGGCCGCGAGCTGCTCGATGATGAACTGGTCGTACGGCTTGTCGCTGTTCAGGGCCTCGATGACGTAGTCGCGGTAAGTCCAAGCGCTGGGGAAGCGTTCGCCTTCGATGTCCCGGCGGTTGCCGCGCGTGTCGGAATAGCGGGCGGTATCGAGCCAGTGGCGGGCCCAGCGCTCGCCGTAACGCGGCGAAGCCAGCAGACGGTCGACGACGCGCTCCACCACCACGGAAGCGGCGCGGGCGGGCTGGCCGTTGCGCATGGCGAAGACATCGCGGGCGACCGCGGCGTCATACTCGCGGGCGAAGGCATCGGATTCCGCCGGGGTGGGCGGCATGCCGTGCAGGTCGTAGGTCAGGCGGCGCAGCAAGGAATCGCCGTCCGTGGCGGGGTTGGGCTTCAGGCCGTTCTGCTCCAGCTTCTGCATGACGAAGACATCGATCTCGTTCTGCGCCCAGGCTTGGTTGCGGACGGAGGGGATTTCCGGAGCGACGACCGGCTTGAACGCCCAGTGGTCACGCGCCTTCTGCGAGAGGCCGGTGAGCTTGACCGCGCCGGAACCCACCGGGGCCGGGGCGCCCATCATCACCCACTTCTCCAAGGTCTTGATCTGTTCGTCGCTGAGCTTGGGGCCACCCTTGTTGCGCGGCGGCATCGAAAGTTCCGGGTCGGTCTGGTGGACCGAGAGGATCAGCAAGGACTTCTTCAGGTTGTTCGGGACGACCGCGGGACCTTGGTCGCCGCCTTCGAGCATCGCGGCGCGCGAATCCAGCACCAGCCCGCCCTTCGAAGAACTCTCCGCGGCGGAGTGGCACTTGTAGCAACGCTCGGACAGGATCGGACGCACGTTCTTCTCGAAGAACTCCAGGCCCGCCGGATCCATCTTCTCCTCGACCTTGGCGGGGGTGGGCGCGGCGGCCTTCATCGCCATCTCCTGCATCTCCTGCGCCGAGGCGCTCGATGCCACGAGAAGACCGATCAGGAGGGCCAAAGGGAAATGTGGTTGGGTCCGACGCATAGAAAAGGGAAGTGGCAACAGAGGTGGGCTCGGCCGCATAAGCTTGGGGGAAAAGCCTAGGGAGCTATCAGAGGGGGATTACTAGTAATAATTCTCTACCACCCGCCAGAGAGTGCAAGCGGTAGATTTGCCCTAATGATTGGACGGAAAAAACAGGCCAGGGTCCGAGCGAACCCTGGCCTGCCAAAACGAATCGGGCTGGAGCGCCTAATTCACGTAAACAAACTCGTTGGAAAGAAGCAGGGCGTGAGCCAGTAACTCAATCGGGGTCAATGGGTTACGCGAAACCATTTCACCGACATTCTGCAGGACGCCTTCGGCGCCACCGCTGGTCTTGGCCTCCATCATCATGCCGCCCCCCTCCATCATCGACGCACCCTCCTTAGTCGCCACCCCGGTCTTGGCCGCCGGGCTCGCCTTCGGGGCAACCGCCGTGGCGGACTTACCCTTGGTGTCGGCCGTCTTACCATCTTTGGCGGCCGTCTTGGTCCCCTTGGCTGGGGTCGCCCCAGGCGGAGTCGGGGCCGCCTTCCCCGAGGCGACCGCCCGCTTCGCTTCGTTGGTCAGCGTGCGCTGCTTGGAAAGGAAGTCATTGGCCCAGCGGATCTCACTGGGGGTCGCGCGACGCTGGAACAGCGCCAAGAACATGGCGTTGATGCGGGAATCTTCAGACATCGCCTTGACCACTTCCGGCCGGGCGGCGACCGCGCGGGCCACTTCCACCGAGAGCGGGTTGTTCATGAAGAACAAGGCCTGCTGGGGCACGATGGTCGAACCACGCTTGGAATTCGTCATGTCCGGATCGGCGTAGTCGAACTGCGAAAGCGTGTCGCTCAGGCGCAAGCGGTCCACGTAACCATAAATGCTGCGCCGGTAGGAGTAAGGCTCATCGGTGATGTTGGCCGGCTGGCCGCCGACGACGGGGCTCAACTTGCCGGTCAGCTTCAGCATCGAATCGCGGATGGCTTCGAAATCGAGGCGGTGGAGGTTGGCGCGCCACAGGAGCCGATTGCCGGCGTCGAGCTTCAACGGGTCGACGGGGCCTTTCCGCACGACGAGCGGGTTCACGTTGGGATTGGAGTCCAAGCGGTAGGTGGCGCTGGTGAGGATGAGACGGTGCATCCGCTTGAGCGACCAGCCGTTCTCCGTGAATTCGCTGGCGAGCCAATCGAGCAGTTCGGGATGCGAGGGTTTCTCGGACATGTTGCCGAAGTCATCGGGCGTGGAGACGAAGCCTTCGCCGAAGTGCTTGAGCCAAACGCGATTCATGGCGACCCGGGCGGTCAAGGGGTTGTCCTTGCTCGCGATGGACTTCGCCAACTCCAAGCGACCGCTGCCCTCGGTGAAAGGCTTGCGCGGGGCGGTCGTGAGGATGTCGAGGAACTGCCGGGGAACGACGGGGCCGCGCTTGTTCCTGTCCCCGCGCAGGTAGACGTAGCTGTCGCGCGGATTGTCCGCGTCGGCCACCGCCATGGCTTCCCGCGGCACGCCCGGGTGCGTCAGGCGCAGCTCGTTGATCTGCGTGAAACGGAAATGGCGCGCGGGCGCGCGGTTGTTCTGCCCGCCGTAGATGGGGCGATTCTGCCAATCGTTGCAGAACTTGCGGGAGTTGAACATCGCGATGAGCTCCTCGTTGTCCAAGATGCTCTCGACGTCCGGCACGGGCCAGGGGTAGTTGGCCAGTTGGGCGACGGCGGGCGACGTCTCCTTGCTGCTGTGGCCGGGCTTGGCGCAGCGCGCGACGTGCGCGAGGATCGAGTCCTTGGCTTCGTTGTAGACCTTCTGGTAAGCCAACGCGACGTCGTCGATCGTCTTGGGCTTGAGGTCGCGGAGGGCGGCCGCGATCAGCGGGTTCACCGGATATTTCTTGTCGGCGAGGGCGGCCGCGATGACCGCCGGGGCGCGTTCGGCGAAATCGGCCACGGGGATCGCGGCGCAACGGGCGAAGGGACCGGTGATGGGCGAGTCGACCTGCACCCGCATCGGCTCGAAGTCGGGCAAGGGGGTCTCCAGCTTGTAGCGCTCGTTGACGTCGCCCCATTCGGCGGAGCCCCGCTTGAAGGTCGTGGCGACGAGGCGCCCGGCCATCTCGCGGTTGTAACGGGCGCGCATTTCGCGGATATACTCGTAGAAGCCGGCGGCGCTCTCCTCTTGGAGCGCCTTGAGGCGCTTCTCGAAGTCGGCGCGCTGGACGGCGGCGTCGGGCGAAGTGATGACGGGGCGCTGCAGCGGCTCGATCGTCGAGGCGAAGATGCCGTGGAGCGAGTAGTAGTCGGCGGCGGGAATCGGGTCGAACTTATGGTCATGGCAACGCGCGCAGGCGACCGTGAGACCCAGGAAAGCCTTGGTCGTGGTGTCGATGCGCTCGTCGATGGTGTCGTCCTTGTTGTCGAAGCGCTTACCCACGGTGATGAAGCCGAGCGCCGCGAGGCGGGGGTCTTCCTTCTTCAGGTCCGGCAGGCGATCCGCGGCCAGCTGTTCGACGATGAACTGGTCGTAAGGCTTATCCGCATTCATGGCGTCGATGACGTAATTACGGAACGTCCAGGCGTAGGCGTAGCGGTAGTCCTCGAAGAGCGAATTTCCTTGGTCGACCGCCAAACCGCGCGTGTCGGAGTAGCGGGCGGTATCGAGCCAATGGCGGGCCCAGCGTTCGCCGTAATGCGGCGAAGCGAGCAGCTCATCCACTTCCTTGGCGATCAGGGCGTCGACGGCCTTGGCCGGTTGACCACGCTGGACGCTGGCGGCATCCGCCGTGACGGCGACGGCATATTGGGAGCTGAAGCTGTAGACCTTCTCGGCCGCGGGCGGGAGGCCGACCAAATCATAATGGATGCGGCGCAGGAGCGACTCCGGATTGGTCGCGGGGTTGGGCTGCAGGCCGGCCGATTCGAGCTTGGCGAGGACGAACGCGTCGATCGGGTTGTGCACCCAGAGCTTGTTCTTCACCTCCGGCACCGCCGGCTTCACGACCGGCTTGTAGGCCCAGTGCTCCCGGGCTTTCTGCGAAAGCCCCGTCAACTTGTTGCCGGCACCGACGGGAGCCGGTGCCCCCATCTTCACCCATTCTTCCAGCACCTTGATCTTGGCGTCGGGGATCTTGCCGCCCGCCTTCTTGGGCGGCATCTGGAGTTCGTTGTCGGTGTAGGTGATCGCGCGCAGCAACAGGGACTTCGCAGGGTTGCCCGGCACCACCGCGGGCCCTTCATCGCCGCCCTTGAGCATGCCGTCGCGGGAATCCAGGATCAATCCGCCCTTCGAAGCGCTCTCGGTGATCGAGTGGCACTTGTAGCAATGCTCGGCCAGGATCGGCCGGACGTTCTTCTCGAAGAACTCGAGGCCGGCCTTGGTCGGCTCCGGGGCGGTCTCGGCCGCGCAGGCGAGGTGGGCGCACCCGAGGGCGACAAGCAGGGGCAGGCGGGGAAGGAGGGCGTTCATGGGCGCGAAAAGGGATGAGGGATTAAACAGCGCCCCGAGTAGGTAGGTTCCTCGGGGGACCGTTAAGGGGAACGCCTCAAAAGGTAAACGCTCCGGGAAGGGATGCAAGAGGGATGGGTTGCCGTCACCCTAAAGGCGGAATCCCCTTCCCCGCCCGGACAAATGATGCTAAAAGAAGCCGCCGATGCGTATCCTTCTGGCCAGCGACAAGTTCAAGGGCGCCCTATCGGCCCAAGGCGTGGCGCGGAGCTGCGAAAAGGCCCTTGAAAAGGTCTTCCCGGGGGCGGTTTTTGATGCCTGCCCGATGGCCGATGGGGGCGAAGGAACCACGGAGGCGATGGTGGCGGCACTGGCCGGCGTCTGGCGGGAAACGACGGTTCTCGACGCCCAAGCCCGCCCGCGGCTCGCCCGGTACGGCTGGGTACCCGACACGCAGGTCGCCATCCTCGAAATGAGCGCGGCCAGCGGCCTGGCCTTGGTGCAGGACCTTCCCCTTCAGCCCAAGCAGGCGTCGACCTTCGGCACCGGCGAGCTGTTGCTGGCGGCCATGGCCAGCGGCGCGCGCAAGGTCATCCTCGGCATCGGCGGCAGCGCCACCAACGACGGGGGCCTTGGCGTCGCCGTGGCGTTGGGCTGGCGCTTCTTCCGCGCGGATGGATCCGCCTTCCAACCCACGCTCGATTCGGTCCTGGAAGCCGTGCGCATCGAACGCCCGCCGCACGCCCTGCCCGAAATCCTGGTCGCTTGCGACGTCGACAACCCCTTGCTCGGGCCGCGCGGCGCCACGCGCGTCTACGGACCGCAAAAGGGCGTGCAAGACTTCGCGTGGTTCGAGGCGCGGCTCGCGCATCTGGCGCAGTTGGCGGCCACGGCCACGGGCGCGGACCATCAGGAGCAACCAGGCGCCGGGGCCGCCGGCGGCCTCGGCTTCGGGTTGCTGGCCTTCGCGGACGGGAAATTGACCAGCGGCTTCGAGCTCGTCGCCGCGCAGGTGGGCCTTGCCGGACGGATCCACCAAGCGGACCTCGTCTTCACCGGCGAAGGCCGACTCGACGAACAAAGCCTGCAAGGCAAAGGGCCGATCGGCGTCGCCAAGCTCGCGAAATGCCTCGGCAAGAAAGTCGTCGGGATAGCGGGCAGCGTCACGGAAGCCCCCGGGCTCCGCGCTTGCTTCGACCTGCTCATCGCCATCAAGCCGGCGGACCTTCCGCTGCCGGAAGCGATGCGCCGCACCGATGAGCTCATCGGCACGGCCATCGCGGCCCAGGCGCAAGCCCTCCGCGCGCTGCGCTGATCAGCCGAAGATGTTCGCGGGCTTCCCCTTCCCGTCGATGGTCGCGTAGAAGGGCCGACCTTCGATATCGAAGGCGGTCTTCGGGCTGATGCCCATCGCCGTGAAGATGGTCGCGTGCATGTCCTCGACGGAGACCGGATCCTTGATCGCGACCAAGGGCCGTTCATCGGCGGTCGCGCCGTACACCTTGCCCTTGCCGACCCCGCCACCGAACATGACCACGCTGGTGCCGCCCGTGAAGTGGCGGTGCAAACCGTAGTGGTCGGGATTCTCGATCGTCGTCCCTTTGTGGAACGATTGATCGCCCGCCTTGGAACCCGGGCGGCCTTCGATCATCGCATCGCGGCTGAACTCGCTGGCGATGACCACCAAGGTGCGGTCCAAGAGCCCGCGAGCCTCGAGGTCGCGGATGAGGCGCGCGATCGGCCGGTCGATCTCCTTGTGCATCTTCGCCACCATGTCATGGCCCTTGCCGTGGGTATCCCACTGGAAGAAGGGCACGTACTCGGTCGTCACCTCGACGAAGCGGGCGCCATTCTCGACGAGCCGCCGCGCGAGCAAGCAACCCCGACCGAAGCGGGAAGTGTCGTAGTCCTGCTGGACCTCCTTCGGCTCCAGGGTGAGGTCGAAGGCGGCGCGCTCCTTGGCGCTGAGGAGGCGATAGGCGTTGTCCATCGAGCGGAGCATCGACTCCTGCTGATAGTCGCTGAGCAAATCCCGATGGGGCGTCGCATCGACCAAGCGACGGAACTCCTTGTCGCGGTTGACGAAACGGCCGGTATCCATGCCCTTCGGCGGACGCACCGCCGCGGCGGCGTCCTCCGGGAAGGGCAGGTTCATCGGGCCGTACTCGCCCCCGAAGAATCCGCCGGTCGTGAAGGCCTTGAGTTCTTCGCTTTCACCGACGCCCTCGAGGCGCTGGCCGATGTTGATGAACGCGGGCATCACGGGATTACGCGGGCCGAGCACGCGCGCCATCCAGGCCCCGATGTGCGGAGCCGCCACGGTCTGGGGCGGGACGTAACCGGTATGCCAATGGAATTGGTGCCGCGAGTGCAGGATGCTGCCGAGGTCGGGTTGGACCGCCGAACGAATCAGCGTGGCCCGGTCCATGACCTGGGCGATGGACTCGAGGCCTTGGCAGATGCGCACGCCATCCACCGAAGTATTAATTGCGGGGAAGGTGCTCAGCACGCGTTTGTATTCGAGGCCCTTCTCATAGGGTGCGTAGCGCTTCGGATCGAAGGTTTCCGGCGCGGCCATGCCGCCCGCGAGCCAGATGAGGATGCAGGCATCCGCCTTGGCGGGCGGATGGACGACGGCCTTGTCGTCGGCCCCGAGGAGCTTCGGGGCGCCGAGCGACAGCGTGGCCAAACCCGCGCCCGCCAGGAGACGCAGGAATTCGCGCCGCGCCAAGGGCTCAGGCAAGGCCGGATCGAGAGGAAGACCGTGGGGAAGGGACATGGTGTTTATCGGATAGTCTGGAATTCGGGGAGCATGCAAACCGCCCAAAGCAAATCGGCGACGCCCTGTTCGGTGAGGCGCGGACCCAGGATCTCCTGGGCCACCTTGAGCTCGGCGGCGGACGGCGAGCGGCACAAGGCGGAGACGTAGAGCCACTGCGTGAAATCGTCGGGCGACTTCCACGGACGCCGCAAGAGGTTGGCGGCGCCCCGGCCAAGCAGGTCCGCGAAGGCTTGGCCGTTGGCGAGGTCGATGGCTTCCAGCGTGCTCAATTCATTGGGGCGCATGGAGACGATCTGTTCGCGGTTGGGGCGCCCCAGCGAACGCTGCAGGAGGTCCGATTTCACGAGCGAAGCCCGCGCGGGCGGGATGCCCTTGCCGGACAACTGCGCGAGCAGCTCGGCCATCTTCGCCTCGCCCTTCGCCCAGCCGCCGTCCGCGAGGACCGCGACGGGGCGCCAAGTGGCGTTCGCCGGGAGCACGCCTTGGGCGTTGGGCACCGCCGCCGTCCACTCCCACGCCCGGCTGGTCGCCAGGGTCGTATCTTTCCCCTGACCATCGCGGAGGAAGGCCTGTAGCCAGACGGCCGCGGCGTTCGGCGCCTTGCCGCCGTTCCGCCCCACGAGGAGGAATTCATTTTCTCCGGAGCGCAGGTAGGAAGTCAGGTCAAAGGCCTGCGGCGTCTGCCAATCGTCGCCCTTGGAAGCCGTCTTGCCGTTGACGAAAAGTTCGTAGCTGTTGTCGCACGAAACGACGCAGCCCGCCTTGACCACCGCCTCGGCCACCTGGAAGCGCAGACGGAAGACGCGGGTTTCGCCCACCGGCGGGAGCGCGCCCTTGGCCTTGTCGTTGGACCAGAGCGGCTGGGCCTGCCAAGCCAAGGACGCCTGCCCAGCGGTCGCCCGGGCCACCGCGGCATCGACCTTGAGCGGGGCCGTGCCCGTCAACCGCCAGAGGGCGTCGACGAACTGCTCCGCCGTCAGCCGCTTGGCGCGCGGGCCGCGATACACGTAGCCCTTGTCGTCGGTGGTGCGCGTCAAGGTTTCGGTCCGCGCCTGGTAGGCCTGGGACGTCGCGATGAATTCCAAGACCGCCTTCAGGTCGTACTTGGACTCGACGAGCCGATTGGCGAGGACATCGAGGAGGTCCTGGTTCCACGGCTCGGTCTGCATCGCGTCGACGGGATGGACGACGCCCCGGCCCATGAGCCGGTGCCAGAGTCGGTTGACGATGGTCCGTTGCAGCCGGCCGTTCTCCGGATGCGTCATCAGCGCCGCCAACTGCTGCAAGCGCTCGCTGCGCGGCTTGCTCGGATCCACTTGACCAAGCTCGGGGAAGGGCCAAGCGGCGACCGCCGTCTTGCCCGTGGGGACATCGCAGCGCACCAGCTCCAAGGGCTGGTTGGAAGTGATGGCCGCCAAGCCATAGGCGTCGCGGAGCTTCCAGCGATCGATGAAGCTGTCGTGGCAGGAGGCGCACTTCATGTTGATCCCCAGGAAAGTCTGGGAGATGCTCTGGGAGAACTGCAGTTCGGGGCGGGCGCCCGCGCTCACGCTCCCGCGCCAGATGATGCCCTTTGCGAAACCTTCGCTGGCCGGCGTGGGCGCGATGAGCTCGCGCACGAAGTCATCGTACGGCTTGTTCTCCGCGAGGGCGGCGTACAGCCAACCGGTGACCTGCTTCCGGCCTCCATCGATGTAGCCCGTTCCGGCGTAATCATTCCGCAGCAGGTCATTCCAGAACGCCATCCAGTGATCGGCGTAGTCGAGATCGCGGGCCAGCAAGGCCTTCACGAGCTTGGCCCGCTTATCGGGGGCGCGCTCGGCGAGGAACGCGGCGTTTTCGGCGGCCGTCGGCAGGACGCCGACGAGATCCAAGTGCGCGCGGCGCAAGAAGGTCGCATCATCGGCGAGGGCGGGCCGCGGCAATTGCCGTTCCTTGACCCACGCATCCAGAACGCGGTCGATGGGGTGCGCGCGGCCATCCTGCGCCGCGGGCAGCACAGGGGTCCGCGGTTTCAACGGAGGCTCGTACGCGGGTTGCTTGAAGGCGAATCCGTTGGTCCAAACCGCGCCTTCGGCGATCCACGCCTTCATGCGGGCCACCTCCGCCGCGGTCAACCCGTCCCCTTTCGGCGGCATGCGCACATCCGGATCGGCGCTCGCCACGAGTTCCAGCAGCTTGCTCTTGGCGACGTCGGACGGCACCACCACGACGCCGTTCTCGCTGCCTTCGAGCAAGGCGCTCCGGGTATTCATGGAGAAACCGCCCTTGCGCTTGTCGCCGGTGTGGCACTCCCCGCAGTGCTTGCGGAGCAAGGGCACGATTTCGTGGTCGAAATCCACGGCCGCCACCAGCGGGAGAGCCGTGAGGAGAAGGAGAGGGACCAGGGTTCGCCGCATCCGGGCAAACTAGGGGGTCGCCGTCGCTTATCAAGCCGTCGCAAGCGATGGCTTGGTTTTTGCCTTCCCGTGCCCGACAAGAAACCTCAGGCTCTTTCCATGCCCCTCCGCCCCACCCTGCTCGTCTGCTTGCTTTGCGGCCTCTTTGCCTTCGCCGGCGCCGCCGACAGCAAACCCGAGACCAAGCCGGAAATCAAACCCACGGCCCCCAAGGTCGCGCCGCCGGCCACCCCCATCTGCCCGAAGTGCAAGAAGGAGATGGAACTGGAAGGTTTCGAGATGCTGCCCGACGAAGGTGGCGGCATCTTCAAGATTTACGTCTGCAAGGCCTGCAAGACGACCGACAAGCGCAAGCGCGACTGAGCGCGGCAACCTTCACCAAGCAAAAGGGCGCCCGCTGGGCGCCCTTTTCATTCAGGCACTTTCGGCTTAACGCGCGAAGACGATGCAACAGGCCGACCCCGCCTCGACGGACTGCTGGGTGTCCGTCAGTTTGCCCGTGGCTGGGTCGATGCGGTAGGCGTTGATCGTGCCCGACTTCTGGCCGGCGCACAAGAGCCAGCGACCGTCGTTGCTGAGACCGAAACCGCGCGGCACGGCGGGAACGTCAAGGACGTGCTGAAGCAGCGAAAGTTTTCCGTCAGCCGCGATGGCATAGACCGCCAGCGAGTTATGGCCGCGGTTGGAGACATAAAGCGCCTTCCCATTGGGGAGGCCGAAGATCTCCGCGGTCGAAGCACCCTTCGCGGAAGCACCCTCGGGCAAGGTCGGCAGCACCTGCACTTCCTTCAGGGCTCCGGTCGCGGCATCCACGGTGAAGGTGCTCACCGTCAAAAGCATCTCGTTGCAGACATAGGCGAAGCCACCCTTCGGATGGAAGGCCAGGTGTCGTGGACCCGAGCCGGGCGCCACGCGGCCCGACTTGGGCTCGCTGGGCGTCAACGTGCCCTTGGTGGCGTCAAAGCGATAGATGAAGATGTCGTCCGTGCCGAGGTCGGGCACGTAGACAAAACGGTTCGCGGCGTCGGGGTAGATGCCGTGCGCATGCGGGCCGGCTTGGCGGGCCTTATTCGGCCCCGAACCCTCCTGCTGGAAGAAACTGCTGGCCGGTCCGATCGAGCCATCCGCTTGGAGCGGCAAGCAAGCCACCGAACCCGAACCATAGTTCGCGGCCAAGAGAAACTTGCCGGTCTGATCGACGGAAACGTGCGTGGCGCCCTTCCCCTTCGTGTCCTGGCCATTGATGAAGGTCGCCTTGCCATCGGCCGACAGACGGTAGGCGGCCACGCCACCGCCCGCGACTTCGGCGGTCGCATACAGGACCTTGCCGTCATTGCTAAGGGCCAAGTAGGAGGCCCCCTTCGCCTCGGCGATGACCACCGGGGCGGAAAGCTTACCGGTCTCCGCATCGATGGTGCCGCGCAGGATGCCCTTGGCCTGGGGGCCGGACGTACCTATGTAGTAAGTCGAATCAGCGGCGTGCGTGGAGGCGGACATCAGGGCAAGTAGGGCGAGGAGCGGGCGCATGGGGATAGGGATAAGAGGCCAAGGCGGCGGGATGGTTCCAAAGAAAAACTCAGCGGCCATCCCACCAACCGTCCAGGAGGGCGGTGAGACGCTTCACGTCGGCGGGACGGTCGGCGGCGAGGTCGCGTTGTTCGGCGGGGTCGGCCTTGAGGTCGAAGAGGCGCGGCGGCTCCGTGGCATCGGTGGAGCCATTGGCTGTTTCGCCGGTTTTAAGCCCACTCGAGACGATGAGCTTGAGGTCGCCCGCGACCAACCAGCGATAACGCAAGCTGGCGGCAGGATTGCCGAGTTTGCGGATGTCATGCGTGGAGTTCTGGCCGGCGACGAACGGGCGGGCCTTCAGGGCCGCGTCATCGAGCAAGTCGAGGCCATCCCCATCCGCCGGCACGCGCGCCCCGACGAGCTTGAGCAGCGTTGGCATGAGGTCGACGGCGCTGGCGGGAGCGTCGACGACGGTCGGCTTGATGTGACCCGGCCAGCTCACCAAGATGGGGCTGCGAATGCCGCCATCAAAGGGCGACTGCTTCGAGCGCGCAAAGTCCACCACGGGCTTGTCCGTGCGCGGAATCCAGCCGTTGTCCGCGATGTAGACGATGACCGTGTCGCGGGTCAGCCCTTCCTTCTCGAGATGCGCGCGGACCTCCCCGATGGTCTCGTCGAACCATTCGACCATCGCATGGTAGCGGGCGGCCTGCAAGGTAGGTGAACGCCCGCGATACTTGGCGAGCAAACGCTCCGGTGGCGTGTGCGGGTCGTGCGGCAGCATCGGCGCGTACCACGCGAAGAACGGCTTCCCGTCTTTCTTCGCGCGGGTGATGAACTCCGTCAGCGGCGCCAAGGTCTTGCGACCGATGTCGAGGCCGACATCGCCATGGCGGCCGCCCTTGGACATGCCTTCGGTGAAGCCGCCGGTGGAATAGTCGCCCATCCACCACTTGCCGGTCTGCAGGCTGACGTAACCCTTCTCCCCCAGCAACCGCGGCAATAAGGGCGACTCCTGGAACAACTTGATCATCTGAGCGCGGCCTTCCAGGAACGCGGGGCTTTTCTGCCGAGCCGCCGGAGTCACGGAGGCGGGCACGAGCGGATCGTTGCCGGTGATGCCGTGACGATGCACATGTCGGCCCGTCAAGATGGAGGCGAGGCTCGGCCCGCACAGGGAATTCGTGACGTAACCTCGCGGGAAGACGCGGGCCTCGGCCGCCAGCCGATCGAGGTGCGGGGTCTGGACCGCCTTGGAGCCCATGAAGCCGTAATCGAACCACGCATGGTCGTCCGAGATGATCATCAGGATATTCGGCGCCTTCGCCGGGGCGGCGGGCTCGGCGGCCCCCAGCATCAGCACGGAAACGAGGCACAGCAGGAGAGTTCTCATGGGAAAGGGTTACCAGATCTTGACGCGATCCTTCGGGTCCAGCCACATGCCGTCACCGGGCTTGGTGCCGAAGGCTTCATGGAAGGAGTCCACGTTGCGCAGGACGACGTTGATGCGTTGGGGCATGGGCGAATGCGTATCGGACAGCAGGCGGTTGCGGAGCGTTTCATCCCGGATGTTGCCGGCGAAGGCGAACGCGTGGGCGAGGAAGAAGCGCTGGAGGGGCGTCTGGCCGGCGATCAGCCGGCCCGAGCGGTAGGCTTCGGTCGTGCGGAACGCGTCGAGGGCGATCTCGACGCCGCCGAGGTCGGCGATGTTCTCCCCCAAGGTGAGCTTACCATTGACGCGGATACCGGGCAACGGCTCCTCCTTGTCGTATTGCGCGACGATCAGGTCGCAACGGTCGCGGAAGCCTTTTTCGGTCGGCGGCGACCACCCTTGCTCCAAACGGCCCGTGGGACCGAAACGGCGGCCGGAGTCATCGAAACCGTGCGTGAGTTCATGGCCGATGGTGCAGGCGATGAAGCCGTACAGGACCGCGTCGTCGAGGAGTTCGCCATCGTAGGTCGGGACCGCGAGGATGGCGGCCGGCATGACGATCTCGTTGTTCATCGGACTGTAGTAGGCGTTGACCGTGTAAGGACGCATGCCCCACTCCTCGCGTTCCGGCGCCCCACCCACGCGGGCGAAGGTGCGCGCCCGCGACCACTTGCTGACGTTGACCAAGTTCTGGGCCAAGCCGTCGGCGCGGATCTCCACGCCTTCGTAACCGCGGAACTTATCGGGATAGCCGACGCGCAGCTTGATCGCGGCGAGCTTGCGCAACGCCCAAGCCTGCGTATCGGCGTCCATCCATTCGAGCTTGCGGATGCGGGCGGCGAAGGCGGTCCGGACGTTTTCGCAGACCAGGCGGAACCGTTCGCGTTGCGCCGGCGAGAACCGCCGAGCGACGTACTCCTTGCCCAGCAGGTCGCCCAAGGCGCCATCCTGCATCTTCAGCGCTCGTTCCTGCAAACTGCGCTGCTGCTTGGCGCCCGTGAGGACGACGCCCTCGAATTCGAAGGCGGCCTTGGCCGTCGTCGCATTGAGCACGGATGCGCAACCAGCGATCGCTTGGAAACGAAGGTAGTCGCGGACGTCTTCGGCGGGGGTTTCGGCGAGGATGCGGGCGAGCGCCCGGAGGAAGTTGGGTTGACCGACGATGACGCGATTGACCGTCGGCGCGCCGGCGCGGCGAGTGGCGGCTTCCCAACGCAGTCCCGGCGTGAGGGCGTCGATTTCCGCCCAAGTCATGGGATGATAGTGCGCATCGGGATTGCGCAGCTGCACCATCGGCAACGAGACCTCCGCCAACTTGACCTCGAAAGCGAGGACGGCCGCGCCGGCCTTCTGGGCACGCGCGGCATCATAGCCGAGAAAACCTAACATCTTGGCGACGTGGGCCGGGAAAGCGTCCCGCACGCGCTTGGTGGCGGGCTCATCGCTGAAATAGAAGGCCCGTTCGGGCAAGGAGAGCCCGGACTGCCAGAGATACAAGGCGACCTTGGTCTCGTCCTTCTTGTCTTGCGAAGCAAAGACGCCGAGGAAGGAGCCCGTGCCTTCGGCATAGAGTTCCGCCGAAGCGTCCAGCAAGGCCTGCGGGGTCTTCGCCTCGTCCAACTTGGCCAACACGGCACGTAGGCCGCTCGGCAGTTCGGTCGGGCCGGATTCAAAGCCGAGGGCGGAGCGCCAGAAATCGGCGAGGCGACGCTGGTCGCCGTTCGCATCCTTCTTCACCAGCAAGTCGGCGTTGATGGCGAGGAGGTCCTTCTTGATGAGGTCATCCTGCCAAGCGAAGGAATTGTAGACCGCCCGATCGGCCGGAATGGGGTTCGCTTGATTCCAGCGTCCATTGGCATGCAGCCAAAAATCGCGGGTCGGCGGAACGGCGGCATCACGATTGGATTCCACCAGGTCGGCCTGGGCCAAGGAGGTGGCCAACAACAGGGCCAAGCAGGGAGTACGCAGCATGCCGACCAGTCAATCCACCCGCCGACCCTGCGGAACCCTTTTTTTCGGAAATCGCTGGCACCCCCCTTGCGGGTCCATGCCCCTTGAGTATACTCTCGGTCTTGCCTCAGACCCTACCAGCGGTGTCCGTCACCGACGGGCCGTCGCCGGGGGTCCTGAAAATATAATACGAATTTATTTCGCTGATTATCAGTTACTTAGGAAAAGGCATCCCCGAAAAGGCCGTTTAGGAGCCCCTTATATACAGGCCCATCACTTTTTTATGATCACGCTCATCCCCACCGCCACGACCATCGCCCCGACCAACTCCGACCGCTTCACCGCTGAGCAGGTCCAGCTCCGCGCCCCCGCCGACTCCCCGGTCGAGACGCCGGACGCTTTTGAAGCCAGCGAAGCCATCGAGCTCTCGGGCTACCAAGCCTACCTGCAACAGGCCGGTCAGCACAAGATCCTGTCCGCCGCCGAAGAGCTCCAGCTCGCCGAGCGGATTCAGGCCGGCCGCCGCGCCGATGGCCAGTTCACCACGGCGGCCCTCCAGGCACGCGACGAGCTGATTCGTCACAACCTCAAGTTCGCCGTCTACTGCGCCAACAAGTATGCCCACTCCCCGGAGGAGCGCGAAGAGCTGACCAGCGCGGCCAACCACGGCCTCGTCATCGCCGCGGAACGCTTCCTTGCGGAAAAGCAGGTGCGCTTCAACACCTACGCGAGCTGGGCCATCTACAGCTTGATCATGGCCGAAATCGGCCGCCGCCGCGTCGTCGACCTGCCGCGCAACATCCGCGAAGCCCTCAAGGTCCTGCGCCGCGCGGAGGCGAGCCTTCTGCAGTCCCAGGGACGCGAGGCCACGGATGCCGAACTCGCCGAGGCCATGCAGGAAGCCGAGCACAAGGTGGCCTCCTTGCGGCGACTCTCGCAAAGCAACGTCTCGCTCGATGCCCCGGTCGGCGAAGACGGCGACCTGACGCTGGGCGAGACCCTGCGCGACGACGAGGCTCCGGGCACGGCCGACCAAGCCGCCCTGCGGCTGGACGCCGAACTCCTCCGCGCGCACTTGCGGACGCTGAACGATCGCGAAGCCCTCATCATCGAGCTCCGCACCGGGCTGCGGGACGGCGCGGAATGGACCCTCGACGAAGTCGGCGGACGCCTGCACGTCAGCCGCGAGCGCGTGCGCCAGCTCGAAGAACGGGCCTACCGTAAACTGCGGGCCCTGCTCACCCCGGCGACGACGAACGCCAACTGAACCCAGGTGGCCGCGGCCTGCGCCGAAGCGGCCGGCTTAAGCCACCGGTGTCTTCGGCTAATATCCCCGGGCGCTTGCCGCCGGGGCGAGGCTGACCTTGTCCTGCCTGCCCCGGCGGGGTAAGCTATCCGCATGCAGACGCCTACTCGCTTAAGCTGGCCTCTCTTCCTCGGGCTCCTGCTGGGCGCCGCCAGGGCGCTCGGCCAAGAAGCGGAGCCATTCGAGGATCCGCCGATCAACTATTCGGCCACCCTGCCGAACGACCGGGCGACCAAGCTCAACGAGGCTTTCCAAAAGCAAGCCGATGAAATCCGCGGGTGGCCGGCCCGGCGCCGGCTGCGCTGGCTGCTCGAACAACTCGAGATCCCCGTCGACTCGCAACTCCTCGTCTTCAGCAAGACCAGCCATCAACGCAGCCTCATCGGCCCGAAGAACCCCCGCGTCCTTTACTTCTCGGATGAAGCGTATGTCGGCTGGGTGCCCGGCGGCGCCATCGAAGTGACGCTCTTCGACCCGGTCCTCGGCGCGACCTTCTACCTGCTCGACGCGCAAGAAGATGGCGCCAAGCCCTTGCTGCAGCGCGACAACCAATGCCTCTCTTGCCATAAGAGCTTTGAACGAACCCCGAGCCTCCGCGCCCGCTCGATCATGCCCGACGCCGAGGGCGAAGCGCTGAGCGGCTCCAGCCTCTCCAACCTCGAGCCCGATACCCCTTACGCCGACCGCTGGGGCGGTTGGTATGTCACCGGCGCACCCAGCCCCTTTCGCCACCGCGGCAACACCGTCGGCAAGTCGGAAGCCGACTTCCGCACCAGCGACGGCAAAGGGGGCGTGACCCTGCAGTCGCTGCAAGCCTACTTCGACGTCGGCCGCTACCCGAAGCCGACCAGCGACATCGTCGCGCTCAGCATCCACGACCACCAGGTCTACGTCCATAACGTCATCGCGGCCGCCAACCAAACGGCCCGCCTATCGTTGGCTCGCTGGCCCGCCACGCGTGAAATCCTGCAGCTCCCCGCCGATGCGCCGTTGGCCGGCTCGACGCTCGTCTCCCTCGCGAGCGAAGCCGACAAGGTCGTGGCCGCGCTCCTCTGCCGGGATGAACCGGCCCTCCCCCCCGATGGCCTGCAGGGCGATGGCGCGTTCGAGAAGAGCTACCTCCAAGGCCGCCGGGCCGACGCGCAGGGCCGCGCGCTCCGCGACCTGGACCTCAAGACGCGGCTCTTCCGTTACCGGTGCAGCCCGCTCATCTACAGCGCCTCCTTCCGCGGCTTCCCCCCGGAACTGCGGCGCTTGGTGCTCACCCGTTTGGCGAACATCCTCCGGGCCGAACAGCCCCCCGCCGACTACGCCTACCTCCCGGCCGCCGAACGCCGAGCCATCGCCGAGATCCTCGCGGCGACCCTGCCCGACCTCCCCGCCGGCGGGCCCCTGAAGTGATTTTTTAATACTTCTTTTACACGGCATCGGCGAGATGTCGCTTGTGGGCCTTCGGGCGGGGGCCAAGATTTCCTTACGGATATGGCCACCTACCCCCTCCATCTCCAAGGCGGACACTTGTTCGTCGAGATCAACCACCAACGCTGGCTCTTCGATACGGGGACGGCGATCAGCTACGGCAGCACGCCGAGCCTCACCATCGCGGAACGCACCTTCGCGCTGAAGCCCATCATGACCGGCAAGCCGGGCAAGCCCATCATCGGCGTCCCGAAACTCGTCCAATTCCTGGGCACCCCGTGCGCCGGCCTCCTGGGCATGGACATCATCGGCGAGTTCGACTGGACCCTCAACGCCGCCAAGCGCACGTGCACCGCGACGACGGAGGCCACGCCGATCCGCGACCGAAGCTTCGCGCTCAAGACCGAGCATGGCCTGCTCAGCGTCCAGGTGGGGATCCGCGACCGCGAGTATCGCCTCCGCGTCGACACGGGCTTCCAACTGACCTTCCTCGAGCACCCGGTGATCGAGAACTTCCCCTCCGCCGGCAAGGGCCGCGATTTCCATGTCTATTTCCTCGGGGGTTGGTTCCAGACGGATTCCTTCCACGTCCCGATGAAGGTCGGCGCGGAATTCGCGGCGGATAACCTCCACACCGGCCGCCTGCCGGCGAGCCTCCGCAAGGACATCCTCCCGGCGGACTACGACGGCATCCTCGGCGGCGAATTCTTCGCGCGGCACTACCTCGCCTTCGCCCCGCGCCGCCAGCTCATCGCCTTCCTGACCTCCGGGGAATAGACACGCGAAAGGCCGACCCCGGAGGGTCGGCCCGCGTGACCGGCTTGACTGAAAGAATTATTTGGCGAGCTCGGCGAGCTTCTCGCGGATGGCGTCGGCCTCGATCTGATAGCCCTTCGCGTTGAGGTGCAGCTGGTCGGGCATGATGTCCTTCGAGAGCGTGCCGTCGGCGGCGAGGAACTTCGCGCCGATGTCGAAGTAGTGGACCTTCTTGCCGTCATGGAACTTGGCGATCAGTTCGTTCACGGCCTTGTTCTTGGTGCGGCCCGGGTTGTTGGTCTCACCGGCGCCACGCGGGAAGATCGCGAGGAGCAGGACCTTGGTGTCGGGCGTGCGCTTGTGGATGGCGTCGATGATGTTCTTGATGCCGGCGGCGATCTGCTCGACCGAGTTGGCGGCGACGCCGCTGTTGTTGGTGCCGATCATGAGGACGACGACCTTCGGCTTGAGGCCTTCGAATTCGCCGTTCTCGACGCGCCAGAGGACGTGCTGCGTGCGGTCACCACCGATGCCGAAGTTGGCGGCCTTGTACTGCGCATACTCCTTGTCGAAGAGGGCCTTCTGGCCGTTCCAGCCCGCGGTGATCGAATCCCCGAGGAACACGACCTGGGCTTCCCCCTTCTTGGCGATTTCCACGAAGGCCTCGTGGGACTTCTGGAAGCCAGGCTGGATCTTGCCATCAGGCCCGAGCTTGGGCGCGGCGACGTCGGCGGGTTGCACCGGGGCCTTGGGCGCGGCGGCCTTGACGGCGACCTTGGTCGCATCGGCGGCGGGCTTCTTGGCCTCGTCGGCGCCATGGAGGGAAACTTGGGCCAACAGGGAGAGGCCCAAGAGGAGGGATAGTTTGGATTTCATGGGAGGGGGTAGGTCCTTCATTTCGGGACCAGGGCCCGCGGGAGTCAACGGCGTCCCGCAGGTGCATTCTTGCTCCCCGCACCAAATGCCGCCAAGTTGCCGAAATGAGCCAGAACCTGCGCTTCGTCACGCCCGCCAACGCCTTGAAGGAAGAATACAAAGGACGGACCAATTACTGGCTCTGCCGACCGGGCGTGACCGAGGCCAAGGCCCTCCAAGTCTGCGAAGCCACCTTGCCGGCCGGGGAAGGCCATAACTTCCATACGCACCCGGAGCTCGAAGAAATGATCTACGTCCTCAAGGGAGAGGTGGAGCAGTGGGTCGAAAAGGAGCATCGCATCCTCAAGGCGGGCGAAAGCGCGCACATCCCCGCCGGGCTCGTGCACGCGACCTTCAACAGCTCGCCGGCGGACGCCACCATCCTCGCAATCCTGTCGCCCGGCGAAAGCCAAGGGCCCTTCATGGTCGACGTCAGCGACCAGGAGCCCTGGAAGAGCCTGCGTGGCTCGCGATGAAATTCACCCGCGGCCACCTCGTGCTCGCCACCTTGGTGGCGTTGTTGCTGGCGGGCATCATCGGCCCGTGGCTGCTCTGGGGGGAAGCCTTTGACCGCTCCTTCAGCCTCGCGGGCACGCTCGCTTGGCTGCGCGCGCTCGGGCCCTGGGCGGCGGCGGGCGGCGTGGGTTTGTTGGTCGCCGACATCGCGTTGCCGATTCCCAGCACGATCGTCATGTCCGCGCTCGGGGCGACCTATGGCTTTTGGCTCGGCGGCCTCCTCGCGACCTTGGGTTCGATGCTGGCCGGGCTGACCGCCTACGGGCTCGCCCGTTGGGCGGGTCGACCGGCGGCGATCTGGATCGCGGGCGAAGACGGCCTCGCCCGCACCGAAGAACTCTTCGCCCGCGGCGGAGCCTGGCTCGTCCTGACCTCGCGATGGCTGCCGATCCTGCCGGAGGCGGTCGCCTGCTTGGCCGGCTTGGCGCGGATGCCCTTCCGCACCTTCTTCTGGGCCCTCACCGTCGGCAGCGTCCCCCTCGGCCTGACCTTCGCGTGGATCGGCACGTTGACGGAGGAACGCGAGGGCCTCGCGCTCGCACTAAGCGCGCTCATCCCGGTCGGCGCGTGGGTCCTGAGCCGACGCTGGCGGCGCTGAACTACTTCAGTTCCCGGAGGCGCACGCCCCGATACCAGACCCGCTTCGCTTCGTCCTGGAAACCGACATGGCCCTCGGCGGGCCGATCCTTCATCGTGGATTCGTCGAGCTTGAGGACGATGATGCGCTGGCCGTTGCAGTCGACGTGGAGCAAACGCTCCTTGAGCGTGAGGGTGTAGCGATTCCATTCCCCGGCCGGCTTCACCATGTTCTTGGCTGGGCCCATCGCCTTGATGATCCCACCGCAGTCGTGATTGCCCGGCGTGGCCAAGCCATAGGTATCGAGCACCTGAAGCTCGATGCCCTTGTCGACCGGATTGAGCGGGTCGGCGACCGCGAAGAAGACGCCGGAGTTGCCCGTGGGCTCGAACTTGAACTCGAGGTCGAGGACGAAGTCGCGGTATTTCTTTTCGGTGAAGAGATAGGCGTCGAAACGCTTCCAGCCGGTTTCGCCGGCGCGCGGCTGCAAGGTGACGGAGCCGTCGGCCGCATAGACCCAATTCCCCTTGGTCCGCCAACCCGCCAGGTCCTTCCCGTTGAACAAAGCGGTGAAGCCGGGCGCGTCGGCCGCGGGATGCGTCACCGCGATCGCCGGGACCGAAACCGGGTAAGGATCCTTGGCGGGAGCCGCGCGGAGGAGGGCGGCGAGGCCGCAGAAGCAGAGGAGGCTTTTCATGTTAGAGCGTCAGGAGGGCCGTGGGGCAAATCTGGGGATCGAGCCGCGTCAGCAAGGCCGCCCGGATGACGGCCTCCGTGCGGGGGACCTTGCCTTGGAAAACCTTTTGGCCGTTCACCGTCACGGTCACCGGCTCATCCAGGTTGACCAGCGCATCGTGAAGACGGAGGGCCGTGCCCTTCGGGACGTCGCCGGTCAACGTGATGGCTTGCCCGCTCGCGACCGCGACGAGCTTCTGCCCCGGCTGAGCGGCGTCCGCGGGGACTTGGAGCCAATAGAACTGCGCGTGGGTCACCCCCGTCTGCACCCACACGACCTTCTTGGGCCAAGCGGTGCGGGTGAACTTGGCCATCCACGGCAAGGCCTCCGCATCCTTCAGCCCCATCCAGTGCGGCAGGCCTTCGTAGACGCGACCGAGATGCGTGTAGCCCTCGGGGTCCGCCTGCTGCAGACGACCAAATTCCGCGATCTTCTCGGCGACGACCTTGTGGCGATTGTAGGCGGTGTCGGCCCCGCCGACGAACATCGCGAAGGGCAGATTGCGAACCCCGAGCGTGCTCACGCCGTTCGTATGGCCCGCCATCATCGCGGCCGCCGCAAAGCGGTCGGGCATGCGCGGGGCCAACTGCCAAACCCCGTCGCCGCCGGCGGAGTAGCCCAAGAGATAGACCTTCGCCGGATGCACGCCGCGCACCGCCACGAAGTCGTCGATCAAACGGGCGAACATAGGATCGATATGCCCTTCATGCCAAAGGTTCCAGGTGTTGGTCGGAGCGCGCGGCGCCACGACGATGCCTTCCGCCGGCGCGTAGAGCCGAATCTGGTTCTTCCACTGCTGGTCATTGACCGAGGCCGGCGCCCCCCCGCCGCCGTGCATCGAAATCCACAGGCTGCGCTGCCCCTCGGGCGCGAGGTTGAATTCCTTCTCCAACCAGCGGAGGGACTTGTCGCCGACTTTCAGTTCCTTGGCGGCGACCTCGGCCGCGCGCTCTTTCCGCAGCTCGCCCGTCCGCTCGGCGGCCAGCGCCGTCACGGCCGCTTCCGCTTGGCTGCGGGTGAGGCCTTCCGCCGCGGGCAGGATGACGGTGGCGAGGGCAAGCAAGAGCACGTGGGGCGACAGGCAACGCATGACGGCACCCTGACGGGGAAGCCCCGCGGAGGCGAGCCATCTTCGGCATCGACCCAGCCAATGTCATACCATTTATATGACAGCATCATGGTCCGCCCCGCCCTGCTCAGCCTGCTGCTCCTGCTGTCCGCCTGCCAGACCGCCCCGCAGCATCCCGCCAACCTCGTCGTCGAAGGCGTCCCCGCCATCACGCCCGAACTCAAGGCCGAGCTCGAGCCTTACGCCAACCTCGGTGGGGCCGGCTTCCGCGGCTGGGCCACCACCAAACGCGCCCTCTTGGTGACCACCCGCATCGGGGATGCCTCCCACCTTCATGAGATGACCGCGCCCTTGGCGAAACGCACCCCGCTCACCCGCGGCCCCGATACGGTGCGCAGCGGGACGTTCCAGCCAAAGGGCACCTTGCTCCTGTATTCCGTCGACAAGGGCGGCGATGAGAACTTCCAGCTTTGGCTGACCGACACCGCCCGCCCCGCGCAGGCGCCGACGCGCTTGACCGACGGCAAGTCGCGCAACACCGACGCGACGTGGTCGAAGGACGGGACGCTGATCGCCTACTGCTCGAACCGCCGCAACGGCAAGGACAGCGACATCCTCCTCGCCGATGTCCGCAGCCCGGGCGAACCCCGCGAACTCGTCCGCCTCGACGCCGGCGGCTGGTCGCCGGTCGACTGGACCGCGGACGGCAAGTTCCTCCTGGTGCGCCAAAGCCTCGGCAACGCCGCCTCGCGCCTGTGGACCGTGGAAGTCGCGACCGGCAAGCGGACGCAAGTCAGCCCCAAGGGCGTCGCCTGCCTCTACCAACAAGCCGTCTTCGCCGAAGGCGACCGGGCGATCTACGCCCTGACCAACCACGGGTCTGACTTCCTTTCCGTCATGCGGCTCGAAGTCGCGACCGGCAAACTCACCCTCCTGGTGCCCGACCCCAAATGGGACGCCGAGGAACTCGCGGTGTCGGCCAACGGCAAGCGCCTGGCCTTTGCCGTGAACGTGGAAGGCTTCTCGCAGCTGCGCTGCTGGAATCTCGAGACCGGCAAGGAGATGCCGGTGCCGGCGCTAAAGCCGGGCGTCCTGAGCAACCTCGCCTGGCGGCCGGGAAGCCATGAACTCGGCTTCACCCTGAACAGCGAGGACTCCGCCAGCGACGCTTGGTCGCTGGACCTCGACGCGGGCGCGCTCACCCGTTGGACGAACCGCACGACGAAACCCCAGAAGGAGATTCCCGTGACCCAACCGGAAGTCGTGCGGACGCCGAGCTTCGATGGGCTCAGCATCCCCTCCTTGGTCTACTACCCCGACGCCAAGAAATTCCCGGGCAAGCGCCCGGTGCTGATGTTCTTCCACGGCGGCCCCGAGGGCCAATCGCGCCCCGGCTACCGCGGCACGGCCCTTTATTACCTGAACGAACTCGGCGTGGCGCTGGTCTACCCGAACATCCGCGGCTCGACCGGCTACGGCCGCACCTACCTGAGCCTCGACGACACGATCAAGCGCGAGGACGCGGTCAAGGATGTCGGCGCCCTATTGGATTGGGTCGCGAAATCCGACCGCCTCGACGCCCGGCGCGTGGCGGTCTACGGCGGGAGTTACGGCGGCTTCATGAGCTTGGCCTGCCTGACGAACTACCCCGAACGCTTCCGTTGCGGCATCGACAACGTCGGCATCGCCAACTTCGTGACCTTCCTCCGGGACACGTCGGATTACCGCCGCGCCAACCGCCGCCTGGAGTACGGCGATGAACGCAAGCCCGAGGTCCGCGCGTTCCTCGAACGCATCTCGCCGGCGAACCACGCGGACCGCATCCGCGCGCCGCTGCTGATCATCCAAGGGCGCAACGACCCCCGCGTGCCCTTCACCGAGGCGGAACGCATGCGCGATGCCATCCGGGCCCAAGGCGGGCGCGTCTGGTTCGTGATGGCCAACGACGAGGGTCACGGCTTCGCGAAGAAGTCGAACGCCGACTTCCAGTTCCAGTCGATGGTCCTCTTCCTGAAGGAGAACCTGCTGAACTGACGGACGGCCTTAGTCGTGGTCGCCGTGCCGCTGCATCCGCTCGCCCCACGCGAAGAGGATCATCGACAGCAGGAAGACCCCGTGGATGATGGCCTGCCAGAGGATGACCTTCTCGTGGCTGGCGGTCATGGGCTTGTCGGCCGAAGCCGCCGAGGTGATGTCGATGAAGCTCTTCAGCAGGTGGATGGCCGAGATGCTGGCCAAGCTGCCGGCCAGCTTCACCTTCAGCGTATTGGCGTTGATGTGGTCGAGCCAATCCGGGCGGTCGCCGTTGTCGCCGAAGTCGATCCGGCTGACGAACGTCACGTAGCCACCGACCACGACCATGTTCACGAGGTTGGCCACCATGGAGATGTCGACCAAGGAGAGGATCCCCAACATGATGGAGCTCTCCGTGGCGGTCGCGAACCCGCCGAGCAGGTGGATCAATTCCTGGACGCTCTTCCACGCATAGGCGATGGCGGCGAAGATCAGGGCGACGTAGATCGGCGCCTGCACCCAACGGCTGGCGAAGATGAAGTACTCGAGACCATGCTCCAACTTCTGCGCGATACCTTCGGACTTCGGGTCGTTAGCCATGGCGGTAGAATTGGCATTCCCCGCCGACCGTCAAGCCACGGCGACGTCAGATGCCGGCGCTGGCGGCGGCCTCGCCGAGCGGGCCAGCCTCCGGGTCGCGCAGGTAGGCATCCGCCTTGGCCGAAACGATGACGCCGTAATTGATCGTGCCCAACCAGCCCGACATGATGATGCCCACGCTGCCGGCATGGTACAGTCCGCCGACCTGCTCGGGCAAGCCCATGGAAACCTTGAGCCCTTCGAACTTGGTGCCGAAGGAAGTGCCCCCTACGTGGCGGACGTAACGGTTGACCGTGCGCGGGGTGGCCGCCTCGGCGTGGTCGACCTTGGAGCGGATATCGGGGATGAACTTCTCGAGCCCGCGGAAGGATTCCTCGATGACCCGGGCCTTATGCGTCTGGTAGTCGGCCTCGGAGAGGTTGGCCCAGTCCTCGTACCGCTGGTTGACGGAGGTGACGATCGCGTAGCGCGGGGTCTTGGTGTGCGGACGGGTGTCCGGGTAGTAGACCGAATACGTGCGCGAGGTCGTATGGAAATCGATGAGCTCGCGGCTGGAGAACGGCTTCGCCTCCGAGGTGAAGACGAGGTCGCCGATGTGCGGGATGCTCTCGCCCGTGCGCACGCCCATGTAGACCTGGCAGGAGGACGTGTTGACGCGCACCTGACGGGCCTGCTCGAGGAAGGCGCCGTCGAAGGCCGTAGCATCCGCCAACTTCAGGACGGTGTCCTTGATGTTCGCGTTCGACACGACGGTCGCGCACGCCACTTCGGCCTCTTCGCCCAGACGGGTACCGCGGAGCTTGACCCCGACCACGCGGCGGCGGCCGGCGGCGGCCTTCTCCACGAGCACCTTCTCGACGAGCACATTGCGGCGGATATCGACCCCATTGGCCTTCATCTCGGCCGTCATGAGGTTGATCATCGTATCCGTACCCCCTTGGAAGATGAAGACCCCCTTCGACATGAAGTTCGAGAAGACGATGCCGAAGGTGATGGCCGGGTCGTCGAGGGTCGAGCCATTGGCGTAGGCGATGGGCTCGAGCAGCAAGCGCTGGATGTCCGGGCGGCCGGGGAAGAACTGCTCGAAGAGCTCGCGCGTCGTGCGCGGGTCGTTGTCGTAGTAGTTCATCGAGCGGAGGTGCGCGAAGAACGCCTCCACGGTCTCGGCGGGGATGCGGAACTGCTCGATCATGATCCGCGTGAAGTCCGCGCGGTCGAACGTCGTCCGGACGTCGAAGTCCGGATTGATGAACCGGACGTCGTGCAACTGGTGGATGCGGTCGGAGATTTCCTTCGTCCAATAGCGGCGGGTCGACTTGATCATCCCATGCGGGAAACCATGCAGCGAGATGTCGAACACATGGCCACCGGCGCGCTTGAAGAACGTCGCCAGGCCCCCGAGCTGGTAATGGTGCTCGAGCAGGAGCACCTTGCGGCCGAACTTGGCCAGGTTGTTCGCGGCCGTCATGCCGCCTAGGCCGGCGCCGATGACGACGGCGTCGTAGCGGGGGAGCAGGTTCTCGAAAGGCGAAGGCATCGGAAAGGGACAGGAAGAAGGAAACGGGCGGAAGGCAAAGCCGAAACCCGCTTGAAGTCCGCCTTTAAGCCGTGCGGAGGCTCCAGCCGGCCCGCTTCTTGGACAGCACCACCGGCCGCCCGAACAACTCGGCCAACTGCGGACGACGCAGGACCTCCGCGATGGTGCCGGCGGCCAGTCTTGAACCATTCCGGAGGAGCAACGCGTGCGTGAAGACCGGGACGATCTCCTCGACGTGGTGCGTCACGAGCACGACGGACGTCCCCTTGGCCACCGTCGGCAACCGTTGCAGCAACGCCAGAAAATCGGCCCGCGCGGCGGGGTCGAGGCCCGCGCATGGCTCGTCCAGAATCAGCAAGGCCGGCCGGCCGATCAATGCCCGCGCGATGAGCACGCGTTGCCGCTCGCCCTGGGAAAGATGCCCGTACGGGCGGGTGGCCAGCGCCCCCACCTTCAGTTGCCGCAACATCCGACGGGCGCGCGCCAAGACGGCCGCCGGCGGCCGCCGCCAAAGGTTGATGACGCCGTCGACGCCACCGGCGACGACGTGCACGGCCTGTTCGGAGGGCTGGACCATCGCGGCGACGGACGGGCCCGCCAAGCCGATGCGGCGACGCAGTTCACGCCAATCGCTGCGACCGAACATTTCGCCGAGGACGGTGACCCGCCCGGAGGTGGGCGCGAAGTAGCCCGTCAACGCGGCCAACAAGGAAGATTTTCCCGAACCATTGGGGCCGAGGAGCACCCAGTGCTCGCCGGCGTGCACGGTCCAATCGATGCCCTTGAGGATGACCTTGCCTTCGCGGGCGATGCGCAGGCGGGCAACCTCGAGGACAGGCAGGGGCGACGGCTTCATGGGCTGACCTTATTAGGGTCGGGTCGCTCCGACTTCCAAGTCGCAAAGCACCTACGCCCATCCTTGCCCTCCGCCCCGGGGGCGGTTTAATTGCTCGCGATGCGTTGGACGACCCCACTCCTTCTTGGCCTATGCCTCGCCCTCGGGGCGGCGGAGAAACCAACGCAGGCGCCCGTCTCTCCGGACGACTTGGCCGAGCTCGAACAACTCCGCCAGAAACTCCGGGACGACAAGGCCCCCGCCGCCAACGTACCGGCGGCCGCGCCCGCGAACGGCGCCATGAGCCGCGAGGACCAAGCGGAGTTCGACGCCCTCCGCTCCCAGATCACGGCCCGCCAAACGGAGAGCCCCGCGGGACGGCCCATCCTCGTCCAACTGATCCACACCGAGCTCGATGGCTTGGAACTGGTGATGGTCCTCGACGCCCCTGTCCCCACGCCGGTCGTCATCCAAGGCACCGGCCACACCTTGGGGCAGAAATTCAGCGTCCACGGCACGTTCACCGGCGCGGCCAAGTTCGAAGGCGCCTACTACTCCCTGCTCAAGACCAGCGAGCCCGTGGTCAACGCCCTGACGCCCAAGGAAACGCCGAAAGTGGAGACGGCCCTCCGCCCCGTCTTGGGGGCGACGGATGGCGCAACCGAGGAAGGCTTCAGCGGCTTCCAACTCAGCAACATCCTCTTCGCGGGCTTTGCCGCCATCTCGCTCGCCATCGTCGCCCTCAAGGTCAAAGCCAAGATCGATGCGATGAAGAACAAGAAGGCCCGCCGTCGCTAACGCCCCTTTCGTCCATGAAGACCGCCGCCGCCCTGCTCGCCCTTGTCGCCCTCGCCTGCGTCCCGCCGGCCGCCCATGGCGCCACCAACGCCGAAAAGGCGAAAGCCACCGCGAATGCGGTGACCGCTGGCGGTGGCACGGCCGGCAGCGCGAGCACCGGAGCGAAGGTCGCGCCCACCAAGGGAGCGGAGGATCCCCCGACGCCCTTGACCGAGGCGCTCAAGGACGGGACGGAAACGCGCATCACCTGCACCTACAAAGGCGCGGGCAAGAACGCCGCGATGTCGGGCACCTACCATTACAGGCTCTGGGTCCCCGAAGGCTACTCGGCTGACCCGAAAAAGACCTGGAAGACGATCTTCATCGCCGACCCCAACGGCAAGGCCAAGCTCGGCGCCATGAGCGACTGGATCAAGGCGCACGGCTACATCGCCGTGATGCTGGAGGAATCCAAGAATGGCCCATGGGAGCCGATCCTCGGCAACTTCCTCGCGGCCCATGAAGACGTCGTGAAGCGGATGCGCGTCGCCGAAGGCAAGAAAATCGCGACCGGCTTTTCCGGCGGCGCCCGCGCCAGCTCCCTGTTCGTCACGCTGGTCCCCGGCTTCGGTGGCCTCATCCTCCAAGGCGCCGGCTGCAGCGACGTCAATCCCGATGGCACCTATGTCACCAAGGACATCAAGGTGAAGTCGGTCGCCGGCACCTTCGGCAAGAAAGACATGAATTACAAGGAAGCCGCCCGCCTCAAGAAGTCCTTCGGCGCGCGCATCGAGGTGTTCGAGTTCGAGGGCGGGCACCAATGGGCGCCCAAGGAAATCATCGAGCCGGCCCTGACCGCGGTGGACGGCAAGCTGCCGAAGTAAACGCCACCGACCAGAAGGGTTGCAGGGAACGCGGAGGGTGGCTTGAGTGTCGTATCCCCATGAAGTCCTTCCTGCCCCTCCTTCTGGCCCTCACGGGCTTCGCCGTCGCGGCCGAACCTGCGCTCAAGTTCACCGACCCGAAGCCCCAAGCCTACAGCCTGACCCTGCGCGCGAGCGAGATCGACCCGCGCTGCAAGTCGCATCCGGAAGTCGGGTTCATCCTCGAGGCCGCGGGTAAGCCTGCCGACACCGAACGCGCGCAAGTCGACACGCGCGTGGCGCCGCGGGGCCAGCTGGTGATTTGGCTGATGGGCCACAGCCAACCGCTCGCCGAAAAGGTCAATGGCTACGGCCTGCACTACATCCAGGTCGCCTACGCGCGCGAATGGTTCGCCAAGCTCAACACCGAGCCGCTCGACGACCCGCAGCACCTCGGCAACATCCGCCTCGAGGCCACCACCGGCATCGATGCGTCCAAGGCCATCGACATCCCCGGGCCGGACAGCATGAAGGAACGCGCTTACCAACTCGTGAAGGCGTTGGCGAAAGCCAACCCGCCGGGCCGCTGGGAATTCTTCCTCACGAAGGACGGCAAAGCCCTCGACTGGGAAAAGGTCATCGTCTCCGGGGCTTCGCACGGCGCGACCTCCTCGGCCCGCTTCGGCATCGCGCAGAAGTGCGCGCGCATCGTGATGTTCTGCGGCCCGCGCGACCAGCTCGATGATTGGCAAGCGTTGCCTTCGGCGACGCCCGCCAACCGTTACTTCGGCTACAGCCACGTGCTCGACGGCGGCTGGAGCGCCGACCATTACCCGCGCTCCTGGCTGCTCCTCGGCCTGAACAAGTTCGGCCCGATCGTGAACACCGACGAAGCCAAGTATCCTTACGGCAACTCCCGTCGCCTGATCACCAAGTACGACGTCAAAGGCGACGCCAACAAAGCCCACGGCTTCGTCCAAGTCGGCAAGAACCCGCCCAAGGACGCCAAAGGCGTGCCGCTGCAGGAAGACGTCTGGCGCTACCTCTTCACCTCCCCGGTCGACGAAGTCGGTAAGCCCGTCCCGGCGGAGCCCGAGACCCGGATGAATCTGCGGAAGAAGAAGTAAGGCCCTTTACCGAGGCTTGCCCTCGGTCGGCTTTCTCCTGTTGGATGGCTGGACATCGCCGTGGCCATCCGCATCGACCTTCTCACCCTCTTCCCGGCCATGGCCGACGGCTTCCTCCAGGAGTCCGTCATCGGTCGCGCCATCGAAAAGGGTACCCTCGGGTTCAAGGCCCACGACCTGCGCCAGTACTCGAAGGACAAGCACCGGAAGGTTGACGACATCCCGTATGGGGGTGGCCCAGGCATGCTGATGACCTGCCAGCCCCTTTTTGATGCCGTGGACGCCTTGGCCACCCCGGATTGTGAAGTCATCTACCTTTGCCCCGACGGGGAGCAGCTGACCAACCCCTTGGCCCGTGAATTAGCCCAAAAAAGCCACTTAATCCTCGTTTCCGGACACTACGAGGGCATCGATCAGCGCTTCCGGGACCGCAAGGTAACCCGCGAAATCTCGATTGGGGACTATGTTTTAACCAACGGCACCCTCCCCGCCTGCGTCCTCGTCGATTGTATCGGTCGGCAGATTCCTGGGGTCCTGGGCGAGGAAAACTCCTTGACGGGGGACAGCTACAACGGCAAGTTGCTCGCCTTTCCGCAGTACACCAGACCCGCTGTTTATGATGGTCTCGAGGTGCCCCCGGTCCTCCTAGGAGGACACCACGCCGAAATCGAAAAGTGGCGCCGGGCAAAGCAAATCGAGAAGACAAAGCACCGCAGGCCCGACCTACTGGAAGACCAAGAACACCAGCCATGAGCAACCATCCCCTCCTCCAATACGCCACCCAATCGCAGCTGAAGACCGGCCGCGGCCACGACACTTTCAAGGTCGGTGATGGCGTCCGCGTCTCCACCAAGGTCCGCGAAGGCGACAAAGAGCGCACGCAGGTCTTCACGGGCATCGTGATCTCCCGCAAGGGCGGCAACGTCCAGGAAACCTTCACCGTTCGCCGCGTCTCCTTCGGCGAAGGCGTCGAGCGTACCTTCCCTGTCCACTCCCCGAACATCGAGAAGATCGAAGTCGAGCGCGTGTCCCAGGTCATGAAGGCCCGCCTCTTCTACCTCCGCGACCGCCACGGCAAGTCGGCCACCAAGGTTAAGGAAAAGCGCTACGACCCTTCGGCTGCCGCCGAAGCCAAGTAAGCGCTCCTTGAGCCCTCAAAAAGCCCCGCTTGCGGGGCTTTTTTATACCCCAGGATAAAGACCCATCGGCGCAAACGACTGCAATCAGGCAAATCAACCTGCTGCTTATTAGTTACTTAGCCTGCATATAGACATTTTTAGGCTGCATGGGGGTCTTAAGTTTTTTCAAAAAACGCCGCCTGCAGGCTTGACTCCCCCCTCCCCGCCTGCGTCTTTCCACATCCCTCGTTTGGCTCGCCCAGACATCCGGAATCTCCCTCCCTCTTCTCCACCACTATGCTACGCATCCGCCTCCAACGCTTCGGTACCAAGAATGAGCCGACCTATCGCCTCGTCGTTGCCGAACAGAGCATCCGCCGTGACGGACGCTTCGTCGAAGTCCTCGGACACTACAACCCTGCCGCTCGCGGCAAGGCCATCCCTCTCGTGATCAACGTCGAGCGCGTCGACCATTGGGTCAAGCTCGGTGCCCAGCCGTCCGACACCGCGAAGTCGCTCGTGAAGCGTGCCCGCGCTGCCGCTGCCGCCGCTCCGAAGGCCTAAGTCCCCTCTACACGGCGGAAACGCCCACCCTGACGACGTCACACCCTGCCCAACGGCAGGGTGTTTCGTTTGGTGAGGTCGGTGAGCCGGCTCAGTTGACCTTCGTCCAGCCGCCTTCGCCGTTCTTCTCCAACTTCTGGAAGCCCGCTTGAGCGAGCCGCTTCTCCGAAACGGCCTGCTTCATGGCGCCTTCACCGTAACGAATGGTGAGGCTGGGTGTAGACAGCAGGCGGCGGCAGGCTTCCTTCGTGACCGGGTGGTGCGTGAAGTCCGGGGCATCCGCCGGCAGATCGACCTCGAACTCATCCCCCTCGACCCCGTCGGCCTTGATCACGATGTAACGGCGCAGCGGCATCTTATTTCTTGGCCGTGCGCGGGTCGAAAGCATCGCGCAGGCCGTCCCCCAGGTAGCTGAGCGAGAGCAAGGTGGCGGCAAAGACGACCGAAGGGATGAACAACAACCAAGGGCACTGCTCCATGACGTCGGAGCCCTCCTTGATCATCATGCCCCAGGAGGTCATCGGCGACTTCACGCCGAGGCCGAGGAAGCTGACGAAGGCCTCGAGCAGCATGACGCCCGGGACCGTGAGGGTCGCATAGACCGCGATGGTGCCGGAGAGGTTCGGAAGGTAATGGCGCAGGACGATGCCCGGGCGGGACTGGCCAAGGGAAACCGCCGCCTCGACGAATTGGCGGTTCTTCAGCGAACGGGTCTTGGTGCAGACGATGCGGGCCATCGTGAGCCAAGAAACCCCCCCCACGGCCAAGAAGATCATCCAGATGTTCTGGCCGAAAACCACGGTGCACAGGATGACGATCAAGGTCAGCGGAAGCGTGCTCACGATATCGACCACCCGCATGGCGAGGTCCTCGAAGCGACCGCCGATCTCCGCGGCGACGACGCCGTAGATCACGCCCACGAGCAACGCGACGGTGGTGGCGATCAGGCCGACGGAGATGGAGATCATGCCGCCTTGCAGCAGGCGCGCCAGCAAGTCGCGCCCCAGCAGGTCCGTCCCCAACCAATGCGCCGCGCACGGGGCCACCGGGCCCAGCGCGAGGTCTTGCGCCTTATAGTCGGGCAGCAGGTGCAGGGCCGTCAAAAGCGGCGAGCTGAAGCAGAGCGCGGAGATGCCGACCAAGAACCACAGCGCGATGACCGGGATGCGATCGCGCTGGAAACGTTGCCAACCGGTTTCGGTCGGGGCGGAGGGTTGGGTGACGGCGGTGCTCATCGGCGATCGCGCGCGGTGCGCGGGTCCAGGGCGGCCTTGGTGAGGTCGGCCACCAGGTTAAGGCAGAGTAAGGCGACCGCATAGAGCAATGTCGTCCCCAGGATGACGGGGACGTCGCGGTTGATGATGGCGGTGACAAAGAGGCGGCCGACGCCGGGCACGTCGAAGAGGGATTCGACGACAAAAGAGCCGGAGACCAAGGCGGCGGCGGCGGGTCCGAGGTAGGTCACCACGGGCAGAATCCCATTCCGCAGCGCGTGCACGAAACGCACCCGCGTCGGCGAAACGCCCTTGGCCCGGGCCGTCCGTACGTAGTCCAAGGTGTAGACTTCCATGAGTTCCCCGCGCGTCAGGCGCGCCAAGGGAGCCGCGGTGATCAGGCCCAGCGCCAACGAGGGCAGCACGAGGTGCGTCACGGAACCCCAACCGCAGGGCGGGAACCAGCCCAACTGGAGCGAGAAGACCAAAGCCAACAAAGGCCCGAACACGAAAGACGGGACGCAGATGCCGATGAGCGCCAAGCCCATGGGCACGCGGTCCATCCAGGTATTGGGTCGGGAGGCCGCGATCACGCCGATCGGAATGCCGACCAAGATGGCGATGAGCAAGGAGAGCGACCCGAGGATCACGGAGACCGGAATGCGCGCGCCGATGATCTGGTTCACCGTCCAACCGGGATACTTCATCGACGGACCCAAGGAGCCGTGCGCAAGGTTGCCGATATAGTTGCCGAGCTGCACGTGGAGTGGCTGATCCAATCCGTAGTAGGCTTCGACCTGCTTCTTCACCTCCGCCGGCATGGGCCGTTCCTTGTCGAAGGGACCGCCCGGCACCGCATGCGCCAAAAAGAACGTGGCCACGACCACGACCAAGAGGACGGGGATCATTTCGGCCAGTCGCTTGAGGACGTAGAGGAACATCGGGGCGAGGCCAGCGTGGGAGGGTCGAGGCGGGTTGCAAGCCTGCGGGACTAAGGCTGCTTGGCTTTGGCCGCCTTCGCGCGGCGCTCCATCTCCTCGATCGACAAGGCGTCGGGGAGGCCATTCGCATCCGCCTTCACCCAACCCATGCGGGCGGACAAGACCTCCAGCTCCTTGGCGTTCAGTTTACCGTCCGCCTTCAGGCGGGCCTGCCGCTCGGCGCTATCACGTTCCATCTGCGCTTGGGCATCGTTCTGCACGTAAGTCTTGAAGACGCCACAGCCCGCAAGCAGCAGCGCGGCGGTGAGAGCAAGCAGGGGCTTCATCCGTGCAGATTAATCAGCGAGGTGGTGAGGGCTCAAGAGCGTACAAGCCGCGGGCCGACCGAACCAATGGCGGCGCCGGGCGACCAAGCCATAGACCGCGTCGGCCCAAAGGACCGGCACCCCGCTCAACAAGCGGGCCAAGAGGCCCCAACCACCCCCCAAGCCTCCCAGCATCCGCAAAACGGCGGCCGAGTGAACCAGCCGCTGCGACCCGACCCAAACCACCACCGTGCCCTGATCGCCCCCCGGGGGCTCACCGAGGATGCGGGCCGTCTCTCCGATGTTCGGCGCGAAAACCATCGTTCCGCCGGCATCGCGGGCGGCGAACCATTTGGCTGTCCGATTGCACAAGGCACAGTCTCCATCAATCAAGACGATGATCGGGGTGGCCTCCATGCACTCTGAATGAGCCAAAAACCGCGGGGAGTGAAGGCCTTTCGGCGTTTCCAGGCCCGAACCGCTAAAAGCGAGGGAAAGCGCTTGTCACGGGAGCCTCCGACTGCCAAATAAGCCCTTCCTACTGGCCGGAAGGGTATCCAAGTGGCTAAAGGTCGCGGACTGTAAATCCGTTCAGCTTCGCTGTTCGTGGGTTCGAATCCCACCCCTTCCACCAGCAGGACAAATTTGACGACGCCCCCGGCTCCGGGGGCGAAATAGTTAAATCCGCGTTGACTCCGAGGGCTGCCCACGGCTTCCCTACTGACACACATGGCCAACATCAAAGCTAACCAGAAGAGCATCCGCCAGACCGCTGCTCGCGCCGCCCGCAACAAGATCGTCCGCACCCGCCTCAAGAGCCTCGTCAAGGGCTTCGTCGCCGGAGCCGCTTCCGCCAGCCCTGCCGCCGTCGCTTCCGCCGCCGACAAGGCCGCCAAGACGGGCGTCATCCATCGCAACAAGGCGAACCGCATCAAGGCTCGCCTCGCGAAGAAGTTGGCCGCGGCCAAGAAGTAAGCGATGCCTTCCGGGCCTCGCCACAACCCCGCCGTCTGAGACGCCGGGGTTTTTTGTTTTAGGATGAGTCCGTTCCCTTCCTCCATCGGCTTTCCGTCGGGTGTCTTCGGCGAGGCGCCTTTGCGGCTCGATGTGCTCACGCACGGGCCAGGCTGGGTCGCCCTCAACAAGCCCGTCAATTTACCCAGCGACGACCACCCTTGGCAGGAAAACGCCGCCCACTTGGTCGGCGAACTCCGCGTGCAACTCCAACTCGAGAAGCCGGAGATGGTGAAGCTGGGGCTCAAGGAGCCCGCCGTGGCCTTCGGACCGGAACCCCAGGTCTCCGGCTTGCTCATCCTCGCCGACCGCACCAGCACGCTCGCCGCATGGCGCGACGCCATCGGGTCCTTTCAACTCAACTTCACCTACGAGTTCATCGCCCGGACCGAAGAGGCGCCCGCCGAAGGCGGACTCTGCGATCTGCCGCTGGGCATGGACGATGCGCGCGGGCGGGCCTTCGTCTCGCACCGCCTCGGCAAACAAGCGGAAACGACCTTCCACGGCGGCGAGACCTTCAACCGTTGGCGGCGCTGGACGGCGACCACGCGCTTCCCCCGTCGCGACCAGATCCGGGCCCATGCGAATGAATGCGGGCTGCGCATCGCCGGCGAACTGGAGTACGCGCGCTCCGGCCGCGTGACGCTCACCGACACGACCCGCCGGGGCCGCCTCAACAAAGGCGAAGACAAGCCCTTGCACCGCTGCCTGCTGCTCCACCTCGGCCGGATCCAGGGCCTCGTGGCCGGCGTGCCGATCGACCTGACCGCGCCGCTGCCCGACGATTTCGCGACCGTCGTGAAGCGCCTCGGCAAAGCCGGCTAAGCGCGCGGGAAGTCCTTGCGGAAGACGTCGTGCGTCCGCACGTAACCGTCCGGGCTGTTCATCCGACCGACCGGGGCGTAGTGCGCATAGTCCACGCGCCAAGTCACCGGGTCCGCGATCCCCGCCCGCACGTGCGCCAAGAGGATTTCCACGACGACGACCCGATTGTCGCCGTACTTCCGAATGTCGAGGACCCGGCACTCCAAGGCGACCGGGCAATCGACCAAGATGGGTGGGCGGACGCGCTCGGCGGCGCGCGTGGATAAATGCGCGTGGGCGACCTCGCTCTCGCCGGGCGGCAAGGCGCGCGCGCAGGCGACCATGCGGTCGGCCATGGGCTCGTCGCAAAGGTGGATCACGCACTCGCCGTTCAACAGGAGATTGGCCGCCGTGTCCTTCGGCGTACCGTCGTCGCGGTCGCCCGGCGCCAACACGGCCAACGGGGGCTCCGTGCCCATGACGTTGAAGAATGAAAACGGGGCCGCGTTGACGACCCCTTGGGCGTCGACCGTCGTGACCAACGCGATGGGCCGCGGGACCACGAGGCCGGCCAGCAACTTGTAGGCTTGGGCGCCCGGGTGCGCCGCCACATCGAAGCGCACCGAGGCCATCCTAGACGCGCGGCTGGTCCTCGCCGGCGTGCGAGGCGATCGCCTCCCGGCGGAGGTAATCCTGCCGGTAGGACATGAAGAGGTAGATGACGACGCCCACGCAGATGCAGGAGTCGGCGATGTTGAACGCGGGGAAACGGTAGCCGGGCAGATGGACGTCGATGAAGTCGATGACATGATCGCCGAAGAGGCGGTCGCGCACATTACCGAGCGTGCCGCCGACGAAGAGACCGAAAGCCAGCTGGCCCCCGGCCAGTTCGCGCATCAACGGGTGGCGCCAACGCCAAACCAGGGCCATGACCACCAAGGCCAAGAAGACCAGGAACGGGCGGACGTCATACTGCGCCCCCAAACCCCAGGCTGCGCCCTTGTTGCCGACGTGCACGATCCAAAGCCACGGAAAGACCGCGATGGGGGAGCGCTCGGGATCGCCCGAGAAGTGGTAGACCCAATCGTTTTCGAAACGCAGCGGGAAGACGCGCTCGATGTGCAGCTTGGTCAAGACGTCGGTCACGAAAGCCATGACCGCCACCGCCCAGAATGTGGTGTACGCGCGCACCCGCAAAGGACTGAAGGCTCCGGAGCTCAAGTCTCGGGCTGATCGTCTTCGCCGCCACCGCCGCCGGTACCGAAACCGACTTCATCGCCGATTTCACCGAGGGGGTTGCTGCCGCGACGGCGATGGGCCCGGCGATTGCGCTCCAGTTCCTTCTGACCTTCCAGCGAGTAGCGGGTGAAGGGAACCGCCATCAGACGGGCGTGCGGAATGGCCTTGTTCGTGATTTCGCAGATGCCGTACTTGCCCGACTTGAGACGCTCGATGGCGTCCGCGATTTCCTTCAGGGCTTCCTGCTCGTTCGAGATCAGGGAGAGCGCGAAGTCGCGGTCGGCGGTGTCCGTACCGGCGTCGGCAAGGTGCTGGGAGTAACCGGAGAGGTCACCGGCGTCGTCCTTGCCGTTCTTCTTGAGCGCCTCTTCGGAGTGGAAGGCCAAACCCTTTTGGATGGCTTCACGCATGGCGGTCAGGAGGTGGTAATAGCGGCGCAGCTTTTCCGGGATCTGCTTGGACTCGTCGACCATGCCGCCGCCCTTGCGGAACGGGTTCACGCCACCGAGCAGGTCGGCGATCGAAGCGGCCGCGATGTTGTGGGACTTGTGGCCCTTTTCCCGGGCCGCCGTGGCGGCTTTCTCGCGCGCCTTCCGCTCTTCTTCCGGCACCCAGAGGTTGAGTTTGGCCCCCTCGCGCTTACGGCTCTTCAGGTACTCCAAGACCTCCGCGAAGGTGAAGTACTGCAACTTCGCGCGCACCGGAGCTTCCAACGTGGTGGCTTGATCGTGGCTGACGCGGTGCTTGTCGAGGAGCTGCTTCTGCTTCTCATGCTCGGCCTTGGTGTCCTTCTTCGCGCCCTTGGCGGGCTTAGGGGCGACGGCAGGAGCCTTGGCGCCCTTGGCGGGGGCGACGACGGGAGCAAGCTTCCCCGCGGCCTTGCCGGCCTTCACCGGCGCAGCCTTCACGGGAGGGGTCACCTTGGCCACGGGCTTGGTCGGGACGGTCGGCTTCTTGGAGACAGGCGGCACGACCTTGGCGGCAGGCTTCTTGGCCGGCTTGGGGGGAGTCTTGGCCTTGGGGGCGGACTTGGCGGCAGGCTTTTTCGGGGCGGGTTTCTTGGGCATGAAGAGTGGTGATTAGGATTGCGGGTACTTGGCGGCAAGGGCGTCGCGGCACCGTGGAGATACCATACCGTATTTCCCGGCGTCCACAAGCGTAGGCACCCAGCGCCAAGACCTCGGGCACTTCACCCCAGGAGCATGGTCGACGATAAACGCCAACGGGGCCTGCGGCTGCGGCTGCAACGTCACGGCCGAGACGATCCAAAGTTCGGTCAAAAGGCCGACATGCTGCGCCAGGAGGGCGAAATCGGGGTCGGCCGGGTCCCCGGTCACGACGACGGCGGCTTCCATCGACTGGCCGATTTTCTTCTCCTGCCGGAGGCGTTCCAGGGGAACATTGACCTGGGCGGCCAAGGCCTGGATGGCGGTGACGGCCGCATGGGCGGCCAAACCCGAGGCATCCTCCCAGGCGGCATCGACGGCGGGCCAGTCCTGCAGGTGGATGCAGGTGGCATCGACGTACTCGGTGCGGGCGTGCAGGTGCGACCACGCTTCATCCGCCGTGAAGGGCACGAAGGGGGCGATGAGCTTCAGGTAGGCGCGCAGGACAAGGTCGAGGGCGGTCTGCGTGGAGCGACGGAGCGGGTCGTTCGGGGCGGTCGTGTAGAGACGGTCCTTCACGACGTTATGGTAGTTCGCCGAGAGCGTGCCCGTCGTGAACCCGGCCAAGGCGGCCGCGGCCCGGTGGAACTCATTGCGATCGCAGGCGTCGGTGACTTCACGGATCAGCTTGGCGGTCTCGACGAGGACCCAGCGGTCGATGGGCGTCAACGACGCGACCGGGAGCGCGTCCTTGGCCGCATCGAAATCATAGAGGTTGCCCAGCTGGTAGCGCAGCGAGTTGCGCATGCCGCGGTACTGGTTCGAAATGGTCTCGAAGATGGCGTCCGAGATCGGGATGTCGCTCTGGTAGTTTTCCGAGGCGACCCAGAGGCGCACGATGTCGGCGCCGTATTTCTTGACGTAGTCATCGGCGGTCTGCGGCTTGCCGCTCGGGTTGTCGGACTTCGAGATCTTCTGGCGCTTCTCGTTGACGACGAAGCCGTGCGTGAGGACGGCGCGGTACGGCGCCGTGCCCTTGACGGCGATCGCGGTCCACAGGGAGGACTGGAACCAACCGCGATGCTGGTCGGAACCTTCGAGGTAGAGGTCGGCGGGCCAATGCAGGTCCGGATGACGCGCGCAGACCGCCAAGTGGCTGGAGCCGGAATCGATCCACACGTCGAGCGTGTCGGTGCCCTTGCGGAGATCCTTCGGCCAAGCGGCGGGCACGGGGGCGCCGGCGAGCACCTCTTCGAGGGAAGAGGCCCACCACCAATCACCACCATGGGTGGCGACCTGCGCGGCGACGTGCCGGACGATGCCGGCGTCGAGGTAGGATTCGCCGGTCGACGGCGAGTAGAACGAGGGGATCGGCACGCCCCAGGCGCGCTGCCGCGAGATGCACCAATCCGGACGGCCTTCCAAGGCGGCGCGGATGCGGTTCTCGCCGCTCGCGGGAATCCACTTCACCTGGCCGACGGCGGCGAGGGCCTTGGCGCGCAGGCCACCGCGGTCGAGGCCGACGAACCACTGGTCGAGGGCGCGGAAGACGACCGGCGACTTGGAGCGCCAGCAATGCGGGTATTGGTGCTCGAAGCTCTGCGACTTGAGGAGCGCGCCCTTTTCCTTCAGCAGGCCGAGGACCGCGATGTTCGCCGGGTTCTTGCCGTCGGTCTCGAGGACGGTCACGCCCACGAGCGCCGCCGGGACGCGGCCGTCGTCCGCGTAGGTACCATCGTCGCGGACCGGACAATAGGGCTCCAAGCCGTATTTGTTGCCGGTCTGGAAGTCTTCGAGGCCGTGGCCCGGAGCGGTGTGCACGCACCCCGAACCGGCGTCGGTGGTGACGTACTCGGCGAGGACGACCGGCGCGGGGCGGTCGATGAACGGATGCTGCGGCTGCAGGCCTTCGAGGGCCCGACCCTTGACGCGGAAGCCATCGGTCGCGCCTTCCAGGCCGCATTCGGCCACGAAGGCGTCGCGCCGGGCGGCGGCGACGAGGAACGAGCGGTCGCCGTGGCGGACCTCGACGTATTCAAGTTCCGGATGCACCGCGATGGCGAGGTTGGCCGGCAACGTCCACGGGGTGGTCGTCCAGATGACCACGGCCAGCGGGTGCGCGGGGGCGAGGCCCTTCGCCGCCGGAGCGGCGACGGGGAAGGCGACCCAGATGGAGTGGGAGCGCTTGGTGAGGTATTCGATCTCGGCCTCCGCCAGGGCCGTCTGGCACGGGATGGACCAATAGACCGGCTTCTTGGAGCGGTAGACCAAGCCTTGCTCGACGAAACTGCTGAAGCCCTTGAGGATCTCGGCCTCATAGGCGGGGTCCATGGTGCGGTACTCGGACTTCCAATCGGCGAGGATGCCGAGGCGACGGAACTGGCCGCGCTGCTTCTCGATGTAGGCGGCCGAGAATTCGGCGCAGGCCTTGCGCACGCCGAGGGCGTCCAGCGACTGCTTCTTCGCCTGCAGTTCCTTCATCACCTTGTGCTCGATCGGCAAACCGTGGCAGTCCCAACCGGGGACGTACGGCGTCCGGAAACCGCGCATGGACTTGAAGCGCAGGATCGCATCCTTGAGGAGCTTGTTGAGGGCCGTACCGATGTGGACGTCGCCGTTGGTGAACGGCGGTCCGTCGTGGAGCACGAAGGCGGGCTTGCCCGCGGCGCGCTTCTGGATGGCGGCGTAGAGGCCGTTTTTCTCCCAGTGGGCGATGCGCAGCGGCTCGCGTTCGGCGAGGCCGGCCCGCATGGGGAAATCGGTCACGGGCAGGTTAAGGGTATCCTTGAGCTCTTCGGCCATATTGACGGTGAAATGTGGGAGATTGACCCGGCTAGGCAATACCCCGCCGGGGCGGGCAGGGTGAACAGCCGGACGAGCGTGGCAAGGGCGGAGATATCGGCCCCGAAACCCCCATAAATCGGGAGGGAGCGGGGCGAGATTGACAGGCGAGGCGGGAAAGGCACGAATCAGTCCCCATGGACAACAACATGAAGCCCAAGCTGATCACCAAGTGGGGGGTCGTCGTCGACCTCACCTTGACCGTGATCTTCTTCGCCTGGATGACCACGGTGCTCGAGAAGCACGTACCCTGGGGCGGCGAAGCCAGCCCCACCGCCGTCTTCCTGGGCGCCCTCCTCTGCTCGGCTTGCCTTTCCGGTGTGCTCTGGATGGCCCTCAACCTGTTCCGCGTGACCTTGGCGGACCAGATGCTCCCGAAGGACGCCTCGGATAAGCAGGGTCGCTAAGGCTCCCGCGAGCCGCTCCCAGGCCAGCCACGCGCTGGCCTTTTTTATTTCGAGCCGGGCTCCACCAAGACGGCTTGGATTTCTTTCCGCATCTCCTCGGCCTCACGGACTTCTTTCTGGAAATCGGCCCACAGGGCGTCGAGTTCCTGAGGCGAAGACTTCGGGAAACGCTCCAGCCATGCTCCCAGCGTGCGCCACGCATTATGGTAGACCGGGTTCTGGCGGAGGATCTCCCGCCGCAGGGTCAACAGCCGCGCCTCCACCCCCTGCCGCACGCCCGTGGCGTCGCGTTGCCGCACGACCTGCGGTCCCGTCAAAACGACGTCGCCGGCGCCGAGGTCGAAGACGAACCGCGCGGCATCTTCCAAGGCTTCCGCGGACTCCCGCATGCCGAGGCTCACCGGACTACGCGTCAGCAGGAGATTGGCGCGGGCGGCCAACCACCATTCCTCCTCGGACTTCGCCAAGGTCGCCAAAATTTTCCGCGTATCCCGCCCCTGCGCCGCCGCGATGAGGACGCGGGTCTGCTCGGCAGAGATGCCGACATCCTGGCGTAGCGCCCGCCAAAAGAGGAAGGCTTCCCGCTCCGGCGCCTTGCCCTGCAGGATATCCGCCAAACGCGCCGGCGGCGCGAGCCGGCCTTCCCGATACCAGAAATCCACCATGGCCGGACGCAAGAGCGCCCGCGTCTCGCTCGCCAAGGCTTGCGCGACCCACGGCTCGCTCGCCGTCACCGGCTGGCCCGCCGCAAAAGCCACCCGCCCCACCCACGTCCGCGCGGCGGCTTCCGAAGCCCGCTGCGCCGCGGCCGCGGGCGCGGAGAGCCGCAACGAGACGATGACCTGCCCGGCTTGGGCGCGCACGCTGACATCCGGCTGCCCCGGGAGGTCGACGATTTCCAGACGGCCTTTCGCTTGCGGCACGCCGTTGACGACGCCCGGGATGGCGGGGATCGCCAAGACTTGCTGCGTGTAACGCTCGAGGGCGGAGCAATGCACCGCGACGAAACTGACTTCCGCGAGTTCATAACCGAGGACGACCGCCAGGCCGCCTTCATTGGCGAAAATACGCGGAGCCTCCGGCGCCGGCGCTGGCGCCGCCACGGGCTCGCCCGCCGCCAGGAAGGCCCACGTAGCCAAGAGGCTCAGCATCGCATCACGAGCCCGTGAAGTGGCTCTCGTCGACCTCGACCGGCTCACCGCCGGACAAGTGCAAAGGTTCCCCCAAAGGCGTTTGGTCGTTCTTCCAGATTTCCACCGTCGCGGGCGCATCGGGCTCCGGCGAGACCCACTGCCAGCGACCGATGCCGAGGAAAGTCATGAGCTGGCCTTTATCGGGGCTCAGGCCCGGTCCCGTTCCGCGGACATACGGCTTATTGCCGATGCCAATCATCAGGTTGATCGTCAGCGCCGTGCCGCCCGCGGTCGCCGCGGCCGCCGGCGCGACTTCGGCGGACTCGAGCGCGAGCTCTTCCTCGTCGGCTTCCGCGTCCTCGTCTTCCGCGATTTCGTCCGCTTCTTCTTCGGCGGGCAGCTCGATCTCCAACTCGACCGGCTTCTTCACATCCTCGACGACGGTTGCGTCCTTGGCGGCCGCCGGCTCTTCGTCGGACACCGACGACGGGCTAGGAGCGGAGGCCGCGGGAGGGTTTGCCTGCATGGCCTTCACCTCGGCTTGGACGGCGTCGAGCGCGGCGCTGAGTTTGTCCGTGGCCGCGGTCGCCTTCTGGCCGGACTTCTTGAGGTCTTCGCGAAGTTTCTTCAGGTCATCCACCACCGTGGCCTGCTGCGTCCCCGCTTCGGCGCGCATGGCTTTCACGGCTTCGGCGGTTTCCTCCACGTCGGCGACCGCCCCGCGGACGGATACGGCCAAGGCCTCGACCTGCGTGGTCAATTCTTCGACGGCTTCCTGTTTCGCCGCGCTGCCACCGGCGGCCACCGCGGCCTCCAAGACCTTGGCCTTGGCTTCCAGGGCGGTGACGGCGGCCTTCAGCGTATTGAGTTCCGTCGAGGCGCGCTGGGCGACCGCGGCGGCCGCGGCCTCACCGGCCTGCCGAGCGGTCACTTCGATTTCGCCGACGCGGCGGGAGACCGCTTCGGTGCCGGCCCGGAAATCATCGCGCAAACCATCGATCTCGGCGGCGAGCGCCGTGCGCAGGCGAGCCTGCTCCGCCAGCCGCTCCTTCTTGTCGCCACCATCCATCAGCACCGGGATGACCACGATGAGCGAAGCCCCCAAGATGCCGAACACCGCCAAGGTCGCCTCGAGGCCGTCCCGGGGATTGAGGTCGAGGCAGAGGATGGCGAGGACGGCGATGAAGTCGGCCGCCACCAGATACCATTTTTCTTTGAGGATTTTTTCGAGGTCGCGGTTCATGGGATGGGGTTGGGGTAAGGGAAAACTCAGCGCGGGCGCTCGACGAAGCCGACCTTGCGGTTGACCTTGGACAAGGTGCGGAAGGCCGTGGCTTGGGCCTTTTCGGCGCCCGCCTTGAAGATGGCATTCAGCGCCTCGCGGTCCTTGATGAGTTCGTCGTAGCGCAGGCGCACCGGGTCGAGGGTCGCGACGACGGCGTCGGCGACGGCCTTCTTGAAATCGCCGTAACCCTTGCCCGCGAACTCGGCGGTGAGGGTCGGGACATCGCGCCCCGTGCAGGCCGAGAGGATGGCGAGGAGGTTCGTCACGCCCGGCTTGTCGTCGCCGGGACGAACCTCGGAGCCCGAATCCGTGACGGCCGACATGAGCTTCTTCCGGATCTCCTCGGGTCGGTCGGTGACATAGACCGTGGAGGATTGGTTGAGGTCGGACTTCGACATTTTCGCGGTCGGGTCCTGCAGGGACATGATGCGCGAACCCACCTTGGAGATGAAGGGGGACGGGACCTTGAAGGTCTCGGAGTAGCGGTGGTTGAACTTCTCGGCCAGATCGCGGGCCAACTCGAGGTGCTGCTTCTGGTCGTCGCCGACCGGAACCAGCTCCGCATTATAGAGGAGAATATCCGCCGCCATGAGGACGGGGTAGAACAGGAGGCCGGCGTCGACGGACTGCTGCTTCTTCGCCTTGTCCTTGAACTGCGTCATGCGCTCCAGCTGGCCCAACGGACAGAGGCAGCCTAAAATCCAGGCCAATTCCGTGTGCCCGATGACGTGGGACTGGGCGAACAGGTGGCTACGGGCGGGGTCGAGGCCGCAGGCCACGTATTGGGCCAGGCAGGAGTAGGTATTGTCGCGGAGCTGGGCCGGGACGTGGGGAACCGTGATGGCGTGCTGGTCGACGATGCCAAAATAGCAGTCGTAGTCGTCCTGCATCCGACCCCAGTTCAGGACGGCCCCGAGGTAATTCCCCAGATGGAGACGGCCCGTCGGCTGGGCGCAGGTCAGGACCACCGGCTTGGCGGGCTTTTTTTCGGCTATTTCGCTCATTCCTCTGGTGCCCAGCGTGGCAAGGCACAGGCTGGGCATCAAGCGGATTGGGATGTCGGTGACGCTTGAAAAGACGGATTCTTCCGCCTACATAAAACGACGCTCCTCCCCCCTTCCCTATGTTCCTCGCTCAAGTCGCCCCAGCCGCCGCACCGGCCGCCGCACCGGCCGCCGTCAATTCGGCCAATAAGTTCTATATCATCGGAGACCTGGACGCGGTTAAGCCGGACATCCCCCCGAGCTGGGCGGACGTCATCCTCCACAATTTGGGCTACATCGCCCTGGCCTTCGTCATCGGCTGGATCGCCAAGAAGGCCCTGGGCTGGGCGGCCACCAAGTTCGACCAAAGTCCCATCGCCGAAGCCGCGGTGGCCGCGGTCGGCAAGGCCTTGCCCGCCCTGCTCCCCGCCTACGCCCTCCTGATCATCATCAAGGAGAACGCGCCCTACCTCGCCAACTCCGGCTGGCTCCACTTCGCCGCGGTCGGCACGACCTTCCTCACCTCGCTGGCCCACACGACCGCCGTCTTCTACCTCGTCGAGATCCCCATCGCTTGGGCGAAGAAGATCGCCGACCAGACCGACAACAAGCTGGACGACGTGCTCGTGCCGATGATCTCCACGGTCATCAAGATCTCCGTCATCCTCGTCGGTGGCTTCAAGGCGATCTCGATCGTCGACCCGAAATCCTCGGAAGCGATCCTCGGCCTGCTCGCCGGTGCGGTCGTCGGCCTGGCCTTCGCCTCGCAGGACACCATCAAGAACGTCTTCGGTGCGGTCATGCTCATCGTCGACCAGCCCTTCACGTTGGGCGACTTCATCAACATCGGCAGCCATGAAGGCAAGGTCGAGGCCTTGGGCCTCCGCTCCACGACCATCATGCTCGTCGACGGCCAGCGGCTCGCGATCCCGAACGGCGACCTCGCCAACCGCCCCATCGTCAACATCACCCGCCGCGACTTCATCCGCGCGCAGGACCTCATCCACCTCGAGACCAACACGCCCGCGGAACAAATTCAGCAGGCGGTCGCCATCGTCCGCGAACTCCTCGCCAACCACGAGGGCTTTGACCCGCGTCATCCCCCGCTCGTGCATGTGACCGAGTTCAGCGACTGGGCCGTGAATGTCCGCTACATGTACTGGTTCTACCCGGCCAGCTCGGCCAAGCAACTGGAGTTCAACCAGAAGCTCGTCCTCCGCATCACCGAGAAACTCCAGGCCGCCGGCATCCGCCTCGCCGCCCAAGGCACCCCTCAAAACCGCTAACCCTCCCCATGGCCCTCATCGAAGTCTCCCGCTTGGAAAAATCCTACGGCGCCATCCGCGCCGTCAAAAACGTCTCGTTCTCCGTCGATCGCGGCGAGGTCGTCGGCTTTCTCGGACCCAACGGCGCCGGCAAGTCCACGACGATGAAGTTGCTCACGGGTTACCTCCGCCCCGATGCCGGCACGGCCGTCGTCGCCGGCTTCGATGTCGTCGAGCACCCCGTGGCCGCCAAGGCCCACCTCGGCTACTCGCCCGAAGGCGCCCCGGCCTACGGCGAAATGACCGTCCGCGAGTTCCTGCGCTTCGCCGCCGAACTGCGCGGCCTGACCGACCCCGCCCAACGCGTGGCCGACACGCTCAAACTCTGCCGCCTGGAAGAGGTCGCCGGGCAATCCGTCGATACGCTCTCCAAGGGCTACCGCATGCGCGTGGGCTTCGCCCAAGCGGTCATCCACGACCCCGCGGTGCTCATCCTCGACGAACCCACCGACGGCCTCGACCCGAACCAAAAGTTCGAAGTGCGCCGCATCCTCAAGGACATGGCGGCCCGCAAGGCGGTCATCGTCTCGACCCACATCCTCGAGGAGATCGCCGAACTCTGCACGCGCGTGATCGTCATCGCCCAAGGCGAAGTCCGCTGCGACGAATCCAAGGAACGCTTCCTGCAACGCGGCGCCGACCTCAACCAGGTCTTCCGCAAGCTCACCGCCTAACCGACCTTCGACCATGACCCACAATCCTGACTCACCGACCCCACGCCCCGGCGCCGCCTTCTGGGCCGTCCTGCGTCGCGAATTCGCAGGTTACTTCCGCACGCCGCTGGCCTACGTCTTCCTCGCGGTCTTCAACGCCTTCGCCATCTCCTTGGCTTTCTTCGTGGGCAACATCTACGAAGCCGGCGTCGCCAGCCTCGACCGCTTCTTCCTCTACCATCCGTGGCTGTGGGCCTTCCTGGCGCCCGCCGCCGGCGCGCGCCTCTGGGCCGAAGAGCGCCGTCAGGGAACCATCGAACTGCTCCTCACCTGGCCGGTCACGGTCTGGGAAGCGGCGCTCGGCAAGTTCTTCGCCGCTTGGCTCTTCTTGGGCTGCGCGCTCCTCATCACCCTGCCGATGGCCTTCACCGTCTGCTACCTCGGCGACCCCGACGTCGGCGTGATCGTCTCGGGTTACGTCGGCTCGTTCCTTTGCGCCGGCGCCTGCCTGGGCATCGCCGCCATCGCCTCCGCGCTCACGCGCAGCCAGGTGATCGCCTTCGTCACCGGCTTCCTCGCCTGCTTCGTGTTGGTGCTCGTCGGGTACGGCGTCTTCGACGAACTGCTCTCGGGCGCCTTCGCCACGGGTACCGTCGAGGAAATCCGCCGGCTCGGTCTCTGGCGCAACCTCGAGCCGTTCACGCTGGGCCTCATCGACCTGCGGCCGACCGCCTATTTCCTGACCGTGGCCTTCGCCGGCCTCGGCCTCAGCACCCTCATCGTCGAACGCCGCTAATCGGAGAACCCCACCATGTCCCGCTCCCAAGCCTTCTTCGCCGCCCTCGCCATCCTGGCCGCGGCCTTCTTCGTCAGCCTCATCGTCGCCGTCGTCGGCGAGCGCTTCGGCGGCACGCGCGTCGACCTCACCGAAGACCATACGTTCACCTTGTCCCCGGGCTCGCGCCACATCGTCGGCAAGCTCGACGAACCCGTCACGCTGGAGTTCTTCGTCAGCCGCTCCGACGTCAAGCTCCGCCCCTACCTGGAAAGCTATTCCCGCCGCGTGGAGACCTTGCTGCGCGAATACGCCGCCGCCTCCAAGGGCAAGGTCAAGCTGGTCATCACCGACCCCAAGCCCGACACCAAGGAAGAGCAGCGGGCGCAGCGCCAGAACTTGGGGGCGATGAACACGCCGAACGGGGCGGCCTACCTCGGCCTCACCGCCCAGCAAGCCGACACGGTCAAGGCCATCGCCTTCCTCGACCCCACGCGCGAAAAATTCCTGGAATACGATTTGTCCAAGCTGATCGCATCCGTGGCGCGCCTCGAACGCCCCAAGCTCGCGCTCATCAGCACGCTCGCGATCACGAACACGGCCCCGCAGGGAGGCGACCAGCAACCGGGCGCGGCCGACGTGCTCTTGGCCGAACTCGGCCAGACGTTCGAGGTCATCACGGTCAACAACCAGGCGACGGAACTCCCGAAGGGCGTGGCCGTGGTCGCCCTGGTCCACCCGCATCACCTGTCCGATAAGCTCGCCTATGCGGTCGACCAATTCCTGCTGAACGGGGGCGCGGTCTTCGCCGCCGTCGACCCGCTCTCGCGCTACCAGAAGTTCCAGCAAGGCGGCATGCCCTTCATGGTCGCGCCGATGGCCCTCGGCGCGTCGTCCGACCCCGCCCTGCTCCGCGGCTGGGGCGTCAGCGTCGAGATGGACGCCGTCTCCGGCGACAGCCAGCGCTCCGTGCCCATCCGCGGTTCGCGCAATCAACCGGTGCAATACCCGCCGGCCTTCTCCGTCGGGGCGGAGTCCCTGTCCAAGGAGTCGCCGCTCACCTCCGACCTGCGCGAGCTGGCCTTCATGGAGGCCAGCGAGATCACGCTCATCTCCGGCGCGGAGAAGCGCCTGAAGATGGACATCCTGATCGCCCTCAACGGCCCGACCACGGGCGCCGCCGCCACGCAGATCGCCAACGCGGGTCCGTTCGAGAAGGTGGCGCTCGGCTTCAAGGCCGACGGTCGCCCCCGGATCCTCGCCGCCTCGGTCACCGGCACGTTCACCACGGCCTTCCCCAACGGCGTCGCCGCCGACGAGAAGGACAAGACGCCGAAGGCCGGCCCCGACCACCTCAAGGAATCCAAGAAGCCCGGCCGCCTGCTCGTCGTCGCCGACTCCGACTTCATGCTCGACCCCTTCACGGTCCGCCAGCGTCAGCTGAACGGCCAGATGGTCATGGAAGAGCTGAACGACAACCTGAAGTTCGTGCTGAGCTCCCTCGAAACCCTCGGCGGGTCCGATGAACTCGTGACGCTACGCTCCAAGGGCACGTCCATCCGTCCGTTCCAGCGCGTCGTCGCCCTCGAACGCGAGGCGCAGAAGGAATACCAAGCCAAGCTCGACGAGATCGAGAAGCGCCTCGAGGAGGCCAACAACAAGGTGAACGAGATCTCCCGCCGCAGCGGCGGCGACCTGTCCAAGGGCCTGATCATCACGCCCGAGATGCAGCGCGAGATCGACAAGTTCCAGAAGGAAGCCGCCACGCTTTCCGAGGAACGCCGCCAGATCCGCCGCGGCCTGAGCGAGAACGTCAACGCGCTCGGACGCAAGTTGGCCATCTTCAACCTCCTCGTGGGACCGCTCCTCGCCGGCCTCTTCGGCCTGCTCTACTTCCTCTCCCGCCGCCGCAAAGCCGCCTAAGCCATGCGTAAGTACACCTACCTCATCCTCACCTTGGCGCTGGGCCTCGGCGCCCTCGCCTTGCTCAAACTCAAGCCGCAGGACACCGCCGAGAGCGGCGCCAAGAGCCCGCTCGTCGCCACGGAAATCCTCGCCCAACCGAAGGGCCTCACGCTCAAGGCCAACGGCAAAGCGACCACCATCGAGAAAACCGCCGACGGGGCTTGGGTCGTGAAGGATAAGTTCAACCTGCCGGTGGATGTCGAAAACCGCCTCCGCCCGCTCGTCTTGGCCCTGCAGAAGGCCGAGAACCTCGGCGTGCTGACGAGCAACCCCAAGCGCCTGGAAAAGCTCGGCCTGACGGACAGCTCGCTCAGCGTGACGGGCGAGAACGGCAAGGTCTTCGCCGCGGAAATCGGCAAGCCGACCGATGACGGTGCGGGCCTTTCCATGCGCCTGCAGGGCGAAACCGCGGCCATCCGCACCAGCTTCAACGGCTACCTCGAAGCCGACCCGACCAACTGGATGGATTCGGTGCTCTTCAACGGGAAGCCCGAGGACATCAAGGGCATCGCGTTCACCTGGGCGGATGGGCAACAGGCGTTTGCTCGTCCCGCCAAGGGTCAGCCCTTCGGCGGCAAGGAAGGCCCGACGGTCGAAGACATCGTCAACGCGCTCGCGATCATGCGCGCGTCCGATGCCGCCGCCAAAGGCAACCCGGAGGCGGCCGCCGCGTTCGCCAAATCTTGGACGGTGAAGCTCGAGCTCTTCGATGGCTCCACGGTCACCGCGGTCTTCGCCAAGGGCGCCGCCGGCGCCCCCAACGAACCGCCGAAGCTCTTCACGCGCGTCAGCCACTCCGACCCCAAGCACGTCGCGAACGTGATGGGGGCGAAGGCCGAGTTCCTCTCCCAGCCTTGGCTCTCGGAGCAGCTCCCCGCCTCCCTCGCGGAATTCAAGAAGCGGGTTTCCCCGCCCGCCGAGAACCCCGGCCAGCCGGGCGCACCGCAGCTGGGCAACTTCCAGGGGCTGAGCCTACCGGGCGGAAACGGGCCGGTTTCGGTCCCGCCGCCCGCTAAATAAGCCGGCCGCAAGCAAAAGCCCTTGCCTCCCTCGGCAAGGGCTTTTTCGTGTCCTCTTCCGATGGTCCTCGCCGAAGCCCAGTCCCTCGCCACCTACCTACCGGTCCTCATCCAGGCCGCCTTAGGCTTGGCCCTCCCGATCGGCATCCTGGCCGCCAGCCACCTCTTCGGCCAACGCGCCAAGGGCAACTACATCAAGGATAAGGCCTACGAGTGCGGCCTCCCGATGGAAGGCAAGCCGCACCCGCGCTTCGCCGTGAAGTTCTACGTCACCGCGATGTTGTTCATCCTGTTCGACATCGAGGTCGTGTTCCTGGTGCCGTGGGCCTTGGTCTACCGCGAGTTCCTCGCCGCCGGCATCGCCATCACGGCCGCCACCGCGGTCTTCCTCGGCACGCTCGTCCTCGGCCTCGCCTACGAAGTAAAGCGCGGCGCACTGGAGTGGGATAAGTAAGCCGAAGCTGTATTCTTCATGAAAAGGGCGCCCAGTGGGCGCCCTTTTTGTTTACTTCGCCGGCGCCGCCGGCGGCGTCTGGCCCTTGAGGTGCTGATCAAAGAAGGCCGTGACCAACGGACGCAGGTCGCGTTGCTTGGGCTGTAGGTCGAAGGTATGGGGCGCACCCAGAATCACCTCCAACGCGCAGGTGGCGCCCTGGGCCTTGGCGACCTTGAGGTAGGTCTCGCTCTGGCTCAGCGGCACGGTCGTGTCCGCGGTGCCATGCACAAGGAGCATGGGCGCGTCCTTCGCATCGAGGTAGGTGATGGGCGAACCTTTCTTGTAGAGCTCCGGGGCTTCCTCACGGGTCTTCGCGAACATCTTCATGTCGTGGTAATTGATGAGGTCCACCGCGCCATAAAAACCGACGGCGCAGGCGACGTGCGCCGAGACGTCCTGATAGGGCTCGCCTGGGACCGCATCGAAACCATCCGCGGGACCGGTCGTCGCCAGCATCATCGCGAGGTTGCAGCCCGCCGAACAGCCGATGACGCCGAGGCGCTTCGGGTCCACGCCCAACGCCGCGGCTTCCTTGCGCAGATAGCGGACGGCGGCCTTGGCGTCGTAGACGCTCTGCGGCCAGGTGACCTGCCCCTGCGTGCGCCGGAGCTTGTAGTTGATGCTCATGCTGACATAGCCCTTGAGCGTCAGGTTCTCGGCGATGTTCAGCTCGCGGTTGCGCGCCTTGTCGCCGTCGTTGAAGCCGCCGCCATGGATGACGATGATCCCGGGCAACGGCTTGGCTTTGTCGTGGCCGAGCGGGAAATAAAGGTCGGCCTTCTCCTTGCGCGCGGCGCCGAGATAAGCGACGTCGGCCTGCACCCGCACGGTCTGCGGATAGACGGGGGCCTTCTTCAATTCAGCGGGGGTATCTTCAGAAGCCAACTCCGCACCGGCCTTCGCCGCCACGGCCGGCTTAGTCGCCGCAGGCGCAGGGGTCACGGGCGCAACCGGGTCGGCCATGAGGACCGCCCAGAGGCAGAGGATTGGGGTCATGGCTTAACCGATACAGGCTGCGTACCAGCCGTCAACGCTCTGGAGGGCCGCTGCGGGCCTTAGGTCGCGCAGACGCCGCAGCCGGCCGGGAGATTCAGGAAGAAGTCGTTGCCCTTGTCGTCCACGAGGATGAACGCGGGGAAATCGACGACTTCGATCTTCCAGACGGATTCCATGCCGAGCTCGGGATAATCGATGACTTCGACCTTGCGGATGTTTTCCTGGGCCAAGATGGCCGCCGGACCGCCGATGGAGCCGAGGTAGAAGCCGCCGTGCTTCTTGCAGGCATCCGTGACGGCCTGACCGCGGTTACCCTTGGCGATCATGACGAGCGAACCGCCGTTGGCCTGAAAGAGGTCCACGTAGCTGTCCATGCGTCCCGCGGTGGTCGGGCCAAACGAGCCGGAAGCCATGCCTGCCGGGGTCTTCGCCGGACCGGCGTAATAGACGGGGTGCTGCTTGAAATATTCCGGCAGGCCTTCGCCGCGCTGGAGGCGTTCCTGCAGCTTGGCGTGGGCGATGTCACGGGCGACGACCAAGGTGCCGGTCAACGCAAGGCGCGTGGTGACGGGGTGCTTGGACAGCTCGGCGCGGATCTCCGCCATCGGCCGGTTCAGGTCGATCTGGACGACCTTGGTGGCGTCGGCGTGCTTACGCGCCTCGGCCGGGATGAACTGGCCTGGGTTGGTCTCAAGCTGCTCGATCCAGATGCCGTCCTTATCAATCTTGGCCTTGGCGTTGCGGTCGGCGGAGCAAGAGACCGCCATGCCGATCGGACATGAAGCCCCGTGCCGCGGGAGGCGGACGACGCGGACGTCGAGCGCGAACCATTTGCCGCCAAACTGCGCGCCGATGCCCAGGTTGTGCGCGGCCTTGAGGAGTTCGGCTTCGAGGGCGAGGTCGCGGAAAGCCTGGCCGTGCTCGTTGCCCTTGGTGGGCAAGGCGTCGTAGTAATGCGTGGAGGCCAGCTTGACGGCCTTCATCGTGGCCTCGGCGGAGGTGCCGCCGACGACGATCGCCAAGTGGTACGGCGGGCAAGCAGCCGTGCCGAGGCTCTTCATCTTTTCGGTCAGGAAAGCGACGAGCGACTTCGGGTTCAGGACGGCCTTGGTCTCCTGGTACAGGTAGCACTTGTTCGCCGAGCCGCCGCCCTTCGCGACGAAGAGGAACTCGAACTTCATCCCGCCCGTCGCGGCGATGTCGACCTGCGCCGGCAGGTTCGTGCCCGTGTTCTTTTCCGTATACAGGTCGAGCGGTGCGAGCTGGGAATAGCGGAGGTTGTTCTGCGCGTAGGCTTGGTAGACGCCGAACGACAAGGCCTCGGCATCATCGCCGCCGGTCCAGACCTGCTGACCCTTCTTGGCGGTGATGGCCGCGGTGCCGGTATCCTGACAGAACGGCAGGACGCCCTTGGCGGCGACCTCCGCGTTGCGAAGCATGGCCAAGGCGACCGCGCGATCGTTGTCGCTGGCTTCGGCGTCGGCCAGGATCGCGGCGACCTGCTGCAGGTGCTCCGAGCGGAGGTAGAAATTGATGTCGTGGAAAGCCTGGTTCGCCAAGAGCGTGAGCCCGGCGGGCGCGACCTTGAGCACCGGCTTGCCTTCGAACTCGGCGACCGAGACGTGGTCCTTGGTGACCAAGCGATACTTCGTCGTATCCGGTCCCAGGGGGAAGGGTTCCTGATAATGGAATTGCGAGGCCATCGGCTTCCAATGAAGCACGCCGAGGCTTAGTCGCAAACGGAAACCGAACGGAAGCGGCGAACGGCTTAAGGTTGGGCCAGCGGCAACGCCGCGGGCGCGCCCAGCACCACCCCGCCGCTCACCGTGGCGCAAACCGTCCCGACCGGCAGGTCGAGGCCGACCAAAGCCAGCCCGTGCGGGCCCGCGGCGGAGCGCACCTTGCCGACGACCTTCCCGCCGGAAGAGAGTTCGGCACCCGCGGTCACGGGCGAGCCATCGACCGAGGCGACGCGGCGAAGGATGCGGCGCAGCGAGCCCATGGACTGAATCCGGGCCATGACTTCCTGGCCCAAGTAGCAGCCTTTCGTGTAGCTGACCCATGGCTCGAGTCCGCACTCCTGCGGAAACTCGTTGGCGCCACAATCGTCGGGGACGGAAGGCACCCCCGCCAAAATCCGGTCAGCCTCGAGCGCTTCATACGTGGCGAGTTCCCAAGGGAGCGACTGGGCGGGCGGAGCCAAGACCTCCCAAGAGGGCCCGCCCGCGCGGGCCGCCGGGATCAAGCGCACGCCCGCGATTTCGGCCGGGACGCCCGTACCCCAAAGCACACCCCGCTGCCACTGGTCGGAAACATCCGCCGCGGCCACGTCGTCCGCGATGACATTGGCCGTGACGACGGCGATCAGTTCTGCGGGTGGGCAGCGCGGGCTGAGCAGCAAGAACGCGCCGTCGGCCGCCTTGACCACCAACGTGTGCGCGAGCACCCGGCCCTTGCGGTTCAACCACAAGGCGGGCTGCCCCTCACCCCGACGCAGGTCGGCGGCGCACTGCCCCTGCAGGAACGTCGCGGCGTCGTCGCCCGTCACGCGCACGACCGTCGTCGAAGTTGGCGTGAAGCGGAGCATGGCGGCGCTCAGGCGGCCAGGAAGGCGATGCCTTGCAGGACCAAGTTGGCGTAGAAGGCGGCCATCACATCATCGAGCACGATGCCGAAACCGCCCGGTAGTTTCTCGAGCGCCTTGATGCCGAAAGGCTTGGTGATGTCGAAGAGCCGAAACAGCAGGAAGCCGACGATGACCAAGAGGAAGCCCTTGGCCGAACCGAGCGCGAGGTTCTTGTTGAAGAGGAACACCAGCGGCATGGCCACGAACTCATCCAGGATGACTTCGGAAGGGTCCTTCTTCTTCAGCAAGAACGCCGCGACACCGCAGAAGAAAATCGCCGCCAGCACGACGAGCGCGTCAAAGACCAATTCATGGTACCACGCATGGCCCCGGGCCAAGTTGCGCACGACCAAGGCCCACCATAGCAACCCCGCCGCCGAACCCCATGTGCCTGGCGCCCGGAGCCGGCCCAGCGGACCCAGCGTGGCGATGCCCACCATCATCCGGACAAGCCCGGCAAGTGCCGGCGATGGCGGATGAGGTAACTCGCGCCGGAGATGACCGTCAGCGCGACGGAGAGCCAGAAGAGCCCCATGATGATGATTTCCCAGCGCTCGTGCCACAGGGCGGAGAGCTTCCAATGCGTCTCATAGGCCCGCAGGCCGATGAGATGGCCGATGGCCAAGATCTGGAGGAAGGTCTTGATCTTACCCAGCCCTTCGGCCTCGAGCACCTGACCCGAAGCCGCCGCCACGAGACGCAGGCCGGTGATCAGGAATTCGCGGCACAGGATCAACACCACGCCAAAGGCCGCCAAGAGCCGTTCGCCGTCGGACGGATTCAGGTAGCCTGCGGCCGGCAGGTCGCCGATCACCGGACCCAGCACATGACGGCCGGGGAGGCAATCGGCCGCCAGCAAGGCCACCAACAGGCCGAGGATGAAGATCTTGTCGACCAGGGCATCCATCAGTCGGCCGAAGTCGGAAACCGCCCCCAGCTTACGGGCGATCCAGCCATCAAAGATGTCGGTCAGGGCGGCCAGAATGAACAAAGCCAAGGCGGCGCTAGCCCAAACCCCCGCCCAAGCGGTCCAGAGGGCGATGAGGAAAACTGCCGGGAGCCGCGCGGCGGTCAGAAGGTTGGGGATATGCTGAAGGAAACGCATGCGGGCTTGCGGGGACAATGTTCTGGGGCGAGAGTCAGCCGCAACAGGAAAACAATGGCCCTCAAACCGCGCATCGCCGTCTACCCCGGCACCTTCGACCCGATCACCCTCGGGCACCTCGATGTCCTCCGGCGCGCTTCCCGGCTCTTCGACCGCGTCATCGTCGCCGTGGCGCCGAGCGACTCGAAGAACCCTTGGTTCCCCTTGGATGAACGCCTGGTCATGGCGCGCGAGGCCTGCAAGGGCATGGGGAAAATCCGGGTCCTCTCCCTCGATGGCCTCACGGTGGAGTTTGCCCGCAAACATAAGGCCGTGGCCATTATCCGCGGCCTCCGCAAGTTCAGCGACTTCGAATTCGAGTTCGACCTGGCCCACGCGAACCGCCTCATGGCCCCCGAAATCGAGACCGTGGTCCTGATGCCCAGCCAGGACCAATTCGTGACCTCTTCGACCTTCGTGAAGGACATCGCCCGCCATAAACTGTCCCAAGCCGCCGCTTTTGTGCCCCGTTGCGTGCTGCCACGCCTCAAAAAACGCCTCGGTTAAGCCTAAAAAGGCCCTTCCTCCGCTGTTGACCGTGGGGGAATGTTCCATTTGCTCCCCCTTTCCCCCCTTGCGAGCCCGCCGGGGCGGCTCCCACCCTTCTTTTCTATACATCCATGGACATCAAAATCCAAGTCACCAACCCGACCCGCCGCTCCGTCACCGTGACGATTCCTGCTGCGACCGTCGCCGCCTCCGAAAAGGAAGTGGTCAAGGGCTTCACGCGCGAAGCCGCCCTCCCCGGCTTCCGTCCGGGCAAGGCGCCCGAAGCGATCGTCCGCCAGAAGTACGGCAAGAACATCGCCGACGAAATCAGCCAGCGCCTCCTCGCGCAGGGCTACGAGCGCATCAAGGAAGAGAAGAGCTTCACCGTCTACACCCTCGCCGACGTCCAGAAGGACGAAGCGGCCCAAGGCGCCGATGTCGTCATCCGCTACGAAGTGGACGTGCTCCCTGAGTTCAAGACCCCCGACTGGAAGAGCATCAAGATCGCCAAGGAAGCCGTCACGGTGACCGACGCCGACGTCGAAGAGAACCTCCAGAAGCTGCTCCAACAGCGCGCCCGCTTCGAGAAGACCGAAGCCGCCGCCGCCAAGGGCGACTACGTCCGCCTCAGCTACACCGGCACCGTCGACGGCAAGGCCGTCAAGGATGTTGACGCCGAGGCCGGCCCGCTGGGCTCGTCCGAATCCACCTGGGAAGAAGCCGGCTCGGAAAGCGAGATCGTCGCCGTCCCCGCCATCGCCAAGGCCATCATCGGCCTCAAGGCGGGCGACACCGCCAAGGCTGAACAGGCCTACGGTGCCGACGCCACGCGCGAAGCCCTGCGCGGCAAGACCGTGAAGTACGAACTCTCCGTCGCCGAAGTCCGCCGCAAGGAAATCCCCACCGTGGACGAAGGCTTCTGCAAGTCCGTCGGCGTGAAGGATGAAGCCGACCTCCGCGACCAGCTCCGCAAGGGCCTCACCGGCACCAAGGAACAGGCCGCCGAAACCGCCCGCCGCGAAAAGGCCCTCGACGCCCTCATCGCCGGCCTCGACCTCCCCCTCCCCCAGTCCGCGGTCGATTCCGTCGCCAACGGCCTCTTCAACGAGTACCTGCAGCTCCGCCTCCGTAACGGCACCCTGAAGCCCGACCAGTTCGAGGCCCAGCGCGAGGAAATCATCACCGAATCCCGCAAGGCCGCCGAAACCAAGGTCCGCGCCCAGGTCGTCCTGGTCCGCATCGCCGAAGAAAACGGCATCGACCTCACCCGCGAGGAGTTCACCCAGGCCATCCTCCGCGAGGCCTACCGCACCAACGTTCAGCCCGAAAAGCTGGCCAAGGACCGCAATCAGCTCCAGGTCATCCGCCGCGACGCGGTCCTGAACAAGGCCCTCGACCTCGTCCTCGACGGGAAAGCCCCGGAAGCGGTTGAGAAAGCCTAAGGTCCGGGTATAGTACCCCTCACTCCTCCTACCATGTCCTATATCATCCCCAACGTTGTTGAAAGAGATGCGCGCGGCGAACGGGCCTGGGACATCTACAGCCGCCTGCTCAAGGACCGCATCATCTTCTTGGGCTCGCCCATCTACGACGACGTCGCCAACGCCGTCATCGCCCAGATGCTGTTCCTGCAGATGGAGGACCCGAAGAAGGACATCTCGCTCTACATCAACTCCCCCGGTGGCTCGATCACCGCGGGCATGGCGATCTACGACACGATGAACTTCCTCACGTGCGAGGTGAACACCTATTGCATCGGCATGGCCGCCTCCATGGCGACCGTCCTGCTCGCCGCCGGCACCAAGGGCAAGCGCCACGCGCTCCCGAACTGCCGCGTCATGATCCACCAGCCGAGCGGCGGTGCGACCGGGCAGACGTCCGACATCTCCATCGCCGCCAAGGAAATCCTCCGCTGGCGCGACACGCTGAACCATGTCCTCGCCAAGCACAGCGGCCGCACGGCGGCGGAGCTGCAGCGCGACTCGGACCGCGACAATTACATGACGGCCGATGAGGCCAAGGCCTACGGCCTCGTCGACCACGTCGTCCTGCCCAAGGCAGGCCGCGCCTAATCCTCATGGCCGGCGACCAGGCGGAGTGCTGCTCCTTCTGCGGCAAGCCGGCCGCGCAGGCCGGCAAGCTCATCGCGGGCCCCAAGGGCATCGGCATCTGCGATGTCTGCGTGTCCACCTGCGGTCGGCTCATCGACCGGGAACGCGCCCGCGAAGGCAAAGGCGGCTCGGCCGCGTCCGCGGGCCCGGCCATGCAGGATGGTCCGGCGAAGTACGTGCCGACGCCCGTCAAGCTCGTCGCCCCTTCCGCCCTCCGCGCCGAGCTCGACATCCACGTGATCGGCCAGGACCACGCGAAGAAGGTCCTCTCCGTCGCCGTCCATAACCACTACAAGCGCCTCAACGATCGCCTCACGCAAGCCGCGGGCGGCGACAAGGCCAACGCCCTCGGCGACGTCGAACTGGACAAGAGCAACGTCCTGCTGATCGGCCCGACCGGCACCGGCAAGACGCTCCTCGCCAAGACGCTCGCGCGCATGCTCGACGTGCCGTTCGCCATCGCGGACGCCACCACGCTCACCGAGGCCGGCTACGTCGGTGACGACGTCGAAACCGTCGTCCTGCGCCTGCTCCAGGCCGCCGACATGAACGTCGAACGCGCGCAGCGCGGCATCGTCTTCATCGACGAGATTGACAAGATCGGCCGCAAGTCCGATTCCGCCTCCATCACACGCGATGTCTCCGGCGAAGGCGTCCAGCAGGCCCTCCTCAAGCTCCTCGAAGGCACCGTTTGCAACGTTCCGCCCGCCGGCGGCCGCAAGCACCCCGAGCAGCAGTGCATCCGGATCGACACGAGCGACATCCTCTTCATCGCCGGTGGCGCGTTCGTCGGCCTCGACCGGCTCATCGCCCGCCGCGCGGGCACCAAGGCCCTCGGCTTCATCCAAGGCGGGGACATCCCGCCGACGCTCACGGCCGAACAGGTCCTGGCGGGGTTGCAGCCGGAAGATTTGTTCTCCTTCGGGATGATCCCCGAATTCGTCGGCCGACTGCCCGTGATTTCCGTGCTCGAACCGCTCAACAAGGACGCGCTCATCCGCATCCTCACCGAGCCGAAGAACGCCCCGACCAAGCAGTACCGCAAGCTCTTCGGACTTTCGGGCATGAACCTCGAATTCACGCCCGGCGCGCTCGACGCCGCCGCGGAACGCGCCCTCGCCCTCGGCACCGGTGCCCGTGGCCTGCGCTCCGTGCTCGAAGGCGTGCTGCTCGAGACCATGTACGGCCTCCCCGAACACCCGGCTGGCTCGAAGTTCACGGTGACGGCGGAAGCCATCCGCGGCGAGAAGCCCGTGACGGTGACGGCCGCGAGCGCGAAGTCCCGCAAGGGCGCCTGATTTCATGATCGTCTATCCCGCCATCGACATCCGCGGCGGTCGCTGCGTACGCCTGAGCCAAGGACGCGACGACGCGCGCACGAACTATTACGAAGACCCGGTCGAACCGGCCGTGCAGTTCGCCCAAGCCGGGGCGGAATGGATCCACGTCGTCGACCTCGACGGCGCCTTCGGCGGCGCCCCGCTCAACTTGGCGACGCTCGCCCGCATCGCCCAGCTCGGACCCCAGATCCAGTTCGGGGGCGGCATGCGCGACCGCGCCCTCGCGGAAGCCGCTTATGCGGCCGGCGCCAGCCGCGTCGTCATCGGCACCCGCGCCGCGACCGACCCTGCTTTCCTGCGCGAGATGGCGACGGCCCACGGCCCGCGCCTCGCCGTCGGGATCGACGCCAAGGACGGGCTCGTCGCCGTCAAAGGCTGGACGGCCGTGACCGCCTTGCAGGCCACCGATTTCGCCAAGGCAGCCGGCGAGCTCGGCGTGTCGACGGTCATCTACACCGATATCGCGACCGATGGCATGCTGACCGGCCCGAATTGGAACTCCCTCGAAGCGGTGCTCAAGGCCTGCCCCTGCGGCGTCATCGCTTCCGGTGGCGTGGCGGGCGCGGAAGATGTGCGCCGCCTGGCGCAGCTGTCGAAGGCCTACCCGAACCTGGTCGGGGCCATCGTCGGCAAAGCCCTTTACGAAGGCCGGTGCGACGTCGCCGGGCTCTTGGTCGCGGCGCGCGGCTAAAGCTTAGCGCGACGGGATCAACGCCGGGCCATAACCGGCGACGATGCCGTTCAGCAGGCGGACTTCATGGGTGATCGGCGGGACGGCGCGCTTCTCGGCCGAGTTCTTCCAGCCACCCAGCGCCTTGTTCGCGGCGGCGTATTCCAGCTCCGCCGTCGTCGGCAGCATCCGGTAGTAAAGGGTCTCGGTCGTCCCGTCGGCGGCCGCATCGCTCGGGACGCCGAGGAGTTCGATCACCTGTGCGCGGGTATCGCCGACCTTGATGAGGTGCAACTTCGTCGCCGTGTGGTTGCGCCATTCATCCTCGGGCTGGGCGTTCTGGCAGGCCGTGAAGGTCAGGGTCAGGAGCAGCAGCGCAAGGATTCGCATGGGGGCAACCTAGGCGGCTCGTCCGGCAGGGTCAATGCCAGCCCCTCCGACAGGGCGGAGGCTTGCCAAGGCCTGCCGCCAAAGCCATACCCAGAAGCCTTATGGCATCTTTCCGGACCATGCTCGTTTGGCTGGCCTGCGCGACCTGCGCCGGCGCCGCCGAACTCACCCCCACCGAGGTCATCGCCAAGGCGCGCGCCGCCCTGACCGCTGACCCCGCCGCCCTCGCGAAAGTGCGCAGCCTCCAGTTCGAACTGACGTCCGTCGACGCCGAAGGAAAGCCCGCGGGCTTCACGCTGCTCGAGGTCAACGCCCCCGACCAACGCTACCAACTCAGCCTCAACGCCAACCGCTCCGTCGAGGAGATCCTCGCGACGAACGGCAACGAAGGCTGGCGCAAGTCCACGCAGACGACCCAAATCGGCGTCCTGCGGGCCGAGTTCGTCAGCGTGTTGCGCGACATGGCTTCGAGCGACCTGACCTTCTTCACCGCCCCGGCCGAGCGCCAAGGCGTCGTGAAATCCGCCCCGGCCAGCGAGATCAACGGCCGCAGGCAGGTGGCGGTGGAATACGCCTACAAGAGCGGCTTCCGCATCATCCGACACTTCGACGCCGAAACCTTCCGGCTCACGGCCACCGACCAGCCCATGCCCGACGGCAAGACGCAACGCCAGTTGGTCACCGCCACGACGGTCGTCGACGGCATCCTGTTCACGCAGAAGGAAGCCATCCTGATCGACGGCAAGAAAGTCGCCGAGGCGACCTACGAGAAGGTCACCGTGAATCCCACGCTGACGCCGGGCCACTTCATCTTCCCGACCCGCTAAGCCCATGCCCGTCCTCCAGGCCCACGCCCCCGACTTTCTCGCCCGCCTCCGTGCCTTCGTCGGCAATGGCGAAGCCTCGACCGACGTCCGCGCCACCGTCGCAGGCATCATCGCCGACGTCCGCGACCGCGGCGATGCCGCCGTGCTCGCTTACACCAAGAAGTTCGACCGCGCCCAGCTCACCGCGAAGCAGCTGCGCATCCCCGAAGCCCGCCTGAAGCAGGCCGCCCGCGAGCTCGCCCCCGCCAAGCGCCAGGCCTTCGATGAAGCCGCGCGCTGCGTGACCGACTTCCACCGCCGCACCTTGCCCAAGGACTGGTCCGCGAAGAACCCGCACGGCGCCACGGTCGGCGAACGCCACCATGCGATCCGTCGCTGTGGCCTCTACATTCCCGGCGGCCAAGTCCCGCTGGTGTCCACGGTGCTGATGACGGCGCTGCCGGCGAAGGTCGCGGGCGTGCCCGAACTCTGCGCCTGCACGCCGCCCGGCCCCGATGGGCGGATCAACCCCGACATCCTGGCGGCGCTTTACCTCTGCGGCATCAAGGAAGTCTACGCCGTCGGTGGCGTCCAAGCCATCGCCGCGCTCGCGCTCGGGACGAAGTCCATCCCCGCCGTCGACAAGGTCTTCGGTCCCGGCAATGCCTACGTCACCGAGGCCAAGCGCCAACTCTTCGGCGTCGTCGGCGTCGACCTCCTGCCCGGCCCGAGCGAAGTGATGATCATCGCCGACCGCACCGCCAACCCGGTCTTCGTCGGCGCCGACCTCTGCGCGCAAGCCGAACACGGCAGTGGCAAGGAGAAGCTCTACCTCGTATGCGACCAAGCGGCCTTCGCCGACCGTTGCCTCGCGTCCGCCCACGCCCAAGCGCTCACCTTATCGCACGGCGCCAAGATCACGAAGGCGCTGGAGAAGATGACCTGCGTGATCCTCGTCCGGAAGATCGCCGAAGCCGCGCGCGTCGCCAACCTCGTCGCCCCGGAACACCTCGAACTCATGGTCGCGAAGCGCGAAGAAGCGAAGCTCTCCGCGGCCATCACGACCGCCGGCGCCCTGCTCCTCGGCCATGAGACGCCGACGGTCCTCGGCGACTTCACGGCGGGCCCAAGCCATACGCTGCCCACCGGCGGGACCGGCCGTTTCTTCAGCGGCCTCCGCGTCGCCGACTTCCTCCGCCGGACGAGTTTCGTGCGCTACGATCGGCGCTCCTTGGCGAAGGCCGCCGGCGTGGTCGCCGCCTTCGCGGGCATGGAAAGCCTCGATGCGCACGGGCGCTCGCTGCAGATCCGCCTCGCGAAGAAGCGTTAGTCGTTCAGGGACGCCAACACCTGGGCGTGCAACTTCGGGGCCGCGGCGATGATGTTGCCGCTGGCGACCGCGTCGCCGCCTTGCCAATCCGTGACGATGGCCCCCGCGCCCTTGAGGACCGGGATCACGGGGACGAGGTCCCACGGGTTCATGACCGGGTCGGCGACCACGTGGGCGCGACCGCTAGCGACCAGGAGGTGCCCATAGCCGTCCCCCCAAGTCCGCGTGTGCGCGACGGAGTCCGCCAGACGATTCCAGCGGGCACGTTTATGGAGGCGTCGCACGTTGTCGAAGTCCGTCGAGACGACGACGGCATCCTTGAGCGAGGCTTCCGCGGCGCGGACGGTCTTCCCGTTCAGGCGGGCGGTCCGGCCGTCACCCACGATGCGTTCGTCGAGGATGGGCTGATCGATGAGCCCCAACAGCGGCTGACCTTCGTGACGTAGGCCGATGAGCGTGACGTAGAGCGGGACGCGGGAGAGGAAGGACTTCGTGCCGTCGATGGGATCGAGCACCCAACAGAACTCGGCGTCGACGTTCTGCGGGCCGAACTCTTCGCCCAAGATACCGTGCGTCGGGTACGCCTTCGTGATGAGCTGGCGCATCAGGCGCTCGGCCTCCTTGTCCGCCCACGTCACGGGCGTGCCGTCGGGCTTGATTTCGAGACGCGTCTCGGGGTCGGCATGCGCCGGGATGAGCACCGAGCGGGCGACGTCCGCCAAGGCTTCGGCAAACTTCAGCAACTCGGCTTGGCGCGCATCGGAGAGCATGGACCAAGGGTTAAGCCTGTTGACGGACCGCTCCAAGCGAAAAGCCCGCGGGCGAGGCCGAAGCCCGCCCGCCACGGCCCGAAACCCCCTTGACCCGACTGCTCGCCCGTTCAGCCTTTGGGACGGCATGACCCCTGCCTCCCTGTTGCTCGCCTGCGCCGCGCTCACCTGCCTGGGCGCAGCGCCTTCCCCCACGGCCACCGAGGAACGCGTGACCACCGACGCCCGCGGCCGGACCATCGTCCACCCCCTGCCCGTCCCAACGAGCCACCGCAACCGCTGGCCGCAGTCCTGGGAGGAAGGTTTCATCGATCGGGTCAACGCCAGCCTCCGCGCCAGCGACATCCAGCCGGGCAAATATGGCGGCACCTATTTCGAGAACGAAAAGGCCAGCTACCCGCAGGCGTTCATCGGCTTCCTCAAAGGCCAACGCAAGGAGTCGCTCAAGTTCCTGCAGCAGGAGGATGACGCCGCCTGGAGCAAGCAACTCACGCTCGGGGTCGATTGGTTCCCGGCTTTTACCCTGCGCGGACAGGTCCGCAAATATTTCTTCTTCGGGCAATACCTGGACCCCGGCTACCGCCAACGCATGTTCGACTCGGCGCGGATCTGGAGCGAGGTCGACCCCTTGCGCCGACCCAACCCGTTCTGGCTGCCGCCCGAGAAACGCCGCACCCAAGGCGAAGGCTGGACGCCCGAATACCACAATTCGTGGGTGGACGTGCGCTCGACGGACAACCTTCGGGCCATGCGCGAGGTCGCCGTCTTCCTGATGGCCGAGGAAACCGGCAACGTCGCCACGGCGCGCGTCTACAAGGAACGCCTCCGCGCCTACGTGACGGCGCTCTACCAGACCGGCATGGGGGAATGGGACAGCGCCAACTACCTGAGCCACGGGCTCACCGCCTACCTGCTGCTCTACGACTTCGCGCAAGACCCCGAGGTGAAGCTGCTCGCCAAAGCGCACCTGGATTGGGTCTGCACGGCCGCCGCCGTGAAATACTACCGCGGGGCGTGGGCCGGTCCCAACATCCGCGACTATGGGAACATCGGCGTGCACGACGGTGCCAGCGGGGAGTTCTGGCATTACTTCGGCGGCTGGGAACAGCCTGCCGCCAGGCCATACCGGGACTTCGTCCACCTCGCGACCAGCGCCTACCGCCCCCCGGCGGCCGTCGTGGCGTTGGCGCGGAAGGACTTCGCGCGGCCCGTCGAGCTCCTCGCCAGCAAGCCCAGTTACGATGGTTGGACCAAGCCCGGCGGCGAAAGCGCGCCCACGTATTTCGAGACCACTTGGTTCGGGCGCCACACCCAGCTCGGTTCGCTGCCGACCGGACATCTCGATCCGCCGGGCATGAACCTGAACGGGTTCCGCTTGCTGGCGGAGAACAGCCAACGCGGGGTCGACACCTTGATCGCCTTCACCTCCCTGAAGTACAACCATAGCCATGCGAGCGCGACGGGCGGCGGCGATCGCTTGGCCCAACGGCGCGGCGCCTTGGTCTGGCTGAACGCCCGGCCGCAGACGAACTTCTACTTCTTCCTGCCGAAGGCCGCGGAGGTCACGGATGGACCGGCGGTGACTTTCCTTCGACTGGAAAAGACGTGGCTGGCGCTGCATTGGATCAACGCGCGCGCGGCACGGCGCGACGCCGCGGCGACGGCCCAAGTCTGCGGCGGCAAGAAGGCCTATCCCGACGACCAGATCTGGTGCGCCGAAGGCGGCGCCGGGGCGAGCGGCTTCGCCTTGGAAGTCGGCGAACCCGAGACGTATGGAGACTTCGCGGGCTTCCGCGCCGCCGTGCTGGCCCGCTCCCGCGTCGACCTCAGCCGACTCGCCCAAGGCGAGGCTCACCTCCGCGCCGCGGACGGCACCCAAGTCGGGCTGCGCCTGTCGCCTGACGGGACGCCACCCATCGTCTTCCGCGACGGCGCCCTGCATGACTGGCGGACGCACACCGCCCTCTGGGCCGGAGCCGACTCGCCGGTGACGTTGGGCTGGAAGCAAGGCCTCCTCAAGGTGCAGGCCGGCGGCTTCACCTTCGAAGGCAAGATGGTGGATGGACGATACACCTTCGTGAACACGGAACCCTGACGACCCCCGAGGCTACGCTTGAAGACCCACCGAAACCTCGGAGAGTCAACCTATGCGCCCCCTCCTCGCCTTGCTGTCCTGCTGGCTCGCCTGCGCCGGGCTGCAGGCGGCGGAAATCTGCCGCATCGAGGTCGTCGAGCAAGGCTCCGGCTGGCCGGTGCCGGGCGTCGAGCTACGCACGGTGCACGGCGTTCGCATCGTCTCGGACAACGCCGGCGTGATCGCCTTCGACCTGCCGGAACTCATGGGTCGAGAGACCTGGTTCACGGTGAGCGGGCACGGTTATGGAGTGAAGGCCGATGGCTTCGGCTATAAAGGCGTGCGCCTGCGGCCGGCGGCCGGAAGGAAGCTCACGGTCACCGTCGAACGCCGCATCCTCGCCCAACGCCTGGGGCGCCTGACGGGCACGGGCCTCTTTGCCGAAAGCCAAAAGCTCGGCGAGCAGCTCGATTGGCGCGATGGGCCCGTGCAGGGTTGCGACAGCATCGTGAACGCGCGCTTCGAGGGGAAACAGTTCTGGTTCTGGGGCGACACCAACCTCGCGCATTACCCGCTGGGGATCTTCAACGTCTCCGCGGCGACGACCGCCGACTTCACCCCACCCGCGCGCCCACCGCTCAAGGTACGTTTCGATTACTTCCTGAATGCACAAGGCCGCGCCCGCGGCGTGGCCGACGTGCCCGGCGACGGACCGACCTGGATCTGGGGCGCGGCCACGCTCAAGGATGCGCAAGGGCGCGAACACCTCGTCGCCTCCGCGGTCAAGGTGCGCGGCACCATGGAGGCCTACCGCTGGGACCTCGTGGAATGGGACCGGTCCACCCAGCGGTTCCTGCCCGTGCAGACGGTCTGGACGAAGTCGGTCGAGCAACCCAAGGCCCCGAAGGTGCCCGATGGCCACGCGCTGAAATGGCGCGACAACCAGGGCAAGGAATGGCTGCTCTTCTGCAACCCTTTCCCGACGCTGCGTTGCCCGGCCACCTACGAGGCGTGGAAAGACCCGCAGAGCTGGGAGACCCTGACGCCCGACCGCACGATCCGTACGCCCGAGGGCACGACAGTCGAAGCCCATGGCGGCGACCTCGCCTGGCACCCCTGGAGCCAGCGCTGGCTCCTGCTGTTCACGCAAAAAGGCGGGGACACGTCCTTCCTCGGCGAAATCTGGCTGGCGACGGCCCCGAGCCCGACCGGGCCTTGGACCGGCGCGCGCAAGGTGGCGACGCACGACAACTACACGTTCTACAACCCGGTCCTCCACCCCGAGGCCTTCCGCGCGGACTCCCCGGTGATCCACTTTGAAGGCACCTATGTGACGACCTTCACGGACAACCAGCAGCCGACCCCGCGCTGGGATTACAACCAGGTGCTGTATCAAGTGGACCTGTCCCAACCGGCGTTCCCGGCCGCGAAATAAGCGGCTCGCTTGACCGCCTCGCCAAAGCGGGCGACAGTGCGGCGTGGATCAGGCTACCCAACGTCTCCTCGCCGCCCGGCAGCATCCGGGTCGACGGGCGGTGATGCGGCAACGCTGGGATGACCTCTTTTTCTTCCACTGGCGCGTGGACCCGGCGGAGGTCCAACGGCGCCTCCCGCGCGGGCTGACGGTCGACTGCTTCGATGGCGCGACCTACCTCGGCGTGGTGGGGTTCAAGATGAACGCCGTCCGCCCGGCAGGCTTGCCGCCGCTGCCGTGGCTCTCCTATTTCAACGAGCTCAACGTGCGCGTCTATGTGCGCGATGCGGCCGGCGAGCCGGGCGTGTTCTTCTTCTCCCTCGATTGCGACCGCTGGCCCGCGGTGAAGATCGCGCGCGCCCAGTTCGCGCTCAACTACCGGCACGCGCGGATGCGTCACCAGGCCGCCGGCCAAGGCTTCACCCTCGACTGCCAACGTGCCGGCGCCACCGCCAACGCCCACTATGCTTGGCAGCCGGCTGGCCCGCCCGCGGTCGCCGAACCCGGCACGCTCGGTTTCTTCCTCGCCGAGCGCTACAACTTCTTCACGGAAAAGAACGGGCGACTCCTGCGGGGCCAAGTCCACCACGCGCCCTACACGTTGCAAAAGGCCGATGTCTTGGCGTGGAGCGAAGCACCGGTGGCTTGGGATGATTTCCCGACCACGCAACGCCCGCCCGACCTGGCCCACGCCAGCCGAGGCGTCTCCATCGAAGCCTTCGGGCTGGTGCCTGCCCATGCGTAAGCGCCTCACCGACTACCGTCATGTCGTCTGGGACTGGAACGGCACGCTCCTCGACGACACGTGGCTCTGCTGCGAATCCCTGAACCTGCTGCTGCAGGAAGACGGGCATCCGCTGGTCGACCCCGTCCGCTACCGCCAGATCTTCCAATTCCCGGTCATCAAAGTCTACCAAGCCATCGGCTTCACGCCCGACGAAACCTCGTTCCGGGCGATGTCCGTCCGCTTCATGGCCGCCTACGAAGCGCGGAAGGCCGAATGCCGACTGCACCCGCAAGCCCGCGAGCTCCTCGCCGGACTTTCCGGGGCCGGACTGACGCATTCGGTGCTCTCGGCCTATGAGCTCGGTTTATTGCTCACGACCCTCCGCGAGTACGCCCTGGCGCACCACTTCATCAAGACCTGCGGCGGCAGCGATATCCATGCCGGCAGCAAAGAAGCACGCGCCCGCGTCCATCTGCATGACCTCGGCCTCGACCCCGCACACGTCGTGTACATCGGTGATACCGCCCATGATGCCGAAGCGGCCCACGCCATGGGCGTGGATTGCGTGCTCGTCGCGCACGGCCATCAGCACCGCGATCGCCTCCAAGGCCTTGGCGTGCGGGTCGTGGACAGTTTCCAAGAGCTGCTGGCCGAACTCGCCTGAGCGGATTTGCAATATTTCGGGCGAAAGCGGGCTTTTCCGCCCGAACGCATGCGTTTTGGTTGTCCTTTTGAAACGGCCTAACTCAAATGGACCACCCCCCTTCTCCGACCATGGCCTTACTCGCTGCCGGCTTCGACCCTAACTTCACCGAAAGCTACCCACTGGTGCTCATCCTCGCGCTCTTGGTGGCTTTCGCCGTTTACCTCATCCTGCGTAAAGGCCGGAAGGCCCAGGCCGAGGTGAACGAAGAAATCGCCGATGTCCAGCAGGCCGCCTCCGAAGGCTTCAGCGCCTCCGAGCAGGTCTTCCCGCCGTCCGCCGATTTCGTCGCCAAGGCCCGCGTCAAAGGCATGGACGGCTACAACAAGCTCTACCGCCGCTCCATCGACGATCCCGAAGGTTTCTGGGCCGACGAAGCCAAGGAACTCACCTGGTTCGAACCGTGGACCAAGGTCCTCGACGAGTCGAAGAAGCCGTTCTTCAAGTGGTTCGTGGGCGGCAAGACCAACATCGCCTACAACTGCCTCGATGCGCAGATCGCCAAAGGCCTCGGCGAGAAGGTCGCCATCATCTTCGAAGGCGAGCCGACCAAGGGTGGCCAAGCGACGGAGATCCGCCGCCTCACCTACCGCGAACTCCACGCCGAAGTCTGCCGCTTCGCCAACGTCCTCAAAGGCCTTGGCCTGGTCAAGGGCGACACCGTCGCCGTCTACATGCCGATGGTGCCCGAGCTCGCCATCGCCGTCCTCGCCTGCGCCCGCCTCGGCATCGTCCACTCCGTGATCTTCGGCGGCTTCTCGGCGGAATCCATCCGCGACCGCGTCAACGACGCGAAGTCCAAGGCCGTCATCACCATGGACGGCGGCTACCGCCGCGGGAAGTTCCTGCCGCTCAAGCAGACCGTCGACGAAGGCGTGCAGGATTGCGCTTCCATCGAGAAGGTGCTCGTGGTGCAGCGCCACCTCGGCCAGCCCGACGCCGGCTGCGGCATGAAGGCCGGCCGCGACGTCTGGTACCACGAAGCCGCCGCCCAGGTGACGACCGACTGCCCCGCCGTCTGGCAGGAGTCCAACGACATGCTCTTCCTGCTCTACACTTCCGGCTCCACCGGCAAGCCCAAGGGCATCATCCACGGCACGGGCGGCTACATGCTGCAGGCCTACACGACCAACAAGTACGTCTTCGACCTGCGCAACGACGACCTCTTCTGGTGCACGGCCGATGTGGGCTGGGTGACCGGCCACACGTATGTCGTCTACGGCCCGCTGCTCAATGGCGCCTCCGTCCTTATGTACGAAGGCGCCCCCGACGCGCCGGACTTCGGCCGTTTCTGGAAGATCGTGCAGGACCACAAGGTGACGGTCTTCTACACGGCTCCGACCGCCATCCGCGCCTTCATGAAGTGGGGCGATGAGTGGGTGCAGAAATACGACCTCTCCACGCTCCGCCTCCTCGGCTCCGTCGGGGAGCCCATCAATCCCGAGGCTTGGCTCTGGTACCACCGCAACATCGGCGCCGCGCGCTGCCCGATCGTCGACACGTGGTGGCAGACCGAAACCGGCGGCCACATGATCACCCCGATGCCGGGCTGCACGCCGACCAAGCCAGGCTCGGCCACGCTGCCCTTCTTTGGCGTCGACGCCGCGGTGCTCGACGAGAACGGCAACGAAACGGACACCGGCATCCTCGCGATCCGCAAGCCGTGGCCCGGCATCACGCAGGGCATCTTCGGCGACGAGAAGCGCTACCTCGAGGCCTACTGGAGCCGCTGGAACGGCGCCTACTACTTCCCGGGCGACGGCGCGATCCGCGACAAGGATGGTTACCTGTGGATCACCGGCCGCGTCGATGACGTCGTCAACGTTTCCGGTCACCGCATCGGCACCGCCGAGCTCGAGGCGGTCTTCATCGAACACGCCGCGGTCGCGGAATCCGCCGTCATCGGCGTGAAGCACGACCTCAAGGGCCAAGGGCTCATGGCGTTCGTCATCCTCAAGACGGCCGCCGCCAAGAACGTCAACGAAGCCGAACTGGCCAAGACGCTGAACGGCATGGTCGACGCCAAGATCGGCAAGTTCGCCCGCCCGGAACGCATCGTCTTCGTGCCCGACCTCCCCAAGACCCGCTCCGGCAAGATCATGCGTCGCCTCCTGCGCGATGTCTCCGAAGGCCGCGAGCTGGGCAACATCGCCACGCTGGCCGACCCGGCGGTGGTCGAGGCCATCCGCAACAAGTTCAACGCCAAGTCCGCCTAAGCCGCGCGTCCCGGCCATCGACCCCACGCCCCCTCTCCCCGCGAGCAGGGGGCTTTTTGTTGACGGAATCATCCGGACCGGGCTTTTCCGGGTTGAGCGGTCGGGCGGATCGGCAAGGATGACCCCATCATGCGCGCCTTCCTGCTGCTCCTGCTGACCGCCACCCTTTCCGCCGCCGGCCTCAAGGTGGGCGACGAAGTCCCGGCGACCCGCCCGGCGACGCAGCTCCAAGGCGCGGCCGTGAAGGATTTCGAGAAAGGCAAGGTCTACGTCTTCGAGTGCTGGGCCACCTGGTGCGGTCCCTGCATCGGCGCGATTCCGCACCTCAACGAACTCCACAAGAAGCTGGGCCCGAAGGGCGTCGTCTTCACGGGCGTGAACGTGTGGGACGGCGAGAAGGACGCCGCGTCCGCCGACAAGGTGAAGGCTTTCGTCAAACAACAAGGGGAGAAGATGGCTTATGCCGTCGCGATCGGTGGCGACGCCTTCATCAAGGACTGGCTCGAAGCCGCGCGCGTCAACGGCATCCCCCACGCCTTCGTCGTCAGCGAGGGGAAGTTGGTCTGGGCGGGCCATCCGATGGAGATGAACGAGGAGATGCTGGGCGATATCCTGACGGGGACGTTCGACCCGAAGAAGAGCGGCAAGAAGGTCACCGCCGGTCCGCCCGTCGACCCGGAAGCCGAAAAGGCGCAGGCGAAGCTCAACAAGCTCGGCGAAGCCATGGCCCGCAAGGATTGGAAGGCTGCGGAGGCCGCCTTGCCCGACGCCGCATCCGTCCTCCCGCCGGAAGAACGCCAAGACCTGATCGACTCGGTCGGCGCGACCATCGCGCTGGCCAAGGGCGACCCCTCCAAACTCTACAAGATGCTCGAGAAGGTGGCCGAGGCCGAAGCCGACGACGCCGAATCGCTCAACGAATTGGCCTGGGACCTCGTGACCAATCCGCAATACGAGAAGCACCTCAACCTGAAGCTCGCGGAGCGCTGCGCCGCCCGGGCGGTCGAACTCACGAAGGGTGAAGAGGCCGACAAACTCGATACGCTCGCCCGCGTCCGCTGGCTCCAAGGCAAGCGCGACGAAGCGATCCAACTGCAGCAGAAGGCCGTGGCCAAGAGCGCCGACGCCGAGATGCGCGCCGAAACGCAGAAGACCCTCGACGCGCTCCGCAAGGGCGTCCTGCCCAAGGCCGACCAGCCGGAAGAGCGCTGAGCCATGGATCGTCGCGGCTTCTTGTCCTGCGGCGTCGGCCTCCTCGGCACCTCCCTCCTCGCCGGCTGTCGCACGCCGGCGAACGCGGCCCCATCCATCCGCGCCATCACGCGCGGACCCAAGTTCCACTGGCGCGGCTACTACGACAAGCTGCTCTATTCGCCCGACGACCGCTTCGTACTCGCCAACGAAGTCGACTTCGAGGGCCGCTCCCCGACGGTCGGCGACGCGATCCGCGTCGGGATGATCGACACCCACGACGGCGACCGCTGGATCGACCTCGGTGGCTCCCACGCCTGGAATTGGCAACAAGGGTGCATGCTGCAATGGGTGCCCGGCTCGACCAGCGAAGTCGCCTGGAATGACCGCGTGGAGGGCCGCTTCATCACGCGCCTGCTCGATGTGAAATCCGGCCGGCAACGCACGCTGCCGCATCCGTCCTACACGTTCAGCCCCGATGGCCGGACCGCCTTCGCGCCCGACTTCGCCCGCCTCGATGTGACCCGCCCGGGCTACGGGTACGCGACGGGCGCGGACCGCGACATCTGGAAACTGGCGAAGACGCCCGCCGACACCGGCATCTGGCGGATGGACCTATCGACGGGCCAACGGCGTCTGCTCTTCTCCGTGGCCGAGGCGGCCCAGTTGCCGTTCACCGGCCCATCCGCCAGCGCCTTCCGGCCGGGGGCGGTGCACTGGTTCAACCACCTCCTCTGCAACACGGACGGCACGCGCCTCTTCTTCCTGCACCGCTGGCGCAACCCCGGCGACAAGGCCGCGTTCCGCACCCGTGCGCTGACGATCGGGGTCGACGGCGGCCGCGTCCACGTGCTCGACCCCAACGGCGGGACCTCGCATTTCGTCTGGCGCGACCCGCAGCACGTCTTCGCCTTCGCTTGGCATCCCTCGCACGGCGAACGCTTCTACTTGTTCAAGGACCTCTCGGACGAAGTCACCGTCATCGGGAAAAACGCGATGGCCGCGAACGGCCACAACACGTATCTTCCGCACACGGATCATGCCTGGGTGCTCAACGACACCTATCCGCAAGGCAAGGACCGCCTGCAACGCCCGTACATCTACCACATCCCGACCGACCGCAAGGTTGAGGTCGGCGCCTTCCCGGCACCCCCAGCCTACGCAGGTGAATGGCGCTGCGATACGCACCCTGCGGCCAGCCGGAGCGGTCGGCAATTCTGCTTTGATTCCGCCCATGCGGATGGCCGCCAAGTCTACGTGGCGGACATCGGCGATCTTCTGGGTTAAGCCGTCACCGAGCCGTCACGGAGTCCTCGCTTCCCTTCCGGTCCGAAGGGGGTAAGGTAACGCCTTCCCCCCGATGGTCTCCCGCTCCGCCCTTGAACGCGCCCGCTCCGCGCTCCACCTCCGCCTCCTCGCCGCCCAACGCAAGCTCGAGGCCAGCGGCCGCGGCGCGGTCATCCTGCTCGGCGGCAACGACCGCCTCGGGGCCTCGGAACTCGCCAACCAGCTGACGGAATGGTTCGACTCGCGCCGCGTCCGCATCTGCGCGCCGGACGCCGCCTCCGCGGAACTTCGGGGCCGCCCCTTCCTCTGGCCTTATTGGCAGATGATGCCGGCCAAAGGGAACATCACGGTCGTCGTCGGGGATTGGGTGACGCGCACGGCGCAAGCCGCCGCCCAAGATGAACTCGCCGGCGAGAAGCTCCGGCAGCGGGTGCGTTCGCTCAAGCAGTTCGAGGAGATGCTCGCCGCCGACGGCAACTCCGTCGTGAAGGTCTGGATCGAGACGCCCGAAAAATCCCTCCGCAAACGCCTCCGCGAAGTCGAAGACACCGACGCCCAAGACTGGGTGGTCGGCGAAGGCGATTGGTTGCTCACCAAAAGTCGCGGCCACACGCTCGCCCGCACCCTCCGCACGACGGCGGCCGGTCGCAACCTTCCCTGGAAAGTCATCCTCGGCGGCGAAACGAAGACCCGCGACCTGCATGCGGGCTTGGCAATCGTCCACCAACTGGGCTTGGCCTCCCGGCGCCGTCCGGCGGTCAAACACAAGAAGCCCAGCGGGCGCCCACGCGGCCTGCTCGAAAGCGTCGCCGCCCACCCCACGCTGGAGCGGAAGGACTACTCGGCGCAAATCGCCAAACTGCAGACGCGTCTCGGCCGGCTCACCCGGCTCGCCGCCGCCAAGGGGCTCAGCACCGTGGTCGCCCTCGAGGGCCCCGACGCCGCCGGCAAGGGCGGCGCCATCCGCCGGCTCTGCGGGATGATCGACGCCGCCCACTATCAAGTCTACCCGACGCCCGCGCCGACGCCCGAAGAGAAAGCCCGCCACTACCTCTGGCGTTTCTGGAACAAGACCCCCGCGCCGGGGCACCTCGCCATCTTCGACCGCTCCTGGTACGGCCGCGTCATGGTCGAGCGCGTGGAGGGCTTCGCCACCGACGCGGAATGGGCCCGGGCTTACTCCGAAATCAACGACTACGAGGCCCGCCTGGCGGAGACCGGCATGATCGTGCTCAAGGTCTGGATCAACATCTCCAAGGAAGAGCAGATGCGGCGCTTCCGCGCCCGCGAAGACTCGCCGCACAAGCGCCATAAGATGACGTCCGAGGACTACCGCAACCGCAAGAAGTGGGACGACAACCTGCGCGCCGCGGAGGACATGATCGCCCGCACGGACACGCCCCACGCACCGTGGCACGTGATCCTCGGCGACGATAAACGCCACGCCCGCGTGGCGGTCCTCAAAGCGGTTTGCCGCGCGCTGGCCGATCGGTTGGACTAAGCCACTCCCGGACCCAACGCAGGTGCGGACCAGTCAAGGCCGCGGAGGCCAACGCCGATACGTCGACCCACTCGAGGCCGACGTCCCGCGACCAGGCGCGGAGCAACGCGGGCGTGGCGCCGACCTCGAGCAGGGTCTCCGCATAGGTGACGTTGCCGATGGTCCGACGGCGGACCAGCGCCGGCCGCCCGGTCAACCCGTCGCCCAGCGTCGCCAGTTCCGGGAGCTCCGCCATGCCCGCCAAACGTCGGGCCGTGCCCGGGTTTCGCCGCAACAGCAACGCACCGCGGTGGCGCACCAACGCGCGCGCGACCTCCGCGGTCTTGCGCACCTTCGCCTCGAAGCGGGGCAACATCGCGGCTTCCTTGCGTCCACCCACCGCGCACCAGCGCGCGACCGGGCATGACGCGCAGTCCGGCGCCGCCTTCCGGCAAACCGTCGCCCCGAGCTCCATCATGGCTTGGTTGTGGTCGCCCGGGTGCTGCGGGTCGACGAGCGCGTTGGCCAATGCGGTGAATGACTTGGCCGCCGTGGTGGTGTCCTTGAATTTCTCCTTCACGCCCGCGACCCGCGCCAGCACGCGGACGACGTTGCCATCGACGACGGCCACGGGTTCGCGGTACGCGATGCTGGCGATGGCCGCGGCGGTGTAGGGGCCGACGCCTTTGAAGGCCAACCACTCGGCGGCGGTGCGGGGCTCCGGACGGCCAGCGACCTGCTGGGCGAGGGCGAGGAGGTTCCGGGCTCGCGTATAATAACCGAGGCCCGCCCAAGCGGCGAGGACATCGGCCTCCTGCGCCCGCGCCAAGGTCGGGAAGTCCGGCCAACGGGCGACCCAGCGATCGAAATACGGGAGCGCCATCGCGACCTGCGTCTGCTGGCACATGAGCTCCGAAACGACGGTCCGGTAGGCCGAGACCTCGGTCCGCCACGGCAAAGGCCGCTGCTGGCGGGCAAACCACGCCAACAAAGCCTTCCGGAATGCCGCGGCGGCCGGAATCAGCTTTTGTTCGTGGGGCGTCATGGGATGGGGCTGGATTTGAGGGCCAACTCGGCTAAACCTTGGTGCCCATGGCACGAAAGGCAAAGCAGGACTCCGACGATGCGCCCAAGAAGGTGGCCATGCATACCCTCAAGCTCGACGCGAGCCAGGCGGAGAAGCTGCGCCAAATCGTCGTCGCCAAGGGCTGGGTCTCCTTCCCCGTCGACCATTCGGCCTTCGCCTTCAAGGGGCCCGATGTGAACGTGGTCCATTACAAGTCGGGCAAGTGCGTCATCTCCGGCCGCGGGACGGAGGAGTTCGTGAAGTTCAGCGTGGAGCCCGACGTCACCGGCCAGGCGACCTTGGGGTACGAGGAAGAACTGAACCCCGATTGGTTCGAGGAACACGCGGGGCTCGATGAATCGGGCAAGGGCGACCTTTTCGGACCCGTGGTGTCGGCCTGCGTCATCGCGACCGGCGAGATGACCCGCGAATGGATCAGCCTCGGGATCAAGGATTCCAAGAAGTTGACCGACCCGAAGATCGCCGAGCTCGACCGCGTCATCCGCGCGACGCCCGGGGTATCCGTGAAGACGACCTTCGCGCGGATGGCGAAGTACAACGAACTGCATTCCCGCTTCGGCAAGAACCTCAATCGCCTGCTGGGCTGGATGCACGCGACGTCCTGCGAGGAAGCCCTCAAGGACTTCGAACTGCAGCACCAGCGTCGGCCCAAGTGGGGCCTGCTCGACCAATTTTCGGAAGAGCCGCTGGTGCAGAAGGAGATCGCGCGCAAGGGCATCGACTTCGACCTGCGCATGCGCACCAAGGCGGAATCCGACCCCGTCGTGGCCGCGGCCTCCATCGTCGCCCGTGCCTGCTTTGTCCGTGAGCTCGACCGCCTCTCGCAGGACTGCGGCGTGACGCTGCCGAAGGGCTCGGGGCGCGAAGCCAAGGAAGCCGGCATCGAACTCGTCGGCCGCCTCGGGCCCGCGATCCTCGTGAATTTCGCGAAGTTGCACTTCCGCACGGCCTATGAGGTCCGGGGCCTCGAGCCGCCGGAAGCCAAACCGTTCATCCGCCGCAAGAAGGCGGAGTAATCCGATGGCTTCGCTGGCATCCTTCGACCGTAAGCGCGGCGCCGGACGTCCAGGCATCGCGGGCGTCGATGAAGCCGGCCGCGGACCGCTCTGCGGGCCCGTCGTGGCGGGGGCGGTCTTGCTCGACGCGGGCTTCTACGGGGAAGCGGCCTGGGTCCGGAAACTCTCCGGAGCCAATGACTCCAAGAAGCTCTCGCCCGAGAAGCGGGCCGAACTCCGCGCGCGGATCGCGGAAATGCACAGCGAGGGGAAATTGCGGGCGGTCTGGGCGGAGGCCTCGGTGCTGGAGATCTCGGCCCACAACATCCTCGGGGCGACGCGGATGGCGATGGCCCGTTGCATCGCGCAATTGGCCCAAGGGCCGCTGGCGGCGCTCTTCCCGGCCGCCGGCACGGAAGGCGAACTCTTCGGCCGCTCGGAGGAACGCAACATCCTCGTGCTCGTCGACGGGCTGCCGTTGCGGCCATTCGCCTGGGCGCACGAATCGGTCAAGGGCGGCGATGGCAAAAGCCTGGCGATCGCGCTGGCTTCGATCGTGGCGAAGGTCGAACGCGACCGCCTCTTGATCGAACTGGATCAACGCTACCCGGAATACGGCTTCGCACGGCATAAAGGCTATGGGACACCGGATCATATCGAAGCCCTCCGTCGCCTGGGCCCTTGCCCCGAGCACCGCGAACTCTTCGTGCGCGGCATCCTCGCCGGCGACGACCCGCCGCCCGAGTCGCTGGATAGTGAGTTTAGTTTTGAATGAGCGGCTGGGTTGGCCCTGTCGCGAGGTAGGGTTGGCACTCCGTTCCAACCTAGCCTGCCTCTCTGCCGATTCGATGCCCTGTATCGGGTAGGGTTGGCACTGCGTGCCAACCTAGCTGTATCTTTTTAATTGGGGACACGGGGACAAAGGGGATGTGCGGCTCTGCCGCGCTAACTTTCCAGTCCCCCTTTTCGCCCCCCTTTCACCCTGCCACGGGCAAAGGCACGATTCATCGTGCACTCCCTTCATGGAGGGCGCGGCGAAGCCACGCCCCTACCCACTTCCGATGCAACTAGGTCAGCACGCAGTGCTGCCCCTACCCAAGGCAGAGGCATGTTCGCCCCGTGTATCGAGGCATCGTTTTGCGGTATCGGGTAGCGTTGGCCCGCATCGAGGTAACGATGCCCTGTATCGGGTAGGGTTGGCACTGCGTGCCAACCTAGCTGCCTCTTTTTAATTGGTGACACGGGGACAAGGGGTTGTGCGGCTCTGCCGCGCTAACTTTCCAGTCCCCCTTTTCGCCCCCCTTTCACCCTGCCACGGGCAAAGGCACGATTCATCGTGCACTCCCTTCATGGAGGGCGCGGCGAAGCCACGCCCCTACCCACTTCCGATGCAACTAGGTCAGCACGCAGTGCTGACCCTACCTCGAGGCAGATGGGCTGACCCTACCTCGCGAAGATACGGACGCGGCGCAGTCGCGCCCCTACCTGTTGTGGTATTTACCTTCGCACAGGCCGTAGGCCGATTTGCACTTTTGCACCTTTGCACCTTCCCCACCCCATCCCATGCCAACCAGTCCCCTCGCGGCTTACGGCCGCGCTCACTTCTTGGGGGCGGATGGGCGGAGTTCGTCGGCGGACCAAGAGGCGTGGGCGCCGTGTTGATCGCGCAAGGCCTTCACGAACTTGGCGTCCACCGGCGACGCGGTATGCTCCCATTCGCGGCGGACGTAGGTCACGACGGCGGCGAGGTCTTCATCGTTGAGCTGCGCCATCGGGGGCATGCTGAGATCCCACGTGCGTCCGCCGACCTTCACCGGGCCCCCGAGTCCATGCATGACGATCCGCGCCACGACGTCGGGCTTACCGAGCACCCACTCGCTGTCGACCAGCGGAGGGGCGAGCCCATCGAGGCCGTAGCCGTGCGGCTGATGGCAGCCCGCGCAGAGGCCGTTGTAAATCGTCCGACCGCGCTCGAAGGCAGCCGCTTGCGCCGTCGTCAGCGGGGCCACCACCGGAGGCTTGGGCGCCCCAGGCTTACCGACCCACATCACGCGCTCGTTGACGCCGGCAAGGGCGGCGAGGCCCTCCTTATCGGTGAGGGTGGCCGTGAGTTTCGCCAGCGCGGGCGGTGCCGCCGGCAACCACAGCAATTTGGCGACCTTCCCGGCCGCCGTGCCTTTCGTTGGCTTGGCCTTAACCTCGCGCCCGCCGCGATCGAGGCCGCGGACCACCGCCAGGCACATGGCCTTATCATCGAGCGAAGCAGCGAGGTTCAGCATGTCCTCCATGGGGCCGACCTTGCCGGCCTGTGAAACCAGCGTGGCGAGGGCTTCGACCACATACCCGGCGGCGGCGCTGTTCTTCGCGGTGGCTTGTGCGGCGACGAGTTTGGCGATGGCGGTCTCCTTGCCGCGCATGCCCGTGAGGGCGCCTTCGCGCACCAGCGTGTTCTGACCATGGGCCACGAGGAGTTTGGCCAAAGCGACGTCCGCTTCGGGAGAACTGGCGGCGCCCAAACGGATGGCGAGATGCGCCTGCACGACCACTTCCGGCTCAGCCGTCATGCCGATCAGGTCGGGCAGGAGATCCGGCGTCGCGAGCCGCACCCCGGCCGCACGCACCTGCGGGTCGGCGTCCTTGAGGGCGGTGCGGAGCGTGTCGGCGTCGAGGGCGTTCAGGCCTTCCAACGTCCAGAGGGCATGCAGTCGCGCCAAAGCCTGCGCGGCGCCGGGCGTCTGCAGCACTTGGCGCACAGCCGGGATGGCGGCGGCATCACCCGACTCGACGAGCAGACGTTGCGCCGTGTCGCGCACCCAACCGGAAGGATGGCGCAAGAGCTCCACGCGCGCGGCGGTAGCCGCGGGCACCTTGACGGCGGCCACCTTGGTCGCCTGCTCCGGGACGATGCGCCAGATACGGCCCAGGTTCACGGGCTGCTCCAGCTTGCGGTCCTTGATGTTGGCCACGAGGTAGTGCGTCAGGAAGCCCTGGTGCTGGATGATCCCGCGGTACATATCGACGATGTAGATGGCGCCATCGGGGCCGTTGACGACTTGGACCGGGCGGAAACGTTCATCGGTCGAGGCCAGGAATTCCTGACCCGCCACGGCCGCGGCACCCGTCACGACACCGTCCTTCTCCATGAGCACGATGCGCTTCACGACGTTGGCCGCGGGTTCGGGGATGAAGGCGTTGCCGCGGTAGGCGGGGCCGAAGAGGTCCCCGCGGTACACCACCGCACCGCACGTCGCGGTGGCCTTCGCCAGCGTGCCGTCGGGGCGCAAGGTGCTCACGTCGTAACCGCGGTTCACCCCGGGCGTCGGGTGGATGGGGAAGACGACTTGATCGGTGACGACGCGGCTGTTGATGCTCGTCACGTTGCGGAGGAGCGGATTGCGCGCGAACGCGGCGGCCGGCAAGAGGTCCGTGCGCAGGAGGTCGGAATTGTAGTTGTAGTAGAGGCGCCCCACATCGTCCTGACAGAGGCCATACTGCCCGCGCCCCAGCCCGGCGCCTTTTTGCCAGGTGCCGGCGGTGAGGCGGAAGCTCGTGCCGTAGCCCGCGCTCCAGATGCGGTTATCCATCGCCCACGTCGGCGTGTTCGCCATGTGCTCAGGCTGACCCCCGCGCGTACCGTAATCGTTCGCGACGACCGTACGCACGTCGGCGACGCCCGTGCCCTTCGTATCCTTGCAGAAGAAGAGGTTGGGGGATTCCCCGATGAGGGCGCCGCCGTTCACCGCGAGGACGGAACGCGGCATGACAAGCCCATCGGCGAACGCCGTGGCCTTGTCCATGCGGCCGGTGCCGCGGGTATCCTCGAGCAAGGAAACGCGTCCCGAGGGGTCCTGCTCGCCGGCGCCATCGACGTCGTTCATGTAACCACGCATCTCGACGACGAACATCCGACCTTGGTCGTCGAAGCTGATCGCGACCGGCGATTGGATCATCGGTTCGGAAGCGACGAGTTCGATGCGGAACCCTTTCTCCAGCTTGAAGGTCTTCAAGGCCTCCTCCGGAGAGAGGACCGGAGCGGGCGGCAGCTTGAACTTCAACGTGACCTCCTCCGGGCCGGCGTTGCCCTTGTTCAGGGCAAAGGCCGCGGGCGCGATGAGCAGGCAACCGGCGGTGAACCAAAGGGAAACAGGGGCCTTCATGGGGATACGGGGTCTACTAGAACCTGTCCCCACGCGGGGGCAAATGTTCCCGCAGCTTACTTGTCCTGGGACTTCTTATTCCCGGGTTTCTTGACCAAAACCACCGGGACGTCGTTGGCGAGGTCGGGGCCGGGGGTGCTTCGCCCACGATCGACCAGGGCCTGCAGGGCGGCCTTCATGGCCACGACCCGCTCAGGGTGGCGGGCCACCAAGTTGGTCTGCTCGCCGGGATCGGTCGCCAAGTCGTAGAGCTGGAATTCCGGCAGGCCTTTCTCCTCCTTGGAACCGGGCTTAGGGACGCTCCAGCCACCGGAGCCGGCGCAGAGCGCCAACTTCCACTGTCCATCGCGGATGGCGAAGCTTCCGTTCATGGACTGACTCACGATGGACTGCCGCCGCGGACCATCGCGCCCGAGCAAGCCCGGCAGGAACGAAACGCTGTCCTCGCCCGCGCCCGCCGGAACGGGGACACCGAGGGCTTCCGCAAACGTGGCGAGGAAATCGATTTGCCCGATGAGCTGCGGGTTCACGCCGCCGGCCTTCACTTGCGCGGGCCAGCGGACGATGAACGGTACGCGGTGGCCGCCCTCGAAGACGTCCGCTTTGTGCCCACGGTAGATGAGGCTGGGCTCATGGCCCTTGGCTTGCAGTTCGTCGATCTTGGCCGCCGGCGCGCAGCCATTGTCGGCGGTGAAGACGACCAACGTATTCTCGCGCAAACCCAGTTGCTCGAGCTTCGCCAAAAGCCGGCCGACATCGGCATCGACCTGCCGCACGAAATCGGCGTACGGGCTGATGCCGCTGGAACCCTTGAATTCATTGGTCGGAACGATGGGCGTATGCGGGGCGTTCAGGGGCAGGTAAACGAAGAAGGGTTTCGGCGACGCGGCCTGCTTCGCCGTGTCGATGAAGGCGATCGCTTGGTCGATCACGCCCGGCAGGACGTCCACGGCCTCGAACTTCGGGCCCGCGGCACCGGTGCGGAGCCACGTCTTGGTGGCGGAAGGAATCTCCGTCGTGCGGCGATCCTTGATCCAGACAAACGGCGGCATGTCGAGCGACGCGCTGATGCCATAGAAGTGGTCGAAGCCGTGGTCGAGCGGGCCATCCTTGATGTCGGCGGCGTAGTCGATGTCCTGAACCGCCTTGGCGCCGGGACCATCGAAGACGCCCTTGTCGTCGGCCACCCCGCCGGCCTTGAGCGCGAAGGACATCCCCAGATGCCACTTCCCGAAACACGCCGTGCGATACCCTTGCTGCTGCAGGAAGCCCGCCACGGTCAGGCGTTCCTTGGCGATCAGCGGGGCGGAATAGCCGCCGAGCACGCCGCTCTGCAGGCGAGTCCGCCAGTGGTAACGCCCGGTCAACAGGCTGTAGCGCGAAGGCGTGCAGACGCCCGACGTCGTATGCCCATCGGTGAAGCGCATCCCTTCCGCGGCCAAGCGGTCGAGGTGCGGGGTCGGGATCTTCCCCTTCGGGTTATAAGCGGAGACATCGCCGAGGCCCTGATCATCGGCCAGAATGACGATGATGTTGGGCCGCTCGGCGGCCGTGAGGGCCAGGGTCGCAAAAAAGGCAAGCAGCGTGGGGAAGCGCATGCAGCGAAGCCAACCACCTGCCCCGCAGACCGCAAGAGTTTGGCATCGTTTCGAGGTAACCTTGGCCTGCATCGAGGTAGGGTTGGCACTGCCTCTTTTTAACAGGGGACACGTGGGCATGGTGACACGGGGACAAGGGGTTGTGCCGCGGCTCTGCCGTTTCGATGCCTCTATGTCTCGGGTAGGGTTGGCACTGCGTGCCAACCTAGCCGGCCTTTTACTTTCCCTAGGTCAGCACGCAGTGCTGACCCTACCTTGAACATTGGGCTGACCCTACCTCGCACATGGGGCTGACCCTACCCGAGGCAGATACATTTTCGCCCCTACCGGAAGCCAACCCGCGGTCCGCTTGTCCCTTTTTCCTGCCTCTTCCTATTGCCTCCCCTCCCCCGCCCGACTACTCCTCCACCCACGCTGCCCCTTTCCGTCATGTCCCCCCAAGAGCTCAAGAAAGTCCTCTCCTCCGGCCTGCTGTCGTTCCCGATCACCGACTTCGCGGCCAACGGCGACTTCGACCCCGCCGGCTACGCCAAGCGCCTGCAATGGCTGGCGCCTTACGGTGCGACGGCCCTCTTCGCGGCCGGCGGCACGGGCGAGTTCTTCTCCCTCGAGCCGAAGGAATACGCCTCCGTGATCAAGACCGCCGTCGATACCTGCGATGGGCTCGTCCCGATCCTGGCCGGTGCCGGTGGTCCGACCCGCGTGGCGATCCAATACGCCCAGGAAGCGGAACGCCTCGGCGCCAAAGGCATCCTCCTGCTTCCCCACTACCTCACCGAGACCAATCAAGACGGGGTTGCCGCGCACGTCGACCAGGTCTGCAAAGCGGTCAAGATCGGCGTCGTCGTCTATAACCGCAATGTCTGCCGCCTGCAGCCGCACCACCTCGAGAAACTCGCCGCCGCCAACCCGAACCTCATCGGCTACAAGGATGGCTTCGGCGATATCGAGCTCATGGTCTCCATCCGCCGCCGGATGGGCGACCGCTTCAGCTACCTCGGTGGCCTGCCCACCGCGGAGGTCTACGCCGCCGCCTACAAGGCGATGGGCGTACCCGTCTACTCTTCGGCGGTCTTCAATTTCATCCCCCAAACGGCGATGGATTTCTACCACGCCATCGCGGCGGACGACGTCGCCACGCAAAACCGCCTCCTCGACACCTTCTTCCTGCCCTACTTGGAGATCCGCAACAAGAGCGCGGGCTATGCGGTGAGCATCATCAAGGCAGGTGCGACGATCGTGGGCCATGGCGCCGGTCCGGTCCGCGCCCCTTTGACCGACCTCAAACCCGCCGAAGTCGAACAGCTCGCCGCCTTGATCGCGAAAGCCGGCGTCAAGTAAGCCCCGATGAGCGCGTTCACCGCCGGCAACGACTTCCACCTTGGCACCGCCGTCGCCAAAGTGAAGCAGCGCATCCTGCCGGTGTTCATCCTGATGTTCATCGTGAACTACCTGGACCGCGTGAACATCGGCTTCATCCAACAGCACCTGCGGACCGACCTCGGCCTCGATAGCGCCGCCTACGGCCTCGGCGCGGGCTTGTTCTTCATCGGCTACGCCGTCTTCGAGGTGCCGTCCAACCTGCTGCTGCAGAAGTTCGGCGCCCGTCTGTGGCTGACGCGCATCACCATCACCTGGGGCCTCGTCGCCGCGCTCATGGCGTTTGCGCGCAATGAGACCGAGTTCTACGCCCTCCGCTTTGCGCTGGGTGCCGCCGAAGCCGGCTTCTTCCCGGGAGTCATCTACTACTTCACGCGCTGGCTGCCCGCGGCGGAACGCGGCAAGGCCATCGCCCTCTTCCTCTCCGGCTCGGCCATCGCCTCGATCCTCTCGGGCCCGTTATCCGGCGCCCTCATGCAGACGTCGCTGCTCGGCCTGAAGGGCTGGCAAAGCATGCTCTTCGTCGAAGGACTGTTCTCCGTCGTCATCGGGGTCGGCGCGTGGTTCTGGCTCGACTCCCTCCCGCGCGATGCCCGCTGGCTTACGGCGGAGGAAAAGGAGGCCCTGGAAGCGACCATCGAAGCCGAACAGCGCGAGCGCGAAGCCAACCAAACCGAACGGCCAGGCCTTTTCCGCCTGCTCCGCGACCCGCAGATCATCCTCTTCTGCGTCGTCTACTTCGCCATCCAGCTGACCATCTACGCGGCGACGTTCTGGCTCCCGAGCATCATCCGCAAGATGGGCGACCTCTCCGACCTCCAGGTCGGCTTCCTCAACTCCATCCCGTGGACGATTTCGATCCTCGGCATGTACCTCGCCGCCGCGGGCGCGGCGCGCTGGAAGTGGCCCCAACTCTGGGTGGCCGGCGCGCTCGTGATCGCCGCGACGGGCATGTTCCTGTCGACCACCGGCGGCCCGGTCTTCGCCTTCGTCGCCATCTGCTTCGCGGCGCTCGGCTTCAAGTCCGCCTCTTCCCTCTTCTGGCCCATCCCGCAAGGCTACCTCGACGCCCGCATCGCCGCGGCCGTCATCGCGCTCATCAATTCCCTGGGCAACCTCGGCGGGTTCGTGGCCCCGACGGTCTTCGGGCGACTCGAGAAATTCACCGGCTCGGTGCAATATGGCCTCTACGGCCTCGCCCTCGCGTCGATCGTCGCCGCCGGCCTCATCTTCCTCGTCCGCACCAAGCCCAAGGCATAACCGCCGGCCCATCGCCCTTCCTCGATGTCCTCTCCCCTGATCCAATCCGTCCGCGTTGTTCCGGTCGCCGGCCACGACAGCATGCTGCTCAACCTGAGCGGCGCGCATGGCCCTTTCTTCACGCGGAATATCGTGCTCATCACGGATAACGCCGGGCACACCGGGCTCGGCGAAGTGCCCGGCGGCGAAAAGATCCGGCAGACGGTCGAGGATGCGACCGCCCTGCTCCTCGGTCAGCCCATCGCCGACTGCGCCGCGTTGTTGGCCAAGGTGGGCGCGGCCTTCGCCGACCGCGATGCCGGTGGCCGCGGCCTGCAGACCTTTGACCTGCGCGTGACGATCCATGCCGTGACGGCGCTCGAGTCCGCCCTCCTCGACCTCTTGGGCCAGTTCCAACAGCAGCCCGTGGCCGCGTTATTGGGCAAGGGCCAGCAGCGCGCCGAGGTCGAGATGCTGGGTTACCTCTTCTTCATCGGCGACTGCCGCCAGACGACCCTCGGCTATCGCGATGAATCCGCGTCCCCGCACGCCTGGCATCGCCTGCGCAACGAGGAAGCCCTCACCCCCGAGAGCATCGTCCGCCAGGCTGAGTCCGCCCAGGAACGCTTTGGCTTCCAGGACTTCAAGCTCAAGGGCGGCGTGCTCAGCGCCGCCCGCGAGGTCGAAGCCGTCCGGGCCCTCGCGGCCCGCTTCCCCCAGGCGCGCATCACGCTCGACCCCAATGGCGCTTGGCTGCTCAAGGAAGCCGTCGCGGCCTGCCAGGATCTGCAAGGGGTCCTCGCCTACGCCGAAGACCCCTGCGGCGCTGAAGCCGGCTTCTCGGGCCGCGAGATCATGGCGGAGTTCAAGAAGGCCACGGGCCTCCGCACCGCCACCAACATGGTGGCCACCGACTGGCGCCAACTCGAGCATGCGCTGAAGCTCGAAGCCGTGGACATCCCCCTCGCGGACCCGCACTTCTGGACGATGCAAGGCTCGGTGCAGGTCGCGCAGGTGTGCGCGGACCGCGGCCTCACCTGGGGTTCGCATTCGAACAACCACTTCGACATTTCCCTCGCGATGTTCACGCATGTCGGTGCCGCCGCCCCGGGCGACGTCACCGCGATGGATACCCACTGGATCTGGCAAGAAGGCCAACGCCTCACGAAGGAGCCGCTGCAGATCACAGGAGGCAAGGTCCAGGTCCCCGCGCGACCGGGCCTCGGCATCGAAATCGACCCCGCCCAACTGGAGGCCGCGCACCAACTCTACCTTAAGCTTCCCTCGGGCTCGCGCGACGACGCCGTCGCCATGCAGTTCCTCCTGCCCGGTTGGAAGTTCGACCCCAAGCGCCCAGCCTTGGTGGTGCGATAGGGTTGGCCTGTATTGAGGTAGGGTTGGCACTGCGTGCCAACCTAGCCTGCCTTTCTGCCGATTCGATGCAACTAGGTCAGCACGCAGTGCTGACCCTACCC